>JAEEGL014825920.1_pt1 | contig 35157 bp, 35 predicted proteins | sample 9134231 | NCBI WGS metagenome assembly JAEEGL01 (sample SAMN16246548, study PRJNA631951) | gut metagenome | biome: gut microbiome; feature: rumen; material: fiber-attached | host: Bos | place: Iran: Karaj | collected 2018-10 | reverse complement strand
CCATGCTCGTCAGTACCTGTGAGGAACATTACGTCATAGCCCTGCATTCGCTTCATTCGCGCGATGCAGTCGCATGCGATCGTCGTGTAGCAGTGTCCGATGTGCGGATTGCCCGACGGATAGTAGATCGGTGTCGTAATGTAGAATTTCTTTGCCTCGGTATCAGCCATGATGACCCTCCTGTTACCTTCGTAATAACCTGTTAATTATAATACAAGGGGACTGTTTTTCAAGAAAGTTCGAGCGTACGGGCGTACATCTCCTTTTTGCCGAGCCCCGTGGCCTTGGATACCACATGCGCGATGTCCTTTGTCGGCATGCCCTTCTCAAGGAGGAGTTTTATGAGAGTGTCGGCATCGCAGGCAGATCCCGCTTCCGTTTTCGTACCGGCAGATGCGAGGGGCTCTAAGCATACGACGAACTCCCCGCGGGGCGCGTTCTCCTCGAAATACTTCTTCGCCTCCGAGACCGTCAGCCTTATGACTTCCTCGTACTTCTTGGTAAGCTCGCGGCAGAAAGCTGCCTCTTTGTCTCCGAAACCTGCCTCTTCCAGTTCTTCTATGAGCTTTTGTATCCTGTGCGGAGCTTCGTACAGGACTATCGTCTCGCCGTAGCTTTTGAGCGCTTCCAGGCGGTCTCTTCTCTTCTTGCTCTCCTGGGGCAGGAACCCCTCGAAATGGTAATACCTCGTGGACAGCCCCGATATCGCAAGCGCGGACACGGCAGCAACCGGGCCGGGTATGACAGACACTTCGATGCCCGCTTCGACCGCAAGCCTGACCAGATCCTCGCCGGGATCGGATATCGCGGGCATTCCCGCATCCGATACCTGTGCGACGGTCATTCCCTGCTTCATCATGTCTATCAGCACGGGGCCTTTTGCGGCCTTGTTATGTTCCTGATAGCAGAAGAGTTTCTTCGCTTCTATGCCCTTCTCCTTAAGAAGGATGCCCGTTACGCGCGTATCCTCACAGGCTATTACATCAGCCTCCGAGAGGACCTCTATTGCCCTGGGCGACATATCCGACAGATTACCGATCGGCGTTCCTACGAGATAAAGCAATCCTTGTGTTCCTCCTCATATATGGCGGCATACCTGGCCGTCCTTACGTTATTACCGTTATCGTCAGTCTCACTTAAAATGAGCGGCGGCAGCACCCTGAAATCGGCATTCGGTGCGCCTTTTTTGCCTGCCAGAAGCGACAGGAAACTGTCTTTGTTTGCAGTCGAATGCACGTTAATGAGCCTCGACGGTGCAAGGCCGTTCTTTTTGAACAGTTCCAGGCATTCGGGGAGCCTTTCTGCCGTCATGCACATGACGGTATAACCGCCTGAAGTGCGAGTTCTTTTGGATGCCGCGGAGATGAATGCTTCGAGATTGTCATCCCCGCCGAATCTTGATACGAGCGTCTCCGTGGATTTTCTGTCCGTATCGGTCGCAGGCCCCCTCTTGTCACTGAAGAACGGAGGGTTCATGAAGACCACGTCGTAACTCTCGGCTTTGACTTCCGCGGGAAGTTCCCTTATGTCGCACTTGAAGGCTCTCATCCTGTCTTCAGTGTGATTAAGTTCAATATTCTTCAGAAGAATCTCATAGGGCTTGTCCTGAAGCTCTATGCAGTCGATCTTCGTGACCGGAAGCCTTGCAGCCGCGCACATCGCGCAGGAACCTATGCCGCTCCCCAGTTCGAGCATCTTGGCCTTGCCTGCCTGTCCCTGCCTTATGAAGCTTGCGGCAAACCATGCAAGAAGCACGCTCGCGGTCCCGAGCTTGAAGATGCTGTCATCCTGATACAGTCTGAAACCGTTACGCCCCAGGTCGTCTATCTTAAGGTTGTCCATTTATTCAAACGTCTCGTCCCTCAGACCGCCGTTCCTGAGTTTTTCCAATTCTTTCTCTTCTTTCCATGCCTTATGGAACTTGAAGCAATAGACGACCGCATATATTCCGATCAAGGCTCCGCCCCAACCTGCGATCCTGCCGTATTCGATCGTCATGTAGATCATGTTGGCCACGCCGTATACAGCCAGTATGACCGCTGCCACACGGCTCTGCAGCAGGTGGATGATAAGACAAAGTATGATCAGTAATACGGAATCCGCGATGCCGAAGTATTCACCGAACACTACGACATTCAAGATAAAAGATATGACCGCCATGATATAACCCGCGATCGCACAGGAATAGATATTCTTCCTGATCTTGGTCATCTCGTCTGTCTTAAGGAATTCTCTTCTTGTCATATAATCACCCTCCTTATATGCAGCTGAGACCATTATAGCAATTCACGGGGCCGCTTTGCAGGCAAAATGAAACCGGCGGGAATCACTTCCCGCCGGCCTTTAGTGTTCAGTTAAGATCTGATCAACCTTCGTTGATAGCTCCTACAGGGCAGCTGCCTGCGCAAGCGCCGCAAGAAACACAAACATCAGCATCGATATTGTACTGTGTATCGCCCTGAGAGATTGCACCAACGGGGCAACCGTCTGCACAAGTTCCGCATGAAACACATGCATCAGAAATTACATAAGCCATATTACAAATACCTCCTATAAGTACTTCGACCTTATTATTCACTATCGGATAGCGGTTAGGCAAGAGTAACTATTACCCGCCTGCCTGCTTCCATCCGCCGAAAGCCTTATTCTTCGCCTGTCGGAGCCTCATCCGCGCCGTTGTTCCTGTTTCCTTTGGCAGGGCAGTTCTTGCAGCCGGACTTGATATCGGAATTGAGAGGTTCGAGTTCTGCCCAGGGGAACTTCTGGATCTCAGTCTCGTTCTCATTGGTGAACTTGACGCTTATCGTCTCTTCTATGTAGTTAACGTCATATACGACGCCCATGCCCTCGGGAGTCCTGATCCTCTTGCCCTGCTCGGGAAGCCTGTTGTGCGCATCCTCATATGCTTCCTTCTCGAACTGCAGGCAGCACATGAGCCTTCCGCACGCACCATTGAGCTTGCCGGGGTTAAGGGACAGTCCCTGCTGCCTTGCGAGCTTGAGGTTAACCGGCGCGAAATGGTTCAGGAAACAGCAGCAGCAAAGCTCTCTGCCGCAGATGCCGATGCCGCCGACCAGTTTCGCCTGGTCTCTTGAACCTATCTGTCTGAGCTCGATCCTCGTGTGGAACGCATAAGCAAGGTCCTTTACGAGTTCTCTGAAGTCGACTCTTCCGTCAGCCGTGAAGTAGAACACTACCTTCTTGCCGTCCAGAGTGAAAGCACAGTCGACGAGGTTCATCTCAAGACCTCTCTTGGTGATTAGTTCTCTGCACTTTACCATCGCATCCTTTTCCTTGGCACATTTCTCGTCATATGCCTTGAGGTCAGCTTCGGTCGCGATCCTCTTGATGGGAAGGATGCCTTCCGTGCTTTCATTTTCGAGGTCATAGGGTTCTTCGCAAACATGCGCGAGATCTATTCCCTGCTCCGTCTCTACGATAACGCTGTCTCCGATCCCGAGCGACAGTCCGCCTGTCGTAAACCTGTATGCCTTGCCGGCATCGCGGAATCTGACATTTACTACCTTTGTCATCTGTTGAACTCCTCGTGTATTTTGATCATCAGAGCGCAGCACGCTCCGTCGTAATTTGCATTTACGTTCATCGCCTTGACGAACTCGGTAACTGCCGCCTTGCATCTGCCGATGGCAACCGAATTGATCTTGCGGTGCTCGAGCGCGAATTTTCTAAGCCTTGCGGCAGTCTCCGTCGCAGCCTCCATGTCCGGATAAGTCCCGTACATCAGGATGTCTCCCAGGTCCTTGAATATTATCTCCGTGACAAGATCTATCTGTGCCTTGTTGTCGGCAAAAAAGCCGCTGCCGTCGGTAAGTATATCCGTATAGCTGTCACTGCCGAGACCGAGAAGAAGATCCGTCACCTCGCGGTTCAATGTAATGAAGGAATCATCCGAAGTCATGGCCAGAGCCCTGCCCGGATTGCCTCCGCAGTATGCGCAGATGGTGCGCAGAGTATCTTCTTCGCCGGGTGCGTCGTTTTTCTTCAGCACCTCGTATACTTCATCTTCAGTGTATCTCGATATCTTGAGAAGCGCAGAACGGGACAGCACCGTATCAAGCACATTGCCGGGCACCGAGGACATAAGGATGAACACCACGTTCTCGGGCGGTTCCTCGATCGACTTTAACAGCGCATTCTGTCCTGCCTCGGCCACATAGTCCATGTTGATGATGAACACCTTGTTCCTGGAAAACTGAGGCTTGATAAAGCTGTCTGAGACTATCTTTTCCCTGATGTCTGATACCGGGATCGACTTGCCGTCCGAAGGGGCATCGGTCCTTACGATGTCAGGCGTCGTCTCCCCCTCGAAATACAAACAGCACTTGCACTTTCCGCAGGCACCGTCTTCGCCGGGATCTTCGCACATTAAAGCCTTGGCAAACTCCTCTGCGAAGGAATGCTTGCCCATGCCTTTCGCGCCGGTAAGGATATATGTGCCGGCGTGCCTCTGCTTTGCTTCCTGCGCGAGGATCGTCTTGAGTTTATGTTGTCCTGTCAGAGATGAAAGCGCCATTTACAGCCTCTCTTCGATTGCATCTTTGATATCCGCGAATATCTCTTCGGGAGTGCGGTTGCTGCCTATCACCTTGATCCTGTCGAACTTCGAAGCGGCTTTAAGATATCCGCTCCTTACCTGCTCCTGGAACTGCAGTCCCAGAAGTTCCATGCGGTCATCGGCTTCGCCCCTGCCCTTTCTCCTTGCATAAGCATCCTCGACGCTCAGGTCGAGAAGGAACGTGATATCGGGCGCAAGGCCTGACGTGGCTATGTCGTTAAGGGTAATGACGAGGTCTTCTCCGAGCGATCTTGCGACGCCCTGGTATGCAAAAGTCGAATCGTAGAATCTGTCGCAGATGACCGTGATGCCCGCTTCTATCGCAGGTCTTATCTTCTCTTCGACTATCTGGGCTCTTGCCGCCTCAAAAAGGAGCAGCTCTGCTGAAGGCGACATCTCGTTGTTCGCCTTGTCGAGCAGGATCGACCTGATCTTCTCGCCGATCTCGGTCCCGCCGGGTTCTCTTACCAGAAGATATTCCATCCCCTTACTGTCGAGATATTCCGTTACAAGCCTGATCTGCGTGCTCTTGCCGCATCCGTCTATGCCTTCGAATGTAATGAACAGTCCTTTATCCATCTCAGTCGAGGTTGATGTTCTTTATGGAAGCGATGTCGAGATAGATCTCTTTTGTGATCCTTGCGTTCTCGCTCCTGATATCCTCAACGGTCTCCTCGCGCTTCTTGATGGGCTTGGGAATGCGCTCTTCCTGGAACTGGCCCTGCTCACGCTGCTGTCTCTGGCCTCTGTCTCCGCGGTTGTTTCTTCTCTGATAGCCGTCTCTGGACTTCTTGCCGCCCTGTCTGCCTTCAGTGTTGTCACGCTTCTCGCGGGATTTATTTTCCTGGCCGCTGCCGCGGTTGTTGCCGCCGTTCTTGGAGCCGTTGTAGTGCTTTCTTCTGTGGTTTCTGTTGTTATTGCGTCCGCCGTTCTGGGGCTTCTCGGAGCCCGATACATTCTCAGCCATGCAATCCTCCAATATACATACTTATCCGATTTTAACGCTTTATTATAAACTTTAGACCGGAATAACTCAAATGCCGGCCTCAAGACGCCTGACCGCCTTTTTGTCGGGGATCGGGACGTCAATCTCTGTAAGTTCGGACATCGGAACAAGGACAAAGGCGCGCTCTTTGTACCTCGGATGAGGCAGCGTGAGTCTTTTGGTGTTCATGGTGATATCGCCGTAAGTGATGATGTCGATGTCAAGCGTCCTCGGACCCCAGCGTATCGTGCGCTCACGGTGGAAATCCTGCTCTATGCCCTGCACGTAATCCAGAAGCTCGAGCGGTTCCATCGTCGTCTCAATGCTCACGCAGGTATTAAGAAACCACGGCTGGTCAAGATATCCGACAGGTTCCGTCTCGTAGAAGGACGCGCATTTAAGATCGGATACAGCCTCGTTGCTTCTTATGACCTCTATCGCATCGTCCAAGGTCTTCTTGCGGTCGCCCATGTTCGAACCGAGGGAAAGGATGCAAAACGCCTTATCTGCCACGCTCTATCCTCACTTGCATTGTCTCGAAGATCCCGTCCACGGGCGCGTCCGGCTTGGACACCGTCACTGCCGTCTTTACGCACTCGGGCGAGAAATCCAGGATGACCTTGGCGATCTTGCCCGCCAGGTGCTCTATCAGGTCGCCGTAATCGTTCTCGACGATGTCCTTTATCAAGGCATACACCTCGGAATAACTCGTAGTATCTTCGAGCCTGTCCGTCTCCACGCCCTTTATCTCCTCGAAATACAGCTCCGCCGTTACCGTGAACAGCTGGCCGTTCTCCTTTTCCTCGGGATGCACTCCGGTGTGCCCGAAGAAGTCCATGTTCTTAAGGGTAATTACATCCATATCACAGACCTGCGAAGATGTTGTATGCGTAGATCGACATGTCGCAGCCGTCGAGCTGCTGCCTGGTGTTCTTGACGTCGTGCACGCGGACGATGGAAGCTCCGGAATTGACTGCGGTGCATGCAAGTCCTATTGAGACGTTGTCTATGTACTTGCTGTCCATGCCTTCAGCCTCTGCAGAGAACATACGGACGACTCTCTTTCTGGAACCTCCGTAAAGGATCGGATACTTGCCGCCCATGCCGAACTGCATGATACCCGTCGTAAGGGCAAGGTCCTGAAGTCTCGTCGTACCAAAACCGATGCCCGGATCCGTTATGATCCTGTCGTCAGCGATTCCGCTCTCGTTTGCGAGCTTGATGCTCTCTTTTACATAGTTGATGCCTTCGGTAAGGTCGTCTTCTCTTATGTTAAGCTCCTTGGTCTCGATGAATCTCCTGTTGTACATGAGGACCACTGCGGCGCCCGTGTCAGCTGCTATCTTTGCCATCTTCGGATCTGCCTTGAGACCGCTTACGTCGTTGATGATGTTTGCGCCTGCGTCGACTGCAGCCTTAGCAACATCTGATTTGGTGGTGTCAACTGAGATGATGACATCGAGTTCACGGCGTATTGCCTCGATCGCGGGGATGACTCTCTCCTTTTCAACATCCGTTGTAACGGGAGTATATCCGGGCCTTGTGGATTCGCCGCCGACATCAATGATGTCCGCGCCCTGCTCGACCATCTCTTTCGCGTGCTCTAAAGCCTTTTCCGGCGTATCGTACATTCCGCCGTCGGAAAATGAATCGGGCGTTACGTTAAGTATGCCCATTACGAAAGTCTTCTTGCCGAAGACGAGTTCCTTATCGCCGCACTTTATCGTGCCTACAAATCTTCCGTCCGTGCTGATCATTCCCTTAACCTCCGAGTCTCTGTCTGTTGATGAGGGCAAGTGCCTCATTTCTCGTGCGGGCGTCAGTCCTGCAGCCTCCCCTCATGGCGGAAGTGACAGTCTTCGAACCCGGTTTCCTTATTCCTCTCATAGTCATGCAGAGATGTTCTGCTTCGATTATTACGCATACTGACTTCGCATCGACTGCTTCAGTGATCATGTCTGCGATCTCGGATGTGAGACGCTCCTGGAGCTGCGGTTTGCGGGAAAGCGTATCGACGATCCTTGCGACCTTGGACAGGCCTAATATCTTGCCGTCTCTCGGGATGTATACGACATGCGCCTTGCCGTGGAACGGCAGAAGGTGATGTTCGCACATCGAATAGAACGGGATGTCTCCTATTAGGATCATCTCGTCGTTGCCTTCCTCGTGGAATGTCTTGATGTCCTGTGCGATGTCCCTGTGAAGTCCGGAGAAGATCTCGGCATACATCCTTGCGACGCGTTTCGGCGTCTCCTGGATGCCTTCCCTTTCCGTATCTTCGCCTATGGCCTCAAGTATGTCCCTGACCGCATTCTCGATCTTGGGCAGATCCATGTTCTTGCGGCTCTCGATCGGAAGTGATTCATCGTTGTCATAATCGTACATTCTTTCCTTTATCCTCTCATTTCAAATGTTCTTTTCTGTATTCCATCGGAGTCTTGCCGATGAGTTTCCTGAACGCCACGTTGAATCTCTGCGGCGAGGAGAATCCTGACTGGACCGCGATCGACGAGACCTTGATCTCGTTGTTCTCGAGCAGCTCGCAGGCCTTTTCTATCCTCTTTTTCATCAGGTAGTTCATCGGGCTGATGCCGAGCTCATCCTTGAAAGCCCTCGTAAAGTATCCCTGGCTAAGGAACACGTACTGCGCAGCTTCGGCTACGGTTATGCCCTGCTCGAAATTCTCATCCATGTACTGCTTTGCGATCTTTACGAGCTCTCTTGCCTTGCCGTTCTTAACGCGAAGGTTCTCCTCCCACTCATTGCGCATCGCACGCGACAGGTGGATCATGAACTCGACGGTGAGCGTGTGGATCATGAAGTCCTTGGCGTATTTGTCGCCTGCCATCTCGCCCACGATACGCTCGGCAAGAGATGATATCTCTTTCTTCTCAGCGCCCGTAACGATGAAGTACGGCTGTCTTGCCATCTCATTGTCTTCCGTGATACCGAGGTCTGCGAACTGCAGGAAATTCTCTAGCGGGATCTGCGCCATCGAACCGGGGATCATGACGGAAGGCCCTGCGCTGTTGTTCTTTATGCTGGTGCCGGCCTCGGACGAAGCCATCATGCTGCCCATCTCCTTGACGTCATGAACGAATCCGAAGTACAGATTGAACATGTCCGCCTCTTTGGACTTTATCGTGAGCTTATGCCTTTCGAGCGGTCTGATGATGAGGATCTTGCCCTTATCTAGGCTTACCGTATCGCCGCCTACCGTAACGTCCACCCTGCCGTCTCTTAAGTAGAGCAGCTCATGCGAGTTGTGGTAACTCGTATCGGGAAGCGAAGCGGAAGTATCGTATGTATGCTCGATGCCTTCGATCACTACCGGGAATGAACCGGATGCGGAGATAACACCATCAAATATCTCGGGAAGAAGTTTGTTGAACATAGCCTATCCTCACACAAAACTAATGCTGTCTATGTAGATCTCGCCGTTGCGGTCTGTATCTTCGATGTAGATCTTAAGGCTCGTAAGCGAGATGGGGCCGTCGTCCTCATAGTCTAAAGTGACGGTCTGCCAAGTGAGCTGCTGCTTGATGTCAGCCTCACCGAAACCTTCCACGATCAGCTTCTTATGCTTCTGCTCGGGGTTGAATATCGTGAGCTGGATCTTGTCTCTTCCGTACACCTCGATCGGTGCGAAGAGCGATGCATACTTGAGCCACGGCTCGAATCCGAAGAGTGACTTGTCGGTCTCATATCTGATCCTGAGCGATGCACTGCCCGTGAGCTTATGCATGTTATCGACAGATATGATGCCGTTGCCCTTGAACGTCCTGTATATCTTAAGGACTTCAAAATCGGAATCCGTCGTCGCCTTGCCCACGAACTCGAGGCTGTCGCAGTGCGTGAAGCTCAGGTCGGGTGCGAAGTACGCGGGATCCCTGTCGAATCTGAAAGGCAGTACGGGAAGGTCTTCGCCGTTTCGGAGTGTCGCGTCATGCGGGAACGGAGTAAAACCGTAAGTGATGCTGACAGGCTCTTCGATATCGTCTCTCCAGACCATCACGCACATTCCGTAGAGGCACTTGGCATGAGCCGGATAAAAGATGCGGTCCTCGCCTGCAATGGCAAAGCCGGTTATCTCGCTTGCAGCATCCTGTACCTTGAAGCCGCTGTTAAGGTTAGAGAACCTGATGATCCTCTTGTTGCCTGCTATCTCGACGTCGTTGGGCTCAGGTGAGGACTTGGACATCTTAGGCGAGAAGTGAATGCCGAGTGCGATGGTCGCAAGTCTCGTACCGAGCGTGAAGCTTATCGTCTTGTCGGGAAGCAGCAGGTCGTGCAGGCTTACGATACCTGACGGCATCTGCAGCATTTTCGTGAAGGCGACGATGTTCTCGTTGAACTCGAGCACTCCGTACGGATCTGCGAAATCGACATCATTCGGGTGCATTGCGGCAAACAGCGCAGAAGGCATCTGCTCGTCGTCATACACGTTCTTCGGCTCGAAAACTTCCGCCAAAGTCGTCATCAGACCCATCAGCATCAGGTCGTATCTGCCGAACCTTAATTCACCGTCATTGGGCGAGAAGCAGAAACCCCTTACCGCAAGTCCTCTCAAAGGATAGAGCTTGGTCCTGTACAGAGTGGACATCCTGAACTTGGGGCTGATGTAATTCTTGTCGTCTTCTTCCTTGCTCTTCTTCTGGTATGAGCCGCCCTTGTCCTTGAGAAGATCGAAGTCGAGCTTCTGGGCGCTTGAATAGGAGATGTTCTCCTTGTGTCCCTTGGCGGAATTAAGAGAGCTGTCTGATGATGTCGGGAAGTCGAGTTCGGGCTGAGCCACATCATCGGGATCTTCTCCCTTGAGCCTCTTTACTTCGTCAGCCAGGCCGATGTCGATATCGCCCATGGCATTGACGTCTTTAAGTTCCTTCTCGAGATCAACTGCCTTCTCGCGTCTCTTATCGATGTCCAAAAGCTTCTTGTAGCCTTTTTCGTCGAGGTAGAGGCCCATGCCCATAACATCGAACTTCAAGGCTTCGACGCTGTTCATGGCTGTAGGCGAAATCCAGTTGATGATGGTCGAATCGGCATATGACAGATCGACCACGCCGACGGGATATGAGATCTGGTCAGAGAGCGTGTATGCAAATGAGAATGCGGAGGAAGATACGTCCGCGAGTTCCTGCGTGTCCGTGACCTTGATCCAGTGAGCATCCTTGTATGTGTCCTTGGGTTCTTCCGGATAGATCGTCTCATCCTTTTCAAGGCCGCTCCTCGAAGGCGTGAAGAACCTCAGGTAATTCATTACCTTCCTCTTCATCGGAGTCTTGGTCGCGTTTGCATCCTTCATGGGGATCGAGAGGAAATCGGAACCTAAGAATACCCAGACGTCTCCGCATCTGATATCGGAAAGCACTGTCTGGTCTGTAAGGCATTTGAACGTGAATGTGTATGTGTCCGTAGATGCCTTGTAGGCAGGCATCATGAAACTGAAGTCACCACGTGAATTGGTCGTGGTCTCGAGACTTAAGATGACGCCGTAATCGGTATCGAGCTTGGATACCTTTCTGCCGTCTGTCGGATCTTTCTTAACTTCGAAGGTGATGGTTGCACTGGGTGCTGCTTTACCCCTGATCGTGATCTCAACACCCTGCTGGAATACGGCCTTATCGCCGAGCCAGCTATTCAGAATAATAGGATTGATCTGCATTCACGTTACCTCTCATATTAAATAAGACAGTAACATTATACATCAGACTTCGCCAACTATAACTTTAATTCCTCTTTCTCTGCACTCATTGAGGATCGCCTCGGGAGCGCCCGAATCCGTGACGAGATATTCGATCTTGTCGGTCTCAAGGAAGTTCGACGTGGAATCGAAGCCGACCTTGGTGGAATCGATGAGCGCGACGATGTGCTTTGCCCTCTCGGCACACATCCTCTTGAGCTCGAGTTCGTAGAAGTTATTGCCGGTAAGACCGGACGTCAGAGAGAATCCGTTGCCGGATACAAAATAGAAATCAGCGGAGAGCCTTCCGATCATCTCTTTGCTGAGCACGCCCTCGATGGAACCCGAGTGGGGCCTGAGCATTCCGCCGATTATGATTATCGCCTTGAAATTGTTGTATCTCTGAAGTTCCATCGCGGTATGTATACCGTTGGTTATGACCGTAACGCCCTTCGCCTTCTTGAGGAAAGGGATCATGTGGAATGTCGTGGAACTTGCATCCATGAATATGGTGCTGCCGCTGGGAACGAGCTCAGCCGCCTTCTTGCCTATCGCATTCTTGAGAGGCACATGAGTGACCGAACGGACCATGTAGTTCTCGCCGCCCGAGAGTTGCTTGGGTTTTGCGGGAAGTCTTATTCCGCCGTGGAATCTTATGATGGCACCGTCATGCTCCAATGCCCTGATATCCGTTCTTATCGTGGAGCCCGTAACGCCGAGCCTTTCGGACAGTTCGACTGTCTTTATCTCGTGTTCGCGCTCGAGGATGTCGAGGATCTTTTTGCGTCTGTCTGTATCGTTCATCATTTTCATATGAAAAATATAGCAAGTGAAAATACGGGTGTCAACGAGGAAAACGCTTTCATTTGAAGACGTCAGAGACTTATCTGGAAATGCTGGTAATCCTTGGGATTCGTCCAGTTCCCGCCCCATGTCCAGCCGTACGATGTGAAGAGCTGATATGCCAAGTCCGAAGTCGTTATTACATGCGGCATGTCAGATGATCTGTTGGATACGTAGTCAGCCGCATTGTCGTGCGAGTACTTGTATGAGCCGTCGTCAAGTATGGTTACATAGGGGTTGTACTGGGGGTTGATGTCTATGGCAAGGCCGTAGGAATGTTTCGAGAGCTTGCCGGACGAACCCGTGGCGGGACGGTAGCAGAAGCAGGATGTGTTGTTGTGCTCTATCGAATTCCAGTCGGAACTCTCGCCGTCGCCTGTCCAGTAGTTGTCTATGAGATACATCTTCTCTATCTGGTAGCCTTCACTGCAGAGTGTCTCGAAGATCTCCATGACCTCCTCTGCAATCGCTTTGTTTACTATCATCTCGCCTACCTGGTACTCGCCGTTGAAATTGACGTGCAGCATCTTGAGATATCTGAGATCCGACAGAGAGATGTTGTCGTTCTCGACGTAGGACTGGCCGTAGATCCTGTTGTAAACACTGCCGCCTTCGGTGATCTCTGACGAAGTGAAATACTGCCAGAGATTGGTATCGTCAATGAGATCGGAAGAGATCACGTCACCCGGAGCATAGCCGTCAAGGCTCTTGAGCTTGCCCTGCGTAGTCGTCTCTTCTGTCGTCGTCTCGGTGGTGGTTGTTTCTTCTGAAGTTGCTTCAGTCTCAAGAGTAGTCGTGACTGCAACCGAAGCCTGAACGGGCTCAGTCTCGGTATAAGATTCGGTGATCTGGGATGCGGCAGTTGAAGGATCGGCAGTTACGAGTTCGCCGTCCCGGGATGTCATGGTTACCGCAACGGTGACACCTGTCGCAACGACCGCGACGCATGCAGCAACAGCGAGGACCACATTGATCCTTTTGAGTTTGTCGTCTGCCAAAAAGTCCGTAAACTTACTCATGTGTTCGCCCTTTGATACTGATGTGTCAATTATACACTAATGAAAAAAGCCTGCCTCATATGAGACAGGCTTCGGAAATCAACATTTACAACTGATCAGCTGAGCTTCATGTAGCCGTCCTTGATCCAGCCGAGTTTTCTCATGATCTCGCTGAATACAAGTGACAGGATTGCAGGAGCGATAACGCAAACTACGAGCATTCCGATCCATGCCATTGCATCAAGAGTGCCGGACTCTGTCATTGCGGAGAAGCAGCCGATGGGGCCGACAAGACCGCATGTACCCATGCCTGCTGCGACGCCGTTGCACTCGAGCTTGAACACCATTGTGGAAAGAGGTCCGGTGATAGCTGCTGCGAGTGTTGCGGGAACCCAGATCTGGGGATGTCTTACGATGTTAGGCATCTGGAGCATGGATGTACCGAGACCCTGGGAAACGATGCCGCCCCACTTGTTCTCTCTGTAGGACGCGACTGCGAAACCAACCATCTGCGCGCAGCAACCTGCAAGGGCCGCACCGCCTGCAATGCCTGCGATACCGATGGAAGCGCAGATAGCGGCACTGGAGATGGGGAGCGTAAGGATAATTCCGACAACGACGGATACGATGATTCCCATCGGGAGCGGATAGAGCGTGGTTGCGTAGTTGATGAACTGTCCGAGCCAGTTCATTGCGACAGCGATCGCAGGGCAAGTAAGATATGCGACGAGCGCACCTGCGCCGATGGATACGATAGGAGTTACGAGGATATCGACCTTGGTCTCCTTGGATACGAGCTTACCGAACTCTGCAGCAAAGATTACTGCAACGAAAACGCCCAAAGGACCTGCCGCATAGGGCTGTCCGGGATAAGCGTTGGCAAACATTCCGACTGCCGCGGAACATGCGATTACGAGCATCGGTGCCTTAAGGGCTGCAGCGATTCCTACGCCGATCGCAGCACCTGTGGCTGCGGATGCAAGTGAACCTGCCTGAGCCAGGAAGTGAGCTGTCCTCTCGAAGAACGCGCCGTCGATCATGCCGATGTACTTGGCGAGTGTCGAAAGGATCGTTCCGATGAGAAGTGATGCGAACAGACCTTGAGCCATTCCGCTCATGGCGTCTACAAAATAAGTCTTGGCTGAAAGAGTTATGTCCTTCTTGGTGAGGAACTCTCTGAAAGTCATTTTTTTAGCGGGCTTTTTTGCCGGCTTCTTGTTCTTCTTACCTGACATTAGGCAATACCCCCTCGTGATATTGGACTAATGTTATCACGAATTCCAAAAGGCACTCTCTGTTCTTTTATATGAAATTACATCGAAATCATATACTTCATTTAGGACTTTTGAATTAAAAGCATCGCTTAAAGGCATGTCTGCCATGACATTTCCGTCCTTTATGAAGACTCCGCGCCTGCAAAGCCTAGCCGCTTCCCCGAGGTCGTGGAATACACCCGCAAGCGTGTTCTTTATCTGCCTGCCTCCTGCTTCCGTCGTGCCTTCGAGCCATTTCGCGAGGTAGTCGGTTAGTTCCGCGCGGAACCTGATATCAAGGTTGTTGCCCGGTTCGTCGAGAAGGACTATGGGCGTCTGCTGCGCGAAAGTCCTCGCCAGGAGCGCCCTCTGGAGCTGTCCGCCGGAAAGCTCCGACAGCATCCTGTCTTTCAGTTCGTATACGCCGCAGTCTTCCATGACGTGGTCGACTATTTCTTTGTCTTCTGCGGAAGGTCCCGCGAGCCCGCGCTTCATCCTTACATACCTTCCGAGCATGACGGCCTGGCTTACCGTATAGGAGAAATACATCTCCTGCGTCTGCGGCATTAGCGCGATGAGGGAGGCTATCTCTCTTCTTTTCATATGAGAGGCGTCATTTGATGCTATCTCGAGTCCGCCGTCATATGAAAGCAGAGACGCGATAACGCGGAGCAGCGTGGTCTTGCCCGCACCGTTCGGACCGCCGATCATGACGGACTCGCCTTCGTCTATGGAAAGGCTGATATCTTTTATAACAGGTATTTTCGTGTATCCTGCGGAGATGTTCTTAAGTTCTATCAGGCTCATCCCTTCTTCCTCCCCGCAAAGAAAACATATGCAAAGAACGGCGCGCCGATAAGGGCCGTAACCGCACCGATCGGTATCTCCTGGGGCGAGAGGACCGTCCTCGCGATGAGGTCCGATAACGCCATGAACGCTCCGCCGTATATGAAGGACATCGGGATCAAGGTCCTGTGCTCCGGTCCGAAAAGCTTTCTCACCACATGCGGCGCCACCAGGTCAACGAAACCGATTACGCCGGCAACGGAGACAGACACGCCGGTAAGTATAGAACTGACGATGATAAGGATCATCTTGACCTTGCGGGTATCGACGCCCATTGCCTTGGACTGTTCTTCGCCGAAGGTCATGATGTCGAGTTCCTTGGTAAAGAAAACGATCACGAGCGTGCATATGACTGCAACAGGCAGAACGATCACGACGTGTGTCCAGTTCCTTGCCGAGAACGAACCCATCATCCACAGCCAGAGCCTCTTGTAGTGATCGCTGCAGAGCGTGGCCAGGAAATTCATTATGCCTGTCACGAAGAGCGAGAAGACCATGCCTATGAGGATAACGGTCGTATTGGATGCCATCCTGTCTATCGCCGCCGTAAAGGCAAGGACAATAACGACAGTGATAAGTCCCGTCGCAAAGCTTGTCACGGGAAGTATGAACGGCAGTGATATGCCTGAAACAAGAACTACTGCAGCACCAAGGCAGGCACCGGACGAGACGCCCATCGTATAAGACGATGCGAGCGGATTCTGCAAAAGTGCCTGCATGACAGCGCCGCTCACCGCCAGTGCGCCTCCGACAAGGAAAGCCACTATGGCTCTCGGCATCCTGATGGTCCAGAATATCGAATCCATCATGGGCGCAACTTCCGCGGGAAGCGGCTTGCCCGTTACATGACTTGCAACTATGGATGCAAGGTCCTTAAGCGAGATATATACGCTTCCTGCCCTGATACAGAAAACAAGAATGACAAAGCAGGCGATCACGGAAAGGATCATGCCTGCCCGTCTGCCTGCTTTGGTCTTGTTTATATTCTTTGTTCCTGCCGTGTTCTCCATCAGGAGTCTTGATTACAGGATAGCCTCTGCGAGTTCAGCGAACTGCTCGGGATATACAAAGGAACCCCACTCGATGATAGCCTCAGCGACATGCTCGTTAGGTCTTGAGCAGAGGTTGTCGGTTACGACGTATACCTCGCCGTTCTTGACCGCATTTACATTTTCCCAGCCGTCGAGTGCCATGATGTCACCTGCCGGATCCTCTGTCCAAATATAGTTTGTAAGGATTACATCCGGGTTCATGGCGATTGCTTCCTCTTCCGTGATAGCTACCCAGCCTTCAAGACCAGCGCACGCATTGTCGGCACCGATCTCATCGAGCATATCGGACATGTATGTACCGTCACCGAAGGAATAGATCGTCGGGTAATCAGCAGAAGGGATCGTCATCATGAACAGTACCGTCTTACGCTCGGGAACTTCCGCAGCAAATTCCTCGACCTCACCGAGAAGGAGTTCAAAAGACTCAACATAACCGTCAGCAACATCAGGCTCGTTTACGCAGAGACCTATGAACTGAAGATCGAGCTTGAGGTCTTCAAGTGTTGCGGGTGTAGGGATATCAGCAACGCAGATGCCTGCATCAACAAGAGACTGGAAAGGTGACTCGCCGCCGACATAACTCATGCCTGAAGTGAATACGATGTCAGGCTCGAGTGCTGCGATTGCCTCGTTGTCGGGGTTCATCATGTCGAAGTTCGGGATAGTGGGATCCAGGTCTTCGAGATAGTCGATAGAGTTGGAATCGATGCCTACGATCTTGTCGGAAAGGCCGAGCTCGATAAGGAACTGTGTTGTGGAAGGCGCAAGGGATACGATCCTGTCGACCTGATCGGGAACTGAGATCTCAACGCCTGCACGGTCAACCGTGGGCTTTTCGTAATCAAGGGGTTCTGTCTCTTCGTAAGAACCGAATATGTCCTCATCCGCATAAGGATCTTCTGTCTCAGACTCGGTCGAGGGTGTTGTCATGGTCTCTTCCTGGACCGGTTCAGCAGTAGTGCAGCCTGCGAATACCGCAAGTGAGAGGGCTCCGCAAAGCAGAAGTGATAAAAGTTTCTTTTGCATGTATATATGCCTCCGTTCTTTTTTCAAAAACAATTATACACATAAACTATATTAAAAAGTCTTTGTGCGTAATACTAATAACTTATTGAATTTGAAGGCAAAAAACTATGAAGATAAAGAAAACGGCCCGCAACTTGCGGACCGCCTTCTGTTTTTATCATAAAGTTTTTACTTCCCGGAAAACAGTCTCTTGCGCAGGAAGAATACCGTTCCGCCCATTGCCAGAAGTATCAATCCGGCCAGCGGGTACATGCTTAATGTCTCACCCGACGAAGGAACCGGTATTACCGGAGGCGGCTCCGGGGTCGGAGACGGCTGTGGAGTCGGAAGTTCTTTCCATACCGCGTAGAGAGTCTTATCCTCGGTGAAGAAAACGACACTGCCGGGTTCCCATTTCGCTTCCGTCGCATTCGGGTCGTCAGACCATCCGAGGAACTGGTGCGACAGATCCCATGCAGGTATTTTGTCAGGCAGATGAGCCCATGTGTTTAGCGGGATGGAAATGTTCTTGGGCAGAGAATCAGCATGTCCGCCATTGGCATCAAAGGAGACGATCACGGGGCGCTGTGCAGGATCGATTTCCCACAGGGCGTAGAGCACTACCACATTCTTCGTGCTGTCGTAAGGGAGCGTTTCGCCGGGCTGATAGTCTGGCGCTGACGCATTCTCATCAAGTGCCCAGCCCAGGAACTTCAACGTGCCGCCTGAAGGAAGGTCAGATGTCAGAACATCATTATTTCCCTGAGGGACGATCTGCGGTCCGGGAGCGCTCTTTCCTCCGTTAGCGTTATAGATTACGTACCAACTGCTCTCAGCCTTATCCCACTGAGCATAAAGGGTCAGATCGTCATCCAGGGCGAACACCGTACCCGGGGCATAGAACTTTCCGCTGCCGTCCTCTGCAGTGTTCCAGCCGATAAACTGACGTCCCGACAGTGTGGGAATGCTGTTCGGCACCTTAACATATTCAGAGTAGAAAGGAGCAAAATCAATGTCCTTCGGCCAGCCTTCTGCCGTGCCTGTCTCAGAATTCTTGAAGTATACGTGCTTCTGCGGGACCTCCAGCATAAAGTTAAGAGCCTGGACATCGGCATTCTTATCAAGCGTCAGCGTCTGGGAGATCTGCCAGGTGGAGTCATGCGGGCTTGTGAGCACAGCCGTAACCTGTATCTGATCGTTTGCCGGCGCGAAAAGAATTGTCTTATTCGAACCGTCGACCACACCAAAATCAAACGGATCAAAGTGTTCCTTTACGGGAGTATAGCTGACAGTAGCACCTTCCGTACTCATCTTCAGATTGTTATCAACGGTCACATCTATCCGGTAACCTGTATGCGGACAGGCTCCGTCCTGCCACCCGTCTCCGAATGTGTAAGAGTTGTATTGTTCGCCTGTATCGATTATCTCTTCATCTGAATAGAAATTGATTGGGATCTTTTTAACGTACAGATTGATAGTGGCGGATATATCGAAACCCTGTGACTCGGCATAATTCAAATGCAGACAGCCGTCTTTGCCGCTCTGAGCGCAGACGTGTATCTGCGATGCTGAAGCATCAGGTTTGTCATATGCATCCTTGGCAAAATTGACCGTGAAATACCGCCCTCCATACGAATGGAAATCCAATGACAGGACCGGGCCGAACTCGATCTTAATGATTCCAAGATCAATCTCAACATAGATTATTGCCAGCTGCGAGATCAGCTCGGATCCGATGTAGAAGCTTACATCCTTGTTATAATCCTCTGCATTAGTGAAAGTCAGTTCGCTGATGGTAACGGGCGAATTATAATCGTTGATATTGGCTCCGTTTACCGTGAGGCCGTAATTGAAATCAGTGTGCAGATTTCCTTTTACGTTCATAGGCGCATCATCAAACTCTGCCACGATATTGAAAGTGTAAATGGCTGTAAAGATGTCGATCGGGATCGTGATCTTCGCTATCTTCGCACTCTCCCTCTTACCTGTGGCTCCCGTGGTGGTGATATCAAAATCAATATCAAAATCGAAGTTGAAGTTGATCTCAAAGCCCGAGAAGACATCGAAATCCAAACTTGCACTTATATCGTTAACCGATTTATCCGTAATCTTGCCTGACCAGTTGGTTCCGGAAAAATCCGACTCCCAATCAATGCCCGGGAGTCCTGATACTGCTTTTACCCCGATCTTTCCGTCAGAGAAGAGCTGGTTGAATGTGATGTCATTCTCATCAGCAAGGGGTACAACGAGCTGGCCGCCCGATTCCGTAGGTGTGCCGTTAAAGACGAGTATCCTGTCGTTACCGATGTTATCCGCAAGGAAGACAATACCGGTCTTGCCAGACAGGTCAGCAGCCGGAATGGAAGGTGTGATATATGCGGTCTTGCCGTCAGCAGAAAAACTGATGGTATAGTTATTGCTGTCTGCTTCCGAGAAGATCAAAAAAGTATCACGATAGACCAGATAGTTCGCATTCGGGTCATTTGCATTACCCAGGTAGCGTACACGCGGTGAGTTTCCATAGTAGGAAAGATCGTGATGATCCCAGGGATACTCAGTAAGGTTAAAGAGCTCTTCAGCAGTCTTTGCACCATCGCTTGAACTTGATTCGTTCAGCATCTTGATGAACACGCCGCCGATCATATTGTTTGTCGCAGAAACATACTGCTTTTCAACAGTTACAGTCGTCTGTTCCTCCGACATAGTTTCAGTCGGCACTTCTGTACCGGACTCATCGGTCTGCTCAGTCCCTTCCTCTGCAACTGCAGGATCAGTTTCCAACGCAAGCGCGTTAAGCGGCATTATGCCAACGATCAAAGTGACCGTTATCAGCAAAGCCATCATCTTTTTCATAGTCATATTTTTCACCCTCCGCTTTCGTCGAGGTTTTTCTTTGATACATTTTCATAATAAATGTAGTTTGTTTTCATTTAATTGCTTAAATATGAACATTAGGCAAAGGCTTTGTTATAATTAAGAACAAAATTTAGGAACCACTACCTTAAGAACGGGGAACAACTATGCATATCAACGAAATACTTAAGTCAGACAAACCGACCATCTCCTTCGAGGTCTTCCCTCCGAAGCAGGAAGCAGGCCTTGATAGCGTTAAGGCTGCAGCAGGCGCCATCGCAGAGCTCAAGCCTTCATTCATGTCGGTCACATACGGCGCGGCAGGTTCGACGAGCAAGCTCACCTGCGAAGTCGCATCTGACATCAAGGTTAAGCACGGAGTATCCGTTCTTCCCCACCTGACCTGCGTGGCTTCCACCAAAGAACACGTGGACCACATGATCGAAAGGATCCGCGAGAGCCACATCGACAACATAATGGCATTAAGAGGCGACATCCCGCAGGACGGCAACGTCTGCCATGATTTCGAGCACGCATCAGACCTCATCGCATACATCAAGGAGAAAGCTCCCGAGCTGTGCATCGGCGGTGCATGCTACCCTGAAGGCCACATCGAGTGCGCGCACAAGTCGGACGACATCGGCTTCCTCAAGGTCAAGGTCGATGCAGGCTGCGACTTCCTGACGACGCAGATGTTTTTCGACAACAACATCTTCTACAACTTCCTGTACCGCGTGAAGGACAAGGGCATAGGCGTTCCCATCCTCCCCGGCATCATGCCCATCACGACCGCGAAACAGCTCTCAAGATCGGTTGCCCTTTCCGGCACGAACGTACCCGAGCGATTCCGCGCGATCGTTGACAGGTTCGGCGACGACCCCGATTCGATGCGCCAGGCAGGCATCATCTATGCCTCCGAGCAGATCGTCGACCTCATCGCTAACGGTGTCAACCACATTCACGTCTACTCGATGAACAAGCCTGACGTTGCTGCGGACATCCTGAAGAACCTGGGTTCCATCATCGAGTAAGAAGGTCCCTATGCCTTTAGGTGTCACGATTCCCGCAAGTGAAGTAAAGCGTTACTGGGGTTACTACGGTCCCATCGGGCATCCCGAGGCGGATTCTTATATCGCTGAGGCTATCGCAGCGCTTGAGAAGGAATCCGAGCCGCACCATATCTGCAAGACATTTCCGGTACGCATCGAAGGCAGCACCGTCTTCATAGGCGATGCACAGGTCGAAAGCGCCAACCTTGCCAAGAACCTCACAGGCTGCCGCAAGGCAGTGCTCTTCGCAGCCACGATAGGTCCTGCATGCGACAGGCTCGTGAAACGCGCCAACCTCAAGTCTTATACTCTCATGAGCTGCTACCAGGCGGCAGGCGCGGCTGCGATCGAAGCATACTGCGATATGCTCAACGACAAGATCACTGAAGAGGCTGAGTCGGAAGGACTCTTCACCAGACCGAGGTTCTCACCGGGCTATGGCGACCTAAAGATCGAGAACCAGAAGATCTGGTTCGACATGCTCGGCGTCACAAAGAACACCGGCATCACACTGACTGATTCATATCTAATGGTACCGACCAAATCGGTTACTGCTATAATCGGACTATCCGAAAACAAACTTCCCTGCATCAGACAGGGCTGTGAGAACTGCAACATGTCTTCCACATGCGAGTTCTCGAGAGAAAGGAACTGAAATGACCCTCAAGGAAAGACTCGGCAAGGAATGGTTATTCTGTGACGGAGGCACCGGCACGATACTTCAGGAGCTCGGCCTCAAAGGCGGAGAGCTTCCCGAGACCTGGAACCTGACCAGACCTGACGATATCAAAGTGTTGAACAGAGGGTATTTCGAAGCCGGAAGCAACATCGTAAACACGAACACTTTCGGTGCCAACAAATTCAAGTTTAACAATGTTACAGAGATCGTAACCGCTGCAGTTAAGCTGTGTCAGGAGGCAAGGCACGAAGCAGGAAGAGATGACGATGCATACGTCGCTCTGGACTTAGGCCCCACCGGAAAGCTCCTTGCACCCATGGGTGACCTGGCATTCAATGACGCCGTCGAGGTCTTCGCAGAGCAGGTCAGAGCGGGCGCCGCTGCAGGTGCTGATGTCATCGTCATCGAGACGATGAGCGACGGCTACGAAGCCAAGGCAGCTGTCATCGCAGCACACGAGAATTCCGATCTTCCCGTCATCGTTACCTGCGTGTACGACGAGACCGGAAAGATGCTCACGGGCGGCGGAGTCGAAGGCACCGTCGCGATGCTCGAAGGACTTAAGGTAGATGCAATAGGCGTGAACTGCGGTTTCGGCCCGGATAAGATGATCCCCATCGTAAAAAGACTTACCGAGTGCTGTTCCCTGCCGATCGTAGTAAACCCCAACGCAGGCCTTCCGAGAACTGAAGGCGGCAAGACTGTCTTTGATGTAATGCCCGATGAGTTCAGCAGGATAATGGCTGAGATCGCAGCGCTCGGCGTGCACGTCATGGGCGGCTGCTGCGGCACCACTCCGGCACACATCAAAAAGCTCGTGGAGACCGTTAAGCCTCTCCCCTTCACCGAACCCGTTAGAAAGCACAGAACTTATGTCACGAGTTCTTCCGCATGCGTCGAGATCGGACCCAAGCCGGTCATCATCGGCGAAAGGATCAACCCTACCGGAAAGAAGCGTTTCAAGCAGGCGTTAAGAGATAACGACGTCGACTACATCCTGACGGAAGGCCTTAACCAGGAGGAAGCAGGCGCAGACATCCTGGACGTCAACGTCGGTCTTCCCGAGATAGACGAACCTGCGATGATGGAAAACATCGTGCTGAGCCTGCAGTCGGTCACTACCCTTCCCCTGCAGATAGATACCACCGATATAGAAGCCCTCGAGCGCGGCCTTCGCATCTACAACGGCAAGCCCATGATCAACTCGGTCAACGGCAAGCAGGAAGTAATCGAAGCGGTCATGCCCCTGGTCGCAAAATACGGCGGAGTGCTGGTCGGACTTCCGATCGACGAGGAAGGCATCCCCGAGACTTCAGACGGCAGGATAAGAGTTGCCAGGAAGATCTACGAAGCAGCTGACAGATACGGCATCCCCAGAGAAGACATCGTGATCGACGGTCTTGCCATGACGATATCGTCAGACCCCGGTTCCGCGATCACGACTCTTGATACGGTAAGAAGAATAAGAGACGAGTTCGGCGGATATTCCATTCTCGGCGTGTCCAACATCTCTTTCGGACTTCCCGCAAGAGAACTCGTCAACTCGCACTTCCTTACGATGGCAATGCAGAACGGTCTGTCCTGCGCGATCATCAACCCCTGCAACGGACCGATGATGGTCTCCTACAGGTCGTTCCTCGCGCTGATGAATCTTGACCCGCAGTGCTCCGGATTCATCTCGGCTTATGCTGATTACGTTCCCGGTGCGGCTACTACGGCTACGGCCAAGAAGACCACATCTTCAGGCGGAACTCTCAGTCTCGGCGAAGCGATCGAAAGAGGCGTCACGGGCAGAGCGGCAGAAGCCATGAAGGAAGAGATAGATGCAGGCAAAGAACCGCTTGCAGTTATCAACGACGAGCTCATCCCCGCACTCGACAAAGTAGGAAAAGGTTTCGAGGCTGGAACGGTATTCCTTCCCCAGCTTCTTATGAGCGCGGATGCCGCGAAAGCAGCGTTCGACGTGGTCAAGCAGGCACTCGCAGGAAAGCCCCGCACTGTAAAGGGCAAGGTCATACTCGCCACCGTCAAGGGCGACATCCACGACATCGGCAAGAACATCGTAAAGGTTATGCTCGAGAACTACGGCTATGACGTAATAGACCTCGGCAAAGACGTACCGCCGGAAGTTATTGTCGATGCTGCGATCAAAGACGACATCAAGGTAGTCGGACTGTCCGCACTGATGACGACGACGGTAGTATCGATGGAAGAGACGATCAAGCTCCTCCGCGAGAAAAAGCCCGACACGAAGGTCGTCGTAGGCGGTGCGGTCATGACGCAGGAATACGCAGACCAGATAGGTGCAGACGCCTATTCAAAAGACGCCATGCAGACTGTCAGATACTGCGATTCTGTTTTCGGAGTTTGATCAGGGCCTCGGAAGTCCGAGTTTGTCCAGAAGCTGATTCACCTGTGTCTTGTTGGTGATGTCGTTTTCGTATGTGTCTATGATCGTGACGGTGTTGTCCTTGAAGTAGAACCCGCCGTACATGTATTCCTCTTCAAACAGCGACGGATAAGTTCCCGCGAAAGTGTAGCACTCCGCATTGATGCCGGGTTTCGTAATGAAAGCGCCGGACTTTTCGTAGACATCATTGACCTGATTTTTCATCGTGTCATAGTAGAATTTCGCGTTCTCGCTGTTGTCGAAAACGAGCAGCAGGTATCTCGTGCCCTTTTCGGTGATGCACAAAACCTCGGATGTACAGCCCCTGATGTGGCCTGTGATGCTCATGTCGTACGGATCGTCGTAATTCATCACGAGGTATCCGCCGCCGCCGAAAGCAGCGAACGACATCAAGGCCTCGGTAACGGTCTTTGCATTGGCCGCATCCTGGACCTGATGGTATCCGAGCTCATCCAGAGCCGTGCAGAAAGCATCAGTCGTGGGCGCACTGTATGTCGCACATCCTGTCATGGCAAACACCATGACTGCCGTCATAAGCGCAGTCGAGATCTTCTTAAGGATTCTCCTCATTTTCCTTTTCCCCCAGTTCCTTCGCCTTGGCAGCCAGTGCCGCCTCCTTCTTCCTTCTCTTCCTCATAACTACGAGCGTTACGATCATCACCGGAACTGCAACGATGAGGCCCTTAACGATCGAGAAAGCGATCGAAAACTTGTTCGGGTTAGCCATGAATGATTTGATGTCCTTTGAATCATCGACCACCTTGCGGTCATGCAGCTGCGAATAATACTCCGGGAATACCGGTACGCCATCTTCACCTTCTTCAAACGAAGAGACATATATAGCGACCGCATCCCAGGCCTTGAGTTCCTTGCCGTCCGTGTAGATCGCCGCAGCATACGGGTCAGTTATCGGATTACCGTCCTTGTCTTTCGGTACGACCTTAAGAAGTCCCTTGGACATATCGGTTACCGCGCCAAGCATCTGCATGCTGTAGAGGTCGACTGCGATGTGATACGTCTTGTCCGGATCAAGCGGTTCCGTCGTTCCGTCCGGCTTTACTATGACAACGTCCGTGACCTTGTTCAGGATCCTTCGGTTCGGATTGTATGTGAAGCTGAGCCCGCTGAAATACAGCCTCGCAGACGTCATGAGGTCTGATATGGAAGCATCGATCTCGCAGGCCGTCAGCAGTTCTTCACCGGTAAGGTAGACACTGACGAGCGGATACCCGGACAGGCCGTCTTCTCCGAAGCCCAGCGAGTAGGAATTGAAAGCATCAGCTGCCGTCACATAGCCCGGCGCGAAAGTTCCCCTGATGCATCCCGAAGGTGCGACCGCAATGTCGAAAGCCCCCTCTTCCTTTGCCGTATCAGACAGGTTCGCGGCATACACGAAACTGTCCGACAATATGTCTCCCAGACGCTGCTCGGTATGGTTGATGTAGCAGTCATCCACGCTCTCGAACTCATACGGGTTGTACGCAAGGATCTCGTCCCACGAGTATCCGAAATTCGACAGGTATTCCTCATCGACCATCGGTCTGAAGGAAGCCACATATGCTTCTGCATCAGCATCCTTTGCAACAGATTCGTCTACCGAGATGAGCTCATAGCTGTCGTATACCCAGTTGTCTCCGTCAGCTTTCATTACGACGTGGCCGACATATCTTCCGTAGCATCCTGCGGCTACGATCGTAACGTTGCCGACTACGATGGGTTCAAAGATAGCCGTGTGCGAGTGTGCACTGATTATGAGGTCTAAGTCCTGCACTTCCTTTGCAAGTTCCTCGTCTTCGGACTGGCCGGTGCTTCCCGCGGAGCCGAGGCCCGAATGCGAGAGCGCGACTATCATGTCGACATCCTCGTTCGCCTTGATGTATGCACAGGTCTTCTTGGCAGCTTCTACCTGGTCCTCGAAACTGAGCACGCACGTGGGGGCAGTCTTGATGGCATCCTTTCCGAAAATGCCTATCACTGCGATCTTCTTTCCTCCGCGTTCGATGATCGTATAATCGGACACGCCGTAATCTTCAAAACAATCCTTATAAAGCTGCTGGTCATCAGTAAGACCTTCTGCTTCCATCTTGTCCCAGTCGACGTTGGAGATGACGAACTCGGGAAGCGGATCGCCTGAATCAAGCGCCGCTTCGAACATGTCGTAGAAACCCTGCGCACCGCAGTCGAACTCATGGTTGCCGACAGTTGTCGCATCAACTCCGAGATAACCCAGAGTGCGCAGTTCCGATGCATGCGTGGTGTATATGGTCTGGTAGAGCGTTCCCATCGAGAAATCGCCGCCGTCAAGAGTTATCAGGTCAGGATCCTCTTCCCTGAGACCGTCCAACACTGTCTTGATCCTTGCGACGCCGCCGACTTCCTGCACGCCGCCGTCTGCGTTCTCATAGTAACCGTCAAGATATGAATGCAGGTCGTGGATAAATGCTATGTCTACCGTATCTTCCGTCTCGGCAAACAAAGGCGCCGCCGGTGTTATAACAACTGCTGCCGCGATGATCACTGCCACTGCCGCAGCTTCGATTCTTCTTATCAAACTCATTAATGTCTATCCTCCGTCTTTTATTGTCCGATACTTGCCTTATCATTTCAATCTTTGATTAGGTTATAATGAGAAAAAATCAAGGAGTCCTCACCATGATCTCTGACCTGCAGATCCAAGAGCTTTGCAAAGCCGCCATCGATATCAGGAAGAACTGCTATGCGCCTTATTCGCATTTCCTGGTAGGCGCTGCCCTGCTCACTTCAGGCGGAAAGATCTATACCGGCGTCAACATCGAGAATGCGGCATACGGCCCTTCGAACTGCGCCGAGAGGACTGCCGTGTTCAAGGCGGTCAGTGAGGGCGAGAAGGATTTCGTTGCGATCGCGATAGCAGGCGGACCGGCAGGCGGAGATGTGCAGTACTGCCCTCCCTGCGGCGTGTGCAGACAGGTTCTTGCGGAGTTCTGCGGGGGTGATTTCGAGATATTCCTCCCTTCCTCTTCCGGTGAGCCCAAGCGCTATACGCTGGCCGATCTTCTTCCCGAAAGTTTTGGTCCCGATAATCTGTAATTCCCGTAATTCGTGATATAATCACGCAATGCGCAAGACGACACCCAAAGGCATAATACTGCTTCTTCTGACTGCGGTCATATGGGGTTCTTCCTTCGTCGCCCAGGCGGTCGGAATGGAATCCATTGACGCATTCACGTTCACGGCTCTGAGGACCACCCTCGGCGCCCTTGTGCTCATACCCGTAATAATCATCTTTAACCGCAAGTTCGACATGAGGCCTTCCACTCTCATCGCAGGCGTCGTCCTCGGCGTTGTCTTCTCTGTCGCGCAGAACCTCCAACAGTTTGCTTTCTACTATTCGACTTCGGGCAAGATCGCTTTCATCACTGCGTTCTACATGTTCTTCGTCCCGCTGTTTTCCGTGTTCCTCAGAAAGAAGGTCCGCCTCATCGTCTGGCTTTCCATCGTGCTGGGTTTGGTCGGACTCTTCCTGATCTGCATCAACCCCGAAGACATGACGGCGATCAATCCCGGCGACATGCTCGCTTTCGGTTGCGCGGTGTTTTTCGCCGTGCAGATAATGCTGATCGACCACTTTACCGGCAAGGACATAAGCGGCGTGCAGCTGTCATTCATGCAGTTCGTCGTGGCGGCAGTTATATCGTGGGTCGCTATGTTCATTTTCGAGAACCCGGAGCTGCCCAACATAATAACCGCAGCCCCTGCCCTTGCGTACTCGGGCATCATGAGCTGCGGTATTGCTTATACTTTGCAGATATTGGGACAGAAGCACGCGAGCCCTGTTGTGGCGTCGCTTTTGATGTGCCTCGAGTCCGTTTTCGCCGTGATCACGGCAGCGCTGGTGCTTCAGGAGATGATGTCCATGCGCGAATTAGCGGGATGCATCGTAATGTTCGCCGCTATCGTTATTTCTCAAGTTCCTGCTCGTACTTCTCAAGAGGCGCATTGAGGTCGGCATTCTCGGGAAGGATCTTCTTCAAAAGGAACATCAGGCCTATCGTGAGTGCCGCGCCTATCGCGAGGCAGATTACTGCGTTCTGGATGTAGCCTGCCAGCAGGTATGTCACGAAAGACACTGCCGCAGCCGTGAGCGCGTACGGAAGCTGCGTGGACACGTGCGCGATGTGGTTGCACTGCGCACCTGCAGAGGACATGATCGTCGTATCCGAGATGGGCGAGCAGTGATCGCCGCAGACGGCACCTGCCATGCACGCCGAAACGCATATGATCGCCAGAGGGTTGCCGCTCTCCAGAGGGAACGCCTTGAGCGTGATCGGAATGAGAATACCAAAAGTACCCCATGACGTACCTGTCGCGAAAGACAGACCGCACGCGATAAGGAATATGATCGCAGGCAGGATGTTGATGAAACTGCCCTTGCTCTGGTCAACGACGTTCGCAACATACTCAGCAGCGCCGAGAGAGTCCGTCATTGCCTTGAGAGACCATGCGAGCGTGAGGATCGTGATCGGCGCGACCATTGCCTTGAAGCCCTCTTCTATGCACTGCATGCACTCCTTGAACTTGAGGATGCGGCGTGTGAGGTAAAGGAGCAGCGTGAACACGATCGCAAGGAATGAACCGTATGTAAGGCCGACGGAAGCATCGCTGTTTGCAAAAGCGTCAACGAAATCCTGTGCACCCATAGCGCTTTCGAAGAAGCCGCCCGTGTAGATCATGCCGAGCACGCAGAACACGATAAGAGATGCGACAGGCAGGATCAGATCGATGACCTTACCCTTGCCCTTGATCTCGTCATTCTTTGCACCCTCAGGCATGGGAAGTGTGAACAGGTCGCCCTTGAAAGCGTTCTTCTCATGCTTGACCATCGGGCCGTAGTCGATCTTCAGGAAAGCGATGCAGAGCATCATGAGGATGGTAAGGATCGCGTAGTAGTTGTAAGGAATTGCAGATATGAAGAGCATCAGTCCGTTCGTACCCTCGGGCGCGAAACCTGATACTGCAGCTGCCCATGAGGACACCGGAGCGATGATGCAGATGGGGGCAGCGGTCGCGTCGATGAGGTACGCGAGCTTTGCCCTTGAGATCTTATGTCTGTCAGTGACGGGCTTCATGACGGAACCTACCGTGAGGCAGTTGAAATAGTCGTCGATGAAAATGAGGCAGCCGAGAACTATGGTCGCGATCTGAGCGCCGACTCTGGACTTGATGTGCTCTGAAGCCCACTTACCGAAAGCCGCGGAACCGCCCGCCTTGTTCATCAGCGCCACGATGATGCCGAGGAATACAAGGAATACAAGGATTCCGACGTTGTATGAGTCAGAAAGCGATGCGATCAGACCGTCCTGGAACACGTGTTCCATGGCACCTACAGGATTCAAGAATCCCGCATAGAAGAAACCTCCGAAGAGTATTCCCACGAACAGTGAGATATACACTTCCTTCGTGATCAGCGCAAGCAGAATTGCAACGATCGGCGGCACGAGCGCCCAGAATGTCGCATACATAAGCTTCCCTCCTAAGTTGTAATTGTTCCGTAAGGTTAAGAAATCAAGCCCTTTGAGGGCCATGTTTGATTATATATGCATTTGTGAGGGTATTCAATAAAGGGGCTGGGGACGGACTGTGTTCAGTGTTTTTTATGCCTCACTGAAAAAGTCTCATTTTGTCGGTTTTTGTCGGTTTTTGTCGAGTTTTTCAGGGGCTCTACGCATATAGAATATGAACGCTATGGGTGGAGGTGTATGTTATGCGATTACCCTTGAAAGTACATGCAGTAAAGATCAGGTACCGTGAGCAGTTGCTGCAAAAGATGCCTCACGGGAAATTCTATGATTACAGAGGCAAACGGCATGTGTTTGTTTTCTACATTCCGGGGGACCCGTCTGTAACCAAGCAAACTGCCAAAAGGTTCACTCTGACCAGTAAGCAAGGCAAGATATATGCGAAACATATTACTCAATACATTAAGGTCAAAGCCGAGTACGACGAATTGCTGGTGGATTGGCGGGCAAACTATACATTTGAGCCTCCGATGGTGAAGTTCCCGATAAAGCAGACTTTTGATCCGCACCTTATGGACAACAAGTTTTTCGAGCGGGCAGCTGACAATACCGGGGAAATGCCTGCCAAGCACCCCGTGTACAGTGGCGATGACATACTCAAGTCAAAGAACGAGCAGTTCGGAAAGGATGTTCTGTGCGACCTTGGGATTCCATACAAGTATGAGCCCGGATTGGACATAGAAAACCCGGATGATTTCGCACCGGACTTCCTCCTGTCGTTCTATGAGATCGACCGGTGCATCTACGCTGAGATTTGCGGAATGACAGATGACTACGACTATTCGAGGCGTACCGCTCGCAAGATTAATTTCTATTCCAGGAACAACTACCGGCAGGGACGGGAGATAATCTATTGCTTTATGCATGACAAATATAACTTCGACGAGGAGTGTTTTGCAATGTTGGTCTTGGGTGCTTATGATTTGTTGATCCCAGACAGTGCTCTCGACTGGGATAACTGTCTGCCACCGAGTATTTGTGAGTAAATGTGCTGAATTCTGGCATAGGTACTTGAACACTTTCGAGCACAAATGGCCTTGGATGACCTGAATGTGCTGGATTCTGGCATAGGTGCTTGCACACTTTCGCGCACAAAAAGCCCTAGATGGCCCGAATGTGCTGGATTCTGGCATAGGCGTTTGCACACATTACTGAACAAATCGTCCCAAATTCTGACAACTGAGGTATAATAACTCGTACGCGCCTGTGGTGAAATTGGCAGACACGCCAGATTTAGGTTCTGGTGAGCGATCGTGCAGGTTCAAGTCCTGTCAGGCGCACCAAAAGACAAACAAAGTAATGCCTCGCTTAGATCCTCCGCGCTGTGCTTGTGCGGAAATCGCGAGGCATTACTTTATTTGTCTGGTAGTAAATTCGGTAGTAGTTTGTATATAATTAACCCTATGAACGCACGTGAATACCTAGAGATACTGCACACGGCCGAAAAGCTGAAGGATACTCCGCGCCACTGCACTACCACGAACGGAAGGACGGAAAGTGTGGCTGAGCACAGTTGGAGAGTGTCTCTTATGGCGATGCTCCTGAGGCGCGAATTCCCTGACGTTGACATGGACAGAGTCGTGGACATGTGTCTGATACACGATCTCGGGGAGTGTTTCACCGGCGATATCCCGACCTTTGTTAAGACTGATAACGACCGCAGCACTGAAGACATCCTGCTTGATCAGTGGCTGGATACCCTGCCGGAAGAGGTCTCAAAAGACATGAAGGAACTCTACGCCGAGATGGAAGCGCAGGAGACCAAAGAATCCAAGATCTTCAAGGCTTTAGACAAGCTTGAGGCGTTGATCCAGCATAACGAATCCCCTATATCCACATGGTCCGAGAATGAATACGAACTGAACAAGACGTATGCATTCAATACAGTCGAATTCGACAAATGGCTTACGGACCTCAGGCATGAGATCCTCAAGGACACACTGGACAAGATCGAACAGCAGGCGAAGTAAAAAATGTTCTTCAAAAACAACGCACCCGTTATCCCCGATGATATCGCGCAGAAAGTTGCGCGGAGGCTTTACGCTAACTTCACTTATTCGATCGAATATTCCGTGGAAAACGACAACCAGCAGTTCGCGTTCGACCCTGAGTTGGGACTGGGAAACAAGGAGGAGCTGCGTTTCGAGATGAGGCGCGTGCACTACCTCTGCGAGAGCAAGAGCATCACACCGGAGATGGAGTGCCACCGGGGGTTCGTAAAGGGCAACGGTTACATCTCGCTCGACAGATTCAATTACCTGCATTACACGAACCGCGATTCGCTCATCAAGGTGCTCGACCTGATCAGGTCTTATCTGGAGGCGGACCACAAGCAGCTGGTGTACAGGATCTACCGCAACAAGAGTCAGAAGCGCGACGAGATCATCATCTGCGCCTACATATCGTACCAGGAGAAGCTCTTTCGCGATGTCAGGCACGAAGGTCTGGCAAACTACCCGAGGCCGGAATACGAACCTTTCAGACACTGGGATCCGCCGTACCCCGTAGTTCCTGACATGCCGGACAAACGCCTGGACATCAAGCCGGAATGCATCACGCTCCTCAGCGATAAGGAGTTTGAATCTTGCAGTAAGATCATCCCCTACGCAGACCGTGACGGCATGTTCTGGCTCAGTAGTCCCCATTATGCCAACGTGCACAATGCTGCGGTGGCGCAGTTGAACGGGAGTGTCAGCTGGAACTGGGTAAAGTACGATTTCGACATAGACCCTGCCGTGACGGCGGATTTCGGCAAGTACAGGCGCGGCACGAAATTGCTTTTCGCGGGGCACAAGTGGACCGTCATAAGCAGCACCATGATGCTCGCAGACGAGCCCATCGGAAGGGGGCCGTTCAATTATTTCGCGGAAGAAGGCAACAACTACGAGACCAGCAGGATCAAGCACATAATAGAAGGCTGGTTCGAATACCACAAGGACGACCCGGTATACCCCGGGGATGCGTTATAATGACCATAACTAACCCCTGGGAAGAGATCGATCTCAAAGCATACGAGGAGCATATGAGCCTGGATTCCGTTAAACAGCTCCAGACCATGAATCTCATCATGAAAGATCAGTTCGAGTCATACCCCGCCGATACGGCAATGGTGCTCGGCATCGCAGGCGGCAACGGGCTTGAGCATGTGCGCACGGACAAGTACCGCAAGATCTACGGAGTCGACATCAACAAGGAGTATCTGCAGGCAGTTACCGAACGCTACAAGGACCTCGCAGGTATCTTGGAATGCCTTCAGATAGACCTAATAAATGAGTACGAGCATTTACCCGAGGCAGGCCTTCTGATCGCCAACCTTCTCATCGAATACATCGGATACGAAGCCTTCCAGAAGGCTGTAATCCAGACCAAGGCTGATTACGTATCCTGCGTTATCCAGATCAACACCGACGACAAGAACTGGGTGTCGGACTCCCCTTATCTGCACGCTTTCGACAGGCTGGATGAAGTACACCATCAGATGGAAGAACAAGAACTGTCAAAGGCAATGGCAGAGATCGGATATCACAAAACCAAGACTGAAACACACAAACTTCCAAACGGCAAAGCGCTGGTAAGATTGGATTTCGCACGAAGGAAGCTGGAGAAGACTTAAATCCACCAAAACTTAACAAATATCCTGCATTCTCAATATACAGATTTATATTTGATACAATATAATCTTATCAAATAAAACGCAAAGGAGAACGCAACATGTCATCCATCTACGATTACTCAGTTCCCACACCCAAAGGCGGCAACATCTCCCTCAAGGAGTACAAAGGAAAGGTCATACTTATCGTGAACACCGCGACAGGCTGCGGTTTTACTCCCCACTACAAGCCTATCGAGAAGATGTACGAGGACCTGCACGATAAAGGTTTCGAGGTCATCGATATCCCCTGCAACCAGTTTGCGGGCCAGACTCCCGGCACGGACGAGGAGATCCACGAGTTCTGCACGCTCAAGTACAAGACGCAGTTCCCGCAGATGAAGAAGTCCGACGTCAACGGCGAGAACGAACTGCCGCTTTATACATACCTCAAGTCGCAGAAGGGTTTCGAGGGGTTCGGCAAAGGCCCCACCGCCCTGATAATGCACAAGATGCTGATGAAGAGCGACAAGGATTACGCGAGCAAGCCCGACATCAAGTGGAATTTCACCAAGTTCGTCGTGGACAGAGAAGGCAGGGTACTGCACAGATTCGAGCCCACAGACGACATGAAGGACGTCAGGACTTTCGTCGAGTGCATTCTCTGAGAGGCAAGCCATGAAGATCGATGAAACCATGAAGTTGGACTCGCAGCTGTGTTTCCCGCTTTACGCCGCATCGCGCAAGATCGTTAACCTCTATACCCCTTACCTCAAGCCTCTCGGCCTGACCTACACGCAGTACATCATGTTCCTGGTGCTCTGGGAAGAAGACGGCATTACCGTGGGCGATCTTTGCAGGCGCCTGAGGCTCGATACCGGCACGGTCACCCCGATGCTCAAAAACACCGAGAAACAGGGGCTCATCACGAGGACGAGAAGCGCAGACGACGAGCGCGTGGTGGTGATCAACCTGACCAAAGAAGGCAAGGCACTCTATAAGAAGGCAAAGGACATTCCTGCCACGGTCGGCTCCTGCGTGAAGCTGGACAAGGACGACGCGGTAAGGCTTTATCAGATACTTTACACACTGCTCGACTCATAACACCCACCCTCCGTTATGGAAAAAAACTAATCTTTATCATGATTTGGTAAAGATTAGTTTATTTATTATTTATTGAAAAAACGTCAATACAGGTTGATAATTTAGGATGTATATTAACGTAAGCGGATACGGGTATGCTTGAGTTTTTGATCGAGAACCAAAAGAACATAATGATGATCTTGAGCAGCATGTGTGCTGTCATATCTGTATTCGTGCTGTTCATGAAGGCCCTGCCCAAGAAGAGGCGCTACTCCCTGCTGATGGTCGAGATCTATTCGACGCTCGTAATGCTCGGAGACTACTTCGCTTATGCGTACAGGGGCAACCCGTCAGACGCCGCGTTCTGGATCGTAAGGATCAGCAACTTCATAGTATTCGCGCTTAACATCGGCGTACTGTTCGCTTTCAACAAATACCTCATCAATCTGTATGAGGACACCTTCAACGGCAAGGTATTCAAGAGGCTCAAGTTCGTAAGCTGCCTCGGCATCGCGGGCGAAGTGATGCTCATAATATCGCAGTTCACGGGACTGTACTACACTTTCGACGCGACGAACACCTACCAGCGCGGCCCGGGATATTTCATCTGCTTCATGGTCCCCGCGATAATGCTTGTCCTGCAGATCACGGTCATCATCCAGAACTACAAGAAGCTCAGCCCGGTCATAAGCCTG
>JAEEGL010121540.1_pt1 | contig 35157 bp, 26 predicted proteins | sample 9134231 | NCBI WGS metagenome assembly JAEEGL01 (sample SAMN16246548, study PRJNA631951) | gut metagenome | biome: gut microbiome; feature: rumen; material: fiber-attached | host: Bos | place: Iran: Karaj | collected 2018-10 | reverse complement strand
TACCACCTTCAGGCGGTTAATTCGTTTACGTTCCATTCCATAACTATATTTGGCTACAAATTTACACAAAAATTTCCATACTCAATGTATATTAAGCAAAAAAGAGGTAATTTTAAGTTGAAAAAATGTGTTTAAATTCAATTATTCTTGCCAATTCGATGATTTTCATACCTAATTGTTAGTTCTACGACTTTATGCATAATCTGCACTAACTGCATCATGTATTTCTCCAACTTACATACAAGCGCCATCGCTCTATGTTCTGAAAAATGACACTTTAATTCCTTTAACGTTTGGTTATAGTTATTGCCAACCATGCGGAACTGAGCATGAAAGTCGCTTAACTTGGCATAATAATCATGTTGACTCTTGTCGAATGTCACCACATGAAAAGGCTCTCCAAAGATTCGCGCCTTGATGAATGCGGATTTGCTTGTCATGCCAGAACGGTCAAACATCTTTAGAAAGCGCATATCTTCTTCACGGAGAGCGACTTCCTCGATTATGATGTAATTATTGGAATGGACGTTATCATGTTTGGTGATTTCCTCATCACCAACACCAATGACAAAACCAATTTTCAATTCCGAACGCCTTCCGAGGGAGGCATTGAATTATAAAAAACACAGGGCTTGCGAATTTTATCACAAGTCCTGCGTTTTTATTTTTTACTATCTCAATTCACTTCTTAACAACCTTTTTTAGTACACTTTTAGTACACCTTGAGAAAATAAAGACCCCTGTAAATCAGCGACTTACAGGGGTCTTTTCGTAGTGGATAGGGGAATCGAACCCCTATGCCAAGATTGAGAATCTTGTATCCTAACCATTAGATGAATCCACCGGTTAGCAACTCTGATGAACTGTCGGTGCTCGAACCTCAGCGGAAGCTGGGGGATTCGAACCCCCGGTACCCTAACAGGTACGGCAGTTTAGCAAACTGCTGGTTTCAGCCACTCACCCAAACTTCCTTACCGGGACTGCCGAAACAACTCATTACTGAATTGCGGGTGCAAAGATACGGCAAAAAATTTAATCCTCCAAACTTTTTGCAATATTTTTTTGAATCGACCTCAAAAGAGGTTGAAGAAAAAGAATACGGCGGCGTATGCGGGTGGCACGCCTTTGGCATAACCGAGAAGGCTTCCGGAGCTGTTGCGCACGGCTCCCGAGGAGTCCACCTTTCCCAGATAGGAGTTGTTGCTATTGCGCACATCGCCTGAGGATTCGATTTTCCCCAGGTAGGCATTGTTGGCGCCACGCACCGTGCCGTTTGACTCAATCTTGCCGAGGTATCGGTTATTGCTGTCGCGGATGTCGCCGTTACTGCTGATGCGGGCTATCGTGGAGTTGTTGCTGTTGCGGAAGGTGCCGTCGGAAGAAACGGTACACATCAGCGAATTGTTGCTGTTGCGCACGCTCTGCGCCTGCATTGCCGTGGCTGCGCCCAAGAGCACGAGCACCGCCACCATGAGCCGCTTCAACGGATTGCGCAAAGAGAAAAGGCCTGTTTTCATATCTTTCGTTTTTAAGGTGTGTGAAACATACTGCAAATATACACATTATTTATATATCTGCCAAACAAAAGGGGAGAAATAATTACAATACTGACATTCGATGGCGTCTGAGGGGGCAGAGCGATGGACTGAGGCGGGCGGACATACATAAAGTATGTCCCTACAATCGTATTCTTTCACTTTGCTTGCGTCATACATCCGCAGGGCGGGAACATTTTGTCAAGATTTTTCATGGTTTTTAGGAACACAAAAGAAGTTTGACCGCAAATTTCAAGGAGAAATCTTCAAGATCTCTCCCCTCAATCTTCAAGATCTCTCCCCGAAATTTGCGGTCAAACTTTAAGCGATTTTCAAACGGCTGATTTTCAACACGTTATAAAACATGTACAAAACAAGCTGATTTTGTCAAAATTTTTCATAAAAATCTACCTGTCTTGTTATCCACCTTTCAGAGGCTTTTCAAGCCTGTTTTTTGCGTCGAAACCGAAGCGGCGCGACAGCCATCTGTTCAGCACGGCGAAGAAGGCGAGACAGAACAGCGTGGGCAGAATGAGCGACGATGCCCCGGGCTGGCGCACCGAGTTGAGAAACGCCTGCCAAAGAATGTTTCCGAACAAGACGACGAGTGAGCCGATGCCCAGCAGGGTTACGGCGACCACACATGCAATGGCGCCAATACGCCGCCGCCGTTCCGCCCGGCGCTGTTCCTGGCGGATGCGGCGCATGGTGGTGAAAGCGAAATTCGATGGCAGGCGGCGCGGCTCCGTGGGAGCAAGGGCCTGCCTGAGGATGAGGTCTTTATCGTGGTGCTCCATTTTTCATCTGAATATATAGTTTTCGGCGTATGCGGTGCAGGCGGGTGGCAATGGTGCCCGCCTCCACATCGAGGATATAGGCGATGTCGGCAAGCGGACGGTTGTCATAATAAAAGAGGGTGATGAGCGTCTGCTCGTCGGGGCGCAGCAGTGCGATGGCACGGCGCAGGTCGTCGAGCCGCGACTCGTCGGCGAGCGTTTCGTCCACCTCGGTATCGGAAAGGCCGGGCTGGTCGTCGATGCTGACATAAGTCATGCGCTTTTTCCTCAGCCACGACACGGCGGTGGTATAGGCGATGCGGCAAATCCAGGTGGAGAACGACGACCGCCCTTCAAACGTTTCCAGCCGGTTGAACGCACGGACGAAAGCGTCCTGGACCAGTTCCTCTGCATCTTCCTGCCGCGGCACCAGCCGCACCACGATGGCAAAGGCCTCCTGACCGTAACGCTCCATGAAATAGCCGAAGTCCTCGGCGTGTCCGTCGAGGATTCGGGCTATCAGCCGTGTTTCGTCCGTCTGCATCAATCAGATTTGGAATTCGTCGGTTTTCTTTTCTTCTTGAGGTTGTTCAGCCTTCCTCTCCGCCCTGTAGGACATGAGCAGGCCAACGCCGCCACAGATGCAGATGCAGGCTATATAAACGATTCCGGCAACATGATAATGATAAAACCTGACTTCTTCGCAATGGGCGCCATAATCGCCGAACGTGGCCATCATATTGATGAGAAAACCGAAGAGGAAGCCGAAGCCCACGCCGAGCATCAGCCAGCCGATGCGCATGGCCGTATATTTGTTGCCGCTGCTATAGAGCTTGATGCCTTGAAAATCGGCATTTGAGATTTCCGAGATTTTGTTGATGAGCATCAGCCGCTCGCGACGCCTTACAAACAGCTCGGTCACTTTGTAGATGCAGCCAAAGATGATGGCCACGTTCAGGGGAATCATAATCCATTCCATGTTCTTTCCGTTTTTTAAATTATTGTTGTTTTGTTTATCTCTTTGTCTTATTAGACGCTGACATTTGCAAGATATTACACTAAAAAACGAAAAAAACGTCACCCGCAATAAAAAAACTGGGGACATCCCGCCCGGGACGCCCCTTCCAGTTAATTCACAACGATTCATCGCGACCCATTGCGAAAAAAGAATCTAAATGCCTTAAATAGAAATTTTAATATTACCTAACTTATGAAATGCGTAAGTAAATAGTTTTTTTCATTTATGCACTAAATAGTTATTCTCATTCATTGAACTATATATTGTTTTGCGAGCTGTCACAGCCCACTTGTAATATCACGAAAGGCGGAAACGATTTCCACTTGCAAAAGTAGCTACTTTCACCCAAAAAGGCGGTGCCGAAAACTATTTGATTTGTGCCGGTTTGTATCATCAACACATCCCGGAAGAAAAAGGATACAAACGGGAAGACAAAGGTTAAAAATGATTATTACGTAAAGAAATAAAACGGCGAGAAAAGGCCTTTTGCCGTTTTTTATTCTTATCTTTGCACAAAACTCAGATTATGCGTTACATGTTCAGCAGATACATGACGGCGGAGGTTCCCGCACGCGCCAATACCTCCCGAAAAGGAAGCGGGCGGAGGGTTCCCGCCGTGCTTTTCCTCTTGATTTCCTTCGTCCTTTCATGCCCTGCCGCCGGGTACTTTTTCCGCACGGTGAATGCTACCGACGGCCTGGCCGACAACTTCGTGCGCGACATAGTGCGCGACAGCCGCGGCTATATATGGTTCTCAACCATCTACGGCGTGAGCCGCTACGACGGCTACCGTTTCCGCAACTACCAGCCCATGGAGTTCGGCGGCCGTGCCAGCGACGTTACCATGGTGCGCGAGACCGCCGACAGCACGCTATGGATGATTTGCGGCGTCGAGCCGTTCACCTTCAACCGCGACAACGGGCAATGGCAGAAAAACGGCGAGGAGGTGCTGGACAGGCTCGGCGTGAAGGGGGAACTGAAAATGTTTTATGTTGACGACCGCCACAATCTATGGGTGGCCACCGACAACGGGCTGTTCCACTATGACTACGCCCAGTCGAAGCTGCAACGCTACAACGGCGCATTGCGGTCGGCCATCACCCACATAGCGGCCAAGAACGGCCTCGCCGTGGTGGTGACCGCCGACGGCACCATCTATGAGGCAACACAGGGCGGACAACTCACCGTGCTGACGCAGGCTCCCGGTGAGACACACGACAGAGACAGCCACATCTACCTGGACAATCACGGCCACCTGTGGTTCTACCAATCGCATGCGCCAGCCGGCACACAATGGCTCTTTTCCACCGACTCGCGCCAATGGCGGCAACTGACGGAATGGAAGCAGATGGCCGGCGTGTTGGTGAACGCCCTGACCGAGGCCGCCGACGGCACCTTGTGGGTGGGGACGGGAAACGCCGGCGTGATGATCCTCGAATGGCGGGTGACCGGCAATGAAATGACGCTTGTGAAGGCACAAAACGAGATGCTCATGCCCTTTGTGCCCCGCAGCAGCCATGTATCGTGCCTCTATCTCGACAACATGAACACCATGTGGGTGGGCTCGGCAAAACTCGGCGCGGCATTCACCGACATGAGCAGCCCGGGGTTCAACATTGTGCCGACCGGCGACCGCGAGGACGTGAGCGCCATTGTGGAAGACCACGAGGGAAACCTGTGGCTGGCCTTCGACGGCGGGGGCATTATCATGCAGGGGAAAAAAGGCGACAAAAGGCTGTTCACGGCAGCTCAGGGGCAACTGCCCTCAGACATCGTGACCTCGCTGGCCATCCTCGACGACGGCACGCTCATAGCCGGCACCTACGGCAGCGGCATGGCCCGCTACGACGGCAAGGCATTCCGTCCGGCCTACGAGCACTTCCCCAACCTGAAATACATAAAGGCCATGACCTCCGACATCAAGGGCAACCTGTGGGTGGCCACCGTTGACAAAGGCGTGGTGAGAGTGGGCGCCGACGGGAAAATCTTCAGCTACACTCCTGAGAACTCGCCCCTCGCCTCCTCCGGCACCCTGTGCCTGTGCTGCAATCGCGCGCGCAATATAATATATATAGGTACGTCGATGGGGGTGTCGGCCTACGACTGCTCCAAGGGACAATTTCTTGAAAACGAGAAGACCGCGCAGCTCAAAGGGGCATACGTGTCATCGCTGCTGGTTTGTAACCACGACAGGCTATGGATGGGCAGCCGCAACGGGCTGTGGGTGTACGACCCTCACGACGGAACGGTCAGGCACATCACCACCGACGAAGGCATGTCGCACAACATAGTGAGGGCACTGGCAAAAAGCGGCAACAGCGTTTGGGCCAGCACCGACAACGGCCTGACCCTCATCACCTGCCAAAAGGCGGAAAACGGCGACTCATGGACCTACCAATGCCACCCCTTCCTCGATTCCGACGGGCTGCGCAACGTGATTTTCTCAAACAATGCCGCATGGACAACCACCGACGGCACCACGTTGTTGGGCTGTTTTAGGGGATATGTGAGCATTCCGCCAGAGAATTTCGTCGCCCACTACCCCAAGTTGCGCGTACAATTCACCGAACTACGCATCAACGGTGATTTGGTTGACGGTTCCTCAATCACCATCCGCCACAACGACCGCATGGGAATAGCGGTGTCGGCCATGGCTCCGGCGCTGAGCCAGAAAATTAAATACCTCTACCGCTTCAAGGGCGAGGAGAAATGGTTGAACGCGCCCAGCAACATCCTGTATTTCGCTTCGCTGAAACCCGGAAATTATGTGCTACAGGTGAAAGCCCTGTTGCCGGGAATGGCCGAGAGCGACATTGCCGAAATAAGCATCAGGGTGAAGCCGCCCGTGCTCTTGTCGAACGTGGCCATTGTGGCCTACCTGCTCCTGATTGCCGCCGCCATCTTCTTCATCGTCAAGGCCTTAAGGAAAAGGCAGAAGCGCGAACTGGCCATGCAACAAATGGAGGTGAACCTGAAGAAATATGAGATGGAGGAAGAGAAAATAAGGTTTTTCACCAACATCAGCCACGACCTGAAAACGCCGCTCACGCTGGTGGTTGCCCCGCTGGAGAAACTACGCGAGAACCCCTTCCCGCCACACATACGCACCGAGCTCGACGTGGCATGGCGAAACGCGCGGCAGCTCTACGACCTCATTCTGCAACTGCTCGACTTCCGCCGCCTTGACGTGGGAAAGGAGAAACTGAACCTCAAGCACGGCGACATCGTGGGCTTCGTAAGGCAGACAGTACAGGAGTTCTCCTATTATGCCATGAACAAACACATCAAAAAGGAACTGAGGCTGCCGACGGACTCCATTGAGATATATTTCGACGAGAACAAGATGCACCGCATCATCAAGAACCTGTTGTCGAACGCCTTCAAATACAACACCGACAACGGCACCGTCGTCGTTACGCTTTCCGTAAGTCAGGAGGCACAAGGCGGAAAGATGGTGCTCAGCGTGGCCGACACGGGCATCGGCGTACACAACAAGCAACACATCTTCGAACGCTTCGTGCAAGAATCCCACGGGCAGGAACAAGAGGGCAGCGGGCTCGGCCTGCACATCGTGAAGCAATATGTTGACATGATGAAAGGCAGCATCGACGTTTCCGACAACAGTCCGCAGGGCACCATCTTCACCGTTACGCTTCCACTCCTGGAAAGCGACGGGGAAGAAGAACAGGTGGAAACGATGGCCGACCTCGAAAAAGTGGAAAGCGAGCAGGCGCCAAACGCCGTTCACGACGAACGTCCCACCATCCTGGTGGTCGATGACAACATGGACGCACGGTTGTTCCTACAACGCAGCCTCGACGATGAATACCAGGTGCTCGTGGCGGCCAACGGCAAAGAGGCACTGGAAGTGTTGGACGACAACGACAATATCAGCATCATTGTCAGCGATGTCATGATGCCCGTCATGGACGGCATAGAGCTCTTCCGAAGAATAAAAAGCAACATCAGCTACTCCCATATTCCCGTCATCATGCTGACGGCAAAAAGCAGCGAGGAAAACATTGTGGCAGGGCTGCAGGAGGGCGCCGCCGACTATATAACAAAGCCGTTCAGCCTGGCCGTGCTGAGGCTCAGAATAAAGAGAATACTGGAATGGATGGAGAAAGCCCACACCAAGGTCGCCGAAGGGGTGGAAATAGAGCCCACGGAGATTACCGTCAGCTCGCTCGACGAGGAGCTCATCAGCCATGTCATTGAAAACATCGAGGCAAACATCCACGACGTGAACTATTCGGTGGTGCAGCTCAGCAGCGACGTGGGCATGACGCGCGGACACCTTTACAAAAAGCTCATGGCCATTACGGGCAAGGCACCGCTGGAGTTCATCAGAATCATCAAGATAAAAAGAGGAAAGAGCCTGCTCGACCAAGGAAAGACCAACATCACCGAGGTGGCCGACATGGTGGGCTTCTCGCCCAAGCAGTTCGGCCACTATTTCAAGCGGATGTATAACGACACCCCCTCGGACTACTTGAGAAAACAAAGGTTCAAGAAGAGTGAAAATTAAAAGTGAAAAGTGAAAAGTGTTTTTTAAGTGAAGAGTGAAGAGTGAAGAGTGAATAATTTGCTGCCGCCATTAGAAATTGAAAAGGTGAAAAGTAAAAAACTCCTTTACTCCCAAACTCCTTAGACAAAAAAACCTTGGACAAAAAAACCTTGGACAAAAAAACCTTGGACAAAAAACCTTGGACAAATAAAAACCTAAGAAAAAAAACAAAGAAAACCTTAACTCCCCAGAATAATGAAAAGAAACAAGACAGCAATCTTGCTGGCGGCCCTGGCCCTGCTGGCACCGGCCACCCTGCAGGCCGGCAAGTTCAAGAACTTCAAGGTGTCAACGTACATCCGCGCACAGGACGTGGCACGTATGGACGACGACAAGTTCCTCAAATCAACATGGGAAACGGTAAGCACACAGGTGGACCTCGACAAAATCTACATTGAAACCCACCGCGACGCCTTCACCGTGCCCGAAAAAACCATCAAGAAGGTGAAGGACTTCTTCCTGAAAAAAGGCCTTGAAGTGGGCGGTGGCATCACCTACACGCGCTCAGAGCCCACCGACTTCGAGACCTACAGCTACGCACGCCCCGACGAGCGCCAGCAGGTCAAGCAGGTGGCGGAATACACGGCGCGCCTCTTCGATGACTTCATCCTCGACGACTTCTTCTTCATCGACCTGAAAAACGACGACGAGATAGCGGCCAAGGGAAACATGAGCTGGACGGAATACCGCCTGAAGCTCATGGCAGAGGCCGGACGCGAACTGGTGGTGAACCCCGCCAAGGCCGTGAACCCCAAGGTGAAAGTCATCGTGAAATACCCCAACTGGTATGACCATTTCCACGGGCTGGGCTTCAACCTTGAAGAGGAGCCCACCTATTTCGACGGCATCTGGACGGGCACCGAAACCCGCGACCCGGCATCGGCGCAGCACCTGCAAAACTACCTGAGCTACAACGTGGTGAGATATTTCGACAACATCGCCCCCGGGAAAAACGGCGGAGGATGGGTGGATGCCGGAGGCATTCAGATGAGCATGGACCGCTACGCCGAGCAACTGCATCTCACCATGCTTTCGCGAACGCCCGAAATCATCCTGTGGAACTATATGCAGCTCTGCGACGTGAAAATCACCGCCGCCATGCGCGCCCCGTGGCAAGACCTTGGCAACAACAGCTTCCGCTACGACGAAATGGTGGCGCCCTTCACCAAGGACGGCAAGACCATTACGCCCACCACCATGGCGCGTTTCGCCAACGTCACCCTCCACCAGACCGACAAGCTGGTGGGCATGCTGGGAAAGCCCGTCGGGCTGGCCTCCTACAAGCCCTACCACTCTTCGGGCGAGGACTTCCTGCAGAACTATCTCGGCATGATAGGGCTGCCCATGGACATCCACCCCCAGTGGGCCGAAGGCAGGCAGCAGCTACTGCTCACCCAGCAGGCCGCCAAAGACCCCATGCTCGTGGAGAAAATAAAACTGCAGCTGCGCGGCGGTGGCGACGTCATCATCACCACCGGACTGCTGAAAGCCATCAAAGACCGGCTGGCCGACGTCGTGGAGCTTTATTGTGGCGACCTCAAGGCCATCATCAGCGACTTCGGATGGGCGGGAAAGGCGCAGCGCGAATTTATCATCCCGCAGGTGAAATATTTCACCAACGACGCGTGGGAGGTGGTCAGCGCCGGACGGCCCCTCACCCAGGGCGTGTCGGGATTCCCCATCCTCCTGCGCGACACCTATTCCAAGGGCACCCTCTTTGTGCTCACCATCCCCGACGATTTCGGAAACCTCTACGACTTCCCCGAAGCTGCGCTTAACATCATCCGCCGAGCCATGAGCAAGGACGTGGGGGCATATATCGAGGGACCGTCGAAGGTGGCCCTGTTCCCCTACGACAACCACACCATGGTGGTGGAAAACTTCAACGACCAGGCCGTCAACATCCGCGTGGTGGTGGGCAGCAAGGTGAACGCCCTGCGCAACCTCCTTACCGGCGACACCCTGCAGCCCACGGAGAAGCCCGCCGCCACCTTCCGCAACAGGTTCTACGGCTATGCCGAGAACGCCACCGTCTTCAGCCTCCTGCTCCCCGCGCACAGCTACGTCGGCCTGGCCTATTAAAAACTGTCCCCGCGTTCACCTTCCACACAACCCCCGTTTTCTTTTTTCAACATCTTATGAACAATCCCTTAAGAAACATCTTGGCAGCGGCCCTGCTCACCGCCTGCGCCGCAACGGCCATGGCGCAACGCTACCCCACCCGCCTGCTCGACCATGAGCCGCAGATAACGGCCATCATCAACGGCATGACGCTCGAAGAGAAAATTGCCATGCTCCACGGCAAGAACATGTTCTCCTCCGAGGGCATACCGCGGCTCAACATCGCCGACATGGAATATGCCGACGGCCCCTTCGGCATCCGCGAGGAAATGGAGCCCCACTCCTGGAACTCGGCCCACCTCACCACCGACTCTGCAACCTTCTTTCCCACGGGGTCGGCACTGGCCGCCACATGGAGCACCGAGTGGGCATACGCCTACGGACGGGCCATGAGCCGCGAGGCACGACTGCGGGGAAAGGACATGATTCTGGGCCCTGCCATTAACATCCAGCGCATTCCTACCGGCGGCCGCACCTACGAATACCTGAGCGAGGACCCGCTGCTCAGCGGACAGCTCGCCGCCGCCTATACGCGGGGAGCGCAGGACGACGGCACCGCCGTATGCCTCAAGCATTTCGCCCTCAACAACCAAGAGGACTACAGGGGCTTCGTCGATGTGCGCATCTCCGACCGCGCCATGCACGAAATCTACCTGAAGCCCTTCGAGATGGCCGTCCGCGAGGGCGACGCCTGGGGCGTCATGGCCGCCTATAACAAGGTGAACGGGCGGTGGTGCTCCGAGAACGCCCAACTGCTCACCACCATCCTGCGCCGCCAATGGCAATTCCCCGGCATGGTCATCAGCGACTGGGGCGGCGTCCATTCCACCGTCGATGCCGTCACCGCCGGCATGAACGTCGAGATGCCCGGCAGCCGCTACTTCGGGCAGGCCCTGCTCGACTCCGTCAGGGCGGGCACCGTCAGCGAGGACGTCATCAACCAGCGCGTCAGGGAGATTCTGCGCGTGAGGATGGCCGTGGAGCCCGTCGCCAAGGACGTGGCCAACCGCACGCCCGTGGGCAATGCCCCCGAAATGGAGGTCGCCATGCAGGTGGCGCGGCGCGCCATCGTCCTGCTGAAGAACGACGGCCTGCTGCCCCTCGACCTCCGTCGCGTGCGGCGCATCGCCGTCATCGGCGAGAACGCCGTCACCCCCATGGCCCTCGGCGGCGTGGGTGCCGGCGTGAAGACGCGCCGCGAGGTCACCCCCCTCGACGGCCTGCGTGCCCTCCTCCCCCCGCAGGTGAAAATCACCTACGCCCCCGGTTACAAAAGCTACGACCGCGCCAGCCGCGAACAGCGCCTCAGCCCCCAGCAGGCCGGCGACGCGAAGCTCGTGGCAGAGGCCGTGAAAGCGGCGCGGCAGGCCGACCTCGTCATCTTCTTCGCCGGCGACAACCGCGAGGTGGAGACCGAGGGCTCCGACCGCAAGTCCATCACGCTGCCCTCCGGCCAGGATGTCCTCGCCAGGGCCCTCGCCGCGTCCCGGCGGCCCGTCGTCACCGTCCTCGTGGCCGGCGGCCCGGTCGATGTCACCGCCGTCGAGGAATCCTCAGGCGCCCTCCTCGTCTCGTGGTTCAACGGCTCCATGGGCGGCACGGCGCTCGCCGAGGTCCTCACCGGAGCAGTGGCACCTTCGGGAAAACTCCCCATGAGCTGGCCGCGTCGGCTCGGCGACGTGCCCGCCTACGCCCTCGGCACCTATCCCCAGCAGGTGGAAAACAGCCAGGGCGACATCTTCGTCGGCCTCGTCAACAACCGGCGCGGCTACCGCAGCCGCCAGCAGCTCCTCGCCCCCTATACCGAGGAAAGCCTCGTCGGCTACCGCTGGTACGACGGCAAGGACCAGGCCCCCGCCTACCCCTTCGGCCACGGCCTCTCCTACGCCACCTTCCGTTACAGTGCCCCCGATGCCGTGGCCACCGCCGACGGCATCGACGTGCACTTCACCCTCACCAACACCTCCGCCGTGGACGGCGAGGAGGTGGCGCAGGTTTATATCTCGCGGCCCCAGTCAGCCATCGAAAGGCCCGTGAAGGAGCTGAAAGCCTTCCGCCGCGTCGCCCTCAGGGCCGGCGAGCAGCAGCGCGTCACCGTCACCATCCGCCGCGCCGACCTCTGCCACTGGGACGAGCAGGCGCAGACATGGATGCTCGAGCCCGGAAGCCTCAACATCCTCATCGGAGGATCATCGGCAGACCTCCCGCTCAGCATAACCGCAAACTGCATGTAGGGGAGAAAGCGTATTACAAGCACACATAACATACAAAAACGAACAACGGGGGACTCCTATAACAAAGGAATCCCCCGGTTTTCTTCACACGATTGACAACGCACGGCAAGAGGAGGGAGCAAAGAAAGACTGGGAGACGTGTTGCTCTCATCAGTCATTTGTCATTTAGCCAGCGCCCCTTTTGTCAAGATTTTTCAAAGATTTTTGGTCGTCCCAAGAGGCCTGGCCGCAAATTTCGGGGAGAGAAACGCCAATTTGAGGGGAGAGAATTGGCAAATCTCTCGCAGAGATTTGCCGTCAAATTCCGACTAATTTGCAAACCATTGAAATTCAACAACTTACAAAAATGGCACAAAATAGTCATATTTTGTCAAATTTTTTTACCCGTTCATACCTACACAGTTATCCGTCGCAAAAAGAGTTTTTTGAACATACCATAGTTGGAATTAGATATATTTTCAGCAATGCAAAAATTGAACAAGAAAAAAAACTTCGACCCAAAAGACCGTTATTCAATATTTTTTTGTAAATTTGCAACCATATAAGCACCCCGCATCAGGCAGGGCCTTCAATACAAAGTCCCCCCAAGCCTGCGCGCTCTTAACATTTTCATAAATTGATTCCCTATGGCATAAACAAAAAACATTGACATAAGCATAAAGGAAGTGTTTGCTTACACTCGGGTACCTCAGAAATCGCCAAAATTCAAAGTATCCATCAACAGTGTGAAGCGAATGCTTGCACCTTCAAGGGTGTGGGCGTCGCTGTTGTATGGATACAGGTGTTTGGCGATACCGTGAGGTAACAACAGAGTCGTTTCACACCTTTCTTTTTGCCCCTTTGTCGCAAGGAGAACCCGCAAACGAACATCAAAATCACCCTTTCACAAGCCTTGCGGCCCCATTTCCCTTGGCCGCCACGACAATTCTGACTATTTTTGCAACATCTTAAAAACAAATGATTATGGAAACAAACCCTAAAAAGAAAATGCAGTTCCTTGACCTTTACTGCATGGTCATGGCCGACGGCATCGTACACCCCAAGGAAATGGAAACTCTCTATAGGATAGGCCTTGAGAACTATGGCCTTACAGAGGACGAAATCAATGAGAGCGTGAAAGATGCCGGCGTTTCATCAGTCATCCCGGAACTGCCAGAAGAACGTATCAGCGTACTCTATGAGATGGCTGTCATCGCTTGGGCTGACGGCGTGCTCGAAGACTCTGAACGAAACATGCTCCGCCGGTACGCCGCCTTGTACGGCGTTGAGGAAAGCAGCATCAACGAACTTGTGGACTTCCTGCTGAGCCAAGCCAAGGAGCATGTGGACGAAAAAGAGATTATCAAACAACTTAACAACTAAAGCTATGACATTATCATTTGACAAATTGTTTCAAAAAAGTGTGCTTGGAACACCAGAACAGGTCTTGCCTCCTCAACCTAATAACCCTAACAACAAGAGAGAGGGTGAAACTTATCACCGCTGGGGACTCCGCGTATGTACCATTGCCGATGGAAGCGTCACAACACTTAGGCCTTTTCTCCATAGTGTTTACAACTTTATCTATCGTGAACAAGTGAATGACATAGAACGTCAGAAGGAAGAGCGACGGAAAATCGAATGCCAGATTGAGCAGAAGCGCAACGACATCAATGCACTCAATGGAAGGGTCAACGACAGCAAACAGAAACAAGAAGAAAAGAAAAGCAGGATTGATGAATTAAAAGAAGAAAAGAGGGAACTGAAAAACAGGGCTTACGAGGTGAACAAAGCTGCAAAACTGAAAATGGTTATCGGGCTTGTCATACTGGTTCCGCTCACCTTCTACCTGTTACTTTTCTACAGCTCCACTTTCTATTCTGCCTTCTTCAAGAACTTTGAGGAAAGTGCCAACGTCCTTAACTCTATGTTCGATGCCGAAGCATTAAGCAAGGCACTGGCCACAAGCGTCTACGAACTATGCTTCGTGTTGTGCGCACCGGTCATATTCATGGGACTGGGCTTCAGCCTGCATTTCTTCACCGTACAGAAGAAATGGACGAAATATCTTAAGATGGCCGCCGTCCTTTGTGTAACGTTCATCTTCGATGCCATCCTGGCATACATGATAGGAAAGCACCTGCACGAAATGGCCATCATCATAGGAAGCGAACCCGTCGGAAGCCCGTATGGACTGAAAGAAGCGTTAGGCGACATCAACACCTGGGCGGTCATCTTCTGCGGTTTCATCGTTTATATCATCTGGGGCATCGTGTTCGACATGGTAATGACGGCATACGACCATCTTGACCTGAACAAGATAAACATCCGCCACATTGACGAGCAAATGGTAACCCTGAAGGAAGAAATTGAGGGCGAGAAACAGAACGAGCAACAACTCAACAACCAGATTAACAGCCTCAACAATGACATATCGCACCTGACTTCAACATTGAGCCACACTTACATTATCGACACTGCCGCCATCAGAACAGAGATGACAAACTTCTTCACAGGATGGGCGGCTCAGATGAACGTACTCGGAAAGACCGAGGAAGAGAAAAAAGAGGCCAACGACACATTTGAAAACACTATTCAATCATTATTAAAACAACAACAATGAAAACAAAAATTATCATTTCAGCACTGGGCATAATCTGTGCCATATTAGTAATTCTTTTTGCATGTGGAGGTCAAGGGGACAACGAAAAGGGCGGTTGCACAAATCCACCGCCATCACAAGACACCATAGCACCCTTGAACGTTTCCATCTACCTTGACCTTTCCGACAGGCTGAAGAGAGACTTGACACCATCGCAGAAAGACCGCGACACAGCCATCGTTGGCTTCATGGCCGACTATTTCAGAGGAAAGACTTTAGGCCCGCAGATATTGAAGAGTAAGAACAAGATGAAAGTGTTCTTCTACCCCGCGCCTCAAGACTCCGGCATCGCCACGCTGGCAGACGAACTCTGCGTTGACATGGAAAAACTGAAAGGCGTAGAAAAAAGAATTGCGGTGGATTCAATGAGAAACAAGTTCAACAGAAATTTGGACATCATTTATGAAAAGACCATCAAGCAGGACAAATGGCCTGGATGCGACATCTGGGATTTCTTCAGCAGCAAGAAAGTGGATGCACAATGTATGCGCGAGGGGTACAGAAACATTCTTGTCATTCTTACCGACGGCTACCTGTTTGACGAAAACCACAAAGTGCAGAACGGCGACTCCTGCACATTTGTCACACCAGGGACACTGAGTAACCCCAATTCGGCCTTGATAACCAAACGCAAGGGACTGGAAGATTTAGAGGTGAGAATACTCGAGGTCAATCCCTTCGACATCAAGCACAGGGACAAGTTGGTTTCTGTCCTGGAAAACTGGTTGAAAGACATGGGGGTGAAAGAACAGAACATCACTGTTTCTGAAACCGACCTACCCACAAATACCCAGACCATCATTGAGAGTTTCTTAAACTGATTCATTCATCTGTGCTGTGCCCACCTCAGAGAGGGCACTGCACAAAAAAACAACAACTATGGCAAACAGAAATTCAAATAGTGGCTGCGGATGTCTTGTGTTATTAGCAATAGCAGGTATAATTCTTTTTTGCATTAATAAATGCTCTGATTCTGATACCAAAAGAACAAAGGGAAATGACACAGGGCAGGTGGTATCACCTCCACAAGAAGAAATGATCCAACCTGAATATCTTTCTGAGGAAGACAAAAAGTACTTAAACAACTACCTACAAACAGGCGATACTCCTTACAGCAATGTATATGGCAAAAATTATATTTGCCCCTATTCTCAATGTTCAGGAATAAAGGTTACGGCACCCACAAACAGTGACGTTATTGTCATCATCAAGAAAAACAACAAGAACGGAAAGGTGTGTGCTCACGGCTATATCCGGGAAGGTCATACACTCCAGTTAGACTTGCAAGATGGAATTTACCAGACTTTCTTTTATTGCGGCAAAGGATGGAACCCCAACAAGGACAATGGGAAAAACATGAAAGGCGGATTTGTTCAGGACGAAGTATTCTCAAAAGACGACAATCCTCAGGAAATAGCAAGTTGCGTGCTCGAATATGTTTTGCAACTGAAAAAAGACGGCAACTTCAACACGACAATTAGCAGTCCTTCCGAAGCGTTTTGAAATACCAAAGATGAATTAAGAACAAGAGTATGAAGTATTTATATCTGTTTTTTGCTACAATGTTGCTGCTTTGCCTCGCACACATGCCCTACGGCTACTTCATGTTGGTGCGGTTTGTGGCGATGGTTTTATTTGGCGTCATGGCTTTCCGGTATTATGAAAAGGAGGAAAAGACATTAACGGTCGTGTTCGGGGCATTGGCCCTGCTGTTCCAGCCATTCTTCAAGATTGCATTGGGGCGTACAATATGGAACATCGTGGACGTGGCCGTCGCCATCCTGCTTGTCTATTTGTTTATGAAAGAACTAAAAGGAAAGCCAAAATAGCATGTACTTCATAATAACAAATTGACAAGGCTTCAAAGCCAACCTCTGAAATAACAAGGCCACCGTTTTCGCATTTTCTCAGCGAGGCGATGGCCTTTTATTGCTTGATGGTGAAGGGGGGCTCTTATATTCTCCTTGTTTTTCTATTTTCCCGTTCACAAGCCCTATGGAACCGGCAATTTGCATTTCCACACTACATTGGCCCGTACCAAATCGATTTTCTTCGCCTCTCCACGCTTGCCTGATATAGCGTAGTACCTTGCGACGCTCTTGGGCAGAACCTCTGAGAAAAGCTTGCGGATTCTTGCGCACTTCTCGTTGATGGAGTTAAGCGCCGGGTTCGTCACGTCCTCAATGCTCTGCTGCACCCTTTCCGTCATGCCGCATGGTCTTAGCAGCAGATACAGTTGCGTAAGCTCCTTTCTGTATTCCGACAAGCACTTCAGCACAATTCCTTCGGGGTGACACAGAAACAACAGATATACAGCCTTTACCAAAGGTTCCATCTTCACCTCCGTATCTGCCCCATCAGCCAGCACAACCTTGAAGTCTTCTGTCACCACCAACTGGGGGAACAAATCTTCTTCGTCCATGGCAGCCACAATTTCAGTATCGTCAACACCATAAGCTTTCAACTTGCGCACCTTTTCCTTCACCTCATCCAAAAGAATGAAGCAATGGAACTGCTCCAGTTCTTTTGAGGCCTTCAGTCTTCCTTGTCTTTCCATTTCAATACCATCTTAGAATCCCATAGCATCCATCATCGCATCATACTCGGCAGGATTTGTTGGCATTTCACCATACATGCCATCAGTCAGTGCATCCCAGGAATCTTCTTCTGTCCATTCGCAGCAATCATCATAGAATTCGCCGTCTTCACAGTCATCAATCTCGTAATCCTCATACTCTTCATAAGGGTCAAAAACATAATCTCTATCCATACTTTAAATGTTTTTATTGTTAATACTACATTTTGCAAATAGGCTCTTTATCGCTTTAGATTCTTAATTCATCTACTGAAAAAACGACATCTTCAATCGTGTCTGTCTGGCGGTTCCAATAACGAAAAATCATATTTCTATTTGTTGCAATGATATGTTGAACCTTATAACCCTCCTTGTCAATCTCTGCCAAGATGTTGTTCTTTAATACATTCACGTCTATTTCACCGTATCTGTGCCATCTGTCGTTGATTTCGTAATTGCAAATAAATGAATCTTTCGTTACTTCGGAGCTTGTCCAAGTAATAATCTTATCGACTCTAATTGGACATTCGTAAGACTGAAACTTAGCCAGTAAGGTCAGGTATTCTTCATCGTCAACATCTTCTTCCGACTGAATCTTTCTCAGTTCCTCCTCTGTGAAATAATCTGCCGGATCCTTGGCATCAAAAGGGTCACTGAACAATGTAATTGAAAGAACAGTTGCAATAATCAAAACGCATAGTCCCATAATGGGTGAAATGGCAAACGAGAAGAACAGAAAGAACCAAAACTTTCTAAACAGTCGCTTAATGTGGGATAATACTCTTTTCATTTTTCTTTTGCTTTAATATGTTTCACAATCTTGTTTTCTTTGCCTTTTTATACCTGAAAAATGGAAATGGTAACTGCATTATCGAAAAAAAAATGTACTTTTGCAGAAAATTTGTATGAGTAAGAGATTTAGACTTTGTCTAATTGTGGTAGCCCTGCTACTTTCCTCCACTGATAATGCCCAGCGGAAACGGGCTTTCTTGGTTGGAATCTCACATTACGACACTGCTCTTACGGGCTATCAATGGAACAACATCAATGGTGTTGAGGATGTCAATCTTCTCACCCCAGCTTTAAAGAAACAAGGCTTCGTCACCACGACATTGTTAGACGAGCAGGCAACCTTTAGTAATATCGTCAGCCAGATAGCGCTGTTCACTAACAAAACCAAGAAGGGCGACATCGTTTATCTTCATTTCTCTGCTCATGGTCAGCCTGTAGAAGACCTCAACGGTGACGAAGAAGACGGATGGGACGAGTCAATTGTACCGATTGATGCCTATAAGATTTATAAAAAAGGTGTATATGAAGGGCAAAAGCACTTGACTGATGACTTACTCAATAAGTATGTCAAGAAACTCCGTGAGAAGATTGGACCGACGGGGTTCCTGTATGTTGTTATCGATGCCTGTCATGCCGGAACATCGTCAAGGGCCAACGACGAAACTGTTCGAGGGACTCACGTTGGCTTTACATTTAATAACAAGGTGTTCAAACCTTCAGTGAGCAAAAAGTCACATTATCGGGTTGAGGCATCTGCCAAACAGTCCAACGTCCTGTTCATTGAGGCCTGTCGCCAAGACCAGGTGAATACGGAAATCAAAGTGGACGACAAGCGCTTTGGCCCTCTCTCGTATAATATTGCACAAACCTTGTCTGGTTTTACGCTCACCACCAATGCTAACGACTTTGTTGAGAGCATCAAGTGTTCTTTGATGAAAACAGGGAGATGGCCAAATAACCAGAATCTTGTTACAGAAACCAGCTATTGAAATGGCAAAGGAAATAACGCTACAAAACATGGAATTGAACCGCTTTATTGCCGAGGAAAGGAATAAGGTGCTGGCATATCTGAGAAAGACGTTCTCTGTTTCAGACGATGATTTGTGCGACATTTACCAGGAGTCATCCGTAGCCTTATTCATGAATATCCGTGACGGAAAACTGTCAAATCTTACAAGCACGCTCTCCACTTACTTCCTTCGCATTTGCATCAACCAGACGTTGAAATTCATGGGCAAGCAGAAGAAGGTTGTTCCCTTATTTGATGACAGCAGAATTACAAACAAGGACTACTTCCGTCCCGACAAGATAGACGAGCTGTACCAACTCTGCACTGAGGATGAAGAGGCAGAAATAGTTTTCCGTTCAGAAAAGATTGTCTATAGCATCATCGAATCCATGCCTGACACCTGTAAGAATGTTTTCCAAGGGTATTATTGGGACAATCTCACGACAATAACTATTGCAGACATGTTTGGCTTTGCCAATGCCAACTCCGTCAAGACACAGAAATACAAGTGCCTACAGAAATTCCGCAGTAAGTATAACGAACTAATAAACAGAATCTATGGATAATAACGATGGCTTAATGATGGATGGCATCGATGAACGAATAGAATCATTCCTTCGTGGTGAGATGACCGCAGAGGAAGAGGCGGCCTTCAAGCAGGAGATTCGACAGAATCCAGAATTGCGCAGCCGTGCGATGGCAATGACTTCGCTTATCAAGGGACTGCACGACAAGAACGCAGTCAGAGAAGAGACTATCATCAAAGAGAATACCGCAAAATCACGAGTACGTCCAATTCTTTGGTGGGCCTGCTCTGTTGCCGCCGTATTTGCCATCTTCTTCGGTATCTACAAAGACCATCGGTACCGCATGCTTGACGCTACCATTTCTCCATATTATACGGAATATGACATAAGTGACATTTCCCGTGGTGACATTGATTCCGCAACGGTAGCCCATCTATACATTCTTTTCACTCAGATACAAGAAAACAGGAGCGTATCAGACATCATCAAAGAACTGGAGCCCATTTACAACTCTCTTGACGATGACTTCACATACAATGCTTATGCCAACGACATTGCATGGAACCTCGCCTTGGCATACATAAAGGATGATCAGATAGACAAAGCCATCGCTATCCTCCAAAAAATCAAAGTGGATAATCCGGACACACCTATATCTCTAAAAGCACAAGATTTATTAAAGAAAATCCAAGATTTGTAAGAATAAATATCGGAATTTTTGGTTTTGTCATCTCAAATGCTTACCTTTGCAGCGAAACATTAGAGTCATTGAACCAATATGTTAGGAATTAAGACAAGGCGCGCCCCTATTGGGGGAGAAATTGCGAATCAGATTCGTGATGCTGTTGCCCGTGTCGCTAATGGGCAACTTAATGCACAGGAACAAGCGAGTGTTGAACGTGCAAAAGAGGCTTTAGGCCGCTATGAGATTCATTGGGAACTATGAAACCTGTTTTAGAAATAAGGAGGGCTGATGACACATCGGCCCTTCGTTTTTTCAATTGCGGAGTGGAGTCCATGGATAAATTCATTCATAATCCCGAGAATGGACTTGCAAAATTCATTAAGTTGCGCCTTTCTATTTTATGGATAGTTTTTGAAGGTGAAAAGGCTGTCGCCTTTTTTGCTCTTAGTAAAGATGCACTAATGCTCAACAGTGAAGACCGAAGAACAATTGAACGCGATAAAGAAAAGGTTACAGCTTTAGCAACACCAGAAGACGCAGACAAATTTTGGGAGAAAGAAAAATATCCAGCTATTGAAATTGACTACCTTGCCGTTTGTAAGGAGAAACGCGAAGAACCCGAGGATCATCTGGGTACTGCCATTATACAAAAGATTGCCCAATTTGCTGCTGCCGACAAACTCTCAGCCACAATGTTTCTTACTGTTGAAGCGTTAGACACTAAAGAGTATAGTGCGGGTGAAGTTCTACCGCAATTGCGATTTTGAATTTAGCGAGGTAGCACAAAACAAGTACAATAACGAAGTCTTGAAAGGCAACCAGCCTACTACCCGTCGGATGTACAAACTCATTATCCCAATAACAGATAATGAATAAGAACAAATAATTACAAGGTTGTCCTCTTCCCCATTCGATTACCTTTTCCCTGCATGATGTATCAAGGGTAAAAACAAATACGACATGACGGAACATATTGATCAAATAGAAAAGTTTCTTAAGGGGCAGATGAGCCGGGAAGAAGATAGCGAATTCAAAGTATTGTTGAAAAGAGATTCTCACTTGCGTTCATTTGCTTTTATCGTGGCGTATATGCTGAGGAAGCAAAAAACATCGTAAGTATTTGGCCATTCCAATTATTTGTTGTAACTTTGCACATGTGAACGAAAATCGTTCATCTTCTGGAGAGCCTTTGAGCCATGAAGTTTTACTAACTTTGCTCCAGGAGCCTTAGAGCCACGGAGCCTAAATGAATTAGATTATGAAAATAAATCTTATTCTTAAGGCAAACGTGGAGTGGCATTGCGATGACGATGGCAGGTTCAATCGGATAAATATCCTTTCACTGCTTGCAGCATTGTTTAGTATGGTAGCCTCGGTGCTAACTATCACATGCCACTAACATGTTGAGGGTGTGTCAAAATAGGCACACCCTCATCTCTTCATAAAGACAAACAACTTGGATGGTTATATCTTTATTCATGCATATTTCACTTGTAGATGAAACTCTAAAAAGGTTATTCTTCTCATTGGCATATACATTTTGACATAGAGGTAAATATTCTATTCCGTAAAGGTTTAACAATCCACATGCTGAGAAATAAACGTTTTTCTTTTTTTGTAGTAAACTTGACAAACTATTTTTCCCCAAATAAAAACAGATAGTTTTTCGCTAAACTCATCAACTGATATCTTTTTACCTCTGAATTCGATTTCATCGAAAAGTTCCTTAGGGGACAGATGAGCCAAGAAGAATAAGGCACCTTCAAGACATCGCTAATGAGAGACACCTATTTGCGTTCATGTGCTTTTGTAATAGCGTTTATAATGAAAACACTAAAATCTTGGCCCACAAAAATATTGGTTAAAATTTGGCCATTTCATTTTTTATTGCTACCTTTGCACAGACTTTAAGAGAGAGCTTTAAGCCAATTCTTAAAAATTATTGATGTTTCACCCAATAAATTATTAAGAAATGGGAACGAGCACACTTAAAGTCAGGTCATCACCTGCATCATTTAAATGGCTAGAGACTGAGGACGTAGCCAATCCTCGACGTTTATTATTAACTGTTTCTGTATTTTCCACTAACAGAGCCATATTGAGCCATGGAGGTCTGAAACCTAATTTCATCGCAAATGAAAAAAGGGAATTCAAAGAACCGCCATTTCTCAAAGGGCGTTAATAGTCATAAGAAACTTACTAATCGTAAAGGAAGTAAGCATAGGACTGTCAAAAATCCAGAAGTGCAACTTGCTGAAAAGAACTTCAATTGGAGTCGTATTAGTACTGTCTTCCAATTAGCAGATTTTCTGATTGACAAAGAGCCCCGACTTTGTAAGTGGTTGATATATTTGTTAGGGATGGGTTAGTACCCATCCCGTTTTAGTTGAGACCATCCAGCATAATAAACGATGCCCAGTATTTAGGGCTATCATACTTCCCGTTATCAACTTTCCGTAAATATTGCTGGGCCTCTTGAAAAGACTGTCGTTTTGTTTTACCATTCATCAAATTCCGATAGAACTCAACCATCAATATCCTCGTCGCCTCATCATCCACTTTGTTCAAACTCATCAATATCGTATTCGCTCCTGCTTTCTTGAATCCTCTTTGTAGGCCATAAACTCCTTCCCAAAAAACATTATCTCCTAATGCTGTCTCGCATGCCGAAAGAACTACCAAATCTAAATTTGTAAAATCAAGACGAGATATTTCCAATGCGGTCAAAATACCGTCTTCCATTTCTGAAGGAATACTATCTCTGCGAATTAGAGTATTCCCACCCGACATAACCAAAAAAGAACGAGACAAGGATTTGTTTTCTTCATCAATGAAAGAAGATTCACTTGGCACAATGAAACGATAATTGTTAGTTTCTCTTAACCCCTCATCGTCTTCTGGTACATACATACCATGAGTTGAAATATGTATTAGATTGATATCCGAACCTGAAATCTTTTTAAAAGACTCTTCTGTGCCCTGTGCTCCCACACGGACAACACAAAATACATTTTGCCCACAAGAAACATTTTTGCTTGCTATTTCATTTTCGATTTGTTCTACTTCTTTCTTGGAACCATTAAGGGGTTCAAAATCACCTCTTGACAACAATGCCTCTCTAAAAGACCCTGACTTATTATTTGTTGCAGTCCTTTCGTTTGTAGGAGAAGGGATTACATTATAATCTAACCCACCATAAAGACATACTTTTTGGATAGTTATATCTTTTGTCATGCATATTTCACTGGTAGATGAAACCCTAAATAGATTATACTTTTCATTAACAAATACATTTTGACCTAAAGACAAATACTCTATCCCATAAACATTTAAAAAACCACATGTTGAGAAATATATGTTTTCCTTTTTTTGAAGTATACTTGACAAACTATCATTCCCCCAAATAAAACCAGATAACATTTCGCAATAATCATCGTATGAAAACTCTTTGCCCCTAAATTCCATATCATCGAAAAGTGGAATAAGTTTTGGAGCCTTTGATTTATTAGTTATTACATAGGCATCATAACTAAATGTAGATTCATTCGGACTCACATACGAAACAAATTCTATAGCAACATCATTGTCTCCTAATTTATCTCTTACTTCCTTCCAGGAGTAAGATGTACCTTTGTGTTGTTTAGTAAAACTTAACATTTTTCTGGAAAGAATAGATTCTTTCTCTCGAATAACTATTTCCAAAGAGTCAATTTCGGATTCGAAATGAGGCGATGAAATAACGCATTCAAGGCGTGAAAGGTCTTGAACGTAGCTTGAATATAGTTGTTGTAATGTACTGTCATTGCTTAAAGAAATGACTTTCTTGAATTCCATATCAGATGATAACAACATACCTTTGTAAAAAAGGGCTGCATCGTAGGCCAAGGAACTCCATTCGTCTTTATTAAGACGATGACTAATCGTCGGTATTATCCATGTATATAAAAGAGCAAATCTTCCCCAATAATCATCGCGTTCTCTTTTAGGCAGAATAAAAATAGCTTTCTTGATATGTCTTTTAATTATGTCTGACAGTTTTTGAACATAACCTAACATGATATCTGTATCAAAATCATTTGTAGAATTGATAAAAGAATCATAGACATAGAAAAAAAGCATTTGAGCATACTCTACAGATTCTCCATGCCATTCTTTTTGAAGTTGGATGGCTTTTTCTAAATACATCGTCCTGACAGACCTGTTTTTCTCAAAATGCCATAACCCCATCAGCACCCCTATATGTTCATAATAATGTGGATTTCCTAACGCGTATTCTTTCTCTAAATACTGTAAAACCTCCTCATACTCTTTGGTGGCCTTAATAGTGTCTTGCTTACATTCAAAGAGAATTCCTGCTAATTGTGTTTTTGTGGTAACAATTAGCCTGGTTTGTGTTGACCATTCCATATTATTGGAAAAGCTATCCGACACATCCAAAATCGCCTCAAAATACTTTATCGCCTCATCGTATTTTCCTACAGATGCTAATAACGACCCAAGTATTTGGTACACATCAAACTTATACTCTGAGCAAACACTTTCTTCTATGAGTTTCAAAGCGAGCATTCCTATTTCGTATGCCTCATCAAATTGATGCATCATTTTATAATACTCACATAAGTTACAAAGTGAATTAACATAAACACACCCATATTTATTCCTATTTTCCTTGTATTTGTTTTCATATATACTAGCAATCTCTTTTCCATATAAAAGGGCTTTTGGATAATCACCATCATAATAGCACCTTACTGCCATATCTCTGAGATACTCTTCATAACTGCAAATGCCCAAACCATCTTTTATTTTACGAATCTCTAAAGACATTTCCAAATACCGAGATGCCGCTTCTGGTTGTTTCAACATACGATATGCAGTACCAACATTCCCATATGCCCTAGCTAAAACATCCAAATTAATACTGTCTTGCGGAAGAACGGTTAAAATGTCAATTGCTTGACACCCCCATTCTATCATTTTCTCATATTCACGTAATCCTGCATATTGCATCGTTAAAGAATACATTGGCCATGACGTTTCCTTTGAACGTATTCCATATACATATTTAGAGGCTTCAAGTTGTTTTAACAAACAATCTATTGCTGATTGCCAATCTTTTTTCTTTTCAAAATCCATCGCAGCATTAAAAAAGACGTCAATATCATCATCAGTATAAGAGCATTTGTAAGATTCATTTAAATCGACACCATAGATATTAAAAGAACCATCATCATCATTTTCTATGATATTAATTTTTTCAGCACAAATATGCGGAAAGAACAATACGACTTGTATCTCATCAGCCTCTGAAAAAAAACTATGTTCTGGACTAAAAGGAATGCCACTAACTTTCAAAATGGGATATCTTGTTCCATCTTGTACATTTTCCAAATATGTTTTGCCTGAAAGACAAGCCCAAGAATGGTTGTTTGCATGAAGTGAACAATAAATATATGTGGTATCTTGAGTCATTTCTACTTTCTCTACTCGGAAAGCAGGATAATCACTTCTGTCGAAGACAGGATTAACAATAATCTGAGCATTGCTATCAATAAAGCAAAAAACAACAACGAAAAAAACAATTAACAGGTGTCTCATTTTTTCTGCAAAATTACTATTTTTCTTCAAAAGTCGGTTACCTTTTCTGCCTTTTTGGTATAAAAGGACGAAGAAAGCCCGAAAAAGGGTCGAAAACAAGGTTGTGAAAGTGATTCTGTTTGGGCAAGTGAATAAGAAAATATAATTTTGCAAACAAATAGAAGTTTAACCCAAGAAACAAAACGATTATGAAAAAGTTAATGATGACACTGATGGCTGTCGTATTCGCCATCGCTGCAAATGCACAGTACAACGTCGGCTCTTCTTCGAGATACACCGACAGTTACGGAAACTCTACCACCACCCACCGAAACCAATATGGTCAGACAACAGGGACTTCCTTGTCTTGGACAGACAGCTATGGTAACACAACGACCACTCATCGTGATCGTTACGGAAACACCATTGGTACCTCTTCCACATACACAGATTCGTATGGCAACACCACAACAACACATCGCGACCGATATGGCAACACCACTGGTACTGCCAGGAGCTATACCGACAGTTATGGCAACACTTCAACATCCTATTCTGACAGGTACGGCAGAAACACCGGCTCTTCAAACAGCTATACCGACTCATACGGCAACACGAATACCACATTCAAAAACAGCTACGGCCAGTCCGTCGGCTCTTCCTCAAGCCACACTGATTCTTATGGCAACACCACCACTCAACAGCGCAGCAACAATCCTAACACCTCAATCTGGTCTTGGTAAAAAGCATTCCAACAAAAAGTATTAGCAAAATGTATTAGCTGTTCGGAAAAGGCCGGAAAACAAGGCCACCGCTTCGCTGAGAAAAAGATGCGAAGTGGTGGCCTTTTATTGGTTGTTGGTGAAGGGGAAGTTACTCCCACTCGATGGTCGAGGGGGGCTTGGAGGAGATGTCGTAGCAGACGCGGTTGACGCCCTTTACCTTGTTGATGATCTCGTTGGAGACGCGGGCCATGAAGTCGTAGGGGAGGTGTGCCCAGTCGGCTGTCATGGCATCGGTGCTGGTGACGGCGCGCAGTGCTACGGGGTGCTCGTAAGTGCGCTCGTCGCCCATGACTCCGACGCTCCTGACGGTGGAGAGGAGTACGGCGCCGGCCTGCCATATCTGGTCGTAGAGGGACACTTCTATCTCTCCGTCGGTCATGGTGGCGGGAACTCCGGCGGCGAGAACTCGCCGCGCCTCCTCGCCGGAGAGGCGTGTGGTATAGTGACGCAGGCCCTGTATGTAGATATCGTCGGCATCCTGGAGGATGCGCACCTTCTCGGGGGTGATATCGCCGAGGATGCGGACGGCGAGGCCCGGGCCGGGGAAGGGGTGACGCGTGATGAGGTGCTCGGGCATGTTGAGCTGTCGCCCTACGCGCCGCACCTCGTCCTTGAACAGCCATTTGAGGGGTTCGCAGAGTTGGAGGTGCATCTGCTCGGGGAGCCCGCCGACATTGTGGTGGCTCTTGATGACCTTGCCGGTGATATTGAGGCTCTCGATGCGGTCGGGGTAGATGGTGCCCTGGGCGAGCCATTTGGCATCGGTGATTTTGCGGGCCTCGGCATTGAACACTTCTATGAAGTCGCGACCGATAATCTTGCGTTTCTGCTCGGGGTCGGTGACGCCGGCGAGGTCGGCGAAGAACTGACGGGAGGCATCGACGCCGATGACGTTGAGCCCGAGGCCCCGGTAGTCGCGCATGACCTGTGAGAACTCGTTCTTGCGCAGCATGCCGTGATCGACGAAAATGCAGGTGAGGCGGTCGCCGACGGCGCGGTGGAGGAGTACGGCGGCGACGGAGGAATCGACACCTCCGGAGAGTCCGAGGATGACGCGGTCGTCGCCAAGCTGTTCGCGGAGCTCTGCGACGGTGGTATCGACGAAGGAGGCGGCGCTCCAGTCCTGTCGCGAGCGGCAGATATCGACGACGAAATTCTTCAGGAGGAGGGCACCCTGCTCGGTGTGGAAGACCTCGGGGTGGAACTGGACGGCATAGACATCGCGCGGGCCGGCATAGGCGGCATAGTGGACATCGGCGGTGGAGGCGATGCAATGATAGCCGAGAGGGATGGCGGTGATGGTGTCGCCATGGCTCATCCATACCTGCGAGGGGGTGCGGAAACCGCGGAAGAGGGGGTTGGTGGTGTCGATGTATTGGAGGTGTGCACGGCCGTATTCGCGTGAGCCGGCACGCTCTACCTTGCCGCCGCCCATGAAGGAGAGGAGCTGGGCTCCGTAGCAAATGGCGAGGACGGGAAGGCGGCCCATGAACTGGGAGAGGTCAACACGGAAGGACTCGGGGTCGTGGACGGAGAAGGGGGAGCCGCTGAGGATGACGCCGATGACGGTGGGGTCGTCCTTCGGGAACTTGTTGTAGGGGAGAATCTCGCAGAAGGTGTCGAGTTCGCGGACACGGCGGCCGATGAGCTGGGTGGTCTGGGAGCCGAAGTCGAGGATGATGATTTTCTGTTGTGTCATTTATTATGGAAAGTTATTGAAGAGTGAAGGCCCCCTCTAATCCCCCCTTTTGGGGAAGACGTAAGGGCTGCGGGTGGGCTTTTTTGAAACTAATTGGAACGAATTACAGCTAATTATATTCACAAATTAAAACGAATGATTTTTATTTTTGAAACAAATAACAACTAATTTATGTGAAGAGTGAAGCCCCTAATCCCCCCTTGGGGGGAAGACGTAAGAGCATTGGGCTCCCCTCCTTACGGGAGGGGCTGGGGGTGGGCCACTAATTCATAACTAAAATGACTTTATCATTTGTCATTTATCATTTATCGCAGCGCAAGAATTGGTTGGCTCGTTCGAGGGTGTCGAGCTTTCCCACGTCGAGGAGGCGGAGGTCTTCTTTCACCACGCCACGGATGGGGGCGCGGTGGCAATGCTTGAGGTAGAAGTCCATGATGGGGAAACGGGGCGGGCAGTCGTCCATCAGCGGGAACAGGGAGGGCGAGAACACATGGATGCCGCTGAAGGCGTACTTGCGGCAGGCGGCGACATCGAGATGGGGGAAGGGCGTTTTCACCTCGGCGGTATCGACGTTCGTCCAGCCCACGAGCTGCATGTCGTGGCCGAAGAGGAGGTAGCGGCTGGTGGGCCTGCTGCTCACCACGAGGAGTGCGCCGGGGTTGTCGAGGCTCTCGGCCTGCGTCATGAGCGCTGCCAGGTCCACATTGCTCAGGATGTCAACATTATGTATGAGGATGGGGTACTGGGGCGAGAAGAGGTGGCGGGCTTTCCTGACGCCGCCGCCCGTTTCGAGGAGCTGGCCCGTTTCGTCGCTGACGTGGACGTCGATGCCGAAATCGTTGGCGGCGAGGTAGTCGATGATCTGCCGCGAGAAATGGTGGACGTTGACCACCACGCGCTGGAAGCCGGCGGCCTTCAGCTTGGTGAGCACATGCCACAGCAGCGGATGCCCGCCGACAGGCACCAGGGCCTTGGGCATGCGGTCGGTGAGGGGCTTCAGTCGCGTGCCCAGACCAGCGGCGAAAATCATGGCTTGTTTCATTGTATGAGGGTGATTTCTACGGTTGTTGATGCCCTGAACGGTATGTGTTCAGAACGTATAGGATGGGCATTCCGATCAAGAGCACGAGGGAGGAGGCCGCTATGATGATAAGCCAATCGGCCAGGGAAAGGGGGACGGTGTTGAACATCCGTCCGCCGCACTGCACGATGAGCACCTGTCCGACAAGCACGATGAGCACGATGGTGTTGAAGCCCCAGCTACGTTTGAAGCTGAAGAATTTGCGGGTGAGGTAGGCCCGCACGTTGAACAGGTTCCAGAACTGCAGGGCCACGAAGATGGTGAAGAAGAGCGACAACTCGTAACTGCTGAGCCCGCCGGAGGGTTCCCACGATGGGGTGAAGAGGTCGGTCATGGAACGAATGTCGTCATGCTCGAAGCGGTGGAGCAAGACCAGCAGGATGACGGAGAACACGCCGCCCATTATAAGGACAAAGGCTCCCATGGCCTTGGTGATGATGAACGCCTTGCGGTCGCGGGGCTTGTCGGCCATCACGGCGTGGGAGGGCGGCAACGATGCCAGGGCCATGGCGGCGAAGGTGTCCATGATGAGGTTCACCCACAGCATCTGCGTGACCGTCAGCGGCGACTGCTTGTCCATGAACGCTCCGCAGAGGACCACGAGGCAGGCCACCACGTTGACGGTCATCTGGAAGATAATGAATTTCTGGATGTTACGGTAGAGGGAGCGCCCCCACATGACGGCCCTTCCGATGCTGCCGAAGGAGTTGTCGATGATGGTGATGTCGCTGGCCTCCTTGGCCACCGACGTGCCGTCGCCCATCGAAAGCCCCACATGTGCGGCCTTCAAGGCCGGGGCGTCGTTGGTGCCGTCGCCGGTGACGGCCACCACCTGTCCCCGTGAGCGTAGGGCTTCCACCAGCCGTTTCTTGTCCATGGGTCGGGCCCGCGACACCACTTTCAGCGCGGCGGCTCTTTGTGCAAGCTGCTCGTCGGACAACGCGGCCAGCTGGGGACCTGTGATGAGCGCCTGCGCGGGGTCGTCGCCGTCGTGCCACAGTCCTATTTGCCGCGCTATTTCCACGGCGGTGCCGGAAGTGTCGCCGGTAACGATTTTCACGTCGATGCCGGCATGCAGACACTCGCTGACCGCCGCGGGCACTTCGGGGCGCACGGGGTCGGAGATGGCCACCAGTCCAAGGAACGTCAGCCTTTCGGTGAGCAGTTTATTGCTGTCGAAACACGGGCGGTCATCATCGACGGGCATATAGGCCAAGGCGAGGGTGCGCATGGCCTTCTGCTGATAGGCGGAAAGTTGGCGGTTGGCCTGCGAACGCTCTTCGTCGGTCATTGCGCCGCAGAACGTCATGACGATTTCGGGAGCGCCCTTCACGAAGAGCACCCGTTTGCCGTTAGCGGCCTGCGAAACCACCAAGGTGGCCATGTATTTGCGGTCGGTGGAGAAGGGCAACTGAGAGACCACCTGTGCGCCCCTTCTCAACGGCCGGTAGTCGATGCCTTTTTGCCAGAGCCACAAGAGCAGTGCACCCTCGGTGGGGTTGCCCAGCACTTCGGGCTGCGCCTTGTCGGGGTCGAGCGATGCCGTGCTGTTGACGGCAATGCCCTCGGCCACCAAGGCGAGAAGGTCGTCGCCCTGCGGGAGGGTTGTTTCGGCCACGCGCATCTGGTTTTGCGTCAGCGTACCCGTCTTGTCGGTACATATCACCGTTGCGGCGCCCATTGTTTCGCAGGCGTGCATTTTCCTCACCAGGTTGTTGGTTTTCAACATTCGGCGCATGCTGTAGGCCAGGCTCAGCGTGACGGCCATGGGAAGGCCTTCGGGCACCGCCACCACAATGAGCGTGACGGCTATCATAATGGTTTCCAAGAGGTATGACAGGAAAGCCACCCATTCAAAATCTTCCGTCGTAAGAAACAGGACGAGCCTTCCCACCACCACCAGCGATGCCACGCCATAGCTTGCCCATGTGATGACCTTTCCCAGGCGGTCGAGCTGTTCGTTCAGCGGCGTCCGCACGCTGTCGTCGAGCCGTGCGGCTTCCATCACCTTACCGTTTTCGGTGGCGTCGCCCACCGCCGTCACCTGCATCACGCCATGGCCTTCCATGAGTTTCGTGCCACGCAGCACGCAGTCGGTGGGGAAGGTGGCCTCGGTGTCGGCATCTTGCGGCCGCGTGCTTTTATGGCAGATGGGCTCGCCCGTCAGCGACGACTCGTCAACGCTCATGGCCACGGCCTCCATTAGCTGTCCGTCGGCGGGCACCTCCTCGCCGGTGTTCAGGATGACGATGTCGCCCACCACCACTTCACGGCGCGGTATTCGGGTGGCGTGGCCGTCGCGGATGACAAATACGGGCTCCTCGTCGCCCAGTTGGTTAAGCAGGTTGAACTCGCGCTCGGCCTTTTGTTCAAAAATAAAAGCCAGTCCCGTGGCAAGAATGATGGCCACGAAGATGCCCGTGGGCTCCAGGAAAGCCTCTCCGCCCTTGTCAAGGCCCGTAAATTCATAGATGGAGATGCCTATCGACAAGAGGCCGGCCACGAGGAGGACGACAATCAGCGGGTCGCGGAATTTCTCGGCGAACTTGCGCCACCAAGGGGTCTTCGGCGGCGGGGTGAGCACGTTCTCGCCGTGTTTCAGGCGGCTGGCCAGCACTTCGTCGTGCGACAAACCCCGGAAGCGCTTTTCACTGTCGCAGTTGTTGTTATTTGTCATAGCCTTTCATTCCAGCGTCTATAAAGGATGATTCTTTTCATTTACACACTTTTTGCGGGGAACACCTGGTTGATGCCTTGTTCCCTGTGGCACACCCTCACTTCCACACCATATTTATTATGTATGTGCTCTGCCAAATGCTGGGCAGAATAAACCGAGCGGTGCTGGCCGCCCGTACACCCGAAGCAGAACATCAGCGACGTGAAGCCCCGCTGGATATATCGCGCCACATGGGCGTCGGCCAGACGATAGACACTCTCAAGGAAAGTGAGAATCTCGCCGTCGTCTTCAAGAAAGCGCACCACCGGCTCATCGAGGCCCGTCAACTGCTTATAAGGCTCGTAGCGGCCGGGATTATGGGTTGAGCGGCAGTCGAACACATAACCGCCGCCGTTGCCGCTCTCGTCTTCGGGAATGCCCTTGCGATAGGAGAAACTGAAGATGCGGACTACCAGCGCACCGCTGTTGTCATATTTGGAATAGGTGGCAGGACCGTCCTTGGGATGGGCCTGATAGACATTCACCGGAGTAATCTTAAAGCCGTCAGTGCGCGTGGGCACCGCCTCGCTGAGCTGCACAAATTGCGGCAGCTCACACATCTGGCGCAGCATGTCGGCCATGTAGGGATAACGGTCGGGAAGCAGCGAGGTGCCCGAGAACTGCATCGTTGTGCCCGATACGTTCATGCCCGGCGACGAAATGCCCAGCAATTCACGCAGATTCTCGATGGCCGGCGGTATGCTCTCGATGAAATGTTTCTTGCGCTCGAAATAGCCACGGAAACCGTAGGCACCGAGCACCTGCAACGTGCGGAAGAGCACAAACAGCGACAGGCGTTCCACGAAATGCCGCTTCGTGGGCACCTCGGTATAGTTTTTCAGCGACTGGTAATATTCGTAAATCAGTTCGCGGCGCAACTTGTTTGGGTAAAGGGCCGAGGCCTGCCAGAGAAACGATGCGAGGTCGTAATAATAAGGACCTTTGCGGCCGCCCTGGAAATCGATGAAATAGGGGGTGTAAGCGCTCAACCCCTCCCCTGCACCGCTCTCGGCTTTCAGCATCACATTGCGGGCCTGGAAGTCGCGGTAGAGGAAACTCTCGCAAGGCTCGGAGGTGAGGTCCTTGGCAAAGAGGCGGAAATTGGCCTCCAGTTTCAGCTCGTGGAAGTCAAGGCCGGTGGGTTTCAGGAAACAATACTTAAAGTAGTTGAGGTCGAAGAGCACGCCGTCAACATCAAACTCCGGCTGCGGATAGCAACAACTCCAGTCGAGGCCGCGGGCACCACGTATTTGGAAGTTCGGCAACTCGCGCACCACGCGCTTCAGCAGGTTCTTCTCTTCCTGGTTATAACGGCCACCGGCTTCACGTCCGCCCTTGATGGCATCAAACAACGACACGCTTCCCAAATCTTCCTGCAGGTAGCGCAACATGTCGGCATCGACGGCCAACACACGCGGCACGGGCAACTGGCGCTGCTCAAAATGGCGGGCCAGCGTTACAAAGGCATGGTCTTCGTCGCGGCTCGTGCCCACCACGCCCACCACGCTGCCTCCCTGACCATCGGAAAGCCGGTAATAGGCGCGGTTGCTGCCGGCGGCCGGAAGGGCCACAACGTTGGCCGGCTCCGCTCCGCACCACCTTTTATATAATTCTATTAACTTCTCCATAAAAAAAGGAGCTGAGGCGAGGAACTTGATGCCCTACTCCCTCAGACGGGCACAAAGGTACAAAAACAGAGACGAAAAACCAAGGTTTTAACAAATAAAAAGAAATCCTTTCAGAAGTAATCATTGTTTTTGAAACCAATTCCCCATCATTTATTAGTTGGAATTTTTAGTTCCAATTTGCTGTAATTCGCTTCAAAACAACTCATCATCCCATTTTCTTTCAAAAACATTAATTGCAATTCGTGGAAATAATTAGTTCCAATTTGTTGTAATTCGTTTCAAAACAACTCATCATTCCATTGATTTCGTTCAACGATTCCATTGATTTCGTCCAACGATTTCAATGGATTTGTTTTTCTGTTTCGCCAAAAAGGACGCGTAAGATGGTCGGTGTTGCCTGTCGAAACTGGCAAGAACGGGCTGAAAGACGGGCGTCGCCACAACTGGTACCATGAAACGCTGTGGGCTGAAGACACTCGTCCGCCCCTACAGGGCTGCTGGTGGCAAGGGCTGGCTTGCCAGAAGACAACCGCTGTAGGGGCGGAACTGCGTGTCCGTCGGCATCAGTGACGGACAGGGAGCGCACAGGCGCGCCGGACTTTTACCGCACCTGTTTCTTGCCGTTGCGGATGAACACGCCGTGCCGGCCTGTGGCGATGCGCTCGCCGACATACTGTCCGTTCAGGTTGTAATAGCCTGTGGGAAGGTCGCTCGTCTGCCGGGCTTCATGGATGCCGGTGGCCACATCGTCCATGCTCTGCTCCACAATCTTCGCGTTCAGATAGTCCATGCGGTCGGACAGCCAGGTCTTCATCGGCGCCACGATCTGCGACGAGAAGGCCGAGGCCTGCACACTGGCTTCCCATCCGGCACCACCTTCTGCCTGCGGCCTGTAGTTGTTGGCCCAGGTGTCGCGGAACCAGCTGCTGTCGAACGCATCGGCCAGTCCCACCACGGTCTCTCGCTGGGCATAGATGTCGGCCCATCGCCCGGCCACGGCCTGGGCAAACCAGTCGCAGTCCCACAGCTGTGCGAGCATGGCGGTCCATGGCGACGGCTCGCCACAGAGGTAGAGCATGGCGCGGCGCGAGCCCACAGTGGCCTTGTCGCTCATCAGCGCTGCCATGTCGAGCTGGGAGGTGTTGCCGAGGGCGTGGTCGTTGTCCCATAGCGGTCCGAAGCAGAGCTGCG
>JAEEGL015101193.1_pt1 | contig 35158 bp, 22 predicted proteins | sample 9134231 | NCBI WGS metagenome assembly JAEEGL01 (sample SAMN16246548, study PRJNA631951) | gut metagenome | biome: gut microbiome; feature: rumen; material: fiber-attached | host: Bos | place: Iran: Karaj | collected 2018-10 | reverse complement strand
GTGGTGCTTGAGGTAACTGCGTAGACCCCATGGGCAAGGCAGCGGCGAGGGCAACAGCCAACGCAATGTGTCACGAAACCACAGCACCTTGAAGTCATACTGCTCGTCGGCCGTGGGACGATAGTCATCGACCGCCGCTAACGTCACCTCATGACCCAGATGGCGGAACCCCAGGCACATCGCGTGAATCATCGTATCCTTGATGGTAGCGACGCGGTGCACCTGCGACCCTTCGCTGGTGTAGAGGATGGGATTGATGACCAAAATTTTCATGCGTTAGCAGATTTTTTTGCAAATGTAGCACTTTTTTCGTACCTTTGGCTCCGCCTAAGGTACTTTCGCTCGGAAATAGACAAAAAAATATAACCTGCGGTCATTATTTTTGTCTTTTCTCTCGCTTATTCGTACCTTTGAAAACTCAAAGTTTTAAAAGATGGGAAAACAACCCGCCATATCAGTCATCATCCCTGTGTATAACACCGCATCGACGCTGCCCCGCTGCATCGATAGTGTGTTGGCACAGTCGTTTGACGGTCTGGAGGTGGTGCTGGTGGATGACGGTTCGCCCGACGGTGCAGGTGAGCTTTGTGACGGCTATGCCGCGCGTCATGATTTCGTGACAGTTGTGCATCAAGCCAATGCGGGTCTTGCCGAGGCGCGTCGTGCCGGGCTTCGCGCCGCGCGAGGCGAATATGTCGTTCATGTCGACAGCGATGACACGTTGCCGTCGGGTGCCCTTGCCACGCTCTACCGCCACATCATTGCCGACCAATTGGATCTTGCCTATGGTTGCTATAGCCGCGTTGTTGATGGCAACCAGCGCACCATCGGCCATGAGATGACAGGCGTCTTCACGGGTGAGGAATTCTTGCAGCACTTGCTAGACCCTCGCTGCATCTGCGCGCTCTGGGGTAGCATCAGCCGCCGCGAGTTGTGGCATGACGACATTTTCCCGCCCACCGACTTGCGTCTGCCTAGCGAGGACACATTTATGCTCATCCGCCTCACTGCGCATGTGCAACGTGTGGGCATTTTCAATGATGTGGTATATAACTACTTCTTCAACCCCTCCTCGTTGTCGATATCCGGGCCGTTGCACCGCCAGGAGTTGTGGCGGGAATACTTCAGTTTGATTCGTGATAACTTACGTGGCCGTGATGTGCTTGAACAACACGAGGCCGCCTTGCGTGGCATGGAGATTGACCGCCTGGCGTTCTTGTGTGGCACCATCGACCCGGCAGACCCATGGTACCGTCAGGTCCTCTCCTACCCTACTGCCGGCCTCCGCACCAAGACGCGCGTGCTGCACCTGCTGTTGCGCTGGCCACGCTTGCTGCGCTGGTGCGTCGCCACCAACCGCCGACTGCGTTACAGCATGGGGAAGAGGCCGTAGAGCATGGTGTCGATGCGGTCGGTTATCTGAGCAAAGTGCTCAGGGTTCTCGCCGAACTTGCAGTTGTCTCCATCGATGACCAGGAGCGGTCCCTGATAATCGGCAATCCACTTCTCATAGCGTTGTTCCAATCCCTGCAGATAGTCGAGCCTCATGGTCTGCTCGTAGTCACGTCCGCGCTTCTGGATTTGTGCCACCAGCGTGGGTATGCTCGCGCGGATGTAAATCATCAAGTCAGGGAGTTTGACAAGCGACATCATCAGGTCAAAGAGGTCTTTGTAGTTGTCAAAGTCTCGGTCGCTCATCTTACCCTGGTCGTGCAGGTTTGGCGCAAAGATGCATGCATCTTCAAAGATGGTGCGGTCTTGGATGATATACTCGTCGCTCTTCGAGATTTCAACGACTTCCTTGAAGCGCCGGTTCAGGAAGTAAATCTGCAGATTGAACGACCACCGCTCCATGTCGGCGTAGAAGTCGGCAAGGTAAGGGTTGTCTGCGACCGACTCGTAACGCGGTTGCCACCCGTAGCGATTAGCGAGCATGCGGGTGAGTGTGGTCTTGCCACATCCGATATTTCCAGCTACAGCGATATGCATCTTTGTTTTTAATTGAAAATTGAGAATTGAAAATTGAGAATTGAGTCCTCCCAAGGGCTTAAGGAGGTAGGGGGTTAGGTGTCGGGAAAGAGTCCGAAGAGGAGTCGGTCGATGCGGTCGGTGACTTGCATGAGATCCTCCGGGCGGTTCTCAAAGTCCAGGTTGTCCTTTTCGACAATCATCACGCGGCCTTTGTACTGGCGTGTGATGAAGTCCTCGTAACGGTTGTTCAAGTTTTCGAGATATTCGAGCTGCATGGTCTGTTCGTAGTCTCGGCCGCGCTTCTGGATGTTTCCCACCAAATGCGCCACCGATGCCCGCAAATAAATCATCAGGTCGGGTAGCTTGGCGACCGTCAGCATCTGTTCAAACAGTTCCATATAGGTGTTGTAGTCTCGGTCACTGAGGTTACCCATCGCCTTGTTGTTTGCCATGAAGACATAGACCCCTTCGAATATGGAGCGGTCCTGTATGATGGTTTCCTGTGACTGCGAGATGGCTAACAAGTCCTTAAAGCGCTCTTTGAGGAAGAACACCTCGAGGTTAAACGACCAGCGATGAATGTCGCGGTAGTAGTCCTCAAGATAGGGATTGTGCTCGACGGTCTCGTATCGCGGCGTCCATCCATAGTGCTTGGCAAGCAACCTAGTGAGTGTTGACTTGCCGCTGCCAATATTTCCAGCAATTGCGATGTGCATGGGTTCAGTTTCGAGACTACAAAGATACTACTTTTAATTAAGAATTAAGAGTTAAGAATTAAGAATTATTCTGCTTGGATGATTTTTTTGATGAAAAACCGCCTGGCAGGTTTTCTGCCAGGCGGTAATTATGCATCATGCATTGTGCATTTGTGCATTAGCGAATCACTTTGGTGACTTTCTGCGAGCCATCATCATAGGTGGTTACCACGATGTTGACCCCCTCGAACGGGTTGTTGCTCTGCATACCTGCAGTGTTGATGTACTTGACACCAACAACTTGCTTGTTGGTAGCAACGCCCTCGACACCTGTCATCGTGTAGTCAACAGTGATAGTGACCGAAGCCTTGACATTCGGATTCTGGACCAAAGTCGCAGTGATGGTCACCGAAGATGTCTCACCGGCGACGGGAGCCTTGGCTCCGCCCTCGGTCAATTCAACAGCGGTTACCAAACCATTCTCATCGACTGTAGCCACGGTCTCATCGCTTGACGACCAAGTCACGCTTGGGTCAGCACCTTCTGGCTCAACTGCGACAACCTCGAGTTGCAGCGTCTCACCACCTCTGAGCACAATGTTCTCTTCATCGGTGTGGTTGAGCGTGATACTGGTGGCAACAATCTTCTTGACGAGCAGATCCAACCTAGCTGGCACGGTCGTCTGGTTGTCCTCGGTGGGAATCGAGAAGACACCTAACTTGTTACCAGTAGCAACCAAGTTGCCTGCATAGTCGAAGTTCATTTGGTAGACAGCAGTACCTAGATCAGTTGAAGACTTGAAAGAGTACTTCGGAGTGAGTATGGGTGTAAATCCATCCATCTCCAAGTCAAAGAACTGGAAGTAACCCGATCCATCATTGATTACCAAGACACTGTTGTCCCCGTTCACGGCAAATCCTGCGCGATCCGATCCGTTGAGGTAATCGGAGAAGCCGTTCTTGCCCGAGTTGAAGGTAACATTGCCTTCGGGATCGACAAACATCAGCGACGGCACACCACTAGCATTGTTGCCAGCACTACGGTACTGCGACACCCAGCAGCTACCATCAGGATAACCCCAGACATTGCCGTTGGTGTTGAGCTGCCAGGGGCCTACGGCATAGTTGGCACTCGGAGCCTGGTTCCAGTAAGTGGCGATGGTTCCGTCCTCGTTACCAATGTTGTAGACACTGACATTGTTACCTACACCACTGATAAAAAGATCTTCATTGTAAACGAACAACTTCGTTTCGGCTCCCTTACCAGCAACGAACACGCCCGGCGACGAACCTGCCACAGCCTCTCCCGCAGCATTGGTCAACAGGCCATCAGAGCTGCGGTTCAGGAATGAGCCATCCTCGTTGGCGAAGAACGGATAGAAGATTTCCTCCTCGGCACTAGGATCGAAGACAAAGACACCCGAACTGCCATCGGCCCAGTCGGGCACATAAACCTTGCCCTCACTATCGATGCCCATGCGGTAGTTGCTACCGAAGGTCTTTTCGGTACGGGCTTTGATGACCTGGTCGTTAACACGTTCATATTCGGGGCTATAAATCCACATGCCATTTCCGGCATTGCCACTGCCCACACGGTTGCCGACGTAGATGCGTCCAAAGAATGGGCTCTCAGGACTGCGGTCGACGGTATTGAACACTTGACCCGAGTAGGTGACATCGGGGGTGTTGATCAGGGCGATGGTGGGGATGTTGTTTCCTACCAGGTTCACTGCCCAGTTCATCTCGCCACCGTAGCCGGGCAGGTCATCCTGGGTCAGCGTGACGGTATTGACACCCTCAACTACATTGGGAACTTCCACACGGCCCACTTCGTTACCCTCAGCATCGATGAAGACGATGTAAGCTTCATTGGCGTCGCTGTTGGCAGTGAAGGTGAAGGTATAAGAGTCATCATCGTTCTTCTCACTGTTCAGGCCGTAAGCATAGATGCCCTTGACGACAGGCTGGTCTACGCCCTCGGTTGTGAAGAAGTTGACACCATTGGCACCAACGAGTGTCGCATCGATGTCTTCACCATTCACAATAGCCGTAGCGATATGCTCGGTAAGACCATTCAAAACAGGATCGTGATGGGTAGCCTTGCGTGGCATGCCAGAGACCTCGACAATGTCAGTGTTCACAGTCTTGATGAGCTTAGCCTTGTCAACACCACCCGTGATATCCAGAATCTTGATACCCTTGACAGTTCCATCCTCGGCATACGGAGTGACGAGCAAACTGTGTCCAGCATACTTGAAGCACTGGAATCCCACACCTGTAGCACCGAATTCGTCGCTCAGCGTCTTGATTTCGGTCGGGTTGCCAGTAATAGCTACTGGTGTGACAAACTCGCTGATTGTACCCATACCACCTAAAATAACCTTATCGTCTCCATTGGGTGATACGACGATGTGGAGTTCCTCGCCATAGGCGGTCTGCTTACCTACGAATCCGCCATTATACAGATTGTCATGGAACACTGATGTCTGCTCGCCGTCGAGCATGTTGATGTGAACTAGGCGGATGTTGCAGGTTGAGCCAGTAGTCATGGCAGTGATAAGGACTTCGCATTCTCCAGTAGATGCTCCATTTACCAAGATTCCGTGACCCACATTGGCATTGTAGTAGTTACCCGAGTTCTTCGTAGAAGTAAATAGCGACGGTGCTTCATCGAAATCATTCCAAATGTAGACGCGTGCCGTGCCACGGGTGTAACCATCAGCCACGTTGTCAGCACCATACTGGTTCTCGGTAAGCGACACGCCGACGAGCTTGTTGTCGGCCGTGCGATTGATGGCGTTCAGCGGGCTGAAGAAGCCTGGGCTGTCCTCAGTATAGATGCCCTCGGTACTGAGTTCCTTAACCAGTTCCTTGGTACTCGTCTTGATGAGATAGAGGTGCGGCACCTTGCCCTCGTTGGTGAGTACGATGGTCGAGTCGCCAATTTGAACGGCATCCTTGATGGTACCGGCAAAGTTGAACGACTGATTCGACTGCTCGAACACATACTCGCTTGCCACCTTCAGATAATCTGGCTGCTCAGGCTCGGGATAGTTCTCATAGACCACTGTGGGCGGTACATAGTCTACATTCTCAAGGAAGAGCAACGGATAAGTGGTTGCATTGGCAGTAACCGTGACGGGCTCCTTGTACTCGTCGAACAAGGGCTTGTATCCGTCGAGGGTTGCGTCGAGGGTGTATTCGCCCGGTTCGAGGTCCCCGAAGAAGAATACGCCATTGTAGTTGTTGTCAACCGTGTAGGAAGCAACCTCGTTGCCGTTCTTCAACAGTTTCACAGTAGCACCGTTCAAGGGCAGCCACTGGTCATTGGTTCCTGCAGAATACTGGAACAGACTGTTCACAATCTTCTCGTGAAGATCTTTCACGGTGCCCATGATGTAGCCCGTGCTCTCGGGCGTGAGGTTGAAGTAGTCACACACACCGCGCGCGATGCGCACACCTTCCTGATGGCAGTAGTCCATGTTCAGCGCGCGGTGACGAGCAGGCTGATAGGTGTGGAAGTAACCCTCTACTAGGAAGCCTGGCACACCATGCTTAAGAACGCCATAATAGCCACCATAGTAGTTGCCATTACTGCGCTCGCTGACGCTACCGCTACCTTGGAACGAGATATCACCACGCAGGTTCTTCTGTGTGGGGCTGTAGTAACTCTGAGGATCTATTTCACTCATATAATGGTATCCCCAGTTTACATCACACATGTCCCAGCTGCCTTCAACAGCATTGCCAGTATAGGTTACAGTGACCTCATGCTGATCTTCGTCTTCGCCAAAAGTGCCAGTCAGAGATCCTGTGACACCATTATCATATCCTCGATAGAGGTAAAGCGGATAGTTGGTATTATTGCCATCGACGTGAGCATTGGAGTGGACAGAGATGAACATGTCGAAGTTACCCAATTCCACCTCCTCGCAGATTTCTGACAGCGGGCGGTTGTATAGTTCTGCATCAGCAGCTCCGGCCACATAGGGGTACGGGCCATTCTTCACACGCGAGTACACGATATTGTCGCTCTGGATGCCCATTTTCTCTAGCGTCTCGCCCAGCTGGAGGACCTTCCACAAGTTGGTGTTCGACTCATAGAAGCCGCAAGTGTCGGGCATTCCCGTCTCGGGGAGATTGGGATAAGGAATCGTAGCCATCGGACGGTCGTTGGGCCCCCAGCTGCCGTGTCCAGGATTTAGATAGATGCGCAGCTCGTCTGCTGTCTTTGCCTGCATCGTGCCTGCCGCAAGGATAGCGGCTACAGCAAGTAATAAAATCTTTTTCATAGCCGTCATCATTTAGTCAGATTAATCATATAAACCTCTCCGGCATCGGTCGTGAATGCGATTTTGTCGCCACCGCACTGGGGGTACATCGCAATCATGTCATTGCCGGTGAGCACTTGCCGCTGCCCCTGGAGGTTAACGGCCACAATCTCACTGCTGGTGTACACTTCACCATTGTCCTTGTCGTTCATGCCCACGACAACGTTGTCGTTGAGCCACTTGGCCGCATGGAGCATGCCCAACTTTTGGAGTCCCGTGCCGTCGATGTTGCAGACGTATGCTGCATCGCCGCTGACAAAGAACAACACCTTCTCACCATTGGGCGAGAGCGACACCCAGATGTAGCGCTTGCCTGCGCCCAGTGGGGTGAGTTGGCGTGCCTTGCCGTTGACGTTCACCATCAGCTCATAGTTCTGAGTGGCATAGGCCATCGTAGCCTTAACGGCCTTGGTGCCGTCGAGCGACTTGGCTTTTGCCTTGCCCTTGGTCACAGTAGTGGCGGTGTTGCCCGTCACCTGCACAGCCTGCAGCTCGCGCGTGGGCTTGACCAGTTGCTCGGTGGCATGAGTGACCACGTTGTAGTTCTGCACGGCTACCTGACGCAGCTTCTTGTCATTGATGCTGGTCTGCCGGTAGACGATGTTATTGCCATCTTCCGAGATACGGACATTGTAGCCCGCTCCCGTCGCGTTGGTAATTACCGTACGCTCCCCTGTGGCCAGGTCGAGTTTGGTCAATCCTTGGTGGGTATCGGTCGACAGGAGCAGATAGTCGCCTGCCGGGCTGATTGCCGCCACCTGTGTTGCGGCATCCTCCGGTAGGTTCACCCGCTCAATGCCGCTGACGTTCACCACCTGGGCGCCCGCACTCAACGTTGCACACAGAGCCAAAGTTAGTACTAACTTCTTCATAGATGCATTTTTTGTGGTTAATAAAATAATGGTTTGAAAAATATTTGTTTATCAGTCTGTTTCCCTGTGATGTGCTAATCACGCCCCAAAATTATAAAAAAATCTGCTTAACACCAAAAAAATTTTAAATTTTTAAGAAGACCGCGCTTCGCGCTAGTAGATCATTATATTGGTAGACCGCTTGCGGCTGGTAGACCACTGCGTTGGTAGAACGACTGGATTGTGCGATTTCTGGCAAAGTGCTTGCAAGTATCAGGAATTATTCGGAACTTTGCGAGGAAATTGCAAATCGTAGTTACAAAAAAGACGATATGAAATCATGGTTATTGACAGTGGCAATGGTGATGGTTGCCCTGCAGGCTTCGGCCATCGACAAGAATGAGATGAAGCGTTTTGAACAACAAGTGAATGATATCTTCGAGCAGGTCTACGCCGACCCATCGCAGCCTGGTGCTGCCGTGCTCATCCAGCAAGGCGGTAAGACGATTTTTGAGCGTTGCTACGGTAAGGCTGACTTGGAAACGGGTGCCGACGTGACACCGACCACCAATTTCTGCATCGCATCGGTGAGCAAACAGTTCTCGGCGGTGGCGTTGCTGCAGTTGGTCGAGCAGGGAAAACTGAGTCTGTCGACACCGATGTCCCAGATGTTTCCCGAGTGGACTCAGCCGTTCTATCAGCGTATCACGCTGCACCACCTGCTGAGCCACACCTCGGGATTGCCCGATGCGCGCACGCGCAGCGACCGCTACTTTGTGCTCACTGCCACCGATGTAGCCTCAGTAGGCTTCATGGCGCAGTTGCGCGAGCAAGACCTGGAGTTTGAGCCGGGTACTCAGTACAAGTACCAGAACCCCACATTCCAGTTGGCCTATCAGATTGTGCCGCGCTACTCGGGTGAGGACTTTGAGGACTATATGCGCCGCCACATCTTCAACAAGGCAGGGATGAAACATACGCAGTACTTCGAGGACGGTCGCGAAATGCCCAACAGTGCCCATGGTTATCGTTGGGACGACGCACAAGGGCGCTATGTCGAGTTTGACTACGGCGAGGAGACGTTCTTCGCCACCAAGGCCGACGGCGGGCTCTACACCTCGGTGCGGGAGTTTGCCAAGTGGGAAAGAGCACTGCGTGACGGCAAGGTGTTGAAACCCATGTCACGGGCGATGGCCTACCAGCCTCACGTGTGGCTGCAGCCCGACGCCAACTATGGCTACCAGCCCAACGTGGGCTACGGCTACGGCTTCTTCATCCAACAGACACCAGGTCGCCCGAAGATTGTCTACCACACTGGCGATAATGGTGGTTTCACCATCTATGCTGGCAAGGTACCTGAGCGCGACATCACTTTCATGTTCTTCAGCACTCGTGACAACATCGACCGAATGGGCATCGTCAACCGGGTGTGGGAGATTATTTTTTCTTTAGACCGCGCTGCGCGCTAGTAGACCTTTTTATTGGTAGACCGCGCTTCGCGCTGGTAGAACGTTTCACTGGTAGAGCGCCACTGTCGCCGCGACCTCAACCCTTAACTCTCAACTCTTAACTCTTCAGGGGGGATTGAGGGGGGCGAATTAACCCTCAACTCTTAACTATTAACTCTTACCCCCCATGCTCAGCGAGCATAAATGGCAGATAGAGCTTGTTGTTTGGGCGGCGGTAGTTGCCCTGGTGACATTTTTGTTGGTGCGGCAGTGCGGGCGGCATTCAGGCGATGACGGTTGGAGCGCTGGCATGGCCGACAGTCTGCAGCTGGTTGACCTGCCGCAATGCCAACGCGTTGACTACCTCGGTTTTCGGGTCTACTATGACTCGGCGGCGCACTTACCACGCTGCGTGCTCTATGAGCTCACGGCTGATGAGACACTAGGCACAGTGCCCCGCGCCAAAGGGTTTGAGCGCGACGACACAGTCTCGGGCTGCGCCGAGCCTTCGGCCTTTCGTGGCAGTGGCATGTCACGCGGGCACATGGCACCGGCGGGCGACATGAAATGGGACGCGCAGGCCATGCAGCAGTCGTTCTTGATGCCGAACATCTGTCCACAGGACAACTCGCTCAATGAGGGTGGCTGGAACCGCGTGGAGGAGAAGGCGCGTGAGTGGGCTCGACGCGACGGGGCACTGGTCATTGCTGTGGGACCTGTCATTGAGCCGGGGCTGGAACGCACCCCGGCAGGCGTGGCTATCCCCAAGTATTTTTACAAGGTGATGCTGGCGCATCGTGTATGGCCGCGTCGCGCTGTGGCGTTCATCTATCCCAACGCTCCCAGCAACGGTTCGCTCCGGCATTATGTGGTGAGCGTCGACTCGGTGGAACGGCTGACGGGTATCGACTTCTTTGCCGTCCTGCCCGATGATCAGGAAGACCGCATCGAGCGTTCGTCAGCATTGGCATCATTCTTGCACGTGAGATGGTAAATGTGATAGCCCCCCTCAGTCCCCCCTAAGGGGGGAGGCTGTATGTTGATTTATATTTGAAGATGAAACGATTTATAACCCTAGCGATTGTTGCGCTGCTGGCGCTTACGCCGGCAGTCGAGCTTGCCACCGGTCTGCAGGGCAACACCGAGTGCTGCGCCGCTGCACGCACCAAGGCGAAGAACGCCAAGAAAGGCAAGAAAACCAAGAAGAACAAAAAGGCGAAGAACACACCATCGAAAGGCAAAGTTGCCAAGCCTAAGAAAAGCACCAAACGCGTCCAAAAGCCGACCAACGTGCCACGCATATCGTCGTTGTCGAGCACGTCCGCGCCAACGAGCGGGAAGTCGCTGCTCACGGTCACTGTGCCGCAGGGCAACCAACGCGTGGACTACAAGGCCATTACCGTCTATTTCAACCGCAGCCTGCGCATCCCGTCGTGTGTGGTCTATGAACTAACGAACACGATGGTCGTGATGGCTGATGCTCCCACCGCCGAGAAGCGCAAGAGCCACAAGTTCAACGGCGACCCCAATGTGGCTGGCTCTCCCGACTGGGGTGATTACCGCAAGAGTGGCTACACGCGCGGTCACATGGCGCCTGCGATGGACATGCGTTGGGACCGACAGGCGATGAGCGAGTGCTTCTTGATGACAAACATGTGTCCACAGGCCGAAAAGCTCAACAATGGCCCATGGCGTCACTTGGAGGAGAGCGTACACCGCTGGGCCAAGCGCGACGGCTCTATCTGGGTATATACGGGCCCCATCATGGGGGGCAGTGTGCGACACATCGGCCCAAAGAATGACATCGCCGTGCCCGCCGCGTTTTACAAGGTGCTATATACCCCGGCTCAACGCCGCGCCATCGCTTTCATCTATGAAAACAAGGAGAACCAAGGTGGAGGTCTTTCGGCGCACGCCACCACTGTCGCGCAGGTCGAGCGCCGCACGGGCATCACCTTCACCGGCATCCCCTCCGCCATGAAACAGCAACGCGACCTCGACTTGTGGCAGTGAGGTTCGCACTCGCACAATGCATAATGCACAATGCATAATTGCAGCCTCGCTACAATAGACCGCGAATTACGCGAATTAATTCTTTACGCGAAATCAGTTGTTGTTTTTATCGCCTGACGGCGAGAAATTACCAAAAATCACTTTTAAAATTTCTGGCCGGAGGCTAAAAAAATCGTTTTTTTTAAGGAAAAAGGTGGTTTTAATGGCGAATCACCGTCAAAACCATCAAAATTCATCGAAGACCATCAAAGATTGTCAGACAACTGCGACAACATCAACAACTCATTTTTGTTGTCTGGGTTGTTATGGTTGTCTGATATAACCGCGAATCAACGCGAAACAAACGCGAAGCATATTTGTTTCGTTCGTTTCATTTGTTGTATTTTTGAGGGTATTGTGCGAAAAATTTGGTTGGTGAATGGATTTATTTTTGTAATTTTGTGGCGTGAAATGTAATGTGGTGGCCGTGACGGGCGTCCGTCGCGTCACGGCTGAAAAGGGAATCAGGTGAGAATCCTGAACAGAACCCGCTGCTGTAAGTCCCCTTCAACACCGAAAGGTCGGTTTGCACACCATCGTCACTGTGGCATCTGCCATGGGAAGGCGGCAAACCGATGGGACAAGTCAGAAGACCTGCCATGTTATCTAAATCATTTCGTGCTCTCGTGGAATTAGGGCCCGAACACATCAGGTATCACCTTATATAATATTAAGGGCAGGTTGTGGGCATGTGTCATGCCTCATCGTTGTGTTTTGGCATCTAGTCGTGTGAGGGCAAGATGCTCTAGATTTTCTAGTGTTAACCAAAATAACTAACTATGAGGTACTTAAAAACATGTCTATTCTTGATGGTGATGCTTATGAGTGTCGCCATTGAGGCATCGGCAGCCGGTCCACGCAAGGCCTGGAGTGACAGCGAGAATGCTTTCATTCTCAAGACCAGCGACGGACTGGAACAATTCACTGTCGATGGAACAATTACCTTCAAAGCCGCGGCCGAGGGCTCCAACATCCCGTCTTACAGGGACTGCGGAGTCGTGTTCACCCCAGCCAACGAAGGTGAAGTGATTCAAATCACCGTCAATAGTTGCGACTTGGACGGAACGAACAACTACTTGTTGCTCTATGATGGTGCGATTGAAAAGATTGCCTATGGTGCCGGGACTGGTGCTGAGGGGCAATCAAACTATCTGCCCGACGGCTCTATCAGGAGATATAGCAGTCAGTCGGTAGGAGAAACTTATACCAGCACGTCAGATGATGGGAAACTGTCGTTTGGCTTCCATTCTACATCACCTAACGGCCAGAAAGGTTTCAACATCACTGTCACCAGCCTGAGTCCGAAGGACATGGAGTATGTGAGCACGACCGCCATCACGGGTCTGGCCAACACCTGGCGTGGTGCCAAGGACCAGGAAATCTTTGGCGTGGACGTGGTGATGGACGGCGGCGGCAACCCGCTGACGTTGGACCAACTCACGATTGACGCCAGCGCACTGGCTGGCTCGACGCAGGTCACCAACGTGCGCCTGATGAACGGAACCAATGTACTCGCTACGGGCGACGCACTGACCGCCACCAATGTGACGCTCAAGAATGGTCACAACAAGTTGATGGTAGTTGCCGATATCCTGCCAGATGCATCGGGCGATATCCCCACTCTCGCTATCCAGACCGTGAAGGTAGCTGGCGAGGAGCGCACCCCTACTGCCACAACGGGCGATGCCATCACGATTGAGAACAAAATCCTGATGGGTGCCGAGGCCACCACCTACACCATCGATGATGCCGCCAACTTCTATGATGACGGTGGCAAGGATGGCAAGATTAGCCTGCACTTCAACGGTCAAGTCACCTTTGTCCCCGCCACCGAGGGCCAAGCCATCAAGGTGGATTTCACCCGCTTGGCCATCTTCAATACCTCGTCGACTGGCTTGAACGACGTGTTTAAGTTCTACAACGGCCGTGAAGCCAACGAGGCTAACCTCATCACCACCCTACTCGACGATGCCGAGATTGTGAAGTCGACCGCCGAGGACGGTTCGATGACCGTGACGCTCAACAGTACGACCGGTGTTCCTGCCGAGGGTTGGGAGGCCACTGTCTCGCAGTTCCTGCCTGGTGACATGACCCTGAACAGTGTCACGGGTGAGGCCGCATCGAGCGCCACTGTCGCCGCTGGTGACAAGGATGTGCAGATGCTCGTGGTCGACGTGCTGACCGACAACACCAGCAATCCACTGAGCGTGACCGGCATTAACGTGAATACCGCCGATGTGAAGAATATTGCTAAGGCCACCGTATACTTCTTGGGCAAGAAGAACGAGTTTGCCACCACCAACAAGTTTGGCGAGGCCGAGGTCACCAGCACTGCCATCGCCATCGCTGGCACTCAGGAGCTGATTGAGGGACACAACTACTTTGCCATCGTGCTTGATCTTAATGAGGAGGCCGAGAATGGCGAGGAGATCACCTTGTCGCTGCAGGATGTCACTGTGGCCGGTACAGCCCAGACTCCTGCCGAAACAGTGACCGCCACCCGCTTGGTTGACAACATCTGCCATGCCACGCAAGGCAGCCACAGCCACAACATCAAGGGCGAGTGGAAGTTCACCCACACCGAGGGCTACAGCGGCAAGTACGAGACCGAAAACACTGATTATATAGTCACATTCACTCCGACCCAGGAGAACACTGTCGCCGAAATTGATTTCTCAAAGTTTGATGTATACTATGCAAGCTCAAGCTATGGCACCCGTGCCGTGTTTGAAATTTACAGCGGCACCAGCATCAATAGCGAGAATCTGTTGTGGAACCTGAAGGATGCCAGCGAGGCCACGGTGGGTCCGGGCAAGAAGATTCGCTCGACCAGCGCCGACGGTTCGCTGACCATCCGCTTTAACCCCAAGACTACCAGCAGCTACTATGCCGGTACGGGTTGGATGGCCACCGTGCGTCCGTTCCAGAACCATGACATGACTATCAATGAGGTCACCGTCAACCAGACCAGCAGCGACGTGCTCGCCGTGGGTGCCACCGATGCCGCCCTGCTCGACATGGAGGTGGTGACCGAGGGAACCCTCACCGTGAAGACCCTGACGGGTGTCAAGGTTGACATGAAGGACACCCAATCGGCTGTAAGCAAGATGAGCCTCTACTATAACAACACCAACGACCGTGAGACGGCAGTGGCATTTGGCTCGGTTGAGAATCCTGAGACTAGCGCCATCACCATTGTCGGCAACCACGACCTGGCCGAGGGCAGCAACTACCTGTGGCTGACCATCGATGTCAAGGCCGACGCTCCTGCCGAGACTGCCATCGACGCCAGGATTTCCGCCCTGGTCGATGCCGCAGGCGAGACCGCTGTTGAGAACGGCGACCCCGACGGTGCGCGTGTGGTGAAGTATATCTACAACATGGTGAGCGGTACCAACATCGTCACCGTCACCGACCCGCTGATGTTCTACGACGACGGCGGCAAGGACGGCAAGTTGACCAAGGGCTTCAAGGGCACGACCATCTTTGTACCAGGCCGTGACAACAGTGCCGTGCAAATCGACACCAAGTCGACCTTCTCGATTGGCTCGGGCAAGATGTTCATCTATAGCGGCCGTGAGGCTATCCAAGATAACATCCTGGGTTCGGTCACGGGTTATAGCACCACCACTGGTCCCGCCAACTTGGTGAGCAAGGCCGAGGACGGTTCGCTGACCGTGGTCTTCGAGGCCAACACCACCGCCTCAACCCTCGATGGTTGGGAAATGGAGGTGAGTCTGCACGAAAAGACACCGTTTGTTGTCGAGGCCATCACGGTTGCGAACACCACCGACGATGTCATGCGCAACTCGCAGGACAACCCCATGCAGCAAATCAAGCTCAATGTCAGCGGTGATAAAGATCCAATCAGTGTCACTAGCGTGAAGTTTGATGCCTCTGGCACGACCGACATCGCCGCTGCCAAGCTCTATTACACTGCACACAACGCATCGTTCGGCATCAACAACCTGCTGGCGACTGTCACCACCGTCACCGACGGCGAGAACGTCATCACGCTCAACGAGCCGCTAGCCATCACCGAGAACGGTGACTACTATTTGTGGCTGACCTATGACATCGCCGAAGATGCCACCGCTGGCAACACCGTGACCGCACAGGTCAAAAGTGTGACCGTCGCCGAGAGCGAGATGGCGGTTGATGCCACAGCGGCTCAACGCACCATTAAGGCCGGTCTGAAGGGCAACTACATCATCGGCGCGAGCGACAACGCGCACTATGCTACCTTTGCCGCTGCCACCACGGCCCTGCAAGGCGGTGTCGAGGGTGCAGTCACCTTCCAGGTCGAGGACGGCACCTATGCCGAAAACGTCTGGTTCAGCAATGTACCGGGTGTCAGTGAACAGAACACCATTACCTTCACTAGTCTCAGCAGCGACCGTGACAAGGTGATTGTGACCGGTTCGGGCAGCAGCGAGTATTTGCCTAGCAGTTCTTCTTATAAGAAAGGTGTGGTGTTTGTCGAGAACACGCCTTATGTCACCTTCGAGAAGATGAGCTTCATCCCATCGCGCGAAAGCGAATACAGCTATGTGGTGTGCGTCTACGACCGCTCGCACCACTTCACCCTGCGCGACACGCACGTCAAGGCCACGCCAGTGACCAGCGGCTACAGCGGCATCAACCTGGTGAAGACCTTCGGCCTGAACGAAGACAACCACAACAACGACTATGCTACCTTTGAGGACAACCTGCTTGAAGGTGGTTACATCGGTTTCTACCTGGGTGGCACCAACTATGTGGCACTCAGCCGCGAGAAGGGACTCGTCGTGCGTGGCAACACCATCAGCGAGTGCGGCAGCAAGGGTATCTATGTGTATGATGAGGACGACATGGTGATTGAGAACAACACCATTTACCAGTCAACAACCCAAAAGACCAGCTACTGGGGCATCGATGCCGCTCGTGTGCGCGGCAAGGCAGTCATTGCCGGCAACAAGATTACCAACGAGACCAGCTACTACAGCGGTGGTATTGAGTTGCGCATGGAGAGCTACGGCACTGCTAACGAGCCGATTCTGGTCTATAACAACGTGGTGTCAATCACGCAGTCGCCCAGCAACAGCAGCGTGGGCATTGAAATAGACTGCGACAACAAGAATATCTCGCTCTACAACAACACGGTGCGCATCGCTGGCAACGGAGGCTATTGCTTCTATACTGCAACCCGTAACCCGTTGTCGTTTGACAACATCTTGTTGCAGAACAATTTGTTCCAGAACACCACCAGCAGCACTGTGATGTGGATGCACAGCAATGCCAATGGCAAGGCGAAGTTTGTCAACAATGCCTTCTATGGTTCCACCGTGCTGACTGACACCGACGTTGACGCGCTCAATGCCCTGGAGGGCAATAGTGGCAACATCGCCGAGCAAGCTCAGTTCTTGAGCGAGGTCGACTTGCATCTGCGCCAGCAGGGCAACCTATGCGCCGCCCTTCCCGTTGACTTTATCACTGTCGATGCCGACGGCGTGGAGCGCAACACCGAGACCCCGACCATTGGCGCCTACGAGTTTGTCGAGCTCAGCGAGGAGACTCCCGAGTTGGCCGAGGGCTATCCTATGGTCGCCAACCTTACCATCAACAGTGCCGATGTGAAGACCCAATGGACGGTGAGCGGCAAGCTCTATAGCCAAGTGGTCAAGGCCGAGGGCGCCAAGGCAGCTCCAACCGCCGAAGAGCTGAAGGCGGGTACGCCGCAGTCGGTGATGGCTGGCCAAGAGGCAACCACCACGTTTGACGGCTTGGACGAGAACACCAAGTATGAGGCCTACTTCTTAAATGTGAGCGCACTGGGCAATGAGAGTGCGATTGCGAGCATCGAGTTCACCACCTTGCGCGACATCCCTGCGCTGACCGCAACGCTGGCAGGTGCCACCATCGAGGCAGGTGGCGAAGCAACGCTCGCACCTGTTGTAGCGGGCGGTGACGAGCCTTACACCTATGAGTGGACTGACCAGATGAACAACAGTCTGGGTACCGATGCCACCCTCACCGTGCAGCCCGAGTACACTTGGGGCTATCGCGTGAAAGTCACTAGTGCTGACGGCCAAAGCGTCACCGCTAAGGCAGGCGTGATTGTCCGCGGAGAGCAGGTTGTGGCAGAGTTTGACGACAACTATTTGCCCGAGAACTCGCACGATCAGTGTTACGACCTGGAGAGCGACGTATTCTACAGCGGTTCGTTCGCATTTGATCAGGGCTCCATGCCTGCCTACGAATACTGGTATGGCTATGCACTGAGCAATGAGACCTCGACCGAGTATGGCAGCCTCAATGACCAGTGGCGCAATGCCAACGGTGCGGGTCATAGCGCAAGCAACTACCTGATTGCATCACCATTAGACTGGTATGGTTCAACTCCGTCCATCGTGGTGACCAATAATGCCGAGGGCGACTCGATTATGGGTATGTATGTAACCAACACGGCCTATGCTTACCAGAACATGCTCACCGGCGAAGGCTATGGCGAGGCAGCGTTCGAGTCAGGCTCTTACTTCACCTTGACCATCACGGGCACCACTGCCGACCGCGAGACACGCAGCGTGGAATTCAACCTGGGCGACTATCGCGCCAACGAGGCTAACCGTTATATCCTTGACACTTGGGAATGGGTAGACCTGCGACCGCTGGGTAAGGTCACCAAGCTGAGTTTCAGCTTCAGTGGCAGCGAGGCCAACACCTATGGCTTGCTCACCCCCTGCTACTTCGCCATGGACGATCTGGGTTGCATGCCCGATGTCAGCGAAGCCGAGGTGGATGTACCAGTAGGCGAAAACATGGTTGATTTGGCCACCTACTTTGCCCATGCCGATAATGGTGCCCGCGAGCGCTACTATCTCGATGGCGAGGTCGATGACGATGTGATGACCGTCACCAAGGATGGTGATGACAACAATTTGGCTGTAATCGGCAAGCAGCAAGGCAAACGCTCGATGCTTGTTCGCATGACTGCCAAAGGGCATAGTCAATGGCTTAAACTCACGATCAATGTCAACCCGACCACTGATGTCAATAGCATCAATGCTAGCCGAGAAGTACAAAGCGTGCAATATGTCAACGCCATGGGTCAGGTTAGCGACCGCCCGTTCGAAGGCGTGAACATCATCGTCACGCGCTACACCGACGGTACAACCAGTACGGTGAAAGTGATGAAATAAAAGAAACTATATAGTAACTTGCTCTTTGTGATGCCGCATGTGCTGATGATGCCATGCGGCATCTTTTTACACCATCCAAGGGATGATTCTTTTGATATAATTGGGGACGGTTCTTAATTGTATCAAAAAAGTAAAAAATGATACAATTAAGAACCGTCCCCGAATGTATCATTTTGATGTTTTTGATTTTTTAACGGTGTTTTGTGAAACTTTCGGGTTGGGGCATGCGTCTAGTAGAAAAAACGTAGAACTAACAGAAAAGCTATGAGAAAATTCTTGCTTATCGCAGTTGCTGTATTTGCTGCACTCAGTGCAGCAGCACAAGAGCCGGTCTTCACTGAGGCCGAGCTTGACTCTATCCTGAATGACACCATCTTCAAACACCTGAGCGAGGTGGAGGTGAAAGCCATCCGTCCGCTCGTCAAGGCTGAGATTGACCGCCTGTCCTACGACGTGCAGGGCGACGGCGACGCCAAAACCAGCACCGTGCTGGAGATGCTGCGCAAGGTGCCATTGGTCACCGTCGATGCCGAGGACAACATCCGTGTGAAGGGTTCGACGAACTTTAAAATTTACAAGAATGGTCACCCCGACCCGGGCATCTCGAGCAATCCGAAGGAGGTGCTGAAGGCCATCCCCGCAAGCATGATCAAGCGCATCGAGGTCATCACCGAGCCTGGCGCGAAATATGATGCCGAGGGCGTGGGCGCCATCCTGAACATCGTGCTCAATGACAACAGTCAGATGGGAGGCATCACGGGCACCGTGAGCGCCAGCATCGACCATACTGGGTCGCCCGGCGCCAACGCCTACATCACCACACAGGTGGGACGATGGACCACAAGCATCAACTATGGCACACAGCTGCGCAACCGCCGCGCCAACAAGCAGTTCAGCGATGAGGAGCGCATCTATAACGATGGGCACCAGTTGCTGAGCCACACCGAAGGCGACGCGAAGGTCAATGTGCACTATGGCAACATCGAGTCGAGTCTTGAGATTGACACGCTCAACCTGTTGTCGCTGTCGTTCGGCGGATTCTACTATAACTACACCGGTGGAGGTGATGTTGACTGGCGCGCCACCGATGCCGCGGGCAATCTGCTGTATCGCTATCGTCAGGTGTCGAATGTGCCCTTGAGCAGTTACTATAATTTTAACGGCCGCTTTGACTATGAGCACAAGACCCGCACCAAGGGCGAGGCGCTCACCTTGAGCTATATGCTCTCGACCTCGCGCAACAAGCAGAACAGCGAAAGCCGCTATCTGGAGACCGAAAACATGCCCGTTGACTATCCCGGCACCTACAACCATGGCCGCGAGACCTTTGTGGAGCATACGGGACAATTTGACTGGACACGCCCCTTTGCCCAGCACAACACCATCGAGACGGGAGTGAAGTATATCTATCGCATGAACCGCAGCAACACCTCGTTTGCCTACAACGCCGAGGGTACCGACCCCACCATCACGCGATTCAACCACCTGACGCAGGTGGGAGCCGCCTATGCCAGCTACACCTACCGCCTGAACCAGTGGTCGGCCCGCGCCGGGCTGCGTTACGAGTGGAGCCACCTCAGCGGCAAGTATCCCGACGGCAGTAAGGAGAACTTCAGCACCGACCTCAGCGACTGGGTGCCCAGCGCAAGCGTGAGCTTCCAGCCCAACATGGCGCACAGCCTGAAGTTGGCCTTCTCCACACGCATCGCCCGTCCTGGTATCAACTACCTCAACCCCGCCATCATCGAGACGCCGACGACGCGCAACTATGGCAACACGCAGTTGAGCAGCGCACGCAACTACTCGCTGAGCCTGACCTATATGTTCATCAGCCCCAAGATCACGTTCAACATCGTGCCGGGCTATAGCTTCAGCAACAATGGCATCACCAGTGTGCAATTCACCCGCGATGGCATGGACCACACCACCTATGCCAACACGCTCTCGACCCGCCAGTTTGACCTCAGTGGCTACGCCCAATGGCAGATTGTGGACGGCACGAGCCTGATGGTCAACGGCAACGTCAACTACGGCCGCTTGCGCAGCCGTGACCTGAATCTGACCAACGATGGCTGGGGATCGTTCTTCTATGCCCAGGTCACTCAACAGTTGCCGTGGAAGCTACGCCTCACAGCCAATGTGGGCGAGTGGACAGGTGGCGCCAACGACCTGTACCAACAGGGCAAGACCTCATGGTTCTACGGCTTCGGTCTGCAGCGCTCGTTCCTCAAGGAAGACCGCCTCACGGTGCGTCTGAACGCCCAGCGCCCCTTCTCGGGCAAGTACAGCTACTATGAGACCGACAATGTGCAGGGCGACTACACGGGTCATCAAAAGTATGCCTTCTCGGCTCGCTCGTTCGGCATCTCGGTGAGTTACCGCTTCGGTTCGCTGCGTGCACAAGTCAAGAAGACCGCTGCAACCATCGACAACAATGACGTGGTGGGTGGCAGCAGTGCCGGTGGCAACCAGCAAGGCGGCGCCCAGCAGGGACAGGGGAGATAATTAAGAGTTAAGAGTTAAGAGTTAAGAATTAAGAGTTTATAGTTTATAGATAATAGTGGATGGCAGCCAGGGCGTTATGCTACTGGCTGCCATCTTTTATCTGTCAACTCTTAACTATCAACTCTTAACTGCTCACTACTTCGGGTTGAGGGTGACGAGAGGCACTAGCATCTCTTCCATGGAGATGCCACCGTGCTGGAAGGTGTCGCTGTAGTAGGACACATAATAGTTGTAGTTGTTGGGGTAGGCAAGGAAATCATGGTTGAGGGCGAACACGTATGCAGTGCTCACGTTGGGAGCGGGCAGTCCATAACGCTGGGGCTTAAGAATCTCATATACCTGTTTGGCGTTGTAGCTCAGGTTCTTTCCCAGTTTGTATCGCAGGTTGCTGTTAGTGTTCTTGTCTCCGATGATTTTCACGGGATTGTCCACGCGGATGGTGCCGTGGTCGGTAGTGACCACCACCTTCCACCCCATCTCTGCCATGCGTTTGAACAGTTCGATGGCATAGCTCGTTCGGAACCACGACTCGGTGAGCGAGCGGTATGCACTGTCGGTCTTGGCAAGTTCGCGTATCATCTTGCTCTCGGTGCGGGCATGCGACATCATGTCGACAAAGTTGATGACCACCACATTCAGATCAAAATTCTTCAGCGAGGCAAAATTCTGCAGCAGCTTCTCACCGCTAGCGATATCGTTCACCTTATTGTAAGAGAAACGCACCTTGCGTCGATATCGGTCTAAGAAGGTCTGTATAAGTGGTGCCTCATTGACGTTCTTTCCCTCCTCGGAGTCCTCGTCAACCCATAGGTCGGGGAACATCCGTTCGATATCTATGGGCATCAGACCCGAGAAGATAGCATTGCGGGCATACTGTGTCGTCGTGGGAAGAATGGTGGTATAGAGCTCTTCCTGTTCGATGGTGAAGTGCTCGGCCAGCAGTGGACTGATGGTCTTCCACTGATCCAGACGGAAGTTGTCGATGACCACAAAGAAGACCTTCTCGCCCTTGTCTAGCAAGGGCAGCACGCGGCTTTTAAACACGTCGTTGCTTCGCAGGGGATGGTTGTCGGTTGTCATCCACGTCTCGTAGTTGCGCCGCACAAACTTGCAAAAGGCGCTGTTTGCCTCCTCCTTCTGCATCCTGAGCATGTCGGCCATGCCTGTGTCGGTGGCACTGAGTGTGAGTTCCCATCGCACCAGTGTGTTGTAGAGCGCATACCAGTCGTCAATGGTCTGGGCTGAACTGATTTGCTGGCTGATGTTCATGAATTCCTGACGGTAGTCGCCTGCGACTTTCTCGGTCACCAGCTCGGTGCTGTGCAGGTTCTTCTTGATGCTCAGCAGAATCTGCATGGGGTTGACGGGTTTGATCAGGTAGTCGGCAATCTCGCTGCCGATGGCCTGGTTCATGATGTTCTCCTCCTCGCTCTTGGTGATCATGATGACAGGCACTGTGGGTTGTGCAATCTTGATGCGCTGCAGCGCTTCCAGTCCGCTGATGCCCGGCATGTTCTCATCAAGGATAATCAAGTCGAAGTGTTGCCCCTCAATCGTGTCGAGGGCGTCGCGACCGTTGGTTACGGTGACGACGTCATAGCCTTTGTTGTTCAAGAACATGATGTGAGGCCGCAGGAGGTCAATCTCATCATCGGCCCAGAGTATGGTTATTTTGTTCATTGACAGCGAATTTCTTTGAATTTTGAATTGAGAATTAAGAATTGAGAATTACGGGCTATGAGTTACGAAGAAACCTTGCGTCTCGCTTCTCATTTCTCGCCATCGCACTGCCATCATGGCAGCAGGCTGGCATGGTAGATGATAAAGGCCAGCAGTGCAAGCAATGCGATAATGACAGCGATGGCGAATGCTTGGAAGCGCAAACTCGCCGGTTCATGCCGACGGACCTGCGCCAGTCGGTAACTGGGAATGATGGGTTTCCAGTCGAACAATTGCTGTTCCTTTTCATCGTTGCTACCGCGCCTGTGATGGGTTGTGCCTCTGTCGTGCGAGCCGTGTCTGTGGTGAGAATCGGGGTTGTCATCCGTTTTGGTTGGGTTGGCCTTAGTGTCCCGAGTGTTCGCATGGAGACTTCCTCCGCAATAGGGACAGAAGTTGATGCCGTCGCCAATGCCCTCGCCGCAGTGCGGGCAAAAGTGCATAGTCGATGCCGTCATTGTGTCTCCGCGCTTTTCAGTGGGCGGGTCCAACGTGCCCTGCTCGACCGCCTGATAGGAGGTCAAGCATTGTGGACACACCACCAAGCCGTCGCGGAGCGACAGTTCCTCGAGCGACACATCCAGCTCTTTTCCGCATTGTGGACACAGAGTTTTCAAATTGAATAATTTGTAGGAGCCCCCCTTAGTCCCCCCTAGAGAGGGGGAGGCTCAATGATGGTGCAACTTAATAAGTCCCCCTCTTTAGGGAACTGGGGGACGGGATTAGGAGTGAGACTTATAGGAAGAAGCCTCTAGTGAGTTGACAAAGTTACTGCAAAAAAGCGGAATTGCGGTCATTTTCGGTGCAAAAAACTCTAAAAATAGCCCAAAATTAAAAATATTTGTCAATTAGTAATTGCCGTATGTCAAGTTTTTAGTACTTTTGCCAGTCGTTTCGACACCATACACCGAAAACAGTAATAATAAATACAATGGCAAAGAAGAAAAACGAACCCGTGCGCACTACTCTCGAAGAGGTGAATGAGTCCCTCTCGACCGCCGCACAACGTCTTGAAGACAACAAGAAGTACATCTATTGGGCCCTTGGTGCCGCTGCCGTCATCGTTCTGCTGGTAGCCGGTTATGTTTATGGCATCCACAATCCCAATGTCAACAAAGCGAAGGAACTGATTGGCAAGGCAGACCTGGAGCTTCTGCAGGGCGACTCGATCAACGCTCTGAAGGACTACGAGAAGGTGTTTGACACCTACAGCAACAAGCCCGCCGAGCGCGCTGCGCTGAACGCCGCTATCCTGCTGTACGAGCAAGGCAAGTACAAAGAGGCCGCCGACTACCTGGAGAAATATGATCCCGACGGCAATCTCGTTGGTCCCGCTTCTCAGTCTCTGCTGGGTGACTGCTACGTGAACCAGAAGCAATATGACAAGGCCATCGCCGCCTTTGACAAGGCAGTGAAGTTGGCCGGCGACAACGAGTTTTACGCTCCGACGTTCATGCTCAAGAAGGCTACCGTTCTGCACGCCACCAAGAAGTATGCCGACGAGGTCAAGATTTACGAGACCATTCGCGACAACTATCCCCAGTATGCACAGGCCTTCCAGGTTAACTGCGACAAATACATCGAGCGAGCAAAGGCGCTTGCTGGAGAATAATTTTTCATAGTTTGATAATTTTATGGGTGGGGCTGGCAACAGCCCCTTTTTTTACACAATGGAAAAGATTGAGATTAGCATCCCCAACATCGAAGCTTTGGACGCAGCCGCGCATGAGTTCATGGCACATATGGGCGACTACACCGTCTATGCTTTCTACGGCGAGATGGGTGCCGGTAAGACCACTTTCATCAACGCTTTGTGCCGCGCGCTGGGTGTTGAGAGCGATATGACCAGTTCGCCGTCGTTCGCCATCATCAACGAGTATCGCAGCGACACCACCGCCGAACTGATTTACCACTTCGACTGCTACCGTCTAGAGAAGGAAGAGGAAGCCATTGAAATTGGCACCGAGGACTATCTGGACAGCGGTGCCATCTGCCTAATTGAGTGGCCTGAGCGCATCGACTCGCTTCTGCCCGACGACATGGTGCGTGTTGACATCACCGTCAACGATGACGGCACCCGCCTGCTCACCATGACATTGCCTTAAGATACGGCCTCACCCCCCTACCCCTCTCCAGTAGGAGAGGGGGGAATCGCGGTAGTAATTTCCATTTTAATAAGAAGTGATGCGATATGTGAAGTTGGATGAGGTCGGGTCGACCAATAGTTATCTGTTGTCGGTGGCTGGGGAATTGCCGGGAGGCACTGTCGTGTACACTCCCTGCCAGACAGCCGGGCGTGGCCAGAAGGGGAATCGCTGGTTGGCCGAACCTGGTATGAACGCCACGTTCAGCTACTTGTTCAAGCCCACCGGCATCGTTGCTCGCGAGCAGTTCTGCATCAGTGAGGCGGCGGCCCTGGCCGTGGCGCAGGTTCTCGCCGAACTCTCAGGCGCGCGCATCACGGTCAAATGGCCCAACGACATCTACCATGGGGATTGCAAGATATGCGGGATGCTCATCGAGAACTCGCTTGACGGGCGGATGGTGGCTCACTCGGTTATCGGCATCGGCATCAATGTCAACCAGCGTGAGTTTGACCCCTACGCACCCAACCCCACCTCACTGGCACTGCTTACCGGCATCGAACATGACGTGGATCAAGTGATGCACCTTGTATGTGAACGTCTGGAACGACACCTTGCTGCCCTTGCCGACCGGGGTACACAGGCGTTACATACCGACTATTTGTCAGTACTCTATCGTCATGACGGTCAGCCACATACGTTCGCTACGCCGGATGGCACGACATTTGCAGCAACCATCGTCGATGTAGCGTCTGACGGCATGCTCGCCCTGCGCCATGCCGATGACGGTGCGGTTCGACATTATGCGTTTAAGGAGGTAGTGGCCCCCCTCAGTCCCCCCTGAAGAGGGGGAGGTTCAGTGAGGGTGACCAACCCACTCCTCTGGCCTCTGGCCTTCGGCCACCTCCCCTAGCTTAGGGGAGGAGTTTGTAGTTCTATATCAGCGCGTAGCACAGTCTGTTTTTTAAACTCTTTATTACATGAAGTTTGCAGTTTATTGTAGTTCGAGGCAGGGCCTTGACACAGAATATATTGAGCTGGCTCATTCATTGGGCGAGTGGATCGGTGAACAGGGTCATGCGCTGATCTATGGCGGCGTGAATGCCGGTCTGATGCACGAGGCAGCACAGGCGTGCCACGATGCCGGCGGACACATCACGGGCGTGAACATTGAGGCATTCAAGCACCGCACCGACCCACTTGTCGACGAGGTCATCTACACCGCCAACCTGGGCGAGCGCAAGGCTCGGATGTATCAAATGGCCAACGCGTTTGTCGTGCTTCCTGGCGGCCTCGGCACCGTAGACGAGTGGATTTCCACCCTGTCGCAGCTGGTGGTGGATGGCGACGACCGCCCCATAATTGTTGTGAATGTGCATGGCATGTATGACTCGCTGCTGCAATACCTCGAGGAGATGGCACGTTCGCCCTTTTCCCGCGACGCCCACCTTCAGCGCCTTCGCGTGGTTGACACTGCGCAACAAATGATTGACTGTTTAAACCAAATATCATCAGAGAAAAATGAAAAGTAAAGTATATACACTGACCGGCGACAAGGGGACTACCTCGCTTGTCGGCGGTACGCGCGTAAGCAAAGATGACGTGCGTGTCGAGGCCTACGGGACCATCGACGAACTTAATGCCAACATCGGTCTGCTGGCACACAACAGCAAACTTGATGACCTGAAGGACATGCCCGAACTGGTGCGGAAGATTCAGAACAAGCTCTTTAACATCGGAGCCTACCTTGCCACGGAAAACACCAGCGAGGACGCACCAGTGTTCGGCCTCAGCGAGGATGATGTTCATACGTTGGAACAGAAGATTGACGAGATGGATGCCGAATTGCCTCCGTTCCGCGGTTTTATCCTGCCTGGCGGAAGCCGCTTGAGCGCATTGTGCGACATCTGCCGCACGGTCACGCGCCGCGCCGAACGCCGCGTGATTACGCTGAGCCACGAGGCTCCCGTCAACCCATTGGTGCTGCAATACCTCAACCGTTTGAGCGACTTTTTCTTCGTTTTTGCAAGATTTAACAATGTAACGCACCAATTTGAAGAAATTTATTGGGACAAAAATGCGTGAAGTCTAAAATTGTTAGTACTTTTGCGCACTTTTTTTGACCCGGGGTATTTAGACCACCCCAAAAAGCAATAAAATTTAAAGAAGAATCGAGAACGAGACAAAGCAGAACTCTCCATTCTCAATTCTCCATTCTAAATTAAATAGATACAATGTATTGGACACTAGAATTGGCTACAAAACTTGAGGATGCTCCCTGGCCCGCCACCAAGGAGGAACTCATCGACTATGCCGTGCGCAGTGGTGCACCGCTAGAGGTTATAGAAAACTTACAGGAGATAGAGGATGAGGGCGACACCTATGAGTCTATCGAGGAGATTTGGCCCGACTATCCCAGCACCGACGACGACTTCTTCTTCGACGCCGAGGAGTATTAGGCCCATTCCCCCTCCTTTGTGAAGGGAATGAAGGCAAAATCAGGCGGGAAACCATTGATTGGTTTCCCGCCTGATTTTAGTTGGGTAAATAACTCCTCTTAGGAAATGGGGTTGGATTACTTCACAACCTTGGTGACAACCTGGGTGCCGTCGGTATAGGTAGTCACGACGATGTTCACGCCGTCGAAGGCCTTGTCGCTCGCCATACCAGCCACATTGTAGTAGCGCACGCCAGCAACTGCCTTGCCACTGATGGCCTCGATGCCGGTGGCAACACCCTTGATGACATACTCGCCCTCGATGCTGGTGATTTCCTCACCGTGTGCATCGTTCACGGCGACAGTAAGCAAGCCGCTCTGTTCCACCGAGATGCCCTTGGTATCGTCATATTCCTGCCACTCTGGGCCTTTGGGACTGGAAGTGACGAAGTTGTACACAATCACCGCGTCCTTGGGCATGTTCTCGACAGTCACAAACACGGTCTGGGCGCTCTCATACTCGCCAAAGTCGGGATTCACAGTAATCACTGTCTCGTCTTCGTCGCGATAGGTCACAATGATTGACTTCACAAAGATGGCGTTGGTCATTCGTTCGCCACGGTCAATGCGTACCAGAATGGTTCCACTGCCGGTACCGGAGAAAGAGTAGTCGGCCGAAGTGTTGGTGGCAGTCGTGCTTCCACTGCAAGTGAAGGGTGTGTCACCCACCGTTACCGACACGGTAGCAGTTTCCTGCACGTCACGGGTGTTGACGACAACACTAGTAACAGTACCTTTGATTTCACTTGTGTTGAACTCCAAATATCTGACACTTGATTTGTTTGATCCGTACTGAATGCCACAAACGTCATCGTACCCTTCCTCAAAAGCATCAGACTTGATGGTCCAAGTTGCGCCATCATCGGCTCGGCCAACACCATCTGCCATTTTGGTGAAAACAAGCGAGGAAGTCTTGGCCCAAGCGCACAGGCACAGCAGCGACATCATGAGAGATAAAATTTTCTTCATCGTGATAATTATTTGTTTATGAGTGAATAATAAAGTCTCTTCCAATTTCACCGCAAAGATATAGTATTTTTCCATTCCTTGCAATAAAAAAATAAAATAATTGGCGGGCAGCCAATGGATGGTTGCCCGCCTGTTTTATTTGGAGATGTTGCTCCCTCTCCCAAGATAAGGATAGTGGATACAAATTATTTCACGACCTTGGTGACGCACTGTGTGCCGTCGGTGTAGGTGGTCATGACGATGTTCACGCCGTCGAAGGCCTTGTCGCTCGCCACGCCAGCTACGTTGTAGTAGCGTACGCCAGCCACTGCCTTGCCACTGATGGCCTCAATGCCGGTGAAATCAGGGGTAATGATATACTCACCCTCGATGCTGGTGATTTCCTCACCCGTTGCATCGTTCAGGGCGATGGTCAACAGACCGCTCTTGTCAACGACAATGCCCGTGGCATCATCATACTCCTGCCACTCACCGTCACGGGTGGGTTCCTCGGCAACAAAATTGTAAACAATCACTGCGCCCTCGGGCATGTTCTCGACAGTCACATGCACCGTCTGGACACCCAAGTACTCTCCAAAGTCGGGGTCAACGGTGATTACCGGTTCGGCGACAACTGCCTCGTCAAAGCTCACGGGATAGATTTGGACTGTGGTGTTGAACACTGCCACAAAGCCGGTCACATCGTAGGTTTTCTCGAGGTCCTCAGGGAAGTTGCAGAAGTTCTGGCTGTAACCAGGGAACTGGTTGCCGTCAACATCATTGAGCTTGATGTTGCGCCCAGACACATCACTCAGGGTAACACCCTTGATGACCACATACTGGTTCATATTTTCGGCGGTGATGTTAGGAATGGTCATTGCAATAGGCTCAACGGCAATTTCAGTGGTCTCGAACTCGTAGGTTGCATTGGTGACCTCAAACAGGTTCTTGTAGATATTCACTTTGCCCTTGAGGTTGCTGATGGTATTACCCGCGGCAATTCCAGTGAGAGTGCTATTGTAAATCAACGTATAACCCGTGTCATCCTTGATGTAGAGATATCCTCCGTTGACATAGACAACAACGGCCTCGCCGGTCATCTTGAAGTAGGTGTTATGGGCCAACTTGGTCAGCTCGGAGATGTTGGCCACAGTCGGATCAAAGGTCAGCGTCTTTTCAGCCACCTCGCTCTCAACAGGGTCAGTAGCTGTGGGAGTGCTAAGCAGGGCTTTTGCCTTGACGGTAGTGGTCTCAGTCAATGTGAAGGGCTCGGAGTACTGCTGGAAGTTGCCGTCGTTGAGGGCATACATGATGTTGACACCCTCGGTCTCGCACGTGATGGTGCAAGTTGCCTCGTCGCCCTCATAGGGATGAGCCGGATTAAAGGTGATGACGGGTGTTGCCACGGTCTGGGGCTGAGGTGGTGTGCTACCTCCGTAGGTAACATCAATGGTGTTGATGCGTGTCGTTTCACCAGCCGTAAATGTGACCGATGTTGCCGAGCCGGTCCACGTGCCTTCGGTCAGTTCGCCACTGCTAGGGGTGAGGTTGCCTATACTGTTGTTGGCACTAGTGAACACGATGGATGTGATTGTTTCATCAGCGGTGAACGTAAGCGAACCACCATTTTTGTACACGCGCAAGTCGGGTCCATCCAAGCTGTTCCAAATGCGAGTGGGGGTTCCACCATTTGTGAATGACATGGTCACGCCGCCAAGCGTGTAGGTGCCGTCCAGATTGGTCCCATTACCCAATGTGGGGTAAGCAATGCCAAGTTGCTCAATACCCGCTACAGTGTTAAAGGTAAACGTCACAGTCTCTGCCACTGCGGTCACACAGAGCAGCGACATCAACATAAGAGATAGTAATTTCTTCATTGTGATAGTTGTTTATAAGGTGAATAAAATAGGTTTGTAGATATTTCACCGCAAAGTTAAAGCTTTTTTCTTTCAGCCGCAACAAAATTGCTGTATAATCACAGATTGTCTAAACAAAATTGCCAAACAAAATTGGCAGAAAACCCTCACGGGGTCATCTGCCAATTTAATAGGTTTAGAGCCAATGTTTATTTCACAATCTTAGTTACGTGCTGGGTGCCGTCGGTGTAGGTGGTCACAACGATGTTCACGCCGTCGAAGGCCTTGTCGCTCGCCACGCCTGCCACGTTGTAGTAGCGCACGCCTGCCACTGCCTTGCCACTGATGGCCTCGATGGCGGTGGTGGAACCGTTGATGGTGTACTCACCCTCTGTGCTAGCCAGTTCTGCGCCAGTGGCGTCACGGACGATAATGGTGAGCAAGCCACTCTGGGTAATCTCGATACCGCTATCGTTGTAGTCCATCTCCTCGGCCTCACGGTGACCCGCCTCGAAGGTGTACTTGATGCTAGCTCCCTCGGGCATTTCGGGCTCAACAGTGACGAGCACGGTCTGCGGTCCGTCAAACGTACCCGGCTCGGGAGTCATCGTGATCGTGTACTCAACGGGCTGCTCCACGTCGCGATAACCAAAGGTGGTCTTCGGAGTGAATGTGGAACGGTAATATGTACTACCGCTATACTTGTAGATTGAGACATAGTTCGTACCACCCGTCTGTACGCCGATAAAGGGAACTGCGGGAGTTTGGTAGGTTGCGCTGTTAGTTGTAACCCTGAAGTCAACAACCAAATTGGCTGCTCCATCATACAGGTAAGGTTCATCTAACTCAACGAACAGACCTCCATCGCTTGTCGGTTTCCAGGTTGCAACGCGAGTTCCATCGAACGGAGTGGCCGAATCAAAGGTGTCACTAGTCGTTGTGCCAAACGAAATGGTAGCCTCGCCATCAGTATTAAGGGTGATTGCCGTTTGTGGATAGTAGGTGATGCTAGTGATTTCTTTTCCTACGATATTTGCAAGATCAGATTTCTTGTAGATAACCTGCGACATAGCATTCATGGTATCCCAATACAAAGAGTACAAGGGAATGTAATTGTTTGTTTGATTGCCGTCAGCTACGGTCACCTCATAGACAGGCTCGCCTACGGTGCCGTTGAGAGACACAGTAATGAGACCACCTTCTCCGTCATAGGCAGTGATGGTCATCGTTCCTTCGTAAGCAGTCTCTGACTGTTCGGCATTGAACACCACGGGGATGTCCACATACTCGTTTTTGGCAAGTGTGGTTGCCTGATAAGTGGTCGTGAATGCAGCACCATTGATTGAGACAGTCGGTGTGATTGCATTGATGCCCTTATTGGTAATGCGCACGTTTTCAGTCTTCGGGAGATTATTGCTAGGCACAGTGCCAAACGCTATCTCATTCTTGTCTATGCGAACAGCATATTCTGCGGGTTCGCCCTCATAAGTGAAGGTAGCCTTTGGGAGGAAATTGTCGATTGATGCGCTCCAGTTATAATGCATGCTTGAACCAGTCGACTCGATGCCATAGAATTCTGTGTCCTTATAAGTACCTTTTGCTACGACCTTGGTAATCAGCATCAGGTTGCCGCCATCATACTCAAAGCCATCATCAAATGTAATGACCAGCTTGTCGCCATCAATGGCGAATGTGCCGTTGAACACCTCGGTACCATCAGTAACCTTGGTATTAATGGAAGTCTCTTCCACTTCTTTTACTGCCAGACTCTGCGTTCCACCACTAAACTGAATCGCACTTGTAGCATAGAAGGTTACACTGGTAATGGTTCTTCCAGCCATATCGGAGAGCATAGAGGCCGGATAAATCATATGACTGTACTGGTTAAGCACATCATAGTTGTAGCCATAGATAGGCTGATACTCGTTTGTTGCCTCGCCGTCGCATACGGTGAGAGTCTGTGCGCTTGCGCCCAGCAGGCAGGCAAGCGTCAACATCATTGAGAGAAACAGTTTCTTCATTGAAATGTTGGTTTAAATGTTAATAGTGTTAGTTAGTCTCTTCACAAAAATAGCGAATGCGCAAAAATACTCATTATTTATGAAATGGGTTACTCTTCGCCAAAGATTTATATATTATTCACAAAAAAATTGGCGGAGGATCCGCGTAGGGGTCTTCCGCCAATCAATGTGGATTCTGTTAATGTTTACTCACCACTGTTGCCGTTGTTGTTATTGTTGTAATAAGTGCCCAAGATGATGTTCACGAGGATGTTCACATCTGCCACGTCAACCTCGCCATCACCATTGAGGTCACCAAAGAGCGAGTTGATGGTGTAAGCCAAGCTTTCGCTGCGTGCCAATTCAGCATTATCAGCGTCACGAGCGATGAAGGTGAGTGTTCCGCTCTTTGTCAATTTCACGCCGGTTGCCGGCACCTCGGTTTCGCCTTCAGCTTTAGCAGTTCCCTCGGTGAATGTGTAATAGATCTTTGCGCCCTCGGGCAGAGCCGGATCCACAACAGGCTTCACGAGCACCATGCCGTCGTATGCACCAGGCGCTTTGTCGGGGGTGATGGTGTAGGTAGTGCCCGCCTCAACTTCCTTGTAAAGCACAACTGGTTTTTGAGAAGCGCTAGCGTAGCAAGCGAAGAGGGGATTATTATTACTTGTATTTGGATTAAATTGAAGCACGTTACGATTACTAGATTTGTGGAACGTGATGTTTGTGACACCATCTTCAAAAGTAATGGCGGCTTTACTATCGATGCTTTGTGTCTGTTCTGTTTTCAGTTGATTGGAGCTAGAACTAGCAGCGTACAGATAGCCACCGTCTACATCGCTAATAACCTTCAAGTACCATGCGTCAGTCTCTCCCTCAAGCTTAATGATTCGTGCATTCTCTGAAGGAGTGATGGTGCCATCAGCTGCAATTGTTTCTACAGATGCCCCACGATTGTTAGTCTTTTGCTCACTCATTGCATAAGTGTCGTTATCGACAGTCGATACGATAAGGTAGTTCTTGTTTGCGACAAGGTCAGCTGCGCTGGTCACCAACTGGTACTTGGCTGGCTGATAGTTCGGGTCAATGACATATACGAAATCGCCTTCAACCTCACGGCCAGAGATTGTCTCAATGCCTAAGAAGTGCAGTGTACCGCTTTCATCTACAGTTACCGTTGCGCCCTCACCTTCAGCGGCGGTTTTAGCATTACTTGCAGGCGTGAATTCCCACATCCATTCAATATCATCATCACCATCGCCATAAGTGGTTCCTTCGACCGATGCGGTCACAGTCTGAGCCTCGGTATAAGTACCAGCCCCAGGTGTAACCTTCAGCTTCAGAGCGGGCAGCGTGATATTGTAAGTGCCACTCCACTCCTTTATGGTACCAGCTTCATTCATTGCTTCAACCGTGACAGTTGTAGTTTCGTACAACGTGAATGGTCCGTCATAGGTAAGAGGAGTGGCCTCTTCCTTCAGGTTATAGGTAATGAGCACTTCTTCATTCTCGCCGACTCCAGTCGGTGTGATAGTAACGGTTACTGGCTCAGTGTAATCGCCAGTAGCAGGAGTCACCGTAATGCCGAACTCAACCGGGGCCTCAACCTCCACAAACTGCAATGGCAAGAATTGATTTGCTTCATAGTAGCTAGCTACCCCATAGACATCGTATGTCTTGGTCTGGTCGGGCCAATCTTCAGCTGCAATACCAAAACGATTGAATAATGCCAAAGATGTGGTAGCGTCACCTACAGTAAGAGAACTATTGTTACCAGACAATGCAGCAACAGTAGCGCCTTTGATGACGCCATAGCGTCCGAAGTTTTCGAGTTTGACGTCAGCAATGTTCATTTCGATGGCAGTAGGGAGCTCGTTACCAGAAGCTTCACCAAAACTTGTAGTGACAAGATTATTCATTTCAGGAGCACCTTTAAAAGTGGTCTTATTACCCTTGAAACCTGAAATCTTGTCACCAAGCTGGTATGAAGGAAGACCACTTCCGTAAATCAGCATACCCTTCTCATCATCCTGAGCATAAAGGTAACTGTCTTTTTGACCCAAAACAGTCACGGTGCCATTAAAGGTTACTTCGGTATTATCATCCAAAGCGTTGAACTCAGCGATGTTGGCAACGGTTGTCGGGTCTTCCTTGATGGTGAATGTTGCTGATGCCCATTGCGATGAAGACCACTGCTGTGTCTCAGTGTTTGGGATTGCTTCGGCAACCCACAGTTTGTTCGAACCCTTCTGTAGATTGAGAGCAGGACTCTCGCCCGTGGTCAACTCAGTTGCACCGGCACGGATAGTTGATGACACAGTTTCGGGGTCAGCGGCAAACGAGTAGTGATAATAAGGAGTCTCAGTACCATTATTACTCGTAATGGTCAACGACAGCGGAAGATCACTTACATAGTAGCTAGTAGCAGGAGCCACACCGTTGAGGAGGATTGTGGGAGCCTCTGGTTCATCACTAGCGTAATTTATGACGATTTTTTTGATTCGGACTTGGGTGGTATTTGTGTTTGCATTGCCAATCACAAAAGCTGAATTGCCAATCTCATAAACTCCATTCGAGCCAGTAACGTCCTCACCTCCAACGCTCACATAGGCGTTACTATAATTAGCGCCAGTGAAAGTGATAGTGATAGAATTAATTGTTGCTCCAGAAAGTGAAGTGACAGTAAGCGTGTTGCCACCATTTGCATTCCCATAAAGTCTTATATCGCCATCTTTGTTAAGGCCTGGCATGTTGCTTGCGGATCCCTTTTCGCCCACCACAGACCATGCTGTTGCATCAAGGCCGACAAGCGCAGCATCATTTTCGCCAGACATGTTTCCGGTAGTGCTACCAGTATATTCCAGGGTCACCTCAGTTGCCCATGCTGTTGTACATAGCAGCATGAGCATCAATAATGATAGAATTTTTTTCATAATTGTTTGGTTTTTAGTTAATAAATAATCTTGGTTTGTATCTTTTAAATGGTTTGCCAATTACGTTGGGGCAAAGGTAATCATTTATTGG
>JAEEGL010806821.1_pt1 | contig 35160 bp, 25 predicted proteins | sample 9134231 | NCBI WGS metagenome assembly JAEEGL01 (sample SAMN16246548, study PRJNA631951) | gut metagenome | biome: gut microbiome; feature: rumen; material: fiber-attached | host: Bos | place: Iran: Karaj | collected 2018-10 | reverse complement strand
GGCGACGAAGCCACGACGGCGCACGACGTAATGATGATGTGCTTCTCGTCCGGCACGACCGGATATCCGAAGATCATAACGCACGATTTCAGATATCCGCTCGGACACATCATGACCGGAGTCTTCTGGCACAGGTGCGTCGACGGCGGACTCCACTTCACCGTTTCCGACACCGGCTGGATGAAGGCCCTCTGGGGCAAGGCCTACGGCCAGTGGTTCGCCGAGAGCGCCGTTTTCGTCTACGATTTCGATAGATTCCGCGCGGACGGCATACTCGCCGCGATCGAAAAATACAAAGTCACCACCTTCTGCGTCCCTCCGACGATGTACAGGATGCTCCTTCAGGCGGACGTGGAGAAATACGACCTTTCGAGCGTCACGCACTGCTGCACGGCCGGCGAGGCGCTCGGCCACGACATATACAACGAATGGCTGCGCAGGACGGGACTTAAGATCTACGAGGGCTTCGGACAGTCCGAGACGCCCGTCATTATAGCGACGCTCCGCCCCTGGTCGGAGCCCGAGCCCGGAGCCATCGGCTTCCCGGTGCCCGGATACGACGTAATGGCTGTCGACGGGGACTGCCGGCCGGTCCCTCGCGGCGTGACGGGCGAGATCTGCGCGAAGATGCCCGAGGGCGCCGAACATCCCTGCGGACTTATCATCGGCTACAACTTCAACGAAGAGGAGACGGCCAACGCCTTCCGCGGCGGCTTCTACCACACCGGAGACACCGCCTACCGCGACGAGCACGGCAGATTCAGATACGTCGGGCGCAACGACGACATCATCAAGTCGTCGGGCTACCGCATAGGGCCCTTCGAGATCGAATCGGTGCTTCAGGAGCATCCCGCGGTGCTCGAGGTCGCCGTCACCGGCGTGCCCGATCCCGACGGGATACGCGGCTTTCTCGTCAAGGCGACGGTAGTCCTGAGACCGGGCTTTACGGGCTCGCCCGAGCTCGTCAAGGAGCTTCAGAACTACGTCAAGAAGAACACCGCCCCGTACAAGTATCCGAGGGTGGTCGAGTTCGTGTCCGAGCTGCCGAAGACCTTCAGCGGGAAGGTGAGGCGCGCCGCCATAAGGGAGCGCGACATGAACGCGGCAAAAAAGGAATAAACGGATACGGCCGGCGCGTGGCGCCGGCCGTAACGGTCTGTATCAACGATCCGGAAGACCGACGTGGCGGTCTGTTTTTTTTCAGGTGAAGAAGGTCCGCCGTAACGGTTTGTCACTTTACATCTTAAAGAATGTCTGTTATACTGAGGTCCGGAAAGGGAAAGGGGTGAGCTTGAGTGGATCCCGGTAAAAGAATAGCCGGACTGCGCGCGGACGCCGGCCTTTCCCAGGAGACGCTTGCCGGCCGCCTCTTCGTGTCGCGGAGTCTGGTCGCCAGATGGGAGAACGGCACGCGCAGGCCCGACAGGCGCAGCGTCGAGGCTATGGCCGAACTGTTCGGCGTGCCTGCCGAGAGCATAGCCCCGCCAGACCCGTCCGCGGCGGCGGAGCTCTCCCGGTGCATACCGGAGGGATTCGGCAGCGGAGGAGACGATCCCGTTCGCGTCGCCGAGGCCTTTCTTGCGACGCTCGGAGCGCGGGAGCGCGACGTGTTCGTCCGCCGCTACCACTTTCTGGAGCGTCCGGCCGAGATCGCCGAAAGGTACGGAATGGGCAAGGGGGCCGTCAGGACCTGCCTGTCCAGGTCAAGAAAAAAGCTCAGGGCTTTTCTAGAGGCGGGACCGGAAAAGGAGAAAAAGAATGAAGACTGAAGGAAAGAGAAGCAAGGCTGAAGAATTCATCGACGCCATGTCGGAGATCGACGTACAGTTTACAGATGCCTCGTCGTCGGCGCATTGCGCGCCCGTCAGGGCCGGCCGTCCCGTGCTGAGGGCCGTGCTGGCAGTCGTGGCGGTGACCGCGGTCCTGGCTGTCATGGTCGCGGCCGGCATGGCCGTGTCGTCGCGCATGTCCTTCGTGCCGGAAAACGGGACTGGCGCAATAGACCGCCCGGCGGCTTCCGATCCGTCGTCGGATCCGGCCGCGACGGCCGCGCCTTCCCCGGACACCGAGCCGGAGAGCGGCGGTGTTTCTGACATCGGCTCAGGCGACGACGGCGAGAGTTTTCCCTGTACTGTGATCCTGACCGGGCCCGAGACGGCCGGCGATACGTCAGGCGCACCGCAGATCTCTGAGGTGTCCGAAACCGGGGAAGCGCCGCAGACAGGCAGGGAACCCGTGACAGAGACATGTCTCGTGCAGACAGAGACGGATGACACAACGGGCCCCGTGCCTGTGACCGAAGGTCAGCCGGTCCATGTCTGCTCGTTCGGCGAATGGGTCACCGTAAAAAAGGCCACGTGCACCCGGCCCGGTGAAAAGACCAGGTCGTGCGCGTGCGGAAAGACCGAGACCGTTGCGATCCCGGCGGGACACACGGTCGTGACCGATAAAGCCGTGCCGGCGACCTGTCTCGAGCCCGGCCTGACGAAGGGCAGCCACTGTTCGGTGTGCGGCGCGGTGATCGAGGCCCAGGTCCAGATACCGAAGTCGACCGAGCATTCATATGAATACCTTCACGGATCGGAAGATCTGGGAAACGCGGTCTATGCCTGCAAGATCTGCGGAGCGCTCAAAGAGGTCAATGAGACGGCCAGCGACGGATCGGGGCTGCTCTTCGGTTATTTCAGCAAGTCGGAAAAGACCTGCCGCCTTATCGGATACGGTACGTTTTCCGGCACCAAGGTGGTCATACCGTCCGAGGTCAACGGCTTCACCGTGAATCAGATCTATCCCGAAGCCCTGGCCGGAAACCCGGCGGTGGAGAGCATAGTGGTCCCGTCGACGGTCACGCTCATATGCAGAAGAGCATTTGCCGACTGCCCGTCTCTCCGGAGCGTGGAGCTGAGATCGGACGTCTCATCGTCCCTGGCTATCCAGGCTCTGGTTTTCAGCGGCTGTCAGTCTCTCAAGGAAATAACCATACCCGGGAGCGTTTTCAGGATCGATGCCGACACGTTCCGCGATTCCTCTCTCGAGAAGATCGTTTACCGGTCCGATGTCGGCCCGAAGGACGCAAAATCGGTGTTTTTCAACCTGAAGACGATCAGGGAGATCACGTTCTCCGGGTCAAAAGTACCGGCATACATATGCTCGGGAGCGACGGGTCTGTACAAGGTCGTGTTCGGAGGCGAAGTCGGGGAGATCGGCGCGGCCGCGTTCAGCGGCTGCACGTCGCTGAGTTCGGTCAGCCTTCCGGACGGCCTCGCGGCCATCGGAGCCGACGCGTTCCGAAAGTGCACCTCTCTTAAGGAAGTGACCGTTCCCGACAGCGTTAAAACGCTCTCGTCCGGAGCATTCGCATCGTGCACAGCCCTTGAGCGGGCCGTGCTGCCCGCAGGTATCACGGCAGTGGCTGATTCCCTGTTTTACGCATGCGGCTCGCTGAAGGATCTGGAGCTTCCGGCTACTCTGACATCGGTCGGGAACAAGGCGTTCTATGCCTGTTACGAGTTCGATCCGTCGATACCGTCGGGCGTTGTCAGTATAGGCGGTTTTGCCTTCTCCGGCACATCGCTGTCATCTGTGACGGTCCCCGACGGGGGAAAGCTCGGGGAAGGGGCTTTCCGGGATTGTAAAAAGCTGAAGAATGTGACCATCGGCAGATCCGGATATACAAATCTGAAAGAAACTTTTTACGGGTGCTCTTCGCTTGAAAGCGTGACTGTACCCGAGGGGGTCCTTGTCCTCACCGATACTTTCAGCAACTGCAGCAGTCTGAAAACCGTGGTGCTGCCCGACGGGCTTTTGGAAATCACCGGAGCTTTTTCCTCGTGCGTCTCGCTCAGGACCGTCAGCCTGCCGGGAACTCTTACAGTCATCGGCAGGAATGCGTTCTGTTACTGCGGTTCACTGACCGAACTCGTTCTCCCGGATGGGGTCAACAGTATCGGTGATTCCGCCTTCAGTTTCTGCGGGTCTCTTGAAAGAATGATTCTTCCGGCGGGATTGACAACGACCGAGTACTCTGGAAGAGAGATGTTCCGCAATTGTGTCTCGCTGAAGGAAGTCGTGGTTCCCGACGGAATCCGTTTGATTCCTGAACGCGCTTTTTGGGGATGCAGTTCTCTGGAGAGGGTGGTTCTGCCGGAGTCGCTGATCTCTATCGGGGCAAATGCATTTGACCAGTGCTCTTCTATGAAGGAGATCACGATCCCGAGCGGGGTGAAGACCATCTCGCCGTCCGCCTTCTCATCCTGCACATCCCTCGATTCGGTCACGATCCCGGGAGGGATAAGCAATCTGTCTCAAAGTGCGTTCTGGGGATGTACGTCTTTGCGCAAGGTCGTGATCGGAGAAGGCCTGAAGAGTATCGATGAGTTTGCTTTCAGAGATTGCCATTCGCTGTCGGAAGTGTCGCTGCCGGGGACCCTGACGCATATTGGCCTGAACGTTTTCGGCGGTTGTCCGTCTCTCTCTGTTATTGATTACGACGGAACGGTGAAGGAATGGGTCAGGGTCTCTGTCGCTGTCAACGATTTCTTCCCGTTTACGCAAAGCGTCGTCTGCACTGACGGGGTAGTGGTCCCGGAGGGCTGAGACCATTTTCGGATCTTCTCCGGGGAAAAAACGCGGATAAAAAAACTCACCGGGCCGGAAAGAGCGCCGCTCTTTCCGGCCCGGTGTCCGTCCCGGCGGGAATGCTCCGCCTCCCTCCGGCTGTTCCGTGCACCCGCCGCTATTATATGAATTTTTCTGCGTTGTGGTGCTTTACCTTCAGGTTGTTGACGGCGCGGGCAAACGCCAGCTGCGTCATCATATAGTCGCGCCGGCTGCGGCGCTCGGCAAGCTGCAGGCGGGCCTCTTCGAGGGCCCGCCTTTCGCGTTCCTCGTCGATCTCCTCCGGCGCCAGGGCCGATTCGCAGATCAGCCGCACGTTCTCGGCGGACACGTCGAGCAGGCCGCGGCTCACGGAGCACAGCCTGCGCTCCCCGCCCGGCAGGGAGAATGCGACCTCGCCGTCCATAACGGCGGCGGTGAGGGCCTCGTGCCCGGCCTGGATGCCGAGCATCCCGTCGCTGACGGGGACCGTTATCGACTCGCACCTGCCTTCGTAGAACGGGCGCTCGGGCGTGAGGATCTGAAGCTCGAAGTCCCTCATCGGAGCTCCTCCCTGAGCCCTGCGGCTTTGGCGCGGACATCGTCGGCCGTTCCCACGTTGAAGAAGGCCGCCTCGGGGCAGTCGTCGAGCTCGCCGTCGATAAGGGCCCTGAAGCTCCGCACGGTCTCGCTCATGGGCACGTAGATGCCGTGCAGGCCGGTGAACTTCTCTGCCACGCTGAAGGGCTGCGAGAGGAACCGCTGTATCTTCCTTGCGCGGCGGACGGTCAGCCTGTCCTCCTCGCCGAGCTCGTCCATGCCCAGTATGGCGATGATGTCCTGCAGCTCGCGGTAGTGCTCCAGTATCTCCTGCACCTTCCGGGCGACGGCGTAATGCTCGGCGCCGACTATGCCGGGCTCGAGGCATCTGGATGTCGATTCGAGGGGATCGACCGCCGGGTAGATGCCCATCTCGGCGATCTTGCGGCTGAGCACCGTCGTGGCGTCGAGGTGCGCGAAGGCCGTGGCAGGGGCGGGATCGGTGAGGTCGTCGGCCGGCACGTATATGGCCTGGACGGAGGTGATGGAGCCGGACTTGGTGGAGGCTATGCGCTCCTCGAGCTCGCCGAGCTCGTTGGCCAGCGTCGGCTGGTAGCCGACCGCGGACGGCATCTTTCCGAGCAGGGTGGAGACCTCGGATCCGGCCTGTATGAATCTGAATATGTTGTCGATGAACAGAAGGACGTCCTTGTGGGAGCGGTCGCGGAAGTGCTCGGCCATAGTGAGGCCGGTGAGGGCGACCTTCATTCTCACGCCGGGGGTCTCGTTCATCTGGCCGAAGACGAGGGCGGTCTTGGATATGACCCCGCTCTCGTTCATCTCGTTCCAGAGGTCGTTTCCCTCGCGGCTGCGCTCTCCGACCCCGGTGAACACAGAGTAGCCCCCGTGCTCGGTGGCTATGTTGTGTATCAGCTCCTGAATGAGGACCGTCTTTCCGACTCCGGCGCCCCCGAACAGGCCGGTCTTGCCGCCCTTCGCGTAGGGGGCCAGCAGGTCTATGACCTTGATGCCGGTCTCGAGGACCTCCTCCTCGCCGCTGCGCTCCTCGTAGGCCGGAGCCGCGCGGTAGATGGGGGAGCGGGGCGCGTCTGCGGCAACGGCTCCGAGGCCGTCCACGGGCTCGCCGAAGACGTTGAACAGGCGCCCGAGGACGCACTCGCCCACCGGCACGCTGATGGGGGCGCCGGTGGCCGTCGCCTCGAGGCCCCTGCGGAGCTTCTCGCTGCCGCCGAGCATGAGGCATCGCACGGTGCCGCCGCCGATGTGCTGGGCGACCTCGGCCGAGCGGGTCTCGCCCGCCACGTCGAAGGTTATGAGCTCGCGGATCCTGGGAAGATCGCCGTCCGGGAAGAAGACGTCGACCACCGGGCCGTTCACCCCGGTTATCCTGCCGGTCTTTCTGTTTTCGGTATTCATTCCGGCGTCTCCTCCTCTGCGGCCTGCCTGCGGAGCGCGTTGGCCCCCGCGGTGATCTCGGTGATCTCGGCGGTGATGGCCGCCTGTCTTACGGTGTTGTATCTGATGCGCAGTTCGCGGAGTATGCGGTCCGCGTTGTTGCCTGCGGTCTTCATAGCCTCCATGCGGGCGCTCTGCTCGCTGCAGTAGCTCTCGACCATGGCGCCGTACAGGAAGCCCGTCAGATAGGACGGGACTATGCCCTCCAGGACCGTGTCCGGATCGGGCAGATACTGCTTTCCGAACGGGAGCGGGGCGGCGTCGTCGGCCTTGAATTCGGAGAGCTCGAGCGGCAGCAGACACTGAGTCCGGCACCGGCAGCCGGCACCGCCCAGGAAGTCCGTATATATGATGTCGATGCGGTCCACCCTGCCGTCGGAGTAGTATTCGAGCAGCTCGCCGCAGATGTTGCGCGCGGCGGCGAGGGTGGGGAAGGCGGCCGGGCTGAAGAAGCCCTCGGCCGTGTCGAGCTTTCTCGAGATGAAGTGCTGCCTGCCGTACTCGCCGATCGGGAAGAGCAGGGTCCCCGGGTCGCGGGCGCACTCCAGATCGGCCAGCTTTATGACGTTCTGGTTGTACGGCCCGGCCAGGCCCTTGTCGGCGGTGATGACGGCCAGCGCCCGCCGGCCGGTGCCCTCGCCGCCCGGCCTGCGGAAGTAGCGGTTGCCGAGGTTCGGGAAGTAGAGCAGCAGCTCGCCGATCTCCTCGCGCAGGGTGTCGAAATACGGTATCGTGGAGTCGAGTCCGCGCTTGGCCCGGCGCATCTTGACGGAGGAGATCATGTACATGGCGTCGGTCACCTTGCGCGTCTCCGCTATGCTGTGTATACGGATAAGGATCTCCGATGCGCCTGCCATGCGCGTTTCCTCCTTGCTGATATCTGTGTTACTGATATCTGTGCGACGCGAAGAACTCCTTAGCGGCCCCGGTCACTTCTGCGCCGAGCTCGGGAGTGAACTTCCTGCAGTTCTGAATGCTGATGATGAGCAGACTGCGGTTCTGGCGGAACCAGGTGAGCAGGTCGAGCTTGGCCTCCGGCACCCGTGCCTCGGGCATGGAGCTGAACAGCCGCTCTCTGGCGGCCAGCAGGACCACCGCCTGCTCCCAGAGTTCCAGCGGCCTGCGGTTGGGCTGCCTCAGCAGCTGCATGAGGGCGCTGCCGTGGCGAAGCTGTTTCTCGGTCTGCTCGTCGAGCTCGCTGCCGAACTGCGAGAACACCTGCATCTCGCGGAACTGGGCAAGGTCGAGCCGCAGCGAGCCGACCGACTTTTTCATTACGTCCGTCTGTGCGGCGCCGCCGACGCGGGACACCGACAGACCGACGTTCACCGCCGGCCGCTGGCCCGAGTGGAACTGCTCGCTGTCAAGGAAGATCTGCCCGTCCGTTATGGAGATGATGTTGGTCGGTATGTACGCGGAGACGTCTCCGGCCTGTGTCTCGACTATCGGCAGGGCGGTCATGCTTCCGCCGCCGAGCTCGTCGGAGAGCTGGGCCGAGCGCTCCAGCAGCCTCGAGTGGAGATAGAAGACGTCGCCGGGGTAGGCCTCGCGGCCGGGCGCGCGGCCCAGCAGCAGGCTGATGGTCCTGTAGGCCACGGCGTGCTTCGACAGGTCGTCGTATATGACGAGCGTGTCCCTGCCGTGCCGCATGAAGTATTCGGCCACGGTGCAGCCCGTGTACGGCGCGATGTACTGCATGGCGGCGGGGTCGCTGGCCGGGGACGTGACGACGACCGTGTACTCCATGGCGCCTGCGGCCTCGAGCGTGCGGATGACCGAGGCGACGGAGCTGGCCTTCTGGCTTATGGCCACGTAGACGCAGACGACGTTCTTTCCCTTCTGGTTCAGTATCGTGTCGACCGCGACGGAGGTCTTTCCGGTCTGGCGGTCGCCTATTATGAGCTCCCTCTGGCCGCGCCCGATGGGGAACATAGAGTCGATGGCCATGATACCGGTCTCGAGCGGACGGCTGACGGGCCGCCTCTCCATAATGCCGGGCGCGGGCCGCTCAATGGGATAGTATTTTTTGGCCTCGACGGGCCCCTTTCCGTCGACCGGGCTGCCCAGAGGGTCGATCATGCGCCCGAGGACCCGGTTGCTTATTGGGATGCCTGCGGTGCGGCCGGTGTCGACGAGCCTCGAGCCGGCCGTGATCTCGGACGGGTCTCCGAAGAGGATTATGCCGGTGGTGCCGTCCGCGCGGATGTCCTGCACCATACCCTTGATCCCGCATTCGAACAGGACCACGGTGCCGTACGCGGCCTCGGCGAGGCCCTCGGTCACGGCAATGCTGTCGCTTACGGTCAGCACCTTTCCGACCTTCTGGTAGCCCGCGTCGAGGGTGAAGCTCTCGATGTCCTCGCGCAGCAGCGATATGAAGTCCCGGCCGCCCTTCCTGAGGGAGGACTGCTGGATCTTTCTTCTCAGCTGCCGGACGCGGCCGAGGGCCGTCCAGTCGTAGTTGTCGTCGCCGACGAAGATGTTGAAGCCCTCGGCGACGGAGGGATCGCGCACGACGGCCAGATTGACGTCGGAGCGGCCGTACCTGCGGCACATGAAGTCGCGTATGCGGACCTTCTGCTCATCGGTCGGGGGGACCAGGCACCGTATCTCGACTCTCAGGGGCTCCCCGGCCGGTTCGGTGCGGTCGAATTCCTCAGCGCCCATCGGATCTCTCCGCGGAGGCGCGCTCCTCGCCCGCGGCCTCCTCCAGGAAGGCGTCGTAGAGTGCCCTGGTGTGCTCCTCGTCGCCGGAGGAGCTGATCAGCTTCTGAGCGGCGGTGAGGACCAGTTCGCTTATCTCGGTCTGGGCCGATTCGAGGATCTGGGCCTTTCGCGCCTCGGCCTCGGCCTCGGCGCCCGAGACGAGCTCTCCGGCCTTTTCTTTCGCGGAGTCGAGGTAGCGTCTGGCGGTCTCGGCGGCCTCCTTTTCGGCCTCGGCGCGCATCCTGTCGATCTCGTCGCCGGCCTCGGCGAGCTTGCGCTCGTACTCCTCGCGGAGCCGTTCCGCCTCGGCGGCCTTTTCGGCGTTTTCGCGCTCGAGCTCCTCGAAGTGGCGCCGGCGTTCCTCAAGGAATTTTGAGACGGGAGAGAAGAGCAGCAGCGTCAGACCGCCCGCGAGTATTGCGAAATTCAGCATGTGCAGAAGTATCTGCACGATATCGATGTTCAGCGGCATGGTCTTGCTCCGTAAGGATCAGAGTACGAATATGATGAGGATGGCCACGAAGAGGGCGTATATGACGACGGTCTCGATGAACACGAGGCCCAGCATCATGGCCGAGTTGATCTTTCCGGCGGCCTCGGGCTGGCGGGCCATGCTCTCGGTGCTCTTGCTTATGGCAAGGCCCATCCCGATGGCTCCGGCCGCGCAGGCGGCGCCGAGCAGTATGGCGGTGGCCATGGCCTTGGAGCCCGTGGCTCCTTCTCCGGATCCGCCCTCCTGTCCGGGCTCGGGTCTGCCGGCCTGTTCGCCCTCGGGGGCGCCGGAGCCGGCCGGGACGAATTCGCCCTCCACCGGAGGTACGTTCGCGTCGGACGAGGCGGCTGCGGAGAAGCAGAGCGCGGAGAGTATGACGATCAGCGCGGCGACCGCGGCTGACAGCGTTTTCACGACCTGTCTTTTCATGACTTTATGTTACCTTTCAGTTTTTTCTTTTTTTCAGAGGGCGCCGGGGGCTCGACAGCCTCGCCGTAGAACACGGATACAAGCGTTGTGAGGACGTAGGTCTGTATTATCGCGTGGAGCAGGGTGAACAGGACGGCCACCACGACGGGGACCAGGAAGCTCAGTGCGTTGTAGTAGTAGACGAGCTCGGTCACCATGAGGCCGCTCAGCAGGGCTCCGAAGATCCTGAAGCTCATCGAGACGGGCAGCGAGAAGTCCTTCAGCACCCGCAGTCCGCCCTTGACGCCGTTTACGGCAAAGCCGGCGACGAGTATCACCAGGAAGGACATGATGCCCATGGCCAGCGCGCCGTTGATGTCGGCCAGCGGCGCCGGCAGCGTGACCGACGTCCCTTCCGTCGACACCGCCTGGAAGCCGAAGAGCTCGAACAGCGTGCTGAAGAACACGTAGACGCCGGCGCTGAAAATGTAGGCGGCGACGAACCCCGTCTTGTGGGGGCTGTTGGACGCGGCCAGGTCCCCGAAGAAGCCGACGAGCTTTTCGACGGCCGCCTGGAACCTGCCGGGCACGGTCCGGAACCTTGGTACGGCGAAGATCCTTATGAGCAGCGCGCAGAAGAGCAGTATCCCCGTTACCGCGAAGGCTGAGATCAGGGCCGGACTGACGTCCAGGAGACCGAACAGACTTACGCGGTTGCGGTCGTGAAGCACTCCGTCCTTCATCGTCTCGGCTATCGTCTCCGCGCGCTCCCCCGGAAGTCCGATGATCAGGACCGCCGCCAGCAGCGCGACTATGATCGCCAGCCAGACGATGAGGAACACCGTCTTTTTTCTGTTTCTTTCCCGTTTCATTGCATCCCCCGCCCCGAAGGGCCGGCCGCGCGACGGCGGCCGATATTTATTATATTATATAACCGTTCTGCGGGTAAGTCAATAAAAATCGGAGCCCGCCGCAGGCGGCACTTCATTTGCGCGCGCCGCGCGCGACTTCATTTGCCGCGCAGCGGCAACTTCATCGCCGCGCGCAGCCGCGGAAAAAACCTTTGTATTTCCCGCCGTTTTATGATAAAATGTTTTATACGGCCGGCGCGACCGGCAGACCGCGAAAAGGAGGGGCTCATGAGAAAACACGGCTGGGACATTCTTTTCGTGATACTGCTTGCCGCCCTCACGCTGTATGTGGTCCTCGACACCTTCGTAATAGAGCGGGTGCTGACGGCCGAGGGCGGCGAGCCCTCGGGTCTGCCGCTCGGGGCATCGCCCTCCGGCTCTCAGCCTGGGCGGGACGCCGCCGGGAGCGGACAGGCGCCGGGCACGGACAGGTCATCCGGACAGATCTCCGGACAGGACCCCGAGCAGCCGTCGCAGACGCCCGGGAATGACACTGAGCAGCCGTCGCAGACGCCCGGGAATGACAATGAGCATCCGTCCTCGCAGACCGAAGCGCAGACCTTTCCCTCCGGGCCCGTGATCACGGACGACGAGTATCGGGACGGCAGCATCCGCGTCGTCATCTCGCGGGACCGCGAGTACGGCACGAACATCTACGTCGCCGACGTGACTCTGTCGGACCTGTCTTATCTCAAGACCGCCTTCGCCAGGAACACCTACGGGCGGAACATCACGGCGACGACCTCCGACATGGCGGCCTCTTGCGGCGCCGTCCTGGCGGTCAACGGCGACTATTACGGCTCGCGCGAGCGGGGCTTCGTCCTGCGGAACGGCCGCGTCTACCGAACATCGGGGACGGCCGGCCAGGAGGACCTGGCAATAATGTCCGACGGGAGCTTTCTCATCGTCGACGAGGGCAAGACTACCTGCGAGGCCCTTGCCGCGGCCGGCGCGCTGCAAGTCCTGTCGTTCGGGCCGGGGCTGATAGAGGACGGAGCGATATCCGTCGGCCTCAGGGACGAGGTCGCCAAGGCGGCTGCCAGCAACCCGCGGACGGCGGTGGGGATCATTGAGCCGCTGCATTACGTCTTTGTCGTCTCGGACGGCAGGACCACCGGCAACGCCGGCCTGTCGCTGTACGAGCTGGCGGATTTCATGCTCCGGCTCGGGGTCCGCACGGCGTACAACCTCGACGGGGGAGGCTCGTCCACGCTGTATTTCAACGGCAGGGTCCTGAACACCACCTCGTCCGGAGGATACAAGGTGAGCGAAAGGAAGGTGAGCGACATTGTTTATATCGGCTGAGCCTCGCCCTCCGCGCGAGGTCCGGGACCGCACGCGGCCGCAGCGCAGGACGCTCGTCTACGTCTGCGCCTCGGCGTTCTTTGCCCTCTTCGGCGCGGTCTACGAGCACTTCGGACACGGAGTCTGGTCGTATTACATGGTCTACGCCTTCGCCGTACCGCTGTTCTGCGGCGCCCTGCCGTGGGCCCTGAGCGCGGCCGGAGTCATACCGCCTCCGGGCAGGCTGTCGTCGAGGTTCCAGACCTATGCCGTGGCCGTGCTGACGCTCGGCTGCCTGCTGAGGGGAGTGCTTGACATATACGGCACATCGAACCGCCTTATGGTCCTCTACGCGGCCGCGGGTCTCTGCCTGCTTTGCGCCGCCGTCGCCGCATACGTCGCCGAGCGCGTCGGGTCAGGGAGACCTGACGGCGGGAAATGACGGGCCGAGTATGACGGCCGGCAGATCGATTATTGAATTCTATTTTTTGAAATAACGGCCTTACAAATAACGGCCTGAAAGAAGACTGAACATGGTTTTTTATCTTATCAGACACGGAAAACCCGATTACGTAACGGACACCCTCAAGCCGGAGGGGATCGAACAGGCGCGGCTGTGCGCGCGGCGGATGCTCATAAGCGGAGCCGACCGCATATACTCGTCGCCCATGGGGCGGGCCAGGGAGACCGCCGCGCCCCTCGCCGAGGCCCTGGGTCTCGGGGTCACGGTGTGCGAGTGGGCCCGCGAGCTCTCCGGCGAGTCTAAGACGACCTACCCCGACGGCGTCCCGAAGGCGATATCGAACCTCCCGGTGACCTATCTGCACGGGGAGAGCTTCCGCCGCCTGGCGGTCGGCGAGGAGCTGCTGGAGGTCCCCGGCCTCAACGACAGCGGCTTTCCCGAGCGCTACCGCGAGATCTCGGAAGGCCTTGACGCCCTGCTGGCGGAGAACGGCTACCGCCGCACTCCCGAGGGCTTCTACGAGGTCACCGGGGGCAGCGACCGCCACGTGGTCCTGTTCGCCCACGCGGGCATGGGCAGGGTCATCATGTCGCATCTGCTGCACATCCCTTACAACTACTTCGGTTCGGCCATAGGCTCCAATTACACCGGAGTGACGTCCTTCCTCTTCGACAATGCCGATGCGGGCACGGTGACGTCGCCGCGGCTCGCCACGTTCGGGGACATCGGGCATCTCTACGCCGGGGGCATGCCGCCTGTATACTATCTTTCGAAAAAATCCATCTGACACGGATGCAGGAACGGCTTGACAACCCGTGGTTTTTGTGATAGAATCGTGTTAAAAGTGAGAACGGCGCGTGCCGGGAGCACAGCTTTCCGGATTTTTCCGTTGCTCCGCTGCCGCCGTTCCGCGGTCATATGCTTTTTACTGCCGCGTTCATTCCGGTCACCCATTGATGTTTTTCATCAATATCATTCATACAAGGAGAGAAACCATGAAAAAAGCGATCGTTTTCGTAATCCTTCTTGCCATGGCGGCGGCCCTGTTCGTTCCGGTCACGGCCTCGGCAAAAAAAGGCGACCTCCTGTTCAAAGTCGACTGGATAGCCGACAAGGACAAATTCGTGACCGTCGACTACTGGAAGGGAAAGACCGTCAAATTCGAGGAGAAATACGACCTGTCCAATTCCACCTCGGATCTGCTCCTTCCCGTGAAATCCACCGGCGACAAAGACGGCCAGCTCTGCTACTTCGAAGAGACCGGCTACAAGATCTCCGCGAACACCAATTACACCATTTATTTCGAAGCGGCCTCCCCGCACCACACCAAATACTCCGGCATAGTCATCATGCGCGAGCCGGGCGACTTCGATCCCAAGACCGACGACGATGAGAAAGGCAACGACAGCATCCCCGTCCACAAGCGCATAGTGATGCTCTCCGGTCATTATTCCGACGAGGGCGACACCAAGGACGCCAACGGCAAGAGATGGACCGAGACCTTCTTCTGCTATGACCGCAACAGCTGCGACGACACCCTGCTCGGCACGGGCTACTCCGATGATCACCGCCTCACCTCACACCCGAAGCGCATCGACATCGCGCTTCCCGCGGGCTTTAACGACAACTGCTCCTCCATCAACAACGAGAATGCCACCGAGACCCATCCCGGCGGAGTCTTCTTCACCGCCTGGAAGGTCGAATACAAGGGCCTCGACGTGAGCGCCTGGTACCTCGACGGTCAGAACAAATGGGTCAAGGCCGACAGCGAAGGCAGCGCGGTAACCTACACCGCCGAGGACGGCGCCGACATCGTGCTCGGCGTATCCTGCAGAGACGGCTACGAGCGCCACAATTACTGCAACAACCTCAGGCTGGTCGAGGGCGTAGGCCTCAGCTATGAAGAGATCGTGAACGCTCAGCCCGCCTCCTCCGGTTCCGGCACTCCCGCTCCCTCCGCCCCGACCGGCGACAACGCCGTCTGGTTCGCCGGCGCCGCCATACTTGCCATGGCAGCCGCCGTAGGGACCTTCGTCGTCAGACGCCGCAGGTACGAATAATCTGAAAACGTCGGTTTCCGTCCGACGTAATACCGGCCGGGGCGCCGGCGCGGGAGCATGACCCGCGGCCGCGCATTCATCCCGGCCGGGTCCGTTCGGCCCGGTACAAAAACAAAAAAAGGAGAGACCCATGAAAAAAGCACTGTTACTCACCTTTGCCGTGCTGCTTGCTCTGTCTCTGGCCGTCCCGGCCGCCGCGTTCGACTATGTCTACCCGGAACTTGGCGGGAAGGTCGACGTCCTCGACGGCGAGATCGCCGTGCTGAACGCTCCCAACAAAGACTTCGCTCCGGACTCTGACGACAGACTCACCGACGGCATCATCTGCAAGCCCCTTGAAAGCTCCATGTACTTCAACAAGAGCTGGATCGGCAGCGTCGCCGAGGCCACCGAGGCCGAGAACGCCGGCAACGCCACCTGCGAGTTCACCATGACAGACGGCACCGTCAAGAAGTACTACTACGAGTGGGACTTCGAAGGCCTTGACTGCGACGTCAGCAGCTTCTCCATCTGGTGGAGCAACGAGAAGGATTACTCCGTCCCCGAATCCGTGGTCGCCGTATGGCAGGCCGACGCCGCTTTCGACATCCTGGTCTCCCAGGACGGCGGCCAGACCTGGTCCGTTGCATGGGAGTCCACGAGACTCACCTGGACCACCGACGCCGAGGGCAACAAGACCGTCGACAAGATGTCCGCGTTCACAGTCGAACAGGGCGGCGACTGGACCCACGTCGAGAAGGCCACCGACACCGAGTACTACTGGTACAGGTACATCAGCGCCGACTTCAACAAGGAGTACACCGGAGTCACCAACATCGCCTACGGCTGCGTCAACGCCAGGCGCGAGAGCGCGACGCCCGTCTTCACAAACAACCCCTTCTACTACATCGCCAGGATAACCGAGTTCGACGTGTACGGCACCAACCATAAGGCCGTCGAGACCGAGCCCGAGACCCAGGCCCCCGAGACCCAGGCTCCGGATACCCAGGCTCCCGAGACCAAGGCCCCCGGGACCCAGGCTCCGGACACCCAGGCCCACGAGACCCAGGCTCCCGCCACCCAGGCTCCGGCCACCGAGGCCCCCAAGGAGGAGAAGAAGGGCTGCGGCAGCTTTGCCGCCCTGCTTCCCGTTCTCGCGGCAGCCGCGGCCGGCGCGGCCGTCTTCCGCAGAAAAAGGAAATAAGCCCACTGCCGGATAAACTCATCCGCGGCGCCGCCCCGTGCGGCGCCGCGCTTTTTTCCTTCTTCATGCCGTCTTCTTCCCGTCTTCATTTTTTCATCATCCCTTTTTCCGTTCGCCCTTGACAATCCCGCCCTCCGAGTGTATAATTGTTACGTATGAACATATTTGTTCTCACGTCGGGTAGCTTTTTGCCCGATAGTTAACAGCAAAAAAAGGAGAAAGACATGAAAAAAGCACTCTATCTCGCTCTTATCGCCGTGCTGGCGCTCTCCATGGCTGTCCCTGCTTTCGCACTGGCGGAAGACGGTTACATCCACGCTGATCTCGGCGGGAAGGTCGACGTGCTTGACGGCGAGATCGCCGTTGTGAACGCTCCGACCCAGGAGTTCAGCCCCGACGGAAGCGGCGTCCTCACCGACGGCATCGTCTGCAGGCCTCTGGAAGGCTCCGCCCAGTACATCAACAAGTCCTGGCAGAAGAAGGACGGCGACACCTCCGCCGTCGAAGTCGCCACCAACGACGAGAAGAACGACATCCGCACCTGCGAGTTCACCATGACCGACGGCACCGTCAAGAAGTACTTCTACGAGTGGGATTTCGAAGGCCTCGACTGCGACGTCCGCAGCTTCGCCATCTGGTGGAGCAACGAGAACGACTATTCCGTCGGTGACAAGCCCGTAGCCGAGTGGCAGGCCGACGCCGCTTTCGACATCCTGGTCTCCCAGGACAACGGCCAGACCTGGACCGTGGCATGGGAGTCCACCAGACTCACCTGGACCACCGACGCCGAGGGCAAAACTGTCGTCGACAAGATGTCGGCGTTCACCGTTGACAAGGGCGGCGACTGGACCCATGTCGAGAAGGCCACCGATACCGAGTACTACTGGTACAGGTATATCGTCGCCGACTTCAACAAGGAGTACACCGGCGTCACCAACATCGCCTACGGCTGCGTCAACCCCAGGCGTGAAGGCATAACCACCACGTTCACCTCCAACGCCTTCTACTACATCGCCAGGATCACCGAGTTCGACGTATACGGAACCAACCACAAGCTGGCCGCCGAGTCCGAGACCCAGGCCCCCGAGACCAAGGCCCCCGAGACCCAGGCTCCCGAGACCAAGGCCCCCGAGACCAAGGCCCCCGAGACTCAGGCTCCGGCCACCCAGGCTCCCGCCACCGAGGCCCCCAAGGAGGAGAAGAAGGGCTGCAAGAACTCCGTTGCCCTGCTCCCCGTTCTCGCGGTAGCCGCGGCCGGCGCGGTCGTCTTCCGCAGAAAAAGAAGCTGACGGGACAGCCTGAAGCTTCCGGATAACTCGTTCCCGCGCAAAGCGCGGAACGGAGGCCCCGGCGGATCCGTCCGCCGGGGCCTCCGTTCGTCCGGACGGAACTCTTCCGAAGCCGCCGGCCTTGGTTTCCGTGCCCGGGATCTGTTTCTGCCTCCGGTCATGGGCCGCTTCAGCCTGTTTCAGCCTGTTTTGTTCACTGTGCACATCCGGCGGGGCCGTGATTTGGACAGGTCCGACAACAGTATGAAAGAGTACTGAAAAAACGGTGAAAAAAGCTGTATCGGAGGGTGTGTTTTTTATTAAAAGTCTTGACTATCATAAGATAGTGATATATACTAGTAGTGGCACAAGGTCTTGCACGGGATGCGCGCCAAGGCGCGACCGCGGCAGTTCCGCCCGTACGGTTTATTCTTCCCGGGTTTCTGATCCCGGATAAACGATAAGGAGAAAAACAATGAAAAGAGCTATCAGCATCATTCTCGCGGCGCTCATGATCCTTGCTTTCGCTCCCGCGGCTTTTGCAGCGACTGTAAACTGGGCCACGGCTCCGATCAAAGAGGATCTCGGCACCAAGGTCGACGTCCTTAGCGGCAAGGAGGGCAAGCTTTACGGCGAAAAACCGAATGGAGTGGTCGACAAGAAACTCACCGACGGCACTATCTGGAGTCCTGACAATAATAGAAAGGCGCAGTATCTTAACGAGGTCTGGGCTCTCGATTCAAGCAGCACAGCTTATGCAGCTCAAGTTCAATATGCCACACGGATTGAAAAAGAGGGGGGAACCATTGAATTCAAGCTTGCCGACGGTTCCACGAAAAAATATCTCTACGACATTCAGTATAGTGATCTTTCCTGCGACGTCGACAGCTTCCAGCTCTTCTGGAGCGGAGAAACAGACATAATCAATTATCCCATTGCCGAATGGTGGGCGGATTCGGCTTTCGACATCCTGGTTTCCCAGGACGGCGGCAATACCTGGACCGTCGCCTATGAGTCCACAAGACTGAACATCAAAAAGGACGCGGACGGCAACGACACCACGGAAGGTATGCAGGCTTCTTTCTGGCTCAAAGACAAAGGCGGCGACTGGGAACATGTCCAGGGCAGCGACCCCGCAACTGACTTCTACTGGTACAGGACGCTTTCCGCGGACTTCAAGCAGACTTACAAGGGCGTCACCAACATTGCCTACGCCTGCGTCAGCTCCAGAAGAGATGCCGCGAACAATCTGCCCAAGGTCGATGGCTTCTGGTACTGCGCCAGACTCACCGAGTTCAACGTATATGAAGCGGTCGCTTCTCAGAGCGAATCCGAAACCACCACTTCCGCCAGCGGAGACGCCTCCCAGGGCGGATCCGGTTCCGGGACCACCGCTCCCGCCACCGGCGACAACGCCGTCTGGTTCGTCACCGCAGCGGTCGCGATAATGGCCGCCGGCGCTGCCTTCTTCACCGTCAGGAGAAGAAGAGAGGACTGATCTATCGCCTTCGGGCAAACTATGATCCTAAGGGTTTAAAAGACTGAAAACCCGGGGGCTCCGGCCCCCGGGTTTTTGCAGAAGCGCCGGCCCCGCATCCGCGGCGGCCGGCGGGAACGGGACCGGAGGCGCCGGTCCGGAAGGAAGAATCATGATCAGAAAAACAGCTGCCGCCGCTCTGGCTCTTTCGATCCTCGTTCTGTTTGCTTTTCTTGCATCCTGCGGGAGCGGCGAGGCCGGCGGTATCACCACCGTCCCCCCGGGAGAGTCCGCAGGTCCCGCGGAGGATCAGTCCGGGGATCAGGAGGACACCGGCCCGAAGTTCAGGGAGGCGAACTACGGAGGGGAAAAGTTCACCGTCTACATGCGCAGCCACGACACCGAGAGCTACAAGGTGCTGTACGTGACCTCCGACGAGGGCACCGACATCGTCAGCGAGGCCTCGACGACCAGGAACCACAGGGTCGAGGACAAATACAACGTAAAGCTCGAGTTCCGCGAGACCGCATCGCCGCAGAAGACGCTCGCTTCGGACATCGCCGGCGAGCAGGTCGACTACGATATAATGATCGCCGCCAGGAACGGCCTCTCCGAGGTTATGACCAAGGGCCTGCTCTATGACTTCAACCGCCTGGAGGGCGTGGACCTTGACACCGTCTGGTGGGACGCGAACGCCAGGGAGGCCTACGACATCAACGGCATGGTGTTCATCATGCCGAACGACGTCTCCATAGCCAACATCTCGGCAGTCCGCATATTCTTCTTCAACAAGTCGATAATCGAGGACTACAACCTCACGAGCCCCTACCAGTACGTGAAGGAGAATCAGTGGACCCTGGACAACTTCATCGCCCTGGCCAGGAGCGTCAGAAACGACTCGCCGGCCGGCGAGCTCGGCACCTACGGCATGCTGGTCGAGACGGCGGCCAACCAGAACTTCATGGTCACCGGCTGCGGCATCCCGTGGGTCGGAAGGGACAGCGAAGGCAGGCCGGTCATCTCGGTCGCCGAGGAGGGCAACCTCGCGAAGCTCGACCTCATAGCCGAGAAGCTGAACTCCCTCTTCAAGGACAGGGAGTGCGCCATAACCTTCAGCGAGGCCAACGCCCTGGGGGTCATAGAGGGATCGTTCGCCCACGAGTTCGACCGCGGCAGAGCGCTGTTCGCACAGGGGCACATGCTGTTCACGCACGCCACGCTCAGCGACTCGAAACAGTTCACCGAGATGCCGAAGGGTGTGGGCGTCGTCATGAATCCGAAGTACGACTCCGACCAGAAGGAGTACGTGGAGAAGATCGACAACAACTCCGCCATCTTCTGCATCCCGAATTCCGTCCAGGTGGACAAGAAACGCGTGGCGGTCATAATGGACTACTGGGGCTGGGAGTCCCACGGGACCACCATGGAGGCGTATTACGACCTCACCCTCAAGCTCAAGCGCGCCACGGACGCCGAGACGGCCGAGATGCTCGACACGATCAAGGCCACCGTGGGATACTACATCTCGGACTTTTTCACCATCTTCGGCAGCGTCGATTTCATAATATCCCAGACGTTCGGCGGTTCGTCGGCGGCCACGGCCGCGGCCCAGCAGGCCCGTATGATCACATACACGATGAACCAGTACGACAAGCAGGTCGAGTATCTCAAGACCTCCTACAAGGCCATAGAGGGTAACTGAAGAAATGAAGTGCCGCCTGCGGCGGCAATGAAGCTGCCGGCCTGCTGGCCGGCAAATGAAGACGCGCCCTGCGGGCGCTAATGAAGTTCCGCTTCGCGGCAATGAAGCCGCCGCCCTGCGGGGCGGCCTGGAATAATTCTGAAAAGGAGATGTCAGAATGAAAAAAACGATCACAGCCCTGCTGATCCTCGCGGCCGTCCTTGCCGCGGGGCTGCTCGGCGCGTGCGGCAACACCGATACCGGTACGGACAGCGGGACAGGGGAGAGACCGGCCGTCCAGTCCGGCGGCGACGGGAGCGGCGAACCCGCGCAGACCGAAAAGCAGTTCGTGGACGCCGACTACGGCGGAGAGGACTTCACGGTCTACATGAGGAGCCACACCGTCGGCAGCTACAAGGTCCGCTACGTAACGACCGAAGAGGGGACGGACATCGTCAGCGAGGCGTCGACCTCACGCAACCGGATGGTCGAGGAGAAGTACCGCGTGAACCTCGTGTTCCGCGAGGTGGAATCGCCCCAGAAGACCCTCAAGACGGACATTGCCGGCGAGCAGGTCGATTACGACATCATGATCTGCCAGCGCAACACCCTTTCCTCCAGCGCCACGGACGGCCTGCTCTATGACTTCTATTCGCTGGAGAACGTCGACCTGACGTCCAAATGGTGGGACGCCAACGCTCTGAAGGCCTATACCATGGGCGGCAGGGTCTTCATAATGCCCAACGACGTGTCGGTCGCCAACGTGGCGGCCTGCCGCGCGTTCTTCTTCAGCAAGGGCGTGCTCGAGGACTACAACCTCAAGAGCCCCTACCAGTTCGTCAAGGATAACGAGTGGACGCTCGACAACTTCCTGCTGCTCGCCAGGAGCGTGAAGAACGACGCCGCCGAAGGCACCCTGGGCACTTACGGAATGCTTGCCGAGCCCTCGGCCAACCGCAACTTCATGGTCACCGGCTGCGGCATCCCGTGGGTCGGCAGGGACGCCGACGGCAAACCGGTCATATGCGTCGCCGAGGAGGGCTACATCGACAGGCTCGACCTGATCGCCGAGAAGCTCAACAGCCTGCTGAACGATCCCGAGAGCTGCATCACATACTCCGACGCCAACACCCTCGGCCAGATCGAAGGCGACTTCCCGAACAGCTTCGCCCGCGGCCGCGCCCTGTTCGCTCAGGACCACTTCCTGTTTACCCAGACCACGATGGACTCCTCCAGCGACCTTGTCGGCATGACCCGCGGCTTCGGCATCGTCATGAACCCGAAGTTCAACTCCGACCAGGAGGAGTACGTCGAGAAGATCGACAACAACTCCGCCCTGTTCTGCATACCGAACTCGGTCCAGGTCGATAAGAAGCGCGTGGCGGCCGTCATGGACTACTGGGGGTACGTCTCCTCCACGACCACCATGGAGGCCTACTACGAGCTCACCATGAAGACCAAGCGCGCCAGCGACGCCGAGACCGCCGAGATGCTCGACACCATCAAGGACACCATAGGCTATTACATCTCCGACCTCTATACCATATTCAACCCGGTCGACACCATCATATCGGCCGTGTTCAGCGGCTCGTCCGCGGCGTCCGCGGCCGCATCGCAGAAGCGCCCGATCCAGAGCACTCTGCGCATGTTCAACGACTATGTGACTCTTATCGAGACCTCTTACAAGGCCGTCGAGGGCAACTGAGCCCCGCAGCAGATAATACAACAGGCCCCGCGCCGCTGCAGAAGCGGCGCGGGGCCTGTTGTAGTCCCGGCGGGCGCCGGGAGCCGGGCTTGCGGAACGGCGTCGCCGCCCGTCACCGGGGTTTTTTACGGAAATGTATCGCCGCCCGTCACAGGGGCGTCTTACGGAAAGGTATCGCCGCGCGCCGGATGGAAACTTACGGTATGACGTCGCCGTCGTCCGGGATGTCGACGGAGATCTCGGGCAGCGTCCCGGAGCCGGAGATCCCGGCGGAGTCGGCGGGCTGCTGTGAGGTCTCGTCGCCGCCTCCCCTGACGCACGAACACAGGGCAAGGCAGAGCAGTGCCAGGGCGGCTGCCGCTGCCGCGGCGCGGAGGTGTATTTTTGATCCACGGATCATTATGGCTGAGCGTCTTTCATCTTTCATCGGAGTTATCCTTTCTCTTCCGGACGCGTCTGCCGGAGAGGGTCATTGAGGCTTGCTTTTCAGTCGAGCGCGTCGACCGCCTTGCTGTCGCGGGCGCTCATTGCGACCATGACGGGTCCCATGCGGTTCTGCGGGAACAGCCGCTCTATCTGGACCATCTTGAGCGGAGTGTTGTCAGAGGCGCCTCCAACCTGCTTGTAGCCGGTCTCTATCGTGAAGCAGGCCGTATGCGGGTACTTGCATATGAACCAGTTGTTGTAGCCGGCGTTCGTGCCCGTGGCCTTCGATGTGCCTGTGTTGGAGTTGAGGTTGTACGAGGTGATCCGCGACAGCAGACCAATCAGCTCATAGTTCTTCTCCAGCTGTGCGGCCTCGCAGAGGGCCGTGGGCAGCTGCAGGCAGGGCGAGTACGAATGGTAGGTGAACGACATGTTGAAGCCGTACCTGGCCACATAGGCGGCCACGGCCTGCGTCTCGGGTTGCGACAGCCCCCCGGAGCCGAAGGCGTCCTTTATGTCGGGCGTCTGATGCTTGGCCAGGTAGTTCCTGAAGGCCGTGTTGTACATCTTCAGCGTCTCTTCGAAGTAGTCGCGGTGCAGGTCGACGCCGTTTATATTGGCGGCCCAGCGGCCCCACCAGATGCCGTTCTCGTCGCACACCGAGGAGAGGTCGAGGTCGTCGTCGTAGTCGATGCCTCGGACCATCTTTGCCTGCTCGCGCATCATTATGGGCACCAGCAGCCCGGCGTATTTCTCGCGCAGGGCCGGGTCTTCGATCGACGTCAGGCCGAGCTGCGAGAGCATGACTCCGTCGGGATTTGCCATGGGCTCGAAGCAGATGCAGAGGCTGTCGAAGATGTCGCAGACGCGCTCGCCGCCGACGGTGTTGTACCAGTTCTCGAGGTAGAACTCCAGGGTCTTCATTACGATGACGGTGTTTATGAACTCCCTGGCGTGGTCGGAGCCCCTGACGAACATGCGGTACGGGGCGCCGGCGTTGCCGACCTCCATGACCCACAGATCGCGCCCGAGCACGCTCTTGCCTATGGAGACGAGGCGGATGTTCTTGTCGGCGTGGCGCTCGGCCAGCAGGCGCAGGTCATCTGCCATCTCGTCGTACAGATACAGGTCGTCCGAGGTGTCGACGACGCTCTCGTAGAACTCGCGCATTGAGGTCGACACGGTCTCGCCCCCGTCGAGGGCGACAGTCGCGTGCACCGACGCGGATACCGGATCGGAGGCCGCCGCGCCGCAGCTGCCCGTCACGGTCTCGCCGCGGACCGTGAATATCCTGCCGTCGGGCGATGCGTAACACGCGTACGCCCGTGCCCGCCACTCGGTGCCTCCGGCGGAGCCTTTGGTCAGGTAATATGTCCCGGCGTTTTCCGCCCGGGGAGCCGGGGAGGTGTACGAGAGGCGCCCGTCGGGCGATTCTATCTCGATGCCGGCACGCACTGCCTCAAAGCCGTCCGGGATGCTCCAGCCGCATACGAAGGTGACCGAGCGGCCGGACGAGACGATCGCGGTCATGAAGGCGGACGCGCCGTTGCCGTCGGACGCGGTCCCGCTGCCGGGAGCGCCGGTATAGGTCTGTGTCACGCGGTCCGGCACGGCCTCATAGACCGCGCTTATGATGACGCTGTCCGTCACGGGATCGGTCAGAGGACGGTCCCAGCCGGAGAAGCGCCTGCCGGGAACGAGCTCAAGAGGCTGCGGGATCTGATCCTCAGACAGCTTCGAGCCGCGCTTTATCCCGAGCGAGGAGACGACCCGTCCCCCGTCGCAGAACAGGACGGTGCAGTTGTTTCCGACGGCGTTCCCGAAGAGCGCCGTAAGGCGGACGTCGCCGGACAGTCTGTATTCGAGCACGGCCCCGGTCGACACGACCCTGCCGGCCGTCTCGTCGAGCCAGCATATGAAGGGTGCCGACGAGGTCTCCTTCGCGGTCAGCGTGACCGTCGAGCCCTCGCGCAGGCTGTGCGACGACATGTCGCTGTAAAGTGCGGAGGAATACTCCCGGCCGCCGAAGTCGACACTGCCGGATGTCGTCGAGAGGTACAGCGTGCACGCGCCGTTAGGCGCGGCCGGCGACCACAGCTCGAGCGCGCCCGCCGCAGGGGCGCCGGTATACGGCCTGGTCATGGCGGCGTCGGTATACCACGTTCCGTTGGAATAGCCCGCGGCCGGCGAGATGTCCGGCAGGGTAAAGCTCCCGTCCTGCTCAGCGAAGACGCGGCCGGTCTGACCGTCGAGGTGCCAGGTGACGAGTGTCCCCGTCTTCCACTCGCCGTCCGAGGCCAGCACTCCGGCCCCGTAGAACAGGCCGGACCGGCTGCCGGGCGAGCTCACCGCCACCGCGCCGGACAGCTCCGGAACGGCCGTTATCTCTGTCGGGGAGCCCCTGTGAGTCCCTATCTCGAGCTTCCCGGACCCCGTGATGGCAAGCTTCCCGCCGCCCGTATAAGACGCGCAGACGGCCGGCCCGGTTATCTCGAGGCTCCGCCCGGCTGTGAGGAGTATCTCCGTCTTTGCGCAGGACGTGCCCCCCAGCTTCCCTCCGGTGACCGTGAGGACCCCGTTCGACTCGTCGGCCCTGCCGAGCGTGCCGGAGCCGAGTCTTATGTCGCCGCAGAACCCGGCGGCGTCGACCGTTCCTCCGCACACCGTCAGATCGCCGCCGCCCGAGACCGTTCTAACGTGTCCCGCCGCGACGCTGACTCCGCCGGCGCTGACGATCTGCCCGATGCAGGCGTCCCTGTGCTCGATGCGCACATTGCCGCCGGCGGACGACAGCACGCCCCATCCGGTCACGGCGCAGGCCACCCTCAGGTCAGCGTGCGCCGTGAGCTCGAAGAGCTCCAGCGTCCCGTCCGTGAGCGAGGCGGGCTTGCCTCCCGTCTGCTCGCCGGCATCGGCCTTATATGTACCGACTATATGAATAACGTTCGTATATACCGATCCGCCGCCGTCCGCGTCGCGGAGCAGGGCGTATGCCGCGGCAAGGGTCCTGACCGGCGCGGCCTTAGTCCCCTTTGCCGAATCGCTGCCGTTCTTCTGGTCGACCCATACGCTGTACGGGACGCGCCATTCGGGCGTGAAGACGAGGTAGGTGTCTCCGGTCTCGAATCTGTCGCCGGGGGCATAGCTCCTGCCGCCCAGCGTCCATCTGTACAGGCCGCGGTTCTCAAGATAGAGCCCGTCGGGATAGGCGAGCCTCATCGTGTCGCCGAACCTGTACTGCAGGTCGACCTTGACTGTCCCGACGGCCCCGTTCTGCGAGTACGATACCGGGACGAACTCGCCCGAGCACCCCACCGTCGTGCCGTTCTTTATGACCGAGGTGCCGTTGCCGCAGCCCTCGGATACCGATGCCACCTCGCCGCCGTCGATGTACAGCCTGCAGCCGCCCTCGACGCCCGAGGCCCTTCCTCCCGCGGTGAGCGACCCCACGCTGCCTCCGCTGACGCGGACAACGACGTCGCCGGTCACTCCGGCCGAGTTTCCTCCTCCGAACAGGCTCACCGCCCGTCCGCCCGAGAACTCGATGCATACGTCGGAGGCGGATACGGTGTTGCCTCCCCCGTATACGAAGTTGAAGCTGCCGCTCTCTATGAAGAGCGAGGTCGGCACCGCCGTCGACCCGACGTCGGTGCCTGCCGGATAGTTCACCGAGCTCCCGGCTCCGAACAGGTTGGCCGCGGTATAACCGTCGGGCGTCGATATGCCCGTGAAGCGCACTGGATTGCCGCAGGCGCAGAGGTTGTGCGAGCCGCTGTCCTTCATCGAGATGTCGCGGAACCAGACGGGCGCCTTTGCAAGCACGGTGCCGCCCAGCGTGAGCAGGGCCGCGTCGCCGTCGCTCTCGCCGCCCGTCGACTCGGCCGCGGTGATCGTCACCGGGACCGTGATCGTCTGCCCCTTGGAGGAGGTCTCGAACGGCGACATGAAGACGAAGGTGGTGGAATAGACGCTGCCGTAGTAGCCGTAGGTCGATTTTACCTTGCTCTGGGCGTCGGTGATCGAAGAGACCGGCGACGAGGGAGTCTTTCCGCTGTTGGTCGACTTTCCGGCCGCGGGGTCGATGTACACCGTCACCGGCCTTACCCAGACGGCTGTATACACGGCGTCGCCCGACGGCCTGACCATCTCGCCCGGCTGCCGTATCTTTCCATCGCCGTCCTTCCATCCGCCGAATGCGAGCCCGTCCCGTCCGGTGAGTCCGTCGGGCCAGGCCAGGGCGACGAAGCCGCCCTTTTCGCAGCGGACGGGGTCGACGGCGCCGGTCCCGCCGCCGGCGTCGTAGCTGACGGTGTAAGCGTCCGCCGCGGCGGCTCCGCCGGCAGCATAAGAACTGACCGTATACGCGTCCGCGGCGGCTTCTCCGGCGGCCGCCGCGGCGGCGACCGGAGCCGTGACAAGGGCAGAGAGGAGCAGCGCCGCGGCAGCGGCCGCGGACAGCGTAAAGCGGATACGGAACAGAGCCGGGAAACGTCTTCGGCCTGACTGACCTGAAGCGAACATAAGGACCTCCGGAAAGGAAATTGTAAAGCAGAAACGGCTTTAGCGAGCGGATCGCGCGGACCGCGGCAACGGCAAGCGGCTCGCATTGGCCGCGGCAAACGGCAAACGGATCATATGAACTTCGGGTAACAGCGGACGGATCGTAAAAACCGCGGCAGCCGCGAAGAAATCATATGAACTGAATCATTACCTATTATTATATCACACCCGGGACCGGTTTACAATTATTTCCCGGTCGGGCGGCCGGGCTCCCGCGCGGTTCCCGAAAGAAGGATCGGGGTTGATGGTGCTTTCGAAGAAAACGGATTCGTCATTGTTCGTGCTCCTCCGCGGGAAGACGCGCGCCGCGGCGTCGACGGCGGCAGCCGTTTTTCCGAAAAAAAGAAAAAATATTCAAAAACCCCTTGACAAGCCGCGCGGACGGTGATAGAATATGCGCATCAATACAACCGATGAGGAAGAGTAGTAAGTCCGGCAACCTTTCGTACAGAGAGCCGCGGGCGGTGAGATCGCGGAGGAAAGACCGGTTCCGAATGGACTTCCGAGGGCAAGCTGAACAGCCGCTTTTGCGGCCCAGTATGTGAGACGGAGACGGCACTCCGACAACAACAGAAACATATCTCAGGGTATGTGAGTGGGTACGCAAGTACCATGCAGGGTGGCACCGCAGGATCTTTCCTGTCCCGGCGTTTCGTTGGGACGGGTTTTTTGTTTCTGAGAAGGTTTTAACGCCTTATTGTTTCTGAAAAGCTTTGCTTCCGAAAACCTTTGTTTCTGAAAATCTTTAAAAACGAAAGGATACACACCATGAAAAAACTCGTTTGCGCGGCTCTCGCTGCGATCATGCTCCTCTGCCTCTTTGCCGGCTGCTCCGGAAAGAAGGGAACCTACAGGATCGGCATCTGCAACTATGTGGATGACGCCTCGCTCAACCAGATCGTCGACAACATCCGGGACCGCCTCGAAGAGATCGGCAAAGAAAAGGGCGTGACCTTCGCCGTCAGCCTCCAGAACTGCAACGCCGACGCGGCCGTATTGTCGCAGATCATCTCCAACTTCATAGTCGACAACGTCGACCTCATGGTGGGCGTCGCCACCCCGGTCGCCATGCAGATGCAGTCGGCCACCGAAGACAACAAGATACCCGTGGTCTTTGCCGCCGTCTCCGATCCCCTCGGCGCCAAGCTGGTCGATTCGCTCGAGAAGCCCGGCCATAACATCACCGGCACCTCCGACTATCTCAACACCGGAGCCGTCATGAACCTCATCGTCGCGGCAAAGCCCGAGATCAAGAAGGTCGGCCTGCTCTACGACGTCGGACAGGACGCCTCCACCGCCCCGATAGCCGCCGCCAAGGAGTTCCTGGCCGCCCGCAGCATCGCCGTCGTCGAGCGCACCGGGACCACCGTCGAGGAGGTCACCCTGGCCGCCCAGGCCCTCGTCTCCGAGGGCGTCGAGGCCGTGTTCACCCCGACCGACAACACCATAATGAAGTCCGAGCTTGCCATCAATGAGATCTTCTCCGACGCCAGGATCCCGCACTACTGCGGCGCCGACTCCTTCGCCCTCAACGGCGCGTTTCTCGGCTACGGCGTCGACTACGCCAATCTCGGCCGCGCTACCGCCGACATGATCGCCGACATCCTCATCAACAAGAAGGACCCGGGCAACGTCTCCGTGAAGACCTTCGACAACGGCACGGCCACCGTCAACACCGACGTCTGCGCAAAGCTCGGCATCAGCTTCGACGAGATCAGCAAGGTCTTCGCGCCTTACTGCACCAAGGTCGAGAAGATAACCACCGCCGACAGCTTCGAGGACCTCAATAAATAATCACGGGATCACCGGCATCCCGGACCGCGGCGGCCCAGGCGCCGCGGTCCGGCCGGAGGGAATGTCATTATGAATCTGTCTAGCGTTCTGACCCTGCTTCAGACCGCGCTCGAGAACGGCCTTGCGCTTTCGGTGACCGTTCTGGCGCTGTTTCTGAGCTATAAGATGCTGAACGTCTGCGACCTGTCCACCGACGGCTGCTTCACCCTCGGTGCCGCCGTCGGGGCCGTGGTGGCCCTGTCAGGCCACCCGTGGCTGTCCGTCCTGGCGGCCATGGGCGCCGGCATGGCCTCCGGCCTCGTGACGGCCCTGCTGCAGACGAAGATGGGCGTCGACAGCCTGCTGTCGGGCATTATAGTGAACACCGGTCTGTATTCGGTCAACATGGCGGTCATGGGGGGAGCGTCGCTTCTCAACCTCAACCGCTGCGAGACCGTATTCACCAGGTGCCGGGCGTTCCTGGAGGGCAGCTTCCTCGGAGGGCAGTACAAACTCGTGGTGCTTACCGCGGCGGCCTGCCTTACGGTGCTGTTCATGTCGCTGTTCCTGCGCACCCGCCTCGGCATGGCCGTCCGGGCGACGGGAAACAACCCCGACATGGTCCGCTCGTCGTCCATCGACCCCTCGGCAACAACGATAATAGGGCTGTGTATCGCCAATTCGTTCACAGCCCTTTCCGGCTGTCTGCTCTCGCAGATGAACAGGTCGGTCACCGTGGACATAGGCTCCGGCGTGGTGACCATCGCCCTGGCCTCGCTGCTTATAGGCGGGGTCTTCATACCGCGCGGCCGCATCCCGTGGAGGGCGGCCGGCTGCGTGCTGGGCGCGGTCATATTCAGGATCGTTTACGCCGTCGCCCTCCGTTTCAACATGCCCGCGTTCATGCTGAAGCTGATCTCCTCGGTCATAGTCGTGCTTGCCATCTTCCTGCCTTACCTCAAGACAGTGTATCCTTCTATAAGAAAGCGGTTCTCGCGCCGCTCCGGAAGGCAGGCTTAAGATGCTGTACGTCAACGATGTAAGCGTGACTTTCAACCGTGGCACCCCCGACTGCGCTCTGGCGCTTGACAGGGTGACGCTCCATCTGCCGGCGGGCGATTTCGTCACCGTCATAGGCAGCAACGGCGCCGGCAAATCGACCCTGCTCAATGTCATCTGCGGCACGGCCGAGCCCGACAGCGGAACGATAGTGCTTGCCGGAAGCGATATAACGGCCGTCCCGCCGCACGTCCGCGCGAGGCAGATCGGCCGCCTGTTCCAGGATCCTATGAAGGGCACCGCTCCCGGCATGACCATCGAGGAGAACATGGCCCTTGCGGCCGGCCTCGGAGGCTGGTTCTCCGCCATCCGCAGACAGGACAGGGAGCTGTTCCGCGAGCGGCTCTCGCGCCTCGGCATGGGGCTCGAGGACCGTTTGCGCAGCCCGGTGGGCTCGCTCTCCGGCGGCCAGCGCCAGGCTCTCACCCTTATGATGGCGACGTTCAACCCGCCGAAGCTGCTTCTGCTCGACGAGCACACGGCCGCCCTGGACCCCGCCACCGCCGAGAAGGTGCTGGATATCACGAGGCGGATGATCTCCGAGAACAGCCTGACCTGCCTCATGATCACCCACAACATGCGCGACGCGCTGGATCTGGGCAACCGGACAATAATGATGGACCGCGGCCGCGTCATCTACGACGCGGCCGGCGACGAGCGCGCGTCCCTCACCGTCGCTGACCTGACCGAGCGGTTCCGCGAGGCCGCCGGCAGGGAGATGGCCGTCGACAGGATCATGCTCGAAAGGTAGGCCGCATCGGCCGCAACTGACTGCATGACGGTTCGCCCCCGGCGCCGTTAACGGCGCCGGGGGCGAACCGTCTTTATCGGCGGGTGCCGCCGCGGGAAGATGCAGACCTCTCCGGTTTTTTCAGGCCTATTGACAAATGTGCTAGAAAAATTGTATTATATAGGGCGGAGATGATCATCGGGATAATCTAAACGGACTATCCTGCAGTCAATTCGTTTTTCCATTGCTCGTTCAGAAGTCCGACTCCGACTGCATACTGCCGAAAAAAACAAAGAAAGGATTTGTCAGAATGAAAACAGCAAAAAAGTTTATGGCCATACTGATAAACGTTTCCTTATTGCTTTCGCTTTTTCTGCCTATGGGAGGTTTCGCATCGTCAAAGCCAGATGACCGCGAGTGGTTGAACGAGGTGATCTCCGAAGAGGAATTTGAATCCGCGGGATATACCGAACGCATGTACGGACTTGAGCCTGACATGAGTTCATTGATCTTCAGGACTGTATCGGGATCATTTGTTCTGAGATCGTTCGGGTATCCTGTGAAGTATCTCGATTCTGACGGTAATATTAGAGATATCTCCCTGAGGATAGAAAAAACGCAGGAAGGATTCAGAGAATCGAGTCATCCAATGCATATCTGCTTCGGATCGTTCCTTGATGAAGGCTATTCGATCTCATTCAACGACACATCCGTTTCCGTTATTCCAGGCAACGTTCCCGGTGAAATCGCGGGCGTTCTTTCTGAGGATCTGAAAAGCGTTGTTTACTCGGGGAACGGTTCAGTATCATATGAATACGGCATCTCGCATTCCGGGGTAAAAGAAAATATCATATTAAGCGAGTACACCGGGATCTCCACGTTTTCCTTTGAAATCATTACGAACGGTCTCGTCATAACATGTGCGGAAGAAGACGTACTGCTGGAGACCTTGTCGGGTCAATGCGTCGGAAACATTGATGACATCCTGGTTTATTCTCTTGACGGCTCTGAAAGCCGTGTCGGTTCGATTTCGGTAGAGGAGATCATTCCTGAGCAGAAGTATACGGTAACTATAACCGTACCTGTGGATTATCTGACTGCCGAAACAACGTCATACCCTGTCGTAATAGACCCGTCGATCAATATACAGTACAATGATCCTTCCGATGCAGGAGCCATAGAAGACGTAACGGTATACAGCAACACATCATCGTCGGGCTCATCCGGCTCATTGTTTGCCGGCCTTCATTCAAGTTACGGCATATGCAGGACCCTCATGAGGTTTCCAACTTTTGATTCAACCGTAACCTCTCTCCATCTTGATCCGGAATGCATTGCTCTGGCATATGTTGAACTGAGGGACGTAATCTGCGATCAGACGCCTCTTACAGTTTACTGCCACAGATATACCGGAAACTCTTGGCAGGAGTCCGGGAATCCGTCCTGGAGTTCTCTCGGCTCATCGTTTGTCGGGCAGCTGCTTGACCAGCGAGAAGTAAGTTACGGATACGGGCATCAATCCGGAAGCGGAGCTAATCACCGGTATCGCTTTAACATTACCGACACTGTAAGGAGTTGGGCAGGGTCCGCCGGGGAAGCCGCAAAGGGTCTAGTCTTTAAGGCTTCTGATTCATTTGAAACGGGCAATACATATTACAGAAAGACGTTTGCCTCATACAACAGGGCATCATACAAACCTAGTCTGACAGTCATATACAACAACAGGTACCTGGTCTCGACCAATGATCTGGCATGCTACTCCGACACGACCAGCCTGCAATACAGTTGTAACTGTTATGGATATGCTATGCGGCTTAACTTCCTCCTAGAATGTGAGTTGGAGCAGCCAAATTTTCATCTTCCTGGGGAAATCTGGGACAAAAGCATTATACCTCAACCAGCTGATGGATATAGCATTATCTACTATAATGGGCAATTACAGAACAACAACAACTTGGAGCACTATTATAGTTCAGTTTTGTATGAACATGATTCCGATTCTTATCGAGTTCCGCAGTTGCTTGAGTTTATTGAACTGGACTGCGAAACACTGGGAGTCGAGTATTACGGCGCGGTCAAGTATTCAACCGCATCACAAATTCCAAGTGCGACAGAATTCGCCGACAGAAGGCTGATTCTTCTAATTGCGACTAAATTTGGTTTTCATTTTTACATACAGAATGAGGATGATTCATGGTCGCACAAACCCGGAGCTTCTGCTGCAACATGTAATTGTAGTTGCACTCCTAGCATCACTTTAACTAATGAGACTATTCTTGACCATATCGTTGAACCCCCATATTCTCTGCAAGACGGTTTTGACTACTCGTTTTATTATGTGGGAATCCCTGCCGCTCTAGATACATATATCACGGGAGACAGCTTTTTAAGAGATACTCCGGGGAATCCGTTTTCCACACTGGACGGAGCCGGAAGCAATACGAACAATTCAAAGCATTTGAGCGCGGCATCCTTTACCGGCAAAATCGATTTCAAGGGGGACATCGATTATTATTCTTTGAATTATAAAACGACAGGGTACAGAACAATAACCATTAACACATTGAATTCATCGAATAATCAGCCCAAGATCTTCCCGCTCGTGCTCGAGATTAGAGACTCGTCGGATACGGTCGTGTCGACATGCACTGTGAGCAACGGATCAGGAAGTGTTTCTTATCAGTTCACGGCAAACAATCTGTACTATTTTAAGATCTATTCACCCAATCAGACTGTAGTCGATTTTTACAGGCAATACTCGGTCCAGATATCATAAAAACAGCACTGCCGACAAAAAGGATTATGAAACAACCGATCGAACTCATATGTGAAAGGTCCGGCTGATTATGAAAAAAGTTAAGTATTATATATCGCTGACGTTAGTTTTGATAATGATCTTCTCCGTCTTCTCGGGTTGCAACAGTACCGCTCCGGGCGAAACCACAGCTGACGGCCGCGGCACGAACGGGACAGGCACAACGTCTGCGACTTCCGATCCGGCTGACACCGGCACTGTCCAGGTCACGGGAGAACAGGACACCGGTACGGGAGGACCGGACACGGGCGAGCAGACGGAGCCTCCCGTTCAGGCGAAGAGAGACAGCTGGGACGCGGACTATCTGCTGGAACTTCAGGACAGGGTCGAGGCTGACTACAGGAACCGCGGTGAGGTCAGCCGGGAGCTGGGAATCAGTCCGAACGAAGAATTCCTGAACAGGCGCTTTTACAACATGAACAGACTGGACATGATGCAGGTCCATGACGACATCAACCGCCTGACGATCAGATACCTGGAGCTCGAGCTTGACGATTCTTTGTTTCTTCCAGCTCCGGAAGGATGGACGAGTCTGACTGAAGAAATTATCTTTGTATACCCCGGTGCAGATGATAAGGGGGAAAAAGACGCCGTCCAAGGCTCCGTTGCTCCGGGAGATCCGGAGGCGGTGATCAGGCTGGAAGAATTCAAGGTATATTTTGGAGATTCTTTATCGCAATCCTACCGAGGACTTAACAACCCGGACCCCGCCAAATACAAGCATGAGTCTTCTCATCACTGTGTGACTCTGGAACTGAGATTAACGGGGGATCGCACGGAGAAGCAGCGGGAATACCAAAAAAAGATTATAAGATATGATGACTTTGATGAGATAACTCCAATTGAATTCCGCTTCCTGTTCGATGACTGTATGGTTTATCATACGTACTACCGGAATTATAAAATTCAAGAAGAGATCCCTTACGGCTTTTTTCTCTTTTATGACATGTATAAGCTTAATTTGTACGGCGGGTTCCTTTTGAGAGCTTATTTGTTAAAAGAAGTCTACGGAGCTCCGGACGAAAACGGCAGGTATGATCTTTCCCAAAAAGAGGATGTCGCATCATTCAATTACAAAGAAAGATATCCCGGCGACGAGTGGCAGCACCCGAAACCGGACGTGCTCGATTGATTCATAGACCGTTCCGCCCGGGCGTCCGCCCGGGCGGAACGGTCTATGCGGGCGTTGGCGGATTATGAGAATAAGCCTTCCCTCACTTATATGTATTCCGCCGCGGTCTCCCGCCGGCAGCAACACAATATCACGAAAACCGGGAATGTCCGGAGAGAATAACGGGAAAGATCAGATATATAAAAGACAGTTATCGGCTTGTAACTTTTGGGGAGGTCGTCTCACGTAAAAATAACGAATTCCGTGATTGAAATCACGCTTTTCTTAAAAATAACGTGATTTTACTTGACAATACACACCGTGAAGGCTATAATATCGTAGCAAAGGACGGTGATGAATATGAAACGATACGCAATGAATGATCTGCAAAACTGGAAAGAATCAAAAAGGAGAAAACCTCTTGTTTTACTTGGG
>JAEEGL014035241.1_pt1 | contig 35162 bp, 38 predicted proteins | sample 9134231 | NCBI WGS metagenome assembly JAEEGL01 (sample SAMN16246548, study PRJNA631951) | gut metagenome | biome: gut microbiome; feature: rumen; material: fiber-attached | host: Bos | place: Iran: Karaj | collected 2018-10 | reverse complement strand
GCCATTTTTGATCAACCCTTGTTCCCTTATAAAGCCTGCATACGGCAGGCAACAATAAACTACCAAATTGATTATACAAATCTTTAAATCAAAGTGGTATATTTCAGGATTCAAAAACGGCCTGATATAAGGACTATTTCTTCAACCTGTTTAGCGCATCCTGCATCTTCTTGTTCTCGGCGTTTTCCTCAAGCCTCATGAGGAGGGCACTGACTCCGGTGCATACAGCAAATGACACGATGAATCCGACCCACGCGGCAGCATTTTCTATCGGGAACCAGCCGAAGATGATGACGAATACGATGATCGCGATCATGATCGTTACAAAGAATAAGATGTTGCGTACTATCAGGGCCAGGTTCTTTATGAGGATATCCGTAAGGAATACGTTCTGAGCAGCAGTGATTATCAACGCCATGAACAGGAGCTGCAGCAGTGTTGCGGATAAGAGTCCCTGTGAGCCGAGCTCGAAAAGCGAAGATACACTTTTCGCTTCATCACCAATAATCAGGTTAAATATGACGAACATCAGCACCATCACGCCGTAGATCGTAAACAGTTGCCTTATATAATCGAAAATACTCTTCTTCTCTTCCATTATCTTAACCCCAGCTTTCTTCTCAATTCATCGGAATACATGCGCGATACGACGATCTGCTCACCGTTCTGAAGGGTGATCCTGATCTTGCGGTTGACGTCGGCCTTAAGGCTCTTTATCTTCCTGAGATTGACTAAGCTCTGCTTGCTTATCCTCAGGAAATCGCGCTGAACGAGCTCCTGCTCCAGTTCATAGAGCTTGAGCTCGGACTCATATGTTTCAGTGCTTGTGTATACGAATGTCTTGCGGTCAACGGCCTCAACATACAGGATCCTATCGGTTTCCAAAAGAAACGTCTCATTGTCCTTCCGGACGGCGATCTGCATGTCGATCATTCGCATCATGGCGACGATCCTCTCGATGTCGTTATTCAGATGCGGGGCACGTATTATGATTTCGGTATCGTCATATTTGCCATCAATGTCCAGGTTTATCTTCATTTATTCAAGTCCTTTTCGCTTAAAGGCAATAAAGAAAAGCGCTATGGCAAGGATGGCATTGATTAGGATGACAACAGGCGTCTCTAGCTTAAGTTCGTCAAATGTCATCAGGTCCAGCATTTCGCGCAGCTGCTGCGTGAAGAATATCCTTGCGCACTTTTCTATTTTATCATTGAACATCGCGAGCATGGGAACAAACGAGAACACCAGCATGACTGGCACAAAGAGTGATGAGGCTGTCATCTGGTTGGAAGCAAACACTCCGATGCATGCGCCTATAGCAATAGAGATGATAAAGCCAATAGCCATCACAGCGAGATAGAACGGGATCTGCTCTGCGGGGAAGCCTGTTGCCATTACACCCGCGCCGGCCATGCACAATATCCATGTATATAATCCGACGCCTGCAAGATATTCGCCCGGCTTAACATTTGCCATCATGAGGACTCTAAGCGTATTCTTCTCTTTTTCTTCTGAGATTATCGATGCAACTGACGTAAGAGGCGCCATTCCCATATACATCACCGAGAAGAGCTTTGTGAAGAACAGTTCAGGCATATCGGGTATCGTCACCGCATTTTCCATTATCAATGTCAGCACCGGATACATCACAAACTGTATCAGAACCGGCTTATTCTTTAGGGTATCGGCTAACTGCTTTTTTATGATGACCCATATATTACGCATATCTGATCTCCTCCTCGCTCTCCAGTTTCCTGCCCGTAAGCTCGATAAACACAGTCTCAAGCGTAGGTTCTGACGAGTGGATAGTCTCAATCTGACCCTGAGCCATGAGTTCCGCTATCTTCCCTGAAGAAGAAGCACCGTGCTCCAGCTCAAGGTCTTCGCCGCTTTTTAAGTGGATATTCACTTTCTTCTGGTGATTGTATTTACGGCATATCTCACCGGGTGCGCCGCTGTCAATTATCTTCCCTTCGTTTAAGAGCGCGACCTCATCGCAAAGGCAGGATGCCTCCTCCATGTTGTGCGTGGTAAGGAACACCGTGCAGCCGTTGGCTTTCTGTTCAAGTATCAGCTTGTGCACATATTTCATTGTCATCGGATCGAGACCGCTCGTGGGCTCATCGAGGAATAAGAGCCTGGGTGATATCATCAGTACCCTTGCAAGCTGAAGTCTTGTGCGCATGCCCTTGGAAAGCTTCATCGCGGGCTTTTTCGATGCATCAGCAAGGCCGACCTGCGCCAGCGCGGTCTTGATTTTCGAGCGCGGGATACCGTAAATATCCGCGAAGATCTTAAGATTCTCAGTGCAGGACAATCTGTCATAGACGCCGTGATCGTCCATCATGATGCCTATCTGCCGTTTGTCTTCGCCTGTAAGCTCGGAGACGGGCTTGCCGAATACGGATATTTCGCCGCTCTCGAAAACAAGTTGCCCGGTGATGATCTTGATGAGGGACGTTTTGCCCGCACCCGAAGGGCCGAGCAAACCAAAGATCATACCGGGCTTTATATCCAGGTCAACGCCTGCGATAACTTTTTTGTCTGCAAAACTCTTGCAGATTCCTTTTGCTTTGATCATGTGAATCTCCTTTGAACTCCGTTAACGGTACCAACTTAACAAAGCCCAAAGGAGCATTCAACAGTCACAAACTCAAGTTGCCATATTCATGTTGCAAGTTGCCAAAAACAGCATTCCGGCCAATCCAACTGCCTTATATCGCCTCCATAAACTCATCAACCGCTTTCTTCATCGTATCGGGCTTGTAATAGAACATATAGGGGTCACCCGCGATATTCTGGACAGTCTGCGTCTCCTCATTCGTGATCATATTCTTATAGGCATTTCCCCAGTTGACGCCAAACATCTTAACTTCGTAGATGTAGTAACTCTGAAGGAACCTGGCGGGAATGTCAGAAGGCATCTTAAAACCTTTTTCTGCATTCAGGTTGTCATAGATCATGCTGTATTCCTCAATGCATGCGCCCTGCATATAATCCCTTGAGAACAACGCCTTCATAGCGGGAATATTATCCTTGTACTTTCCTGCGTAGAAGTTCTCATATATCGGCATCTGCGTATTAACAAATCCTGTAAATGACATGACCTTCTGCTTCATGCCCGAATACCGAGCATAACGGCCGATAGCCCATCTGCACTCATCTTCGGACGAATAATTGCCTGATGCGATGTGCGGTGCAAGCTCCGGAACAAAGGCATCCAGGCTTATCATTGCCGCAACGCCTTCCGGATATTTCTCAATGAAGCGGTATGCATAAGGTCCCGACATAAAATGCGGCATGAGAACGATGTTCTCTTCTATTCCAAGCCCATCCAGAGTGCCCTTGATAACGTCGGCATAGAAATCAACATTTCTCACACCTTCGGCATCACCGCTGAAACCGGTTCCCGGATAATCGATAACGACTACTCTGTAATTCTCAGAAAGCTTATCAGCCAGAGGCTTAAGATGCATGGTCGATCCCGGGAGCAGATATGAGCTCATCAGCACCATCGTATAATCGCCCTCACCGGCTTGATAGACAGCAATATCTGTTCCTCCCACATCGACCATTGTAATATTCTCATTCCTGTATTTCTCCAAATCTGCGGCGGCATTGCTGACAGAAACCCTCTGCCTTATTGTCATGAAACCGACCACCACGACAGCCAGGATCAGAAGGGCGATAATGATCCTTTTGATATCGTGCGAGAGTTTCTGCAAAACGTTGAAGCGGTCGTAGATCCACTCTATCAGGTCAGCTGATCTGTGCAGTGCATAAGCAGCTGCTGTTGACAGCGCGAAAACAACGATCACGTAAAGGAAAATATTCTTTATATAACAAATTGCCTTAGTCGAATCATCAGTGAAATGATGTGCAAAGATCTCAACAAACAGTCCGTGAACGAGGTAGAACTCAAGTGTCATCTTTCCGAAGAACGCGAGCACCTTGCCTGGAATACTTTCTTTCTCTTTCACAGGCCCGATCGCAAGATTATATACAAACAGCGAGAATGCCGAAGCAGCAATGATCTGAACCACGATCTTGGCTACATTGAGCACGCCGTAATTACTCATTCCTGCCATGTGATATATCTTGTCTGCGTTCTCGCTCGCGAAAAATGTCGCCGTGCAGATAACAGCGGATATTACGATTGCAGGTATGCTCCTCTTCTCTTCCTTCTTATCCGCCATGATAATTCCCAAAAGGAACACCGGCGATGCATTGATCCACCAGTTCCCTTTTACGAGCACATAGCAGATAACGCTGTATGCGAGTATCCACGCACCCATGACAAATATAGAAGCCTTACATTCCCTCTTGTACGCGACATAGAAGCCTATATAAAGGATCAGTATCGTATAGATAAACCAGGAGTATGGATTTAAAGGGAACTCTACGCTTTTCTTTAGTGCCCTTACAATAAGCCATGCAAGCTGCATAATAAGGAAAGCCGGCACGATCTTATTGAATCTTTTTACAAGGAAATCATCAACATAATTCTTCTTCGCACGCAGGCTCTTGATCAGGCCGTAACCTGAGCAGAAGAAGAAAAATGCGACCATAAGATAACCTACCGGAACGAACGGCTCCAGCCCGTGCTGCTTATAAGCGGCAGGCACCCAGAAAGCCGATGTTTTCTGCGAAAGATGGTGCAGCATGATGATTATTGCAAACACGCCGAGTATCTTTCTTGATACTTTTACATTCATGGTATTCTCACTCATAGTTCCAATCCTCCTATAAGCGAAATTACCATTTTCGATTTGAGGTTTATATCAAAATCCTACGATTGCTTGAGTTATCTTATGGAAATTATGATATTTCGACAGAACCGGCGTTCAGGACCGCTCTTATGCGGGAACTTTTTTCGCGCCGCTCCGCTTACGCAAGACACCGAACAGCACTTCAAGTCCTGCTGTAACAATCGCTATGGCAATTGCAGCAAAAAGTATTCTCAGCCCCAGCTGTCTGTTATGCTCGCTCTTCCAGCCCTCTGCAAATTCGGCCGAAATATAATTGGAAGCCGGATAAGTTCTCATCAGGCGCTGCTGGAGCTCTGCGGAATCGCCGTCACTCGTAATAAGCATCTGAATATAAGAGACGGCATCATCTTCAATAAGGTACTCATTCAGTTCCTTAATAAAACCGTCCCATGTATCAGGATCGTACTCATAGTACAAATAAACATCCGGCTCATCCTCCGTGATCTTTGTGCCGTCAGGTGAACATTTAACAGTTACATACTCCTGCGCTTCATGAATACCGGAAGTGTCGCTTATGCCAAACAGCGAAAACATCCCGGAGGGGCCGCCATAGTACTTGATCGTGTCAACCGGAACAGCAACGTTAAAAGTCTCATGCTCAAGAATGCGGTATGAGAAGTCCTCAAAAGCCGTATCGCTGTAGATGTATAGATTCTCAACACCATCCCAGGTGCTCAGCTCAGGTATCTGCTCATAATCAATGAACGCAGTCTCATCATCCGGAACGATACTCCTCGCCTTTGCATACGTACGGTTCAACTCCTCAAAAGATCTGTCCACGCTGTACACAAATACCGAATCAGTATCCGGCACCTCATCGGTACAGTAATCAGAAAGGAGCTCATAACAAGCATAAAGCACCAGCAACGGCAGCATAATGGCCGGCACAACGATCTGCAATACCAGAAACAATTTTGAACGCATAAATATCCCTCGCTATAGTTATTCCGCTCATCATTGTATCATTTGAGATTATTGTTCAGGTAATACTCATAAGCATTTTCTGTCAGGGCAATTGTCACAAATGTGGTTTCCATTAATCAAAACATTAAAGCCAATACCCAATGAATTGCAGAATTCAATCAGTTTAAAAGAAGGAGATATCAATGGTCTGGACAATTGATCAACTACTTGCACAGACAGCTGCAACTCAACAGTCAAGTTGTATTTATCCACAATGCTTTTAAAGGCATCGATTTTAGGAGATAAACATTCTATCGTTTGATGCAAAACATCTTCCGCATTTGTTTCCTTTTCTGAATAATGTGCAACAACTAAAGACTTAAGGTTTCCGTTAATTGAATTATATGAATTGCCTAAATAATCCAAGAAAACATTTTTAATTCCAATTCCACACAATTGATCAGCAATTTTCCCGTCTTCACAACCGCGAATAAGCAAGTAACTGCAACAAGAATTAAACTCTATTCTTTCTTTGTTATCAGCTACATAATAATCGATATCTATTATTGTTTTGGTTTCATAACAAAACTTCAATAAAGCACTTGGAATCTTTATGTACATCGAATTATTCGCTTCAACAGTCGGCACAATTGCGACGCCGGTATTAACGCCATATTTTTCTTTTAACAAATTAATACCAGTCTCTTTTCCCGATAAAACAGACATCAAAGAATAAAACTGTTTATTTGAAAAATCGCCCTTTTCTTCAAATTTATGCGTCATCCATCCGGCGAAATCATATCTAACATTGCTATATTTCTTTTTATCTCCAATATTCCAGGAATCTCCAGTCTCATCAACTGAAAATATATTTGTAGCACAAGACAGAGGATACTGACCTTTAATAATAAAATATGAGTAGCATTTATTTATCAAATTAAAACTCTTCATTCATCAAGATATTAATCATATATATTCCCGTCTTGATAAAATTGCAATCCTTTGCAGTTACAGAAGCTAGGAACTCGTTAGCAGGACTTCCCAAGCAAGCCCATTTATCAGAAATATCATCCAGAAAACGATTTAACAATGTATCAGAAAAACTCGCCTTAACCAGCACCTTCATTTCCACTTCATAAAGGCCATCGATCTTCCAATAAGGAACGCACTTCACATAATCAACAGATTCTATATTAGACCTTATGCTGCTTAGCACATTCTCCGCCACCGTTTTAGCTTCGCTCTCATTAACTGCAATTGCAAACAATCTAATAAACATTTTCCAATTCACCCATGTTACTTCCAAAACTGTTTAAATGTCTATTGCTACATCCTTTTCAAATACTGCACAGGAACGTTCTTGGTTATACTTAATTATTCTTTTACCCAAATCCGATAACTGTTCCCCATGTCATCTTCAACATCGCAAGTGTTTTCAATAAACATTGAGATAAAAAACACTTCTGGAGTCAAACCAACATATGATGAACGAATAACTTTATTGTTATAGCAAAATCGTTTGCTCAAAAACAAATAACGGCTATTGTCCTTTTCACAGATTGCTAGATAAGTTCTATTTTCATTTATGTTAATGATTCGATTGGTCTCATATGGGACTCTCAAGACACGACCATCATGTTCAACAACTATAGTTCTTTTACGATCGATTACATGAAGAAAACCATTCTGTTCATATGCGCGCTCACTGATGTTCAGTTCTTCTATTTCTTGATGTGTTGGAATATAGTAGTCAAATCGCAAATATGCATCTTGAATTCTATCCATATATTCACAACGATCTTCATAAGGTTTATCTAACAGAACTTCACTTCCGCATTCTTTCCAAGCTTGATGCCATTTATCCTTGTTTAATTTGCTTCCACCATCAAACCCGCAAACTCTGCACACTTCAAAATGCATATCAGGTTTTCCATCCATATGTTCAAAAGCAAAACCAACATATGAGCACACAGGGCACTTGTACTTTGGTTCTTTTTCGTCTTTTAAACTTCCAAAAAACATGTATCTTTTCATATTTCTAAAATTCCCATTACAGCGGCTCTTCAACCAATTCCAGTTGGTCATCAGCAGGCCATGAATCAACGCCATTAGTATACCTTTCTAAACAGCTGATTCTTCCATCCTTTATGAACAAAACAAAACCCACGGCATTTTCAATTTCTTTGGTGTTGCCGTACAATCCACCCACAGTCATATTATCATCCTTATACAGAGCTAAATCAGAAGAGTTTTCACACGAGAAATCCACAAAGAATCCTGCGCTATTCTCTTCAATACTTATCACCTTGGCATGCTTATACTGTTCACGATAGAATGAACTCTTTTCACCAATACGACGTATTAATCTTGTTATTACATAATCAATTTTGTCTTTATTCATATGAAGCAACAATTATTGATCAGATTTTAACCACTTATTTGATATGTTTCTTGTTGATAGTCTTTTTCGATAATCTTCTATTGAACCTCTGTTAATTGATCTATAACTATTAATATCTTTGGTTCCATCATCTTCCCAACCGCATAAAGGACATATATCATATCCTGTACCTTCAACAGTATCATATTCTTCTGTTAATGTTTTGTATCCACAACACGGGCAACGGTACAATTGTTCAACGGATCCCAAAACATCAACTTTATATCCAATAAGCGTTTCTAAAAAATCTGATAAGTATTCATTTGAAATACCATATATAGCATCCGAGTTTTCATGCTCATCTGCAATTCTAAATATTTTAGATAGTTCTTCATTGGCATTCCAATTATGTCTAATTGCTTCAATTATCTTATTTACATCTTGTCTATTTAATTCCATAACTATTGTCCCCAAAACATATCAGCTACATAATTATCGGTTTTTGTTTAACGATATCAAACACTCCATAAAACTCTTATATAAATCTGAAGTGTGCTTTATCAACTTCGAATGCAAAATGATTTCATTTGTATCTTTAACGTCATTAATGTACTTCAAATATGCAGATTCTATTTCAGAAATGACATCATCTAAAGATAACTCATATGCAAACTCTTTCAAGTTAGTTTGTATATTCCAAACTTCAACTATTACAGATTTATCCATATGGACTCTGATTTCGAGCAGATTGCTATTTAATAAACTGATGTTGTGCACATCACCTTTTAGCAATGCGATACCACACTTAATTAACTGATCGACATAATATGAGATATCTTCATCGCCTTCAATTCCCTCAGCAGCACATTTTACAAAACCAAGTGTGAATTCCCCGAGCCGAAGAACCATGAATCCATATACTGAACCATCGTCACGATTAAACTCTTCCAGAGAATAACTCTTCAACTCTTCTCTATTAATCACCCAATCTATATAATTCATCCTTTAGCCTCAAAATAGAATTCTCAAATTATAGATAATATAAATATATTCAGTTTTTCCCCACCTATACTAGGCATAGATCTCTACCTTTTCACTATTTACTCCACATTATCTCGAAAATGAATATTGGCAGCCAGGATATCATCATTTTCATAGCCAATATACACTTTTTCCCACTCTTCTTTGCTTCCGTTATAGTAGACGTCTTTTATTTCCCAGTTGTTTTTAAATGCTGACTCCTGAATGCACTTAATTGATGAAGGTAAGACAACTGTTTTTATGTTAAATCCGTATACAGAATACTGCTCTATTTCTTTCACACCTTCAGGGAAGACTATTTTTTCAACATAATGATTGATTATTGATTCTTCATAAACGAATTGAACCCCGGCTGGAATCTCATATACTAGATTTTTCTTTTGAGGAGGATAAAGAATGATCGCAGAACCATCGCTCGAAAATAAAACTCCATCAATAGTTTTGAACTCGAAATTATTATTTTCGAGAACTATCTCAGAATATGTACTCAAATCCCCTCTGAATACGCCTTTTACTGGTATACCATCCACATTATTAGGAATATATAAGATTCAACCATCACATTTAACCGGCTCTAAAAAGCAGCCACCTGATGATTCTCTCATGTGGCAAAGAAATGTAACACCTTTAAAGTTAACTGTTTGGTTTATCCCCATGTTACTTCCAAAAACTGTTTAAATGTCTATTGCTACATCCTTTTCAAATACTGTACGGGAACGTTCTTTGTTAGCCAAACGTTATTTACAGAGCAAAAGAACTTATACCCGTCACGATACATTTCTCCACTTTTAACTATATAGATAACCGGTTTTCCATGCCTCTGCCCGACCTTGTATGCCGTCTCTTCGTTTGAAGACAGATGAACGTATAACCTCGACTTAGGAATCAAGCCTTCCTTGTCTATTGAATTAACATATTTCTCACCGGTTCCGTGATAAAGGATCTCCGGCGGTATTTTCTCATCTAGTTCAACATCAACAGGAATTGAATGTCCCTGATTTGCTCTTATGAGAGTCCTGTCTTCATTGAAAGAGTACCGTTGCTTCTCATCTTCTGAAACAATCTGTTCCAACACAGCCATATCTATAGGATGCGTCTTTGATACTCCTGCTATCAGTTCATCAACATTAGCCCAGCCATGCTCATCAAGGGAAATGCCGATCACTTCCGGTTTATGACGCAATATAAGCGAAATGTATTTACTGATTTCTTTGTAATTCATTATTTGTACCTGCGCAGACTAATAATTCGCGTTATAATCCTTTATCTGCCGTCATATAATTCATAATCAACGAATGTGATTTTATTAACCTTCTTTATTGACCTTCTTCCAAGCTGTCTATCATCATGATCTCATCTTCCGTCAAATCACAAATCGAAAAACCAACTATTTGATTACAATTATCAATCAGTAACTCAAATCTTCCATTTCGATATGATTTTACCGGCTCTTGTTCATCTTCAAATAGACAAACCAGGTTCCCTTCATGTTTGAACATGCTATATCCTTTTAAACCGTCAATACAACCATTAACTCTTTCGAAAACACTTCTATCAACTATCACATCTCTGTTCTGAGAAATAACAGGTGGCACAAATGGCATTGGTGTCATACGCTTAGTTTTATATGCAGTAATGCTGACAAGCTGTCCATTATGATTATCAATATCAACAGTTAATAGAGGCATACCACAGCCTTTCGTTATATGCCAATAATAAGGTGAATCCAATTTACAACTCGAATCTTTTACTGATAGCCCTATCAAACCATTAGAATATTTAAAAAAAGAAATGTCAAACTTGTTTTTTGTTTGATTAATATTTATAACGGACAACATAACAGGCTGTTTCCAACGCGTCTCCAGATACAAGTCAGATTCAGGAGAACACCATCCGTCGACGCAATCCATATTATCCATTATTTCATCTTCCAATTCCTCTTCACCAAGCTCGCGCATTTCGGCTCTAATCGACTCTAACACATTATGCATGGTCTCTTTATCCATTCCCAAGTGTTTGTATTGAATAAGCAATTCATATATACCATTTGGTTTATTACCGCTTTTCAACTTACGCAACACTTCTTCCCTTAATTCATCAAACATCAGCTATTACCCCCAAATACACTTTGCCTAACAACTGGCATTCATCCTTTATCTGCCGTCATATAATTCATAATCAAAGAATGTGAATTTATTAACCTTCTTTATTGACCTTCTTCCAATCTGTCTATCATCATGATCTCATCTTCCGTCAAATCACAAATCGAAAAACCAACTATTTGATTACAATTATCGATCAGCAACTCAAATCTTCCATTTCGATATGCTTTTGTCGGTTCTTGTTCATCTTCAAATAAACAAACCAAGTTCCCTTCATGTTTGAACATGTTATATCCTTTTACAACGCAAATACAATCATTAACCTTTGAGAAAACACTTCTATCAACTATCACATCTCTGTTCTGAGAAATAACAGGGGGCACATATGACATTGGTGTCATACTCTTAGTTTTAGATGCGTTCATTTCGACAATCAGTCCACTTTTGCAATCAACCTCAACAACTACTGGAGGCAAACCGCAGCCTTTCGTCAAATACCAAGTACAAGAAGTTTCACATCCTTGTCTCAAATATTCTACTGATGTTACATGCACCGATAGTTTATTGACATAATTTGAAAATGAGATATCAAACTCGGTATTTATTTGCTTAGCATCTTTTACTGACAACATAACAGGCTGCCACCCAAACGTTTCCGGGTATATTCTCCATGTTGGAAAACATTGTCCGCTTACGCAATCCATATAATCAATTATTTCATCTTCCAATTTCTCATCACCAATCTCACGCATTTCATCTCCAATCGACTCAAGCACATTATACATGGTGTCTTTATCCATTCCTGCTTGCTTATACTGGATCAGCAAGTCATATATACCTGTTGGTTTATCACCACTTTTCAACTTGCGCATCACTTCTTCCCTTAATTCATAAAACATCAGCTATTACCCCCAAATACACTTTGCCTAACAACTGGCATTCATCCTTTATCTGCCGTCATATAATTCATAATCAACGAATGTGTTTTTATAAAACCCTGCTCTTGTTCCAACTATGTATCGTCTGGAATCTTCAAAACAAAAAACATGGATTTTATCTTTAGGCACTTCCTTTCCCATTCTTTTTGATATATAAGCTACATCCTTATCTTCAGTGTTAACTATTACTCCTGTTTTATCCCTGCCTAAAGGCATATTTATGTATTCAACACCAATGAAATATAGATCTATGTTATATTCACCATTCTTAGCTCGAAAACATGTTTCTCCCATGTCTAATTACTTCTATAATCTTATTAACTTCATGTCTATTTAGTTCCATAGACCATTCTCCTTCAAAAACGAAATAACTGCATCATCTGTTCGTCCGTCCCAACTATAGTATGTTTTGATTTTACCGCCTGATGAAGTGCCCACAAAAACCTCATTGGTAGTAGGATCAAATCTATAAACATACGCACCATTTTATGCTTCAATTATATCAGCAGAAGGCTTCGTGCCAAAATTCAGTGCCTTCTGCCTGTATAGCTGTCAGTATGTTTGATAGAGTTTTTTATATCAGTTCTAGCAAATGTCACTACCATTAATCTCATCAATAAACTTTAACGGATTGTTACAAAACTTGTATGCAGCAGATCGAACTATTAAACTCTTAAAATTTGTAATTGTAGGTTCTATTAAACTATTTTCATAATAGATTAACGCATCTAAATTCGTAATATAATTCAAAACATCATTCAAGATCAAATTAGTTATTGATCGTAAATCTAATCTTATTTCTATTTCAACTACTCTTTGTTCTTCCAAAAACAATTCTATACAGGTACTTTGATCATTTCCGTATTGTATAATGTCATTTGACCAGCTTTCGCATTGGGTCAAAAAAACAATACTTCGAGCGTTAGCGGGTTCTTTCTCCCAATAACAAATGTCTTCATCTTGAATAGTCTTATTTCTCTCAACAGCATAAAAACTAATTTGCCAAATTGCCATAGTATTTCCTTCTTATATTAGCATTTCCCAACCAGATACATTAGGAAAATATATATATTGAGAGACAACGGGATTGTCTTTTTAACGCGCTAATTGTCAAACCACAGTATTAATGCTATGAGTTAACTGAATATTCATGATAACAATTGATATCTTTTGCAATTATTTCTATATCAGAATTTGATGTATTTGTATTTAAAGATATTTTATACAAGGGAATAGAAATCTTCCTTTCCGGATACTTGCTGATAAATTGTTCTACATTGATTTTTTCAAGAGAAAAGTTTCTTATAGTATCACAACCACTAATAAACAAATTGCAATCCAACTTTGCCGAATAGCAGTCATTACATTGAATTACCAAAGTACGTTTCTGATACTCAACCAATATTTTAATCATATCAAAAAAGCCGGTGTTTGAACTCATAATAATACTTATAAGCTTTTCATCATGCAATTCTATTTTTCTTATATCCATGATTGTTGCCTCCTAAAAACCTAACGGATTATTATCACCTGGCCTTGAACTAAAGTGTTCTTTCCCTCCGTCAACATGATAATGCGAATAATCTGGTCCCTTTTTCCCAGGCGAAGTCGCCGGGTCAATTCTCAATTATTCAACATATTTACCGTTTTCATCCAATATACCAAAACTTCCGCTTCTATATGGATTAATCTATTTATGATTAAGCAGAAGATTATGTCTCAAATACAAACGGCCGTTTATCAAATCAAACTGTTCAAATTTGTCTATACTCATTATTATTTCCGCATAAATGAATTGTATCTTGTTGTTATTACAGGCTCCAATAACTTGTAACGTTCCCATCTAAACTCTGTAAGATAAGCATCTTCTTTAAATCCAATAAGCATGTTCGAATAGTCATGAATAAATCCGTCTTCGAAATAAGAATCTACGAATCGGACATACTTTGGATCAATATCACTTCGCAGCAATTTTCCATCGAAGTAATCCAATAAGATATCTGTAGGTGATTCAATCTTGTTTTTCACATTTTCTATTCTGCCGGACAGTTCTTTTGCGGCAGTCTTTTCAAGCGCATCATTCATAATCAACCATGCTAAGAAATATACGATATGCGCAGCAGCATATCTGTTGATATCAACCAACTCCAAATTAAACTCACCAAACACTTCGGAATAGGCTTTCTTTGCACTGTCATAATGCCAATCGATGTTATCGATCACTTCACTTGGCTGACCACTGAATGTTGATGCATTTTCCAGTGGATCAACGTTTGCTTCGTATACTGCTTCACTTGAATATACATTTACCAGGAGTTGGAAAAATGTCAGTCCCCAGAATATCTCCCCTCCGTCTTCTCCGTTTTTGACACAATCTTTTGCCAGAGCGATGGCCTCATCGATCCTGCCTAAATCTAAAAGTGCTAAGCACTTCATTTTATTACTGAAATCACCATTTAAAATAACTTCATTTACGTCAATTGCTTCAATAGCAGGCAAATCTACAGATACAATGCGTTCTATTCTTGTTGAAATTACTGACAATAAATCTTCTTCATCTTTATACTCATCAATGTATTTTTGATAAGTTACAGGAAAAATCGCTTGCGCGCCCAAAACTCTTTGAGAATCACTTTTTGATGATAATTCTTCCAGCTTATGCATTTTCCAATTGATATCGTCATAACTGTATTTTTTGTATTCAACATAGGTTTGCATAGTTTCGACTATCGAAAAATCTACTATTACAAAATTATCTTTTAAATGCTTGAAAAAGAAGTCTCCGGTGTTTTTAAAGCCGTTTTTCTTCATCAAGTCTTTAATAAAAGACATTATCATTTTCTTATCCATCTTATCCCCCTGTATAGGCAGTCGTACCACCCGCCGAACAAAATTATTGCGCTTTTGCCTGGTATTACAGCATCATTTACAGATGCGCAACAAGAACGCATCCGGTTGTTCTAACGCGTGTTTAACTGAGAAATGCATACCTATTATCCCCCTAAGTAATTACATATCTGCGGTAAAGTATTTAGTTTTCGATTGCGTGGATATTACATTATTTTATAAACATCATTCAATACTGTGGATGCACAAAACTGTACTCATTGTATTATGCGCTTTGACACTCGGACAATGAAAACGCCTCCTTTACAGGATCTTTTGTCACCTGACGTGCTATTTCACAAAATAAAAAACGCGTCCCCGGAGGAACGCGTTAAGATTGCTTGGTTTAAATCTTACGATCTATTAGCCTTCAGAGATAGCGCCTGTAGGGCAGGAAGCTTCGCAAGCACCGCAGGAAACACAAACATCAGCGTCGATGTTGTACTGTGTATCACCCTGAGAAATAGCTCCAACGGGGCAGCCATCAGCGCATGTGCCGCAAGAAACGCAAGCGTCAGAAATTACATATGCCATAAATAATATCCTCCTATTCAGATTGATAACTGATTATTTCACAAAAAGGTGAAATCAACAAGTATTTACCGACTTTTGTCGATAACGTGAGGGTCACTCTTCGTCGCCGTCGGAATCGCTGTAAGCGCCGTTCATGTCCGGATAGTCGTTAAAACCGGCGTTTTTGCTGTTGCGCTTAGCCATGTCATGGTTCAGATCCTCAAGAGCTGCCCATGAGAATTTCTCGATCTCGGTGTCGTTCTCGGTGACGAACTTAACATTTACAGTCTCTTCGATATAGTTAACATCAGTAACAAGACCCATTCCGTTAGGTGTTCTGATCCTTGCACCTGCTTCGGGAAGCCTTCTGTGGGCATCGTCATATGCTTCCTTCTCGAACTGGAGGCAGCACATGAGCCTTCCGCACGCGCCGTTGAGCTTGCCGGGATTAAGGGACAGGCCCTGTGATCTTGCGAGCTTTAAGTTTACCGGAGCGAAGCGGTTTAAGAATGAGCAGCAGCAAAGCTCCCTGCCGCACATGCCGATTCCGCCGACGAGCTTTGCCTGGTCTCTTGAACCGATCTGTCTTAACTCGATCCTGGTGCGGAATGTATAAGCGAGGTCTTTAACGAGTTCTCTGAAGTCCACCCTTCCGTCTGCTGTGAAATAGAATGTCAGTTTCTTCATGTCAAAGGAATATTCGCAGTCAACGAGATTCATCTCGATAGAACGTGCAGCGATCAGCTCCTTGCACTTGAAGAAGGCATCCTTTTCCTTGGCGCAGATGTCGTAGTACTTATCAAGCTCTTTCTCATTTGCGATGCGCTTGATAGCGGGGATCTCCTCTTTGGTGTCTTCAACGTAGGGTTCCTGCGCAACAAATGCTATCTCTTCGCCGAGTTCGGTGTCGATCATGACTGCGTCGCCCAAGCTAAGAGCATAGCCGTCGCAGCTGAATCTTAATGTGACGCCCGCGTCTCTTGTACGTAAATTAACGATCTTCATTTCTTAAGCTCCTCATGTATGCGAAGAAGCATGGCGGATGCAGTGGAATCAAAGTTTGAATTGACTTCCAAAGCCCTAAGGAAGGTATTTACCGCTTCAGTGCATCTTCCTAATTTAAGTGTGGTTATATGTTTATTGGTGAGAACAAAGTTCTCGATAGCTTCCCTGTCCTGTTCGTTGTTTATCTTGCGGCATTCCGGGTAGTTGATGAGCCTGCCTGCGTCATCAAGGAATAAAAGTATCGATGAAGCGATTATCTTCGCATCGTCCTTAAAGCCGTTAAGAACTTCCAAATAGTCTTCGAGCACATCGATATATGAGCTCTCAGGCATTGCGATCATTATGCTGTTTATCTCGTGTCTCAGGCTGACACCGGAATCCTCCATTGCAAGGCTTATGGCCTTTCCGGGGATCCTTCCGCTGTTATATACTGCCGATTTGATTTTCGAGTCCTCAAGATCGGGGCAATTGGCCCTTACGATCTGCTCCAATTCCTCTTCGCTGTAGGGATCAAGCTTGATCTCGGTGACTCTGGACATGACGGTATCAAGGACGGCGTCGGTATTGGAGCTCGTGAGGATGAATACGACATCCTTCTTGGGCTCTTCCAAAGATTTAAGAAGAGCGTTCTGGCTCTCGACGCCCAGATAATCGAAGTCGATTATGAACGTCTTTGTCCTTGCGAACTGAGGCTTTAAGTAGGACTCCGCGACGACATTGTCCTTTATGAAGTCGACCTTGACCATCTTGGTCTCGGAAGGTTCGTAGACTCTGGTAACGTCAGGCGTCGTGAAATTATCGAAATACTTGCAGTTGGTGCACACTCCGCAAGCGCCGTCAGCGCCGGCATCAGAGCACATCAAAGCCTTGGCAAACTCCTCTGCAATGAGCCTCTTGCCCATTCCCACAGGTCCTGAGAGCATATAAGCTCCGCTGCCGCGCCTCTGGGCCTCAGCAGCTAATCTGAGCTTGATCTGCTTCTGTCCTGTGATATTGGAAAATGCCATCAGATCTTTCCTTCCAAGCTTTCTTTTACCACTTTGAATATCTCATCTATGCCGAGCGTCGCGTCTATCGTGACGATGCGACCGCCTGAGTCTTTTGCGAGCTCCAGATAACCTTTACGCACGTCTTCCTGGAACTTCAAGCCGGCAAGTTCGATCCTGTCAGAGGCTTCGCCCCTCTTGCCGCGCCTTGCAAGAGCTTCTTCCGCGCTGATGTCGAAAAAGAATGTGACATCCGGCTTAAGGCCGCCCGTTGCCGCCATGTTAAGCCCTGCAACGAAATCCATGCCCATGCCTCTTGCCATTCCCTGATATGCCGATGAGGAATCAAAGAACCTGTCGCATAATACGATCTTACCTTCTTCAAGAGCCGGCTTGATCACTTCATCCGTGATCTGTGCTCTGGCTGCCTCGAAAAGAAGCAGCTCGGTCCTTGCGGTCATGCGGGAATTCTTCTTATCGAGAAGGATCTCCCTGATGCGCTCGCCGATCTCCGTGCCGCCGGGTTCCCTGACAAAGATGAAGTCCTTGCCGTTGTCCTTAAGGTAGTCCTTAAGGAGCTCGCACTGCGTGCTCTTGCCGCAGCCGTCAATACCTTCAAAAGTGATAAATATGCCCTTCATCGTCAGTTGAGATTGATATTCTTGAGTGATGCGATCTCAAGATATATTTCCTTGGTTATTCTGGCGTTGTCGCTCCTGATGTCGTCGATAGTCTCGACCTTCTTAACATTCTTGGCGACTTCTTCATTTATCTCTCTGCTGCGCTTATTCTTCCTGGGGTTCTGATTGAACTGCTGGCTGCGCTTCTCATTGCCCTGGTTCTGCTCGCGCTCACGCTTGAACTGTTTATTATTGTTATTCTCGCGTCCGCCCTGCTTCTCGCGGTCGTAATTGCGCTCTCTGTTATCACGGTTCTTCCCTTCATTCTGGAATTCCGCGTTATTCTGTCTCTTATTCTCGTTACCGCCCTGTCTTTGGCCGTTATTTCTTCTTCTGTGATTCTGATTGCGGTTCCTGTATCTGGGGTTGCCCTGCTTCTCCGAATCAGATCTCTGGCGCCTGTTTTCTTTGTTAAAGCCCTGTTCGTTATTGCGGTTATTCGACTGCTGAACCGGTGCGCCCTGGTTGTTTTCTGACATAAAAACCTCCAACTTTCTCTCTAGTGGCAATTAATTATAAACTTTGGTACCTGATAACTCAATTATCAGCGCTTCCGATATAGGGACACTTTTTTGTCATCGGGGTGATCAATGTCCACATCTTTGATCTCCCTGAGCGGTACGGTAACAAATGACCTGACATTCCATCTCGGATGAGGAATTGTTAGTTCAGGCTTCATTATGACCCTGTCACCGTAGAAAATAATGTCGATATCGATGGTCCTCGGACCCCAGTGAACTTCTCTGGTCCTTAAGAGATCGTTCTCGATCACGTGGATCTTATCGAGGAGTTCAAAAGGCTCAGTATCTGTATAGAACCCGACGCAGGTATTGAGGAAATACGGCTGATCCTCAAGTCCCACGGGTTCTGTCTCATAGATCGACGCGAACTTGAAGCCTTCGTTGCCGTCTAGGGCCTGGAGAGCCTTCTCAGCCGCGAGGATATTGGCTTCCCTGTCGCCCATGTTGCTTCCGAGGGAGACTATGACGAACTCCTTGCGGTTCCTCTCTATCGTGACTTCCATGGTCTCGAAAATTCCCTTTACCGGCGCTTCGGGCTTGGATACGTTCACCCTTACCTTCAAGATCCGCTTATCTGCCTCAAGAACGGCATCAGCGATCTTCTGTGCAAGGCGCTCTATAAGATTGCCGTCATCACCTGTAACGGTCTCTTTTGTGACCTCATAGATATTCGAATAATCAACGGTATCAGCCAGGTCATCCGTATAGCAGCCCCTGATCCTGTCAACGAAGAGGTCCAGCGACACAATGAACTTCTGGCCGTCCTTCTTCTCGAAGTCAAAACAGCCGGTATGTCCTTCAAATTCCATTTTCGAGAGCGTGATCTTATCCAATTCCTCTTATCCTTTCGAAAATCACAAATTCGCGAACGCGTAGAACGTCTCGTCAAAAGAGTTCAGAGCCATTCTCGACGCAGCGACATTGTGGACTCTCACGATCGAAGCACCGACAGATGCTGCCGTGAACGAGAGGCCAGCGGTGGCATAGTCAAGCTGGGCCTCAGTAGCGGCATCACCGCCTGCAAAGATCCTTGCATAGCGCTTTCTGGATGCGGCATAAAGGACCGGATGCTTTCCCTGCATACCGAGTGAGAGCAAAGATGCCGTAAGCTCAGCATCTTCGATCCTTGTCGTGCCGAAGCCGATGCCGGGATCTGTCATGATCATGTTGTCCGTCATACCGGCTTTCTTCGCAATCTCAATGCTTTCGGTAAGTTCTCTTACACATCGTCTGCTTATAGGCTCGAAAGCAGGGAAATCGTCGCCTCTGGTCCTTCTGTTGAACATGAGGATACATCCGGCGCCGCTGTCTGCAACAACCTTTGCCATATCAGGATCAACCAGGAATCCGTTAACGTCATTAATGATGTCGGCTCCTGCCGTAATTGCCTGTGCTGCCGTACCGGACTTGTAAGTGTCCACTGACAAAGGGATATCGAATCTGCTCCTGATTGCAGTAAGAGAAGGAATGAGCCTCTCAAGTTCCTCTTCTTCAGTGATCGGAACCGCTTTGGGACCCGTTGATTCGGCACCGATATCGATGCAGTCAGCGCCTTCTTTGATCATGCGCGCGCACTGGTCGACAGCTGCATCGACATTATTGAATCTGCCGCCGTCGGAGAAGGAATCCGGAGTGAGATTCAAGATGCCCATAACGAGCGTCTTTTTGCCGAATTCGAGCGATCTGTTGCCGCACTTGTATATTCCTGAGAATCTTCCGTCTGTTGAATTCATTTCCTGATCTCTCTTTTAAATTCCGGAACGCTGCCTGTTGATGAGTGCAAGAGCTTCGTTTCTTGTTCTTATATCAGAACGGCAGCCGCCTCTCATTGCGGAGGTGACGGTCTTGGAACCCGGTTTTCTTATGCCTCTCATGGTCATGCAGAGGTGCTCTGCTTCAAGAACGACGCAGACAGATCTTGCGTCAACAGCCTTCTCGATCGCGTCAGCGATCTCTGATGTGAGCTTCTCCTGAAGCTGTGGCTTTCTGGATAATGTATCGACGATCCTAGCAACCTTTGAAAGGCCGAAGATCTTGCCGTCCTTGGGGATATATACGACATGAGCCTTTCCGTGGAAAGGAAGAAGGTGATGCTCACACATAGAATAGAACGGGATGTCACCTATCAGGATCATCTCGTCATTGCCTTCGCCGTGGAAAGTCTTGATGTCCTTGTTGATATCCCTGTGAAGTCCCAGGAAGACTTCAGCGTACATTCTCGCAACTCTCTGGGGAGTCTCCTGAAGACCTTCCCTTTCCGGGTCTTCGCCGATCGCTTCGAGAATGTCCCTTACGGCATTCTCGATCTTCGGGAGGTCCATGTTCTGACGGCTCTCCTCAGGTATGGAATTGTCATTTGCGTAATCGTACATCTGTTACACCTTCAATCTCAAAGATATTTCTTCCTGTATTCCATGGGTGTCATGCCCATCTGTTTCCTGAATGCGACATTGAATCTTTGCGGTGATGAGAATCCTGACTGCAAAGATATCGCGGAAACCTTTATCTCATTGTTCTGGAGAAGCTTGCACGCCTTCTCGATCCTCTTCTTCATGAGATAGTTCATAGGGCTTATTCCTGTCTCATCCCTGAAAGCACGGGTGAAATAGCCCTGGCTTAAGAATACGTATGAAGCAGCCTCCGATACGGTGATTCCCTGATCGAAGTTCTCATCCATATACTGCTTTGCGATAGCGACAAGTTCTTTAGCCTTGCCGTTCTTAACTCTTAAGCTCTCCTCCCATTCTCCGCGCAGAGCTCTTGAGAGGATGATCATGAGCTCGACGGTAAGCGTGTGGACCATGAGGTCCTTTGCATAGCGGTTCTCCGAATTCTCGATAACTATGCGCTCTGCGAGCTGGTCGATCTCCTTCTTCTCGTTGCCCTTGATAACGAAGAAGGGCTGTCTTGTGATCTCGTTGTCTTCAGTGATGCCGAGGTCTGCAAATTTAAGGAAACTCTCGAGTGAGATTTTCGCGAGAGATCCCGGAATCGAGACACTGGGGCCCGCGCTGTTGGTCTTGATCTGCGCATTGCTGTTGATCTTGCTTGTCTCCTTGGTAAGCTCAAGATCAGTTGTATCGTGAACAAAACCGAAGTAGAGATTGAGCATGTCAGCCTTGCCGCTCTTGATAACAAGTTTGTGCCTTATGAGAGGTCTTATTACGACAACGGAACCCGTGGTCAGCTGAACTGTCTCACCTCCGATAACTGCCTCGATCTTACCTTCACGGAGATACAGGAGTTCATGCGAATTATGCATGCTCTCGTCAGGCAGTGAATCCTTTGTATCGTAGGAATGCTCTAAGCCTTCAATTACTATCGGCACTGAGCCCTCAGATAAGAAGACATCATCCTCGATTGCAGAAAGAAGCTTGTTGGCCATGAATTAGTCCTTTCTAATTAGATAAAGTTGATGGCATCGATATAGATCTCGCCATTCCTGTCCTTGTCTTCAATATATATTCTCAGGCTGTTAAGTCTGATGGGCCCGTCTTCGGAATACTCAAGCGTGATCGTCTGCCACGTCAGCTGCTGCTTGATCTCAGCCTCGCCGAAGTCCTCAACGATTAGCTTTTTCTTCTTCTGGTCAGGATTAAATATGGAAAGTTGGATCCTTCTTCTTCCGTATATCTCGATGGGCGCGAAAAGTGATGCGTACTCGAGACACGGTTCGAATCCGTAAAGCGACTTGTCAGTCTCATATCGGATCCTCAAAGACGCGCTGCCTGTAAGTTTGTGAATGTTGTCCTGTGAAATGATTCCCTTGCCCTTGAACGTCCTGTAGATCTCCAGAGTCTCAAACTCTGACTCAGGAGTCCTCTTGCCGACAAATTCAAGCTTGTCGCAGTGAGTGAAGCTTAAGTCAGGTGCGAAATACGCAGGATCCCTGTCGAATCTGAAAGGCAGGATCGGAAGGTCCTCACCGTTCTTGAGCGTTGCGTCATGCGGGAAAGGCGTGAATCCGTAAGTGATGGAGGCGGGCTCTTCGATATCGTCTCTCCATACCATTACGCACATGCCGTAAAGACTCTTTGCATGCGCGGGATAGAAGATGCGGTCCTCGCCAGCAACGGCAAATCCCGTGATCTCGCCCGTGGCATCCTGGATATTAAGTCCGGAACCCAGATTGCTGAACTTGATGATCCTCTTGTTGCCTGCGATCTCGATATCGTTAGGCTCAGGTGAGGACTTGCTCATCTTGGGCGAGAAATGTGTGCCCAGCGCGATGGTCGCAAGTCTCATGCCGAGGATAAAGCTGATCGTCTTATCGGGAAGGAGCATGTCGTGCATGCTTACGATTCCGGAAGGCATTGAAAGGAGCTTCGTAAATGCAGTGAAATTCTCGTTGAATTCGAGAACGCTGTAGGGATTGTCGAAGTCAACATCGTTAGGGTGCATCGTAACAAAGAGGATCGAAGGCATTACCGTCTCATCGTATACTTCCTTGGGCTCGAAAACCTCTGCAAGCGTTGTAAGAAGACCCATGAGGAAGAGGTCGTATCTCTCAAAGAGCAGTTCGCCCTTGTCAGGTGAGAAACAGAATCCTCTTACTGAAAGGTTCTTCAAAGGAACGAGCTTGGTCCTGTAAAGGATAGCCATTCTGTACTTGAGCCTTATGAACTTCTTCTCGTCTTCAGCGCTCAGCTTGCCGGAATCTTCCTTCTTCTCGGGTATCATGCCGAAATCGAGCTGGCTTGCTGACGAGAACGAGATATTCTCCTTGTGACCCTTGGATGCGTTAAGTGAACTGTCATCAGATGTCGGGAAGTCGATATCAAGAGGCTTGATGTCATCAGGATCCTCACCTGCAAGGCGCTTTATCGCATCCTGCATTGAGATGTCGATATCACCTTCATCAATCGTCTTCTTGTATTCTTCCTTGAGTTCGGCGGCCTTTTTCTTCTTCGCGTCGATCGCAAGAAGATTCTTATAGCCTTCCTCATCAAGGTAAAGGCCCATGCTTGTGACAACATCCTTCAAAGCTTCGACCCTGTCCATCGCAAAAGGCGCGATCCAGTTAAGGATCGTCGAGTCATTATAAGCAAGATCCACGATTCCGACAGGATATGAGATCTGGTCGCTCAAACGGTATGCAAACGCGAATGCGGAAGAAGATACTTCTGCAAGCTTAGAGGTCTCAGTGACCTTGATCCACTCCGCATTCCTGTAATGGGATTTGTCTTCAGCAGGATAGATCTCCTCGCCTTCCTCAAGGCCGTTTCTTACAGGCGAGAAGAATCTTAAGTAGTTCATTACCTTGCGCTTCAAAGGAGCCTTTGTCGCATTGGCTTCCTTCATCGGTATCGAGAGGAAATCAGAGCCAAGGAATACCCAGACGTCACCGCATCTTATGTCGGTCAGAGTGGTCTGGTCGGTAAGGCACTTGAAAGTGAATGTGTAAGCGTCACTTGATGCCTTGTAAGGCGGGATCGTAAAACTGAACTTACCCTTCGAAGATGTCGTAGCTTCACGGCTTAAGATAACACCGTAATCGGTATCGAGCTTACTGACCTTCCTTCCGTCAGTAGGGTCTTTGACGATCTCGAGCGTAACAGTTGCGCTCGGTGCCGCCACACCTTCGATCTTAATCTCAACGCCCTGCTGGAAAACGCATTTGCTGGTAAGCCAGCTGGGCAAAATTATCGGATTTATCTGCATTCTTCTAACCTCGGTGAAAAGAAAATGACTTCATCCGAATATTATACATTAAAAGAAAAATAAATAGAAATTGTTAAAATAGGCAACTTTGAGACTCCCGCCATATCAAGACGGGGTGCCCCCGCACCTTGCGTTCATTTACAAGCGGCTGCTTTGGATCTCAGACCTCTGCTATGAGGACTTCAATTCCCTTTGCGCGGCACAGCGCAACGCTCTCGGGAGATGCACCCGAATCCGTGACCAGGTAATCGATCCTGTCTGCCGGAATGAAAGAAGATGCAGAATCGGCGCCTAATTTGGTGGAGTCGATCAATGCAACGATCTTCTTCGCGCGGTCGGCACAAAGTCTCTTAAGTTCGAGCTCGAAAAAATTATCACCTGAAAGTCCGGCCTCGGCTGAGAACCCGTTGCCTGAAACGAAATAAAACTCCGCCGAAAGTCTTCCTATCATTTCTTTAGATGAAAGCCCCTCGATCGCACCCGAATGCGGCCTTAACATGCCGCCCAGGATGATGATCGACTTGAAGTTGGAATTCCTCTGAAGTTCCATTGCCGTATGGATTCCGTTGGTTATTACTGTAACGTCCTTGGCCTTCTTCAGGTAAGGAATCATATGAAAGGTCGTCGAGCTCGCGTCCATGAAAATGGTATTTCCGTTTGCAACCAGGGTCGCGGCCTTCGCGCCTATCGCATTCTTAAGGTCAACGTGCGTAACGGCTCTGACCATGTAGTTCTCGCCGCTGTATGAAGACATCTTGTGGGGGAGCTTGATCCCGCCGTGGAATCTTATGATAGCGCCCTCCCTTTCAAGCGCTCTGATATCCGTTCTTATGGTGGCGCCCGTGACGCCAAGCCTTGTCGAGAGAACGGTCGTGTTGATCTCGCCCTCTTCCTCAAGAATGTCCAGTATCTGTTTTCTTCTGTCAGGATTATTCATTCCAAAATATTATCAAGTGAAAATCAGATAGTCAATTATCTTTCATTTACCGCAAATTCGAAAACGCTTCTTTTAAGTCATGTTTTCGGACACGTGGTATAAAAAGCGCCGCCGGACGCTCACTTTCAAAAGGTTTAAGACTTCTGGAAATGCTGGTAATCCTTAGGGCTGTTCCAGCTTCCGCCCCACGTCCATCCGCGCTCGGTAAAGAGCTCATATGCCCTGTCTGAAGTCGTTATTACGTGCGCAGTGTCAGACGATCTGTTGCTTACGTACTTCGACGCATTGTCATGTGAATATTTGGGGCTTCCGTCCGAATTATAAGTAACATAAGGATTCTGCTGAGGATTGATATCGATAGCCTTGCCCAGAGCATGCTTCGAGAGATTACCCGAACCTGTCGCCGGACGGTAGCAGAAGCATGAAGTGTTGTTGTCGTCGATCGAATACCAGTCTGATGACTCGCCGTCGCCTGCCCAGTAATTATCTATCAGGTACATCGAATGGATCTGGTATCCTTCCGCGCACAAGATCTCGAAAATCTCTAATACTTCTCCTGCGACGCTCTTATTTACGATCATCTCGCCGACCTGGTAATCGCCGTCGAAATTGATATGCAGCATCTTAAGATATCTCAGATCGCTGAGCGAGATATTGCTGTTGCTCACATAGGATTTGCCGTTGATCCTGTTATAGACGCTGCCGCCTTCTTCAATAGTCGAAGAAGTGAAATAATCCGACAGATTATCCCTGTCGATCTTGCTCTTGCTGATAACATCACCCGGGCCGTAATCATTAAGATTCTTGAGCTTCTGCGGAACAGGTGTGGGCGAAGGAGTCGGTGTGTCCGAAGGCGTCGGGCTCGCCGTAGGTTCAGGCGTCGGCGTATCTGTCGGAACAGGAGTCGGTGTGGGTGTATCAGTGGCTGCAGTCTCTGTAACTGATTCTGAATTCTCTCCGGAGTTCTCAGTAAGGATCCCTGTTGCTTCCGTCATTCCGGGAGGCAGCTGAAGATCCTTTTTATCACTTTTAGAATACTTAACGACAAAGATTATAGTGCCGCCGATAACAATGCACATGCCCGCAATAAGCAGTGCGGTTATCACGTTTTCTCTGCGCTTTCTCTTGTCCGACACTTGTTTTACACTCCTAAAACTGCATGCAAATCTGCCTCGTATTCCATTGTAATCTTAACATAGCTTTGTTTTACGAATATTACATCGGCATTAAATATGCTATTTGACCGCCGAAGTGTTATAATACTCGGGCAAATGCGCCTGTGGTGAAATTGGCAGACACGCCAGATTTAGGTTCTGGTGCCGTGAGGTGTGCAGGTTCAAGTCCTGTCAGGCGCACCACTTATTAAATGAAATCCCGCCAGATGATTGATTCCGCCTATACTTTGATCGCGAAAATTTAACCTATATGGCTTTATTTCCGGCCTAGATGATTGATTCCGCCTATACTTTGATCGCGAAAATTTAACCTATATGGCTTTATTTCCGGCCTATAGGATAAAAAAAACGCGATTTCTTGAACTATACCGCCTTATTTGGGGCATATAGGTTAAATTCGCCGCCGTTCCTCGAACGAGCCTTTGAGCTTTTCCGCACGCACAATATCGCCCGTTCCGCACACAAAATATCGCCCATCCCGCACGCACTTTCACATCCACCATGCGTGCAAAACCGGCTTTATCCTTTCATGCATTAAACTTATACAGCGAAGCATACACTCCGCCCTTTTGCATGAGTTCCTCGTGAGTGCCGCTCTCCTCAATGCCGTTCTCAGTAAGGACCAATATCCTTTCAGCGTTGCGGATCGTGGATAATCTGTGAGCGATGACCAGAGTCGTTCTGTTCTTTGCAAGGCGCTCTAATGACTCCTTGACGATATTCTCGCTCTCGTTATCAAGCGCAGATGTGGCTTCATCGAAAATCAGCACCGGCGGGTTCTTTAAGAACACGCGTGCTATAGAGATGCGCTGTTTCTGGCCGCCCGAGAGCTTGACGCCGCGCTGGCCGATATCGGTGTCGTAGCCGTTTGGCAAAGATGTGATAAAGTCGTGCGCGTTGGCAAGCTTTGCAGCCTCAATTATCTCCTCTTTGGTTGCGCCCGGTCTGCCGTAACTGATGTTCTCGAGGATCGTTCCTGCGAACATATAGACATCCTGCTGGACGATTCCGATGTTGTCCCTGAGGCTCTTTAATGTAACATCCCTTATGTCCTTTCCGTCCACCCTGATGGTTCCTCCTGTGACATCATAGAACCTCGGAATAAGGCTGCAGAGCGTTGTCTTGCCGCCGCCGGACGAACCTACAAGCGCGACATAGGAGCCAGCAGGAACATCAAGATTGATATGGCGGAGGACCCTGTGTGCACCTTCCTTATACTTGAACGAGACATCTTCAAATGTGATGTCACCCTTAACATCGCTCAAAACCTCTGCGCCTTCACTGTCCTTGATGTCAGGTTCGATGCTGATCATCTCAACGAATCGCTCGAATCCGGTGTAACCGTTCTGGAACTGCTCGGTAAAATCAATGATCATCCTGACCGGTTCGGTGAAGACATTTATATAGAGCAGAAATGTAATGAAATCAGGTACTTTGACCAGACCTTTGACCATAAGCACGCCGCCTGCAACGATAACGATTATGTTGATAAGGAGCGTGAAAGCAGTCATGCCTGAATGGAAGATTCCCATGTTAAGATAGCTTGCCTTTTTGGCAAGAAGGAACCCGTCGTTGCCTTCCTTGAATTTCGCGTTCTCGATGTCCTCGTTAGCAAACGATTTAACAACTCTGATGCCCGAGAGATTATCTTCTATCTGCGTGTTGATCTCGGCGATCTTTACCCTGTTCTGCCTGAAAGCCTTGCGCATACGCTTGTTGAGCACGTATGCAAACCAGAACATGAACGGCAGCAAAACAAACGCAGCAAGAGTCAGGTATCCGCTGATGCCTGCAAGTATTATAAATGCGCCGGTGATCTTGATCAGCGCAATGACTATGTTCTCGGGTCCGTGGTGCAGGAGTTCCGTGATCTCAAAGAGGTCGCTCGTTATCCTGCTCATGAGCTGGCCGACCTTCTGGTCATCGTAGAACGAGAATGAGAGTTTCTGGTAATGCGAGAAGATCTCTGCTCTCATGTCATATTCCATTTTCGCGCCCATGACATGACCATAATAGGAGATATAGTAGTTCGCAAAGAACTGAACAATGACGAGCACTATCAGGATGCCCCCGATCACGAGGATCTTATGCATGCCCGCTTCCGGCGTCATATCAGGGATCGTCGAAGTGATATTCCTTACCGCAAGAGGGATCACCAGAGCTATCGCTGATGCCAGTACCGCGAAAAACATATCCAGGAAGAAAGTTCCCAGATAGGGCTTATAGTAACTGATCATTCGCTTAAGGTTATCTCTCATAAGGTTCGGAATCTCCTTTCTGGATAATAGTAATGAATGATACCATTATAGTTAGAGAGAATAAATACCAATTTTTCACGCGATTCCGGTCATCAGAAAGAGGACTAAACCTATGGCTAAGCAAAAGAACAGCAAGATCACTGAAGCGGTAACCAGGATCCAAAAGATGGAAATGATACTGGACAAGCTCCTTGATACCATCTCCCTGCTCGAAAACTGTGAGGATCCGGCCGCGTCTTCAGAAAGACTTTCTGCCATCAAAAAAGATGTCTCCAAACTCGAGAGATATTACGAAGGCAGGAACTGGAAAGCCGATTTTGCGCTCGATGAAAAGGGCCTTCTCCCTGCTGACCTTAAGCGCGGAGTCCTTTCTGAGGACGGCATATATAATGCGCTGACAAGATACGAGGAACTGCTCGATGAGATGGGCACTGAGGAGATCTGAGATTCAGAGGCGCATGATCTGCGTTCCATCTTGTTTTCGCGCACGGGATATGATATTTTGACATCGTAACAGGGTAATTAGTTATTCGCGCTCTGCTACCGCGACGCCTTATGGCGGGGTTACCAATGATAAGAACCTTAGAATCTCATCATGAATGACACCAAGGGCCGTGATAAGCGGTCACTATTTGTTGTTCGTGAAAGGAGGTTCTTTTTTATGTCACAGAACAACGTATTCAATTACTTCAACAAACAGGCGAACTGGTCGTTCGACCAGTATGGGATCGTGTCCGAAAGTCTTACGGACTGGGACCTTGTCGATCTGATCAAGAGATTTGCCACGCCGGATTCACGGATCCTGGATCTGGGCACGGCAGGCGGCGAGAAGGTCATTGCAAACTACCCGGTATGCGCTGAGATACTTGCCACAGACTACTCACCCGAGATGATCAGGACAGCATGCAAAAACCTTGAAAAAAGCGGAAGGACAGACATTATTTTCAAGGTCATGGACAACCTTAACATGGATGTACCTGATAATTACTTTGACATCGTCACCGCCAGGCACACGATAACGGCGCCTGACCAGATCATCAGGTGCTTAAAACCCGGCGGACTGCTTCTCATCAGAGGCGTCGACAAGTACGACTGCCATGCACTGAAGATGGTATTCGGGCGCGGACAGGGATTTGACGATCCTCAACCTGTGAGCATCACCGACTATGAAGCCGTTCTCGAAGCAGGCTTTGCCGGTGTCGAGCTTGTTCCGATCCATGAGCGCGAATACTTCAAAGACAGGGAGTCTTTCAAATCATTCCTGCAAAGGGTTCCTATCCTTAATGTTTGCGACGAAGACAGAACCATCGAGGATGACCTGCTTGATCAGTACATCAGTGCAAACACGTTTGGCGGCATGATAAGGCTGCTACGAAGGTGCTACGGGATCACAGCGCGAAAGCCGGAATGAGGCCTTAATCCTGCCGCCTGCTCACATAACAGGATGAGGGCTATGGCATTCCTTAGGGCATCGCTATCCGGACAGGAAGGATTAACGAAGACAGGCCGCAGAGCACATACCGGCCGTCCGGTTTTCGAGCGCGCGGAATGGGTCAATTATAATTGACAAAAAATCAGAGATTATTGTATATTTACCTATAGATTTTTATATCTAAGGGGTAGATTGATATGGCAATTTGGGATCATCCTGCAAACAATGCAGGCGGTTTTGGCTCATCCAAAATCAGGACTTTCTCGGCAGACTCAGTTAAGTGTCCTAACTGTGCGTCTAATCTTGTTTACGAATCAAGCCACGGCGCAATGATCTGCAGGGGCTGCGGCGGTCTTTTTGACCCCGAGACACTTGATAAGGTCGGTTCTTTCGGCATCGTGAATCCCGAGAAGAATTACGACGGCACCATCGAAGTCAGCAAGGATGATGAATCCAGAGTCGAGATCGTCTGCAATTCCTGCGGTGCGGAGATAGTCACCGATAAGAACACTTCATCAACCTTCTGCGCATTCTGCGGTTCGCCCGCACTCGTCACGAGAAGGCTCACAAGGGAATTCAAGCCCGACTACATCATTCCTTTCAAGCTCGATAAGGAGAAGGCTATAAAGATCTTCGAGGAATATTGTGAAGGCATTGATCATCTGCCCAGAAATTTCAAGTCCAAGAAGGCCATTGCCAAGATGACAGGGCTTTATGTACCCACATGGATAATATCCACCGAAGTTGAGGTCTTTGTCGCCGGCAAGGGAAACATGGGCAAGATGGTCGACTCCGTTTATGCCGAAAACTATACAGCTTCAAGCGGCAATTATTCACACTTAACCTACGGCAAGGTCAAGTTCAGACTGAAGAACGTTCCTTTTGACGGTGAGCTCAAGATTGCAAACCGTCTGATGGCAGCTGCTGAACCGTTCGATTACTCCGAACTCGTCAGATTCAGACCGGAATTCCTGCAGGGATATTACGCAGAAAAATATGACGAACTGCCTCTGGACATGACAGACCGGATCTACAAGCGTCTGGACAGATATGCGCTGGCAGTATGTGATGAGGTCACTTTCGGTTACGATGATTTCGTTCCTGAATCAGATGCAAGTACAACCAGATACAACAACCAGGACATCAAGTACGCACTTCTTCCCTGCTGGTTCCTGAGCATCGACTACGACGGCAGAAAATACCAGTACATAGTCAACGGCCAGACAGGAAAAGTATCCGGCGAATTCCCTTATGCCAAGGGCTGGGAGACGATCGAGCGCACCGGAAGACGTGCGAGAATGGAAGCAATAAGCATTAACACGGGCCTTCGCGCATGTCTTTATGCCATCCCCATGATCGCCATCGGTCTTATCAGAGGATTTGGCAGTTCCAGGAGCAACCTGTCCTTCATCAGGTTTATCTATGACCATCCCGTTGAGCTCCTGCTTATCGCATTCACAGCCGGCGCAGCATTATATTTCATGGCTGAGATCCTGCCTAAGATCCTCCGCGGAAGAGAAAAGAAGGATCTCGAGATCCTATCACGTGCAAGCTCACACGACATAGCGCCTGAACAGGGTGTCGCCGCATATTATGATCCGTCATTTCCCATCTCTGCCTTTGAGACAACAAAGGATTTCGTATCCCTTGAGACAGGCTGGAAATATGGCGAGAAGCAGCGCTTCGACTTTAAGACGGCAAAACCTGAAGCTGAGAAGTTCGAAGAGAACGAGAATGCTACAGAGTATGAGAAGCAGGGTATGGACCGCCGCATGATGCAGTAAGGTCTGATGCCGAATGCTTACGAATGTGGCTGGATGCTGCCGGCCGGGGTGAAATCTCGAAAAGTGTCCGCCGGCAATTAGCCATGAGGATTATTCGTCATCAAGTTTAAGTACGCTCATGAAGGCTTCCTGCGGGACTTCGACAGAACCTACCTGTCTCATACGCTTCTTACCTTCCTTCTGCTTCTCGAGGAGCTTCTTCTTACGCGAGATATCACCGCCGTAGCACTTGGAGGTAACGTCCTTGCGGTAAGCCTTGATGGTCTCTCTTGCAATGATCTTGCCTCCGATCGCTGCCTGGACAGGGACCTCGAACTGCTGCCTCGGAATGTTCTCTTTGAGCTTCTCGCACATCCTTCTGCCTCTCGAGTATGCCTTGTCGGCGTGAACGATAAACGACAAGGCGTCTACCGCGTCACCGTTCAACAGAATGTCGAGCTTAACAAGCTTGGATCTCTGATATCCTGCAGGCTCGTAGTCCAGAGATGCATATCCTCTCGTGCGTGATTTCAGCGCATCAAAGAAGTCGTAGATGATCTCATTCAACGGCATCAGATAGTGGAGCATTACACGCTTCTCATCAAGATATTTCATATCCGTATATTCACCGCGGCGCTCCTGGCAGAGCTCCATGATGTTGCCTACATATTCTTTGGGAAGCATTATCGTAGCCTTTACGATGGGCTCTTCCATGTAGTCGATGGATGCCGGATCAGGCATGTTAGTAGGATTGGAGCAGTCAACACAGGATCCGTCAGTCAAATGGATCTTGTAGATAACGGAAGGCGCAGTGCTTATGAGGTCAAGATTGAACTCGCGCTCAAGTCTTTCCTGGATAACTTCATAGTGAAGAAGGCCTAAGAATCCGCATCTGAAGCCGAAGCCCAGAGCAGCGGAAGTCTCAGCATCAAAGGAGAGCGCTGCGTCGTTGAGCCTTAACTTTTCCAAAGCATCCTTAAGGTCGCCGTATCTTGCGCCGTCCACAGGATAGATTCCGCAGAATACCATCTGCTGGATGCCTTTGTAACCGATAAGAGGCTCATCAGCCGAATTGTCAGCAAGGGTGACTGTGTCGCCCGGAGCGGTATCCCTGACGTTCTTGATCGAAGCGCAGATGTATCCTACCTCACCTGCCTTAAGGCTTTCGGTGGGCACGAGTTCGCCGGGATGGAACATGCCGAGTTCGGTAACCGTGAACTCCTTGCCGGAGTGCATCATCTTGATGCGGTCGCCGGTCTTTACCGTGCCGTTCTTGACTCTTACGCTGACGATAACGCCTTTGTATGAATCGTACTTGGAATCGAAAACAAGAGCCTGCAAAGGCAGTGTCTCATCGCCTTCGGGCGCCGGCAGATATTCAACGACCTTCTCAAGGACTTCTTCGATGTTGATATCACTTTTCGCTGAGATCAAAGGAGCATAAGAAGCATCGATGCCGATGTCGTCCTCGATCTCCTGGCGGACCTCTTCAGGTCTTGCCGAAGGAAGATCGATCTTGTTAATGACGGGCAGGACCTCAAGATCAGCATCGACAGCCAGATATACGTTTGCGAGGGTCTGCGCCTCAACGCCCTGGGATGCATCGACCACGAGAATGGCGCCGTCGCAGGCCGCAAGCGACCTTGAGACCTCGTAATTGAAGTCAACATGGCCGGGAGTGTCTATGAGGTTTAAAAGATACGTATTGCCGTCAGAAGCTTCGTAGGGAAGCCTTACAGCCTGTGACTTGATAGTTATTCCGCGCTCGCGCTCGATATCCATGTTGTCGAGTATCTGGTCCTGCATCTCGCGCTTTTCCCTTACGTGGGTATGCTCGATGAGACGGTCAGCCAGCGTGGACTTTCCGTGATCGATATGCGCTATAATGCAGAAGTTTCTTATGTATTTGCGGTAGTTCTCACTCATTTAAGCTCAATTCCTTTGTCAGAGCACTTTTATCTCACTTACAGGGAAAACTCTGATAACGGCAACACCCTTGATCCTGTTAACGGTAAAGGGTCCGAGGTTTCTTGAATCGTTGCTGACAGGCCTGTTGTCGCCCATGCAGAAGTATTCATCGTCAGCCAGAACGACCTCGTCGTAGCCCTTCCTGAGACCTGTATCCATAACATATGTCGTGACTCCCGCAGGAAGGTAATTCTCCTGCAAAAGGTAGAATTCCTCAGAATCAGAAGGCTTGATATAGACATTGCCGTCCTTGATCCTGATAGTCTCACCGGGAAGGCCGACGATTCTCTTAACAAGATACTCAGGATTTGAATAACCCTCCATATCGCTGCCGTCCAGGATAACGATGTCGCCTCTCTTATAACTCTTGACATATGTCGATATCTTTTGCGCGAAAATAACATCTCCGGAGCTCAGCGTCGGCTCCATGGAATCGCCGTTGACGTTGTCTCTCTGGACAAGGAAAACAACGATAAAGAGTCCTGCGAGAACGCCGATGCAGATGGTGCGGAGCCAGTCGAAGATCTCATACGCGGTGCTGCCCTTTTCGAGTTTTCTGTTGCGGGAAGACTTCTTGCCGGACTCACTCTTGCTGTCCTTGTCGCTGTCCTTGTCAGCCTTATCTTCCTTCTCTCCGGATTTCTGCTCCGCGCCGCTTTCTTCCTTCGCTTCACTATTCTCTGCTGTTTCCTCAGCCTCAGAAGTTGCCGTATCGGAAGCCTCCTCTGCAGGAGCTGTATCTGCTGCGGAAACTGCCACTTCCTCAGGGATTATCTCCTCTTCAGGAACTGTCACTTCTGCGGGAGCTGCTTCATCTGCAGTAACTGCCTCTTCCGTAACGATGGGTTCTTCTGTCAGCTTATTCTCTTCGTCTTTCATTAGTTATCTCCGCCTGCTTCTTCTGTTGATTCAGTCTTGCTGATAGTTATATGTAATTCCTCAAGCTGCTTGTCTGTAACATATCCGGGCGCATCCATCATGATGTCCTGTGCGTTCTTGTTCATCGGGAAAGGGATTACCTCACGGATCGTCTCTTCGCCGGACAGGAGCATTACCATACGGTCAACGCCGGGAGCGATTCCCGCATGCGGCGGAGCGCCGTAGCAGAATGCGTTATACATTGCAGGGAACTTCTTCTTAACGTCCTCTTCGCCAAGTCTTACGAGCTCGAATGCCTTGATCATGATCTCAGGATCGTGGTTACGTACGGCGCCTGATGAGAGCTCGATGCCGTTAACAACGAG
>JAEEGL010593716.1_pt1 | contig 35162 bp, 31 predicted proteins | sample 9134231 | NCBI WGS metagenome assembly JAEEGL01 (sample SAMN16246548, study PRJNA631951) | gut metagenome | biome: gut microbiome; feature: rumen; material: fiber-attached | host: Bos | place: Iran: Karaj | collected 2018-10 | reverse complement strand
GCACCCGGGTCTGAGGAGCTCGCCGCCTGCCGCGCCCTGGGTGCTGCATTGTAACCGGAAAGCGGGGCAGAGAATGAGTGCTGTAATCATCGGCGGCAACGAGCGCATGGTACGCCGTTATCAGGATATATGCAGAGAACACGGATTTCAGGCTAAGGTATTCGCCAAGGAAAGCGGGTCCGCCATGAAGAAGAAGATCGGCTCCCCTGATCTCATGATTGTCTTTACTACTACAGTATCCCACAAGATGGTCATCTGTGCTTCGCAGGAAGCCAGACGGAATAATGTTCCGGTAGTCCATGTCCACTCCAGCAGTTCTTCTGCTCTGGATCAGGCTCTTTCCGTTCATTTTGCCGGCTGACCTGGTTCTTTCCCTGTCTGTCCGTTCCTCCGGCAGGCAGGGAAAACCTGTTTCTGGCTCTCCCGCATGTCAGCCAGAGCAGAATACATGGTTTTCGAAAAGAAAAAAGGAGCCCGAAGGCTCCTTTTTCTCGGAATTAAAGTTTTTCCTTGACCTTTGCGGCCTTGCCCACGCGATCGCGCAGATAGTAGAGCTTAGCCCGGCGGACCTTACCGCGGCGGACTGTCTGTACATCCACGATGTTGGGGGAATGAACCGGGAAGACCTTCTCCACGCCCACACCGTAGCTCAGGCGCCGGACCGTAATGGTCTGCTCCACACCGCCGTGCTTCTTGGCGATGATGGTTCCCTCAAAGACCTGGATCCTCTCGCGGGCACCTTCCTTGATCTTTACATGGACGCGGACAGTATCGCCTACGTTCATCTGAGGAAGGGTCTCCTTCATGTTCTGTTGATCCAGCTTTTCAATCAGATTCATGCCGAATCCTCCTTTATTCAAAGGCGTTCTTACCGCAGCGAAATGCCATACACAGTGCTTCCTGTGTGGCGCGGCAGCGGACCGCCCGTAGTCAGCCTGACTATTTTAGCATAGGTACTTTGCAAATGCAAGACTTTTTTCTTGTTTTTTTCCAAGGCTGTTTCAGCACCGTCCTGGGGCAGATTCCCCTTACTGTGCAGAATCCCTGCTGGATCCGTTCTCTGCCGCCCGGTACAGCCGGTATGCCAGAATCAGGAGCAGAATGTCCAGAACTATTGCAAGCAGATACCACCAGGTAGTAATCGTCAGCACCACGTTGACTGCCGCGTCCATCGTCAGAAGAACAACCATGCTCACGGTTCCCCATCTTCTCCGGCGTGACACGCCAAAAATCGCCGCGCTGATCCAGGCATAGAAAGCAATCACAGCAAGGATGCTGGCAATGAACAGAGGTACTGAGACGCTGCTGCCGGTGAACACGAGGATCGGGCACCATCCCAGAGGCACAGGCGCCATCTGTTCCAGACCGAACACCACCACCCAGCTCAGTACAATGCACACCCCGGTGAAGCAGGACAGAAGGGCCGTCAGGGCCCGGGCCCGGCCGCTCATGTACGTCCGGTGGAACCAAATCCTCCGGAGCCGCGCTCCGTGTCGTCCAGTTCCTCCGCCTCCTCATAGGGTTCCTGCAGAAACGGTACAATAATCATCTGTGCCACCCGCTCGTAGGGAGAGAGCGTCTGCGGCTCCCCGGAGTGGTTATGCAGGGCAACGCGCACTTCACCCCGGTAGTCCGCGTCGATGACGCCCACTTTGTTGGCAGGTGCCAGGCCTTTTTTTGTGCCAAGACTGCTGCGGGCAAAAACCAGCCCCACGCAGCCTCTGGGAATTGCCACCGCTATGCCTGTGGGCAGAACGGCTGTTTCTCCCGGTGCAATTGTAATCTCCTGTTCCGAGCAGACATACAGGTCCGCTCCGGCGGCATCAGCGGAACCGTAAGCGGGCGTCTTTGCATCGGGACGAAGTTTCCTGAATCTCATCCGGATTCCTCCCTCCGGTCATCGTTAGCATCGTATGGTAGTATACCATACCTGGCGGCAAAAGTAAAACAGTTCTGCAGGAAGGGAAAGAGCGCTCCCTGCACGGGAGCGCTCTCAGATAACAGATCAGATGCGAATGGCTGCATCGTAGGCAGTGCGGGTGGAGGTGCGTACGTTCTTGGCCTCCACGCAGTCGCCGATGGCAGCAAAGTCGGGAGCTGTCATGTGGAAGCTCTCAGCCAGATCGGAACGGGGCCGCATGCCGGAGGACATGACCACGACGTCCGCCTCGACAAACTGCTCGTTGCCGTCCTTGTCCACGAAGGCAACGCCCTTGTCGGTGATACCGGTGCAGCGGGCAGAGGTGTACTGGGCGATTCCCTGATCGTTCATCAGGCCCAGCATTACACCGCGGGTCAGATGGAAGGTCTCAGGACACAGTTCCGGGAGCATCTCGATGATGGAGACCTTCTTGCCCTTTTCAGCCAGGGCCAGTGCGGTCTCGCAGCCCACCTCGCCGCCGCCGATGAGAACGACCTTTTCGCCGATCTCGTCGATGTGCTTGTAGCACTCCTCGGCAATCATCACATTCTTGCCGTCGGTGCCGGGGATGGGCGGTACGAAGGCGTTGGCGCCTACTGCGGCCAGCACCCAGTCAAACTTTTCTGCCTCGATCATTTCGGGCGTGGCCTCGGTGTTGAGCCGCACCTTGACACCCAGTTTCTCCACCAGCTTCATCTGATAGTGCAGGAACTTGGCCAGGTCATACTTGAAGGAGACCTGCTCGGAGAATACCAGCTTGCCGCCCAGGCGGTCAGCCTTCTCGAAGATGGTCACATCATGACCCCGTCTGGCCGCTACGATAGCAGCCTCCATGCCGGAGGGACCGCCGCCGATAATGCCGACCTTCTTGGGAGTAGTGGACTCCGGGATCAGATCCTTCAGCTGGTTCTCACGGCCAACAGTCGGGTTGACGGAGCAGGCAAAGGAACGTGTCTTGGGATTGCTGTACTCCAGGCAGTGGAAGCACTTGATGCAGGGGATGATCTCATCTTCCTGCCCATGCCGGGCCTTTTCAGGCATCTCCGGGTCTGCGATGGTGCCGCGGGCCATGGCCACGAAATCGGCGCCGCCTGTGGCCAGAGTCTCCTCGATGAGGGCGGGATCCTGGAACGCACCCAGCGTCAGCACGGGCTGGGGCACACCAAGCTCCTTGATGCGCCGGGCAAACCGGGCATTCTGGGCAGGCTTGTGGAAAATGGTGGGATGCATGATAGCTTCGGTGCCGGGGATGGACATATTGCCCGCTGAAATATGGGCAATATCAATACGGTCGCCGGCCATCCGCAGGAACTCGGCGATATCCTCGGGCATCAGCTGCTTTTCGGCATTGGGATAGCCAACCGCGTCCGCCAGCTCACAGCCTGAGATCCGGTATTCGATGAGGATCTTTTTGCCGACCCGCTCCCTGATGGCGTCCAGAATCATCATGGGGAACCTGCAGCGATTCTCAAAGGATCCGCCGAACTCGTCAGTGCGCTTGTTGAACAGGGGGCTCATAAACCGGTTGATGACCAGTCCGTGGCCGCCGTGGATCAGGATGGAGTCAAATCCAACCTTGACCGCTGCTTCCGCCACATCAGCATAGTCCTTGGCAATGGCCTCCATGGCTTCCCGGGTCAGCATGGGACGCTCGGAGCCATCGGGTCCGGGAGTTCCGTCCACGGAGTAGAAGAAATGCTTTCCCTCGCCCTTCTTGCCGCCGGTCCAGCCGGAATAGAAGAACGCCAGCAGTTCGATGGCGACCTTGGCGCCGTAGAAGTGGATCTGATCCACGGTGCGGACCCAATAGCGGTGGTAGGCACTCTGACGCAGGTCCAGGTTGTGCCAGCCGGGCCGGAACGGTGCAAGGGAGTTCATGTCATGGCCTGCAATAGTAACGGAGGCGGTGCCGCCCCGGGCCTTTTCCACGTAGTAGGCACGATAGGCATCGGTGGGATAGGGCTCATCGGTCTGCAGCAGATGGGGCGTTGCGGGAGCCTGGAAGATGCGGTTCTTGAACACCACGTTGCCGACCTTATAGGGGCTGAACAGTGTGGGATATTCCGGATGTGTCATGGAAAAACCTCCTAATCATAATTCACTGATTTATTTTACAGGATTGCACTTCGAATTGCAACTGTTTCACAGTTACATTTTCTGTACTTATGTTGCAGAATGTGTCAAACCCCGGGTGTCAGAACAACGATCCCCCGGTCGGACAGCGCATCCACGGCAGGCTGCAGCTGCGGCTCCTTTACAAGGATGTAGTCCGTGTCATAGGTGGAAACCGCAAAAATGCTCACGCCCGCCGCCGCCAGGACTCCGCTGAGCTCCGCCAGAATTCCCACCAGTGAAAACTCCATGGTGCCTGCTACCCGCAGAGCGCGCCAGCCGTCTTCCCGTGCGTTCGTTTCCGCCGGCACCGCTGACGTCCTGCATACCAGCGACAGCTCCGAATCCGTCTTCCCGACAAAGCAGAATTCCTCCTGCAGCAGTTCCGGCGACAGCGTCGGCACCTTGCAGACGGTGAAGTACTGTGTCAGCAGCTCCAGGGTCATGATTCCACCTCCAGCTTTTTCTCGATACATACAAGATTCACGCCGTCGATTCCGTTGAAGCAGCACGGAAGAATGTCGGCTTCGGTATAGCCCATACGGCGGTACAGACGTCTTGCCCGGGTGTTGACGGCATTGGTGTCGATCCGCAGGAACCGGCACCCCTGCTCCAGCGCGTAGCGCTCGTAGAATCCTACAAATCCGGTTCCGATGCCCTTCCCTGCTGCGGCAGGATCCACCGACAGGGTGTGAAGCACCATGATCTCCCGGTCAGGGGCGGCGTGGGTCCACCGGGCCAGCGCGTATTCCGGCACCTGAACCTGATTGATCCGCGCAGATGCCAGAATGCTGCCGTCCTGTTCCCAGACGAACAGCTCCCCGGCCTCCAGTGCCTCCAGGGCGGTTTTCTCAGTGGGGTAGGTGCCGCGCTCCCATCCGATGGACACACGTCCCTGCTCCTGCTCCGTGAGAATTGCATCATAGATTCGCGCCACGGCAGGAATATCCGCCGGCGCAGCTTTTCGTATCATCCCACCGTCTCCTTTCCCACTCATTATATCTGCCCATTGAAAAAAAGTAAACAGGCCGGATCGCTCCGGCCTGTCTGCTATGTCCAGAATTTCAGCATCAGGAGAATCGCAATTCCGATTCCGGCCATGAACACCATGGCAATCAGCAGTGCCGCCATGGTCGCTCCCAGCGCTGCATAGCCGCGCTCCTTCCGGCTCAGGCCGGTATCCTGGCCTGCCGGCTTCTGCGGCGTATCGGAGGTTTTCCTGAACCGGGGGATCAGCAGGGGCGGACGGGAGATGCCGCTCATGTCGGCAATGGTTCTGCCGTCATCCTCCCAGTCTTCTTTCCGGTTCATACGTCATTATACAGGTGGCAGACCACATAATGGCCGGGCTCCACCTCTTTCTGCAGCGGTGCCTCATGCTTGCATTTCTCCATGCACTGGGCGCATCGGGTGTGGAACTTGCATCCCTCCGGCGGATTCGCCGGGGAAGGGATGGAGCCCTCCAGAACGATACGCTCCCGCTTGATGGTGGGATCCGGTACCGGGATGGCGGAGAACAGCGCCTTGGTGTATGGGTGGAGCGGATTGGCAAAGATATCCGCCGTTTCACCGTATTCCACCAGATTGCCCAGATACATGACGCCCACGGCATCGGAAATATGCTCCACCACGGAAAGGTCATGGGAAATGAACAGATATGTCAGGTTGTACTTCTCCTGCAGCTCTTTCAGCAGATTGATGATCTGGGCCTGGATGGATACGTCCAGGGCGGAAACCGGCTCGTCGCAGACGACAAATTCCGGATTTACCGCCAGTGCCCTGGCAATGCAGATACGCTGCCGCTGCCCGCCGGAGAACTCATGGGGATAGCGGTCCTTATGGTATGGCTGCAGGCCGCAGTTGTCCATTACGGTGTCGATATAGTCGTCAAACTCCTCCTTGGGCACAAGGCCGTGCTCCCGTACCGCCTCACCGATAATCTCGCCCACGGGAAGCCGGGGACTCAGGCTGGAGAAGGGATCCTGGAAGATGATCTGCATCTTGGTCCGCAGCTCCCGCAGGTCCTTGTTCTTCAGGTCATATACCTCCTGCCCGTTGAACAGCACCTGTCCGCCGGTCTTTTCATCGTAAAGCCGGAGGATGGTCCGTCCGGTGGTGGACTTGCCGCAGCCGGATTCTCCCACGAGGCCCATGGTGGTGCCGCGCTTCAGATTGAAGGTGACGCCGTCCACAGCCTTGACCCAGCCGGTTACATGGGAGATCATACCGCCCTTGATGGGGAAGTGCTTCTTCAGACCGTTGACCTGAAGGATATACTGGGGATCATACTCCACAGGCGTGAAGTCGCTTTGTATCAGCTGATTCGCCATTTATGACTCCCCCTTCTCATAGAAGCGGTAGCAGCTGACTTTATGGGTCTCCGAAAGAGAGATTTCCTCCGGATAGGCCCCGTCGCACTGCTCCACACACATCTCGCAGCGGTCCTTGAAATAACAGTAGTCCGGCATGTCAACAGGGTTGGGCACCTTGCCCGGGATGGAATAGAGTTTGTCCACCTGCTTGCCGACCACAGGCTTTGATGCCATCAGGCCGATGGTATAGGGATGGGCGGGATGGGCAAAGATCTCCTCCGCGGTTCCCTTCTCCACCACACGGCCGGCGTACATGACCACCACATAGTCCGCCATCTCCGCAATCACGCCCAGATCGTGAGTAATGAGCATGATCGAGGAATTGATCTTGTCTTTCAGGTTCCGGAGCAGATCCAGAATCTGAGCCTGAATCGTCACGTCCAAGGCCGTGGTCGGCTCGTCGGCGATGATGATCTTCGGGTTGCAGGCCAGTGCCATGGCGATCATGACACGCTGGCGCATGCCGCCGGAAAGCTCGTGGGGGAACATCCGATAGACGCCTTCCACATTGGCGATTCCCACCATCTCCAGCAACTGAAGGGTGCGCTTCCGGATCTCCGCCTCGCTCTTCCCCTCTCCGTCGTGGAGGGCAATGACCTCATCTACCTGATCGCCGATTCGGAACACCGGATTCAGAGAGGTCATGGGCTCCTGGAAGATCATCGATACGAAATTGCCCCGTAGCGACTGCATGGTCTCGTTGGGCGTCTTGACGATGTCATACGCCTTGTCGCCCAGATTCAGCCGGATCTCACCCTCGACGATCTGGCCCTGGGGCCGCTGGATCAACTGCATCAGGGAAAGGCTTGTGACAGACTTTCCGCAGCCGGACTCACCAACAACACCCACGGTTTTTCCGATGGGTACATCGAAGGTGACACCGTCCACGCTTTTGACAACACCGGTATCCGTAAAGAAGTAGGTGTGGAGGTTGTCGAATTCCACTGCATTCCGGACGTCATGCATCTGCGTCAGATACTCGCTCTCCGGTACGTTCTTGCGTTTGCGCTTCTTCTCGTACTCGTTGGTGATCTTGCGGTTCTGCCGGGAGATGCGCCGGGATTCCCGGGAGGAGAGATAGCCCTCCTTTTTCTTTCTCGCCATCTTGCTCCTCCTTTCAGCGCTTCATCTTCGGGTCGAAGGCGTCCCGCAGTCCGTCGCCGACCAGATTGAAGGCCAGAACAGTGAGCAGCAGGAGCAGGCCCGCAGGAATCCAGATGAACCAGTAGGTCGTCAGAACGAAGGTGTTGTTGACGTCGTTGATGATGTTGCCCCAGGAGGCAAACGGGAACTTGACGCCCAGGCCCAGGAAGCTCAGCGTTGCCTCGGTCAGGATCGTGCCGCCGATGCCCATGCTGACGGAAACAATGATCTGTGGAATCACGTTGGGAACCAGGTGCTTGAAGATCCGGCGGGAAACGCTGATGCCCAGAGCCTCGGTGGCGGTCATGAACTCCTGCTCCCGGAGAGACAGGATCTGTCCCCGGATGAGCCGGGCCATGCTTGGCCAGCCCAGGAAACCAAGGATCAGCATCAGGTACAACATCCGGATTTTCGGATCCACGCTCATGGCATCCATGGCGGCGCCGAGGATAATGATGATCGGCATGGACGGGATACAGTAGAAAATATCCACGATACGCATGATCAGGTTATCCACCCATTTGCCGAAGTAACCGGCTACGCCACCCAGAATGATGCCCAGAATCGTGCTGATGATCTCGACAATGAAGCCGATGATCAGCGATACGCGGCCGCCGTACATCAGGCGGGTCAGCATGTCCATGCCGTTCCGGTCTGTGCCCAGCCAGTGTGCCTTGCTCGGGTAGGCATAGGTATCATAGACTCTCGTGGCGGTTTCCTGGAGAACGGTCCAGGTCTTCAGATCCGCCCGGTATGTGATGGTGTATTCGGCTGTGACGCCTTCTTCATCCGTATAGGTGAACACATCCTCCCCTTCCTGGAGACAGATGATCAGTTCCTCCTGGAACTCTCTGGGCAGGAACACGTCGGACATGACAGGCTGCACCACATATCTCGATATGAAGGCAACCTCACTGCCACCGCTTTCCACCACACCGTTTTCATCGATGGTGTAATTCTGTCCGTCCGCGGAGAAGCTGCCCTGTCCGTTGGTATAGGCCAGAAGCGCCTGATACTGAAAATCATAGCTCAGGCCTGCACCCTCCACACTGGAGCTGATGATGTCCTTGTATGCAACACCCAGGGTCGTGTCGTCAGCCAGCGCGATCCGGTATAGATCCTGCCCCTCCTCCACGAGCCTGTATACGGTATCCTTGTAGGTGAATTCCTCCTGGTGCTTCTGCATGGCCAGGACCACCTGCGCCTGCAGCACGTTGCCCAGTTCCTGTCCATCCGCCACAGCATAGCGGTATTCCTCGTTCAGCACCACGCCGGCATAGTCCTTGTGCTGCTCGTCTGTGCGGTAGAACTGTTCATTCTCTGCATAGGGCGTAATGATGCCGCCCAGGAACGAGAACAGGAACATGAACGCCAGAATTGCCAGGCCGGCCACTGCAATGCGGTTCCGGAAGAACCGCTTGGCCACCATAGCACCCGGAGAGAGAACCTTGACCCGGCGGTCGTCGTTGAGGGAATACTGTTCCTCTCCGTTTCCTCCGCTGGAGGCGGAGCTGTTCTTCACGGCGTCCTCCGTGATTTTCTCAGCATGACGCCTGGCTACATTGCCGGGCACATTCTGCGTCCGCAGGGGGGGACGGTCATCCCGATTGACATTTTTCATATCGTCACTCATATCGGCCCCTCCTCTCTTACGCGATGCGTACCCGCGGATCCACCACGGCGTACAGAATGTCGGCAATCAGGTTGCCCAGCAGGGTCAGGATGGCGATGAACGCCAGATAGAACATGGAGAACGGAATGTCTCCGGCCACCATGGCGTGGTAGGAGGCATAGCCGATTCCCGGAATGGAGAACAGCGTCTCCGTAATCAGCGCACCTGAGAACAGGCCGGGCAGGCTGCCGCCGATAATGGTAACCAGGGGAATCAGTGTGTTGCGGAAGGCGTGATGATAGATAACCTTCCGTTCGCTCAGTCCCTTTGCCCGGGCGGTCCGGATATAGTCGGCGTTGAGCACCTCCAGCATGTTCGTCCGGGTGTAGCGCATCAGGGAACCGATGCTGATCACCACCAGGGTAAGACATGGCAGGAACAGATGGTTTGCCTTGTCCAGGAACTGCCCCCATGCGGAGAGCTGCTCATAGTTGCGTCCCACCAGGCCGAACAGGTCAAACCAGCCCAGCTTCACGGAAAAGACCAGCTTTAGCAGTGACGCAAAGAAGAACGTGGGCAGAGAGATGCCCGCAAGAGCGATCACCGAGATCGTGTAGTCCGCCTTGGAATACTGCTTGGTGGCGGCAATAATGCCCAGAGGTACGGCAATGATCACCTCAAAGAACATGGTGATCAGTCCCATGATAAAGGAGATCCCGATGGTATCCTTGAATTCCTCCACCACGGGAACTGTATAGAACCAGCTGTCCCCGAAGTTGCCTCTGCAGAAATCCGCCAGCCATCCGAAGAAGCCCAGCAGGATGCCCTTGTCCATATTGTACATGGCAGTAAGCTGCGCCATCCATTCCTCATAGCTCTTGGAGCCCGGCTGCTGGGACTTGGCCCGTGCCACGCTCTCAATGTAGGACGTGGGCAGGCAGCGCATGATGGTATAGATGATGAGCATTACAAAGAAAAAAATGATAACAGAGAGAATAAGTCTCTTGACTATGAATTTCCCCATGGATCGAACCTCCGTTCCGGGCTGATGCCCTTAGTCTGCTTTGCCGCAGCTCTGTATGCGCCGGAAACGCATAGGGAACTGCGGCAGGGTCTCCCGTTCCGCTCCGCAGAGTGCGGAGCGGAACGGGGATCGGAGATTCAGGTATTATTTCACGGTGATATTCTCGATCTCGCTGAACCAGGGGTAGAAGGTGGTGATATCCGGGGTCACAGAGTCGAGATTCACGCGCTCGGAACTGAAGATGATGGCGTTCTGGCGCTGGTAGGTGGGAACCTCAACAGCCCAGTCGATGATGATGTCCAGGCAGGCCTTATACATAGCCTTGCGGTAGGCCTGATCAGTAGAGGCACGGGCATCCAGGATCAGCTGGTTCAGCTCGGCGTCATCGATGGCATACTGATAGTTGGATCCGCCGGGATCATGGGATTCATCGCCGGAGAAGTAGATCTGGTACATATCGGGATCCACAGTGGCGCCCCAGGCGGCGGCCCACATGGCAACCTGCTGCGCATCCAGGGCATCCCACAGCTCGGAGGAGTTGGTGAGGTCCTTGATGATCAGGTTCATGCCGATGGTCTTCAGGGCGTTGCTGGCCTCAGAGAAGATCATGAAGGCAGGGTGGTCGCCGGTGCCGTCTGCAGGGATCCATGCGGTGTACTCCAGGGAAGCGCCGTCGGGAGCAGCGGTGAGCTGGCCGTCCTTTACGGTGAAGCCGGCTTCCTCAAAGAAGCCCAGTGCTGCCTGCAGGGCGGCGGCATAGCGCTCCTCATCGGACATGCCGGAGGTGTAGATGTCCTTTCCGTCCTTATCCACGGAGAAGGCCACCTTGTAGCCGTCATCAGCGGGCTGGGGTGCTGCCCAGGAGGTGTTGGAGATGGGATAGTTGATGACGGAGGCACGCTCGCCGTAGTAGGAGTCAATGGCCACGTCACGGTAGACGCAGAGAATGGTGGCAAAGGCCTTGCGCAGTGCCTTGGAGGCGTCAGAGGCAGGCTCGCCGCCCACATTCATGACATTGGCGTTCATGCCGATGTAGCCGTAGCCCAGATTGTCCACGGTGTTGGTGGTGATCTTGTCGCCGCTCAATGCTCCGCCGTTGGCGGTCTCGATGGCTTTCACGGTGTCTTCGTTCAGGCTGGGGTCGGTGATGTCGATGGTCCCGGTGACAACGCCGTTGAGCTTGTCGTCATCGGTGGTGCACTGCTGGAAGTTGAGGTACTTGGTCTTCGGGGCACCCTTGAAGTATTTCTCGTTGGCCTCGAAGTTGATAACGCCGTTCTCGAACTTGATGAACTTGTAGGGGCCGGCGCCCAGAGGCTGGGTGGTCTTGGACCGGATAAGGCTCAGGTCGCCCTTGGGGAAGCCGAAGGAGTTGTTGTTGTAGTCAAACTGAGCCTTGTCGCCGTAATAGTGCAGCGGGGCAATGGCGAAGGTCAGCTGATAGATGGCAGTGGCATCGATCTGGGTCATGACAATCCGCATGTTGTAGTCATCGATCTTCTGGATGCCGGAGATGTTGGCCGCGGACTCACCGGTCTCAACGCCGATGGTGTACTTTTCATAGTCTTCCATCAGAGAAGACAGGGAGGAACCGGCAGACTCTGTATCGCTGAGGGTGGCATAGTCGCCTTCGTAGGCCTCTACCATGGTCGCGAAGAAGTCGGCAGCCGTGGCGTCCTCAGGCAGCTCAAAGCCCCAGTTGGCAGCGCAGGCAGCAACGGAATCCTCGGGCGCATTGATGCCGTTGTCCTTGCAGTAATCCACGATCTCCTGAGCAAAGGCCTCGCCGGCCTTGTCCAGGCTGGCCCAGAACTCGGTCTGGGTGGCTTCATCCCAGTATTTGAAATCCTTGTTGTCCTTGCCCGCAGCAATGAGCAGGTTGTACATGGTGTCCATACCGGTGCGGTACTCCTCCATGCCCTCGATGGGCTGGGCAAACAGCGTGGAGCTTCCGTCATAGGTGGGGTCACACAGGACGTACATGGAGAAGATTACATCGTCGATGGTCATTGGTTCTCCATCGGAGAATACCAGATCATCCCGAAGCTTGATATCATAATATACCGAACCATCCTCGTTCTCGGTGATGGTCAGGTCAGCAGGACCATAGTAGGTATAGTCAGTGCCGTTGTAATTGACGGTCTCACCCTCGATGCCCTTCTGGATGACAGCGCCGGTACGGTCGCTGGTCAGCAGATTAACCTGAGTCTGCTGCCAGGCTTCCTGATCGTAGGCAGTCTCTGAAAAGAACGGGGAGAACTTGCTGTTGAAGGGAGAGTATCCCACCACCAGGGGCGTATCGGACGCCTCCTCAACAGCTTCTGTGGAAGGCTCCGCAGAAGAAGCGGCCTTGTCACCGCAGGCGGCCAGAAGGCCCACGCACATGCACAGGGCCAGAAGCAGCGCCAGCAGCTTTCTTGTCTTAATCATTTTCTGTTTTCCTCCTTGAAATAAGTTCTGAACAAAACGGATCAAATCCGTGGGTTCACAATGTTTTTCATGCCGCGACAGCCGGCATGGGAAGGATGTGTCCTTCCGTCAGGCATTCTTTTCCCAGCGAAGAAACCGGAACCGGCTTTTTCCCATAAGGGCAAGAATCCCGGATACAGCCAGCAGGAGCAGGCAGGCAGTCGCGGCTTCCTGTTTGTCCGCTGCGCCGTGAAGGAGCAGGTGCAGGCCCTCCCCTGCCGCAGCCGCCAGTGACAGGACTCCCGCCGCAGTCAGTCTGCGAGGCGCGCTCTCCGCGGAGGCGCAGTCCGTCTCCCGGATGGGATCTCCGCCCAGGGACAGCCGTCCCAGCGCCCAGAGCCCCGCGCACAAAGCGATCAGCGCCGCCACATAGGGAATCAGCACATATACGCTGCCGGTCATCCCCGGTGCAGACAGGCACCCGGCAGTGATCAGTGCCAGCGCGCTGATCCCGCAGAGCGTCCATAGAAGGGCAAGCTGTCGGATCCGGGTGGGCTTTCCCGCATAGCGGCAGTAGCCTCCGGTATAGAAGAGTTTTCCTTCCTCATCACGCCGGAAGTATTCCAGCTCAGATCGGTGTTTTCTGCCGAGCATGCTATGCGATCCCGGTCAGATCATAGTCTTCCAGCCAGGACCGCGCCTTCCGGCACACATCCCGCAGGCAGTCCTCTCCGAAGGGGCTCTCCAGCTGCGCGTTGCGCAGCAGCTCGGTGAACACCCGGCTTCCGCCCTGCTTTGTGTATGCCATATAATGCTGCCATGCAGTCGCCCGGTCCTCCTGGAGCATGGCCCAGAACTGCAGAGCCACTGTCTGGGCAAGGCAGTAGTCGATATAATAGAAAGGAGCCTCATAGATGTGGCTCTGACGCTGCCAGCCCTCCCCCTCCGCGTAGAACAGGATATCGCCGTCCAGCTTCATCCACGGCATATAGATTCCCAGAAGCTCTTTCCAGGTCCCGTGCCGTTCCGCCGGGGTCATCTCCGGCTTCTCATAGACCAGGTGCTGGAAATGATCCACCATGGTGCCGTAGGGAATGAAAGTCAGGGCGCCGGCCAGATGGCTGTATCGGAATTTCCTGGCATCATCGCCGAAGAAGCTTTCCGCCCATGGCCAGGCCATGAACTCCATGGACATGGAATGGACCTCGCAGCCCTCCATACCGGGCCAGATGGTCTGCACCGGAATCCTGCTGCGGTTCATCCAGGCGGCAAAGGCGTGGCCTGCCTCATGGGTGACCACCTCCACGTCATGCTGGGTGCCGTTGAAATTGGCGAAGATAAAGGGAACATCGTAGTCCAGGATGCTGGTGCAGTATCCGCCGCCGGCCTTTCCTTCGGTGGAAAGCACATCCATCAGGTCGTTGTCCAGCATCATCCGGAAGAACTCGGAGGTCTCCGGGGACAGCTCGTCATAGAATTTCTTTCCCGCGGCAAGAATGTCGTCGGGTCCTCCCGCAGGTCTGGGATTTCCGGAACGGAATTCCAGTGCGGCATCCGCAAAACTCAGGGGATATTCTTTCCCGAGTCGGGCAGCCTGCTCCCGGTAGATGGTATCTGCCACAGGAACCAGGTATTTCACAACAGCGGCGCGGAACTTTTCCACATCTTCTTTTGTATAGCAGTTCCGGCCCATCCGGTAGTAACCCAGTTCCGTATATCCGTCATAGCCCAGCTTCCGGCCCATGGTGTCCCGGAGTTTGACAAGCTTGTCGTAGATTCCGTCCAGTGCTTCCTGGTTTTCCTTGTACCAGGCTCCCTCCGCCTGCCACGCTGCAAGTCGGCGCGCATCGTCCGGGTCGTTCTTGAACGGGCTCAGCTGAGACAGTGTATAGGTGCCGCCCTCAAACGAGATCTGGGCAGAAGCCAGAAGCTTCGCGTATTCCTGAGTCAGGTCATTCTCCTGCTGCAGCTCGGGTATAATCTCCGGAGAGAAGGTTTTGAGGGCGATTTCTGCGTTGAGGAAGATCAGGTCTCCGAATTCCGCCGAAAAGTCCGGTCGGAACGGCGACTCCAGCAATGCCTTGGTCCAGGCCTGTCCGTACTCCTCAAGCTGGGGAGAGGCGCTGTTCCAGAATTTCACCTCTGCGTCATAAAAGGCATCCCGTGTATCGATGGTATGGCGGATTTCCGCAAGGGTAGCCTGTGTCTGTGTATGTTTGTCCAGCGCTTCCTTTTCCAGTGCGATCTCCCTGGCCGCTTCATAGGATACGGCAGCCCGAAGCTGCTGCGTCAGTTCAGTGAGCCGGGATGTGACTTCGTCCAGCACCGGACGCTGATAGATCATTTCCGAGAACTTCATCTCTTTGCCTCCGTAAAAGGTCAAATTATTATGATGCTATATTATATGTCATTCCGCTTCATTCTGCAAGGATTCCGTACAAAAATGTGGGATAATTTTCTTCCAAAATCAGCATTTTGAATAAATATTGATAATACACGCCGTATTTTGCATTTATATGCGCCAGAATATGAATACATATACTGCTGTTTCTCCCTTCCATCCGATTGTTTCGCCTCCGGTGACAATTGAAAATCAACTCTGTACCTGAGAATGAATGTGTGATATAATCCCCTATAGTTTTGGAAAAAACAAAAAAAGAGAGGGAAGATATGGGAAAGCGTAGATTTGGAGACCGGCGGGACGGCCGACTGGTCCGGGATGTGGACGGTCTGCACACCATCATGATGCACATCATGCCCAAGCGGACCGAGGCGGAGGTCTATCAGCTCTATACTGTGGATGTAACAGAACTGCTCCGCTATGTAAAAAAGAAAAACGAGGAAAACCCGGATAGGAAAACAACCGTATTCCACTGTGTGGTGGCAGGAGTCGGACGAATCGTTCGGATGCGTCCCGACCTCAACCGCTTCATCTGCGGAAGACGGCTCTATCAGCGTGATGACATCACGCTCAGCTTTGTGGCAAAGCGGAAGTTCCAGGACCATGCAGAGGAGTCTCTTATGGTGGTGGATGTCAAGGATGACACCTGCCTGTCCACCATCACCGAGCAGATAACCGCCGACATCGGAGAACTCCGCAGGGAAACCGTACAGGGCAACAGCTTTGACAGCACCATCGACTTCTTCGGCCGCATGCCCCGTTTCCTGCTGCGGATCGTCATCGGCATTTTCCAGCACTGGTCCCGGGCGGGTCTGCTGCCCGCAGCCCTGACGGAAGGTGACACCAACCACACCTCCGTGCTGCTGAGCAATCTGGGTTCAATCCAATGTGACTGCTGCTATCACCATCTGAACAACTACGGAACCAACAGCCTTATGATCACTGTGGGTGTGATTCACAAGGAGCCCAGGATTCTTGAAGACGGCTCCATCGTGATCCGTGACGTGATGAACCTCGGCCTTACCGGAGATGAGCGCATTGCCGACGGCTTCTACTTTGCACGCTGTCTGAAAATGCTGGACAATCTGTTTTCCCATCCAGAACTTCTGGATATTCCAATGAGAGAGGAGCTTCCCTATGAACTGTGAAGTCAAAACCCCATGGAAGGACCACATGGACGGTGTCCCCATGCACCTGGAATACCCCGACTGCTCCATGGTGGAACTGCTTGAGCAGCGATCTGAAGAGATGCCGGACATTCTGGCTTTTGATTTCTTCGGTGTAAAAAGCACCTTCGCACAGCTGATGGCACAGATCAAACGCTGTGCCGCAGCGCTCCGGGCCATGGGCGTGGAGCCCGGCGACCGGGTTACCATCTGCATGCCGAACACACCTCAGGCAGTGGTCATGTTTTATGCCATCAACTATATGGGTGCCATTGCCAACATGGTCCATCCCCTGTCCGGTCAGGAGGAGATCGCTTTTTATCTCAATGAGAGCGAATCCGTTGCGGCACTGACCCTGAACCAGTTCTATCCGAAATTTGATGCCATACGGGACCGCATCCACATCCGCAAGCTGATCATCACCGGCATCGGTGATGCCCTGTCCGGTCCCATCAAGCTGGGCTACTGGGCCACTCAGGGCCGCAAAATCGCAAAAGTCCCGGAGACGGATGATCTGGTACTGATGTGGAAGGATTTCCTCAAAGGCGGAGACCAGTTTGAGGGTGCGGTACAGCATCCAGGCACTGCGCAGGATACGGCAGCCATTCTATACAGCGGCGGCACCACAGGCACCACCAAAGGAATCCTCCTGAGCAATCTCAACTTCAACGCGCTGGGGCTTCAGACCGGCGCCGCCGGAAACTGTCTGCATCCCGGGCATAAAATGCTCTCCATCATGCCGGTTTTCCACGGCTTCGGCCTGGGGGTATGCATCCATACCGTCCTGATCCACAACTGCACCTGTATTCTTGTGCCGCAGTTCACGGTGGATTCCTATGCGGATCTTCTGAAGAAGCACAGGCCCAACTACATTGCCGGCGTGCCCACTCTCTATGAGGCACTCCTGCGGCTTAAGAAGGCGGAGGACCTGGATCTCAGCCAGCTTGAGGGTGTTTTCTCCGGCGGCGATTCCCTTTCCATTGAACTCAAGCACAAGGTGGACGCATTCCTGAAATCACATGGCTCCAAAGAGCAGGTCCGGGAAGGATACGGCACAACAGAGTGCGTCACCGCAAGCTGCCTGACTCCCAAGAGTTACTACAAAGAGGGCTCCATCGGCATCCCCTTCCCCGATACCTATTACAAGATTGTCATTCCCTCCACACATGATGAGGTGCCCTACGGCCAGGTCGGCGAGATCTGTGTTTCCGGCCCCTCCGTGATGCAGGGCTACATGAACAACCCCAAGGAGACCGCTCAGACCCTGCAGCTCCATGAGGACGGACTGGTATGGCTCCACACCGGCGACCTGGGCTCCATGGATGAAGAGGGCTTTGTGTACTTCAAGCAGCGGCTCAAACGCATGATTATCACCTCAGGTTACAACGTATATCCTTCCCAGGTGGAAAACGTCATCGACGCCCATGAGGCGGTTCTGATGTCCACTGTCATTGGCATCAAGGACGACTACAAGATGCAGCGGGTCAAGGCATTTGTGGTGCTCCGGCCTGGCTATGAGCCCACGGAAGAGCTGAAAAGCGACCTGATGGAGCATCTGAAAAAGCACGTGGCAAAATATGCCCTGCCCAAGGAAATCGAGTTCCGGGATGCGCTACCCAAGACTCTGGTCGGCAAAGTGGCCTATACGGTGCTGGAGAAGGAAGAAGAAGCCAAGCAGGCAGCGGAACAGGGAAAATGATGCAGTACATCGGATGCCACCTGACCATTTCCGGCGGTTTCCTTTCCATGGGAAAGCAGGCCCTGGCTCTGGGCGGCACGACAGCCCAGTTCTTCACCAGGAATCCGAGGGGCGGCAAAGCAAAAGCGCTGGTTCCGGAAGACGTTGCCGCCTTTCAGGCCTTCCGGGCAGAACATGGCTTCGGGCCATTTGTCGCCCATGCACCCTATACCATCAATCCCTGTGCAGCAAAACCTGAAACCCTGGAGTTTGCGCGGATGACCATGGCGGATGACCTGATCCGTCTGGAAACCGTGGGAGACTGTTTTTACAACTTCCATCCCGGCAGCCACGTAGGTCAGGGTGTTGAAGCAGGCATCGACAAAATTGCAGAAACCCTCAACGTTCTCCTGACACCTGATCAGCATACCATTGTGCTCCTGGAGACCATGGCCGGAAAAGGCAGCGAGGTGGGCGGCCGTTTCGAAGAGCTCCGGGAAATTCTGGACCGTGTAACCTGTTCTGATCGAATGGGTGTTTGCCTGGATACATGCCATGTTTCTGACGGCGGCTATGACATTGCCGGCGATCTGGACGGTGTTCTGACGGAATTCGACAAGGTCATCGGCCTTTCCAGGCTGAAGGCACTGCATCTCAACGACAGCATGAATCCCGTAGGCGCTCATAAGGACCGGCACCAGAAGCTGGGGCAAGGATATCTGGGCATGGAGTGCTTCCGCAATATCGTGAACCACCCGGTACTCAAGCCCCTTCCCAAGGTTCTGGAAACACCAAACGAACTGCCGGGCTATGCCGAGGAAATCCGGATCCTCCGGGAGATGGCAGGAGAATAATAAAGAAGCAGTGGATGAAACCTTTCATCCGCTGCTTCTTCTTGCTTATGAATCATGACGCTCTGCCTGCCATGACTCTGCAGGCTCTCCGGCGTCTGTTTCTCTTTATTTCTGCATGGATTTGAGCTTTGCTTCCTCCTCCAGAAGGTGCTCGTAGAGGTAGCTGCCCGTCCAGTTCCTGTTGGTTTCCGTCACCACAGCCCGCAGGATGTTCTGTCCTTTCGTTACCTGTCCGGCGCCGGAAAGCAGCAGAGGCAGTTCCTCTCCCTTCGCGTCAGCAATCACCAGCATTTTCCGGTCCATTTTTCTGGAAAAGGACACAGCCGGCGGAGCCTTTCCCGCAAGCACCTCTGACAGAAGCATGCCGTAGCTGCTGCGGTCCACCGGGATCACCCGAACATCGGGCAGGAATCCGACCAGGGCCTGAAGCTGCACGGTTTCACCCTGTGCAAAATTGTACAGCAGCAGTGACGCCATGGTTTTCCCTCCTCATTCCTTCTTCTGATAGGTAAACCCGATCGTCTCAGGTCCGCAGTGGGAGGAGATTATGCTCCCCGCCCGGGCGGTAATAACCTCCCGGAATATGCCGGAGGACCTGGTGATCTCCACCAGGCGGTCAAACAGTTCCTCCGGAATTCCTGCATGGTACACGCAGCAGCTTCCGCCGTCGGATTCCTCCGCAGCAAGCATCAGCTTTTCGTTCAGGAATTTCACGAAGCAGTCGTCGATCCTGCCCCGGTATTTCTTTCCCACCGACAGGATCCCCCCGCTCATCTCCACCGAAGGCTTGATACCAAGCAGGTTCGCCCCCAGTGCCGTTACAGAGCTGCACCGTCCGCCCTTTGCCAGGTAGGTGAGGCCTCCCACAATGAACGAAGTGCTGGTCAGAGGAATCCGACGCTCTATCTCCTGGGCAATCCCGGATGCTTCCATTCCTTCATCCCGCAGTCTGCAGGCCTGTGCCGCCAGAAGGCCGCCGCTGCAGCTCAGAGCAAGGGAATCCAGCACATACACATCCTCCAGCTCCGAGGCAGCAAGCACGGCGTTCTGGCAGGTGGAGGAAATGCCGCTGGACAGGGCGATATGCACCACGGCATATCCCCGGTCGGTAAAGCGCCGGAAAAACTGGGAATACTCATCTGGAGAAATGGCCGATGTCTGGGGAAGCATCCCGGTCTCATCATAGATCCGGTAAATATCCTCCGGTGTAATATCCACACCGTCCCGGAAGGTGTTCTCCCCTTCGTGGATGTACATGGGCGTCACTTCAATGCCGTACTCTTCCCTCAGCGAAGGGCTGATATCACAGGCGGAGTCACAGGAGACCATAACAGGTTTTATCAAGGGGTATCCTCCTTAATCAGATGGGCAGAGGCCTGGTAGATCTCCTTGCGGAAATCAGGCTCGGGGCTTAGATGTTCAAATATCACCCTGTATCCGTACTTCCTTGCAGCAACTTCCAGATGGGCCATGGCCACACCGACATCCAGACACTGAAAATAATTGAACTGATTGAATTTCAGAATACGGTTGTTTTTCCTGTAGATATGGATCCGGTGCGTATCCACCAGATAGCGTACTGGCTCCATGTTCATGCAGCTGGGCGCCATCCATGTCAGTTCCATGATCTCCTGGCGGGGAGACGCCATGTCGCCATAGGCTATGGCGCTGAGCCGTTTCTTCTTTCTGATCTCGGAAGCGCTTTTCCGGAAGGGTTCCTGACTGCGGCCGAATGCCACACAGGTGATATACGGCAGCACATCCGGGAAGTCCTTTTCCGCCTCCAGGGAGCCCTGCCAGCAGGTTGCGATCCCCTGGGCAGTCAGCCAGAGCACCGCCATTTCGCCGATGTATCCGGCATTCTGCAGGCAGTTCTTGATCTTCTCAGAACGAATCACCAGATAGTGAGGCGCCAGCAGCCGGGGAACCCCGTTTACCAGGCGCCGCATGTCATCCAGAGGCAGAATGTCGAAATTCCAATCGATGGTCTCATCCGGCACCGTCAGGTCGGAAAGAAAATCCACCAGTGAATCGATCAGCTCCGGCTCCAGTTCCTCCATGTCGTAGGACCGGATGCTTCTGCGAGCAACGATCGCCTCATCCAGCGTCATGCCTCCACCTCCCCGTCCATATCAAACAGGAAGCGTACTACAGCTTCCCCGATCGGCCGGGACTGGCCAGCCGAGGGATAGCAGTGAATTTTGATAGAAGGGTTGAAATTCAGTTCCGTCACCGCGTAGATGCTGTCCTCTGCACTGCGTGTAATGTCCTCGGTAATGATATCCACTCCGCAGAACACAGCGCCTACCGCGGCGGCCGCCCGCAGAGCAATCTCCCGATAGGTTGGATGCACGATATCGGTACAGTCTATGGCATCCCCGCCAGTGGAGACATTGGAGTTTGTCCGCAGTGTGACGATCTCCCCTTCGGCAGGGACAGTCATGAAGCTCATCCCGTGGTTTTCCAGATGCAGTGCTTCCTCAGCTCCCATGCCGATAAATGCCAGCGGGCGTGCATGGCCGGGTCCCCTGCGGGGATCGCTGGATTTCTCTATGACCAGATCACGGATCGGCCGGACACCGTCCCCCACTACAAAGGCGGGGATCCGCTTGCTCACTGCCTGCACTACGTTTCCGATCACCAGGAACCGGTAGTCATCGCCGGGGATATACTCCTCCACAATCACCTCGGAGCTGTGGGAAAATGCGATATCCAGGGCCTTTTCAAACCGCTCCTCCGCAGGATAGCTGCTGAACACCGTAATGCCCTTGCCGTAGTTGGTGAAGTTGGGCTTTACCACACAGGATACCTGATTATGAACCCGGAACTCCTGCAGAGCAGTCTCCTTGTCTGTATAGATATCCCCCCTCGGGGTGGGAATCCCATGCTCGGCAAGCATGCGTTTGGTCAGATGCTTGTTCCGCATTAGCAGAATGCTCACGCAGTTGTCCCGGCTGGTCTTGGTTGCCTGTTTAACATACTCCACCCGGTCATCTCTGGTAAGCTTGACAAAATTGTCCTTCCGGTCCATTACCTCGTATTTGACGCCCAGCTTCAGGCAGGCCTTGATCAGTGCCTGCGTGCTGAGCTCCAAATCTTCAAAGCCCTTGAGCAGATAGTACTGCTCATTGGACTGATCCAGCGCTCTCTGAGCAGCCTCGATGCCGAAGGCAACATAGCCTTTTTCCTCAATTGCGCGGTAGATCCGGTGGCTGTACAGTTTTTCCGGATCCTCCACCCGCTCGCGGGCCTTTTTCAGCGCATCCAGTGCCTTCGGGACATCAATATCCCGGTAGAACTCCTCCATTTCCCCGATGAGACGGAGTCCCGCCTGCTGCAGGGTCTCCGTGCGCTCCGGCAGAACGATCTGTACGGAGGCGGGGTCATAGGCAGCGGAGGCGATGTGGTTCTCAAAAGCAATCCGCTGCATCTCAGGCGTATAGTCAAAGTCAGGCAGAGCTGCCAGATACAGCAGGAAGTATTCCATCAGCTCCATATCGTCCTTGCTCATGCCGTTTTTGAACAGCGGGTTCAGATCGAACATACGGAGTTCAATATGATTGACGCCGTTCTGCCGCAGGTTCTTCATCAGATACTTTCCTCTGGGCTTCAGGCGTACGGGAGAATAGAACTCGGCAGAAGAATACAGATCTCCCCTGCGTACCGTATCGACAATGGAATTGATATAGGTGTCGATGCTGCGATAGTCCAGTGTGATCAGTTCCTTGTTCCAGTAGCCGTATTTGCTGTTCCGCATGGAGGAATACCCAAGGAACCTGCCGCCTCCAACGTTTTCTCCCGCATCCATAAAGGACTCATGGAAGATGGGGCTGGCAGCGGTCATAAGCACGGGAAACCAGCTGTACAGATAGCAGTTTTTGGCCATGGCCAGGTAGATTTCACTGCGTATGAACTGTGGATCGTCCTGCCTGCCGGAGAGCTGGTGCAGGCGGCGGAGCAGCAGCTCGTCAAAGGAAAAGTTATAGTGGATCCCGCAGTAGAGCATGATCTTTTTGCCGTATTTCCCGGACAGATATTCACGATAGGTCTCCTTTTCGTGGCTCTCTCCTATGAATTTTGCCACGGGAATATCCGCCTCGTCCCGGATGAGGGGCGGGTTGGAGATCGGCCAGAGATATTCCTTCTCTTCGTTTTCCACCGCCACTGTGGTGGATACGATGTCGTGGAGATTCTCCAGCTGATCATACACCTGGTCGGGATTGCTGCATACCTCTGTGGCAATCTCCACCTGGGATTCAGAAAAATCCGTGGTGATAAAGGGATGTCGTGCCTTGTCCCCGAAGGGATGGGGCGTATGGACAAAGTTTCCGTCGGCATGGACACGGATGTTCTCCTTCTCCAGACCGATGGCGCTGTTCAGCAGCAGAGATTTCATTTCCGGCATTTTATAAATCTGCTTCAGATCCAGATTCATGACGCCCACATCCTTTCCTGTTTGTTATCTGGTCTCAATCTCCACCTGATCATCCCGGCAGCTGACGCGGATCTCCGTGATGGGAGACTCAAAGCTGTCAATAATCTTTTCGGCGATCACATCCTCCAGATCCTTCTGGATGGTACGGCGGAGATTCCGGGCCCCGTAGACCTCGGAAAAGGACTTCTTCACCAGATAATCCACAACACTTTCATCCCAGGCAAACTGCATCCCGCGGTCGTCCAGAGAGTCCCGCAGCTCGCCCAGCATGATCCCGGCAATGCCGCGGAAATTCTCCTCGGTGAGTTTGTTGAAGGCAACAATCTCATCCACTCGATTGATAAACTCGGGCCGCAGGAACTCCTGAAGGGCTTTCATGGCCTTGTCTTTGGCCTGCTGGGACGGGCTCCGGTCGAATCCAAGAGACGTCGAGCGTTTCTCGCTGCCTGCATTGGAAGTCATGATAATAACCGTGTGCTCAAAATTCACGACCCGCCCCTGGGCATCCGTGATTCTGCCGTCATCCAGAACCTGCAGCAGAATATTCAGCACATCCGCATGAGCCTTTTCCAGCTCGTCAAACAGGATCACGGAATAGGGCTTCCTCCGGATTTTCTCGGTCAGCTGCCCTGCCTCGTCATACCCCACATAGCCCGGAGGAGAGCCTATAAGCTTGGAAACGGAGTGCTTCTCCATGTATTCGGACATGTCCAGACGAACCAGAGAGTCCACGCTGTCAAAGAGTTCACTGGCCAGGCACTTGACCAGTTCGGTCTTTCCAACGCCGGTAGAGCCCACGAAGATAAAGCTCACAGGCCGCTGCTTGGCGGAGATGCCCACCCGGCTCCGCCGGATAGCCCGCGCCACGGCAGAGATGGCCTCATCCTGTCCGACGATCCGTTCCTTGAGCTTGTCCTCCAGGGTCCTCAGCTGCTGGTATTCCTGGGCCTGGATTTTGCTTGCGGGGATTTTTGTCCACAGCTCGATGACCCTGGCAAGGTTCTCCATGGTCAGAGCAGGCCGGGGCTTGCACTGGAGCTCATGAATCTCTCCGTCAAGCTTCAGCTCTCTGCTTCGCAGCAGCGCCAGACGCTCATAGTCCTTTTCGTCATGCTCCTCTCCGTCGGTGGTGAGAAGCTCGATCTCAACATTGATATCCGCCCATTCCTTTTTCAGCTCCGCCAGGCGCCGGATATCCGGATCCTTCAGATTCACATCGGAGCATGCCTCGTCAATCAGGTCGATGGCCTTGTCGGGCAGGAATCGGTCGGAGATATAGCGTTCCGACAATATAACCGCCTGACGGGCAATCTCCGGAGAAATGGTGACCCCATGGAATTCCTCATAGTAGTGGGCCACCCCCCGGAGAATGGCAACAGACTCTTCAATGGTGGGTTCGTTGACTGTTACCGGCTGGAATCTGCGCTCCAGCGCCGAATCCTTCTCAATATGCTTCCGGTATTCATTGAAGGTAGTGGCACCCAGCACCTGGATCTCGCCTCTGGACAGGGCCGGTTTCAGGATATTGGCGGCATTCATGGAGCCCTCGGCATCTCCGGCACCCACAATGGTGTGGATCTCGTCAATGACCAGGATGATATTGCCGGTCTTTTTGATCTCGTCGATGAGGCCCTTCATGCGGCTTTCAAACTGGCCGCGGAACTGGGTGCCGGCCACCATGGACGTCATGTCCAGCATATAGATCTCCTTATCCAGGAGCTTGTAGGGCACATCTCCGTCCACAATGCGCTGGGCCAGACCTTCGGCAATGGCGGTCTTGCCCACGCCGGGCTCACCGATGAGGCAGGGGTTGTTCTTCTGCCGGCGGTTCAGGATCTGCACCACCCGCTCAGTCTCCTCCTCCCGCCCGACGATTCGGTCGATGCGGCCCTCCTTGGCTTTTCTGGTCAGGTTCAGGCAGTAGGTCTCCAGGAATTTCCGTTTTTCCTTTTTCCCGGTGCCCCGTGCCCGCTCCTTCCCCTGCTCCTTGGGCTGCTCAGGCATGGGAGCACGGTCTCCGGTCCCGAAGAGCTTATTGAGGAACGGGAAGGTGGCAGTGCGGCCTTCTTCATCGTCTTCATCAGGATCCGGAGCTTCTGCCAGCTCCTCACCGCCGTTGACGGCGCTCATCATCTCCATGGTGAGATTGTCAAGGTCCTCATCCGTGATGCCCATTTTCTGCATCATGTCATCCACCGGCTTGATGCCAAGCTCCCGGGCACATTTCAGACAGAGGCCCTCATTTTTGGATTCTCCGTTTTCAATTTTCGTGATAAAGATCACAGCATAGTTCTTTTTGCATCTGCTGCAAAGGGTTGGACGCATAGTGTATCTCCTTTAGCCCTGAAGGCGTTGTCTAAGAGTTTCCATGAATGGCAAGGCGATCCTCTCCTGCAGGGATCAGACCGTCCTTCCAAGAAAGTATAGGCGCGGCACAGCCGGAGGATCCTGTCTTCCGGCGTGTGCCACGAACATGATAAATGAGCATGGATTTCCTGTCAAGCAAACACACAAAGTCTTAACAAACTGTTTACTTCGGCAGTGTCCGGAACAATCAGCCGATCTGAAACGAAACCTCTTCGCACTGATACCAGAGCTTCGTCATATACAACCCTCCCGGGGGCATGGTGGGACCGGCTGCCGTCCGGTTGCCGTCCCGCAGGATTTCCGTCACTGCTTCGGGAGAGAACTTCCCTTCCGCGGCGTATACCACAGTGCCGGTCATGGCCCGGGCCATGTTGTACAGAAACCCGTCGGCACAGATGCGAAGGAGAATCAGCTCTCCCTGACGTTCCACATCGAAATAGTGTACCGTCCGGACGGTGCTCTTCACATCCGTCCCCACGCTGCGCACCGCGGCAAAGTCGTGTGTACCCACAAATCTCGAGGCCGCCTCGGCCATGACTGTTTCGTCAAGATGCTTGGGATAGAAGCACGCCCGGTTTACATAAAACGGGTCCCGGATCCGGGAGTTATAAATCTGGTAGGTGTATTCCTTTTTAACGCAGGAGCCGATGGCGTTGAAACTCTCCGGTACCTCAAAGGCGTCCCGCACTACGATATCATGGGGAAGATGGGTATTCATTGCGTACGGAATCCGATCCACGGGGATCCGGGAATCCGTCCTGAAATTTGCGACATAGTTTTTTGCGTGAACTCCGGCGTCCGTCCGGCCGCATCCGGTGATCTTCACCGGGTGGCCCATAATCTTCGATGCAGCGTTCTGCATGGTCTGGCACACCGAAACAGCGTTTTTCTGGACCTGCCAGCCGTGGTAGGCAGTGCCTTCATAAGTCAGGACCATGGCGATGTTCCGCAAAGCCTTCTCCTCCTTACAGTCCGAACTGCCGCAGTACGATAACCCCCGCCAGAAGAACGATGCCGCAGACCAGGCCGACTGTGTCAAGTCCCTGCCAGTGGAGAGGATTGAGTCTGGTACGGCCGTCCCCACCGGTATAGCAGCGGCATTCCATGGCCGTAGCCAGCTCGTCAGCCCTGCGGAAGGCGCTGACAAACAGCGGAACCAGGATCGGAATCAGCGCTTTCGCCTTCTGAATCAGATTCCCTGTCTCAAAATCGGCTCCCCTTGCCTTCTGGGCAGACATGATCTTGTCTGTCTCCTCAATCAGTGTGGGTATGAACCGAAGGGCAATGCTCATCATCATCGCAAGCTCATGAACAGGCGCGTGGATTATCTTGAGCGGACTCAGCAGCCGCTCCAGCCCGTCTGTGAGCGTGATGGGCGAGGTGGTATAGGTAAGAAGAAATGTGCCTGTGATCAGCATGATGATACGGGCAACCATCAGTATTGCATTCTTTAGTCCTGCATCGGTAATATGCAGACGCCAGAACTGAATCAGCACATTGCCCGGCGTGTAGAACATATTAAGAAGCGCAGTAAAGGCAATGATAATAATCAGTGGCTTGACGCCCTTGAGAATGGTCCTGAGTCTGATCTTTGATATCCGGACTGCTGTGATCAGGAAGGCAAGTACCAGTGCGTATCCCACAATCCCGCCGCAGGTAAACAGGGCTACAATAAAGAACACCACATTGAGAATCTTTGTTCTGGGGTCCATGCGATGGATGGGGGTATCCCCGGGGAAATACTGGCCGATGGTGATATCCTTCAGCATCAGCACGCACCCCCTTTCAGGGCGAGCAGGGCGGCACGGGCCTGCTCCGTGGTGTATACCGATGTGTCCACATTCAGGCCAAGCTCCTTCAGTCGCAGGAACACGCTGGTTACCTGTGGTACCGCAAGGCCCATGGATTCCAGTTCACGTGCGCGGGAAAACACCTCTTTGGGGGTGCCGTCCATCGCGATATGGGCGTCGTGGATCACCACCAGCCGCTCCACACTGTCAGCAATTTCCTCCATGGAGTGGCTGACCATGATGACTGTCGCATTTCTGGCGTTCTGATAGGCACGTATGTTGCTGAGGATCTGTTCCCTGCCCTTGGGATCCAGTCCGGCTGTGGGTTCATCCAGAATCAGCACATCCGGCTCCATGGCAATGACACCGGCTATGGCAACCCGGCGCTTCTGTCCGCCGGAAAGTTCAAAGGGACTCATCTCCAGTACGGATTCAGGCAGCTCGACGAAATCCGCGGCTTCCAGGACCCTGCGCCGGATCTCATCCTCCTCCAGCTTCATATTCTTCGGTCCGAAAGAGATATCCTTGAACACGGTTTCCTCGAAGAGCTGATACTCCGGGTACTGGAATACCAGCCCCACCTTGAAACGTACCTGACGGGTGAACTGTTTGTCTCCCCAGATATCCTTCCCGTCAAACATCACCTGTCCCGAAGTGGGCTTCAGCAGACCGTTGAGATGCTGAATCAATGTGGATTTTCCGGACCCTGTGTGGCCTATAATCCCCATAAACTCACCCGGGTTTACGGAAAAATCCACCGCATCCAGGGCAACACGTTCAAAAGGCGTGCCCTGGGAATATATATGTGTGAGCGCTTTTGTCTCAATGATCGGATTCAAATTCATATCCTCCGGCTGTAATGTATCCGGCTCTCCCGCGCAGCCTTCACTGGGATGCCGTCACGAAAACGTGTCGAATATGCAGATCAGCAGGAAACCGCCGTCATAATCGCCTGTGCGCATTCCTCCACACTCAGTGCATCCAGCGGCATGTCCCAGCCTTCCTGGTTCATGGCATAAAGCAGTTCCGTGGTTTCCGGCACTGCCAGACCCACGCCTTTAAGCAGTTCCACCTGTGAGAACACTTTTTTGGGCGTATCATCTGCAATGATCTCACCGCCGCTCATCACAATAACCCGATCGGCATTTACCGCTTCGCGCATGTGATGGGTGATCAGGATCACGGTGACGCCGAACTTTTCTCCCAGTTCCCGGATGATCCGCACCACTTCCTTCCGGCCTTCCGGGTCCAGCATTGCCGTAGGTTCGTCCAGAACGATACACCGCGGCCGCATAGCGAGCACACCGGCAATGGCAACCCGCTGCTTCTGTCCTCCGGACAGGCGGTGAGGCGCATGGCGGCGGAACTCATACATGCCCACGGCGTTCAGTGCTGCATCCACACGCTCCCGGATCTCTTCCGTAGGGTAACCCAGATTCTCCAGCGCAAACGCCACGTCTTCCTCTACCACATTGGACACGATCTGATTATCCGGGTTCTGAAATACCATGCCCACGGATCTCCGGATGGGAATCAGATCCTCATCGTTCTTGGTATCCATGCCGTATACATAGAGCATCCCGCCCGTGGGAAGCAGGATCGCATTGAAGTGCTTGGCCAGAGTAGATTTTCCGCATCCATTGTGGCCAAGGACAACTACGAAGCTGCCCTGATCAATGGTCAGATTGAGATGCTCAAAAACCCGGATGGGCTCCGTTTCCGCCTGTTCATAAGAAAAGGAGGCATCTCTGACCTCGATGACATGTTCCATATATCAATCCTCCCTGGTCCAGCGGCCCGTTGCGCCGCAGGGCAGATACAGCCCTGTTTTCTTAACAGGCAGCCCCAGTTCATCACATGCAGTATGTCCTCCGTATTTTGCAGAAAACAGGCTGTCCGAAAGATAACCCACAACCGAGGGAGCAAGTCCCGTGGTGTAGGAATTGATGATCACGAACAAAGGATTCTCAGACAGAACGCCGGAGCAGAGCTTTACGAAGTCATACAGATCCTTCTCCAGCTTCCATACCTCACCGGAAGGACCGCGTCCATAGGAGGGAGGATCCATGATAATGGCATCATACTGTCTGCCGCGTTTGATCTCCCGTCCCACGAACTTGGCGCAGTCATCCACAATCCATCTGACGGGACGATCCTCCAGCCCGGATACCTTTGCGTTTTCTCTTGCCCAGGATACCATACCTCTGGCAGCATCCACATGACAAACCGAGGCGCCCGCAGCGGCACACGCCAGTGTGGCACCGCCGGTATAGGCGAACAGGTTCAGAACACGGACAGGCCGTCCCGCAGACCGGATCTTTTCCATCGCCCAGTCCCAGTTGGCGGCCTGTTCCGGAAACACTCCGGTGTGTTTGAAATTCATGGGTTTGACCTGAAAGGTCAGCTCCTTGTACTCTATCGTCCATTTCTCAGGAAGCTTCTTTGTGTTCCACGCACCGCCCCCGGTATTGGACCGGGCATAGCGTGCGTCATATTTCTTCCAGAGTTCCGGATCCCGGGCAGTGTTCCAGATTACCTGCGGATCCGGACGCACGAGGGTATACTTCCCCCACCGCTCCAGCTTTTCTCCAGCAGAGCAGTCCAGAACCTCATAATCTTTCCAGTCCTTCGCTATCCACATGTGCGCCGCCTCAGCCTTCCTCCGGAGATGTCTCCGGGGATTCCTCCGGCGACGGTTCGGGTTCCGGTTCGGGTTCGGGTTCAGGCTCCGGCTCCGGCTCCGGTTCGGGTTCCGGTTCGGGCTCTGGCTCCGGAGTTGGCGTGGGTGTCGGTGTCGGCGTCGGTGTCGGCGACGGGCTGGGCGACGGACTCGGGGATGGACTGGGCTCTTCCTCGGGCTCATGGTACGGGCATGTCTCATTGATGGGATCCAGTGTATCGGCACGCGCTACGCTGTATCCGGGCAGTCTGGAAAGATTGCCCACGCAGAGCTGCTGATCCGCCACCACAATGCCGGCAATGGGGAACTGCCGCGCATAGTTCAGCAGACCGTACTTATAGACATTGCCCTCTTCCTGACAGGCAGAGTTTGCAAGGTGCAGGGTCCCGTCCGTATAGCACAGCTCACGCTCCACATGGAGCGGACAGTAGTCTGTCGGGATATCCTCCGCAGCCAGCAGGATTGTCTCGGACTGGTCGCCCCGCACGTCCCTCTCACACCAGCCCGTGGGCAGCATTCCGCTGTCCCGGCAGAGTGTCACTTCAATAACATTGGACGGCTTGTGGAAGCCGGGGTCCGGTTTCCCGGCAGTAATCTGGGAGATCACCCGGTTCCATATCACCGCGGCGGGGTTGTCCATTTCCTCATCCAGCAGGATGATTTCCTCCGGCTGGTCGTAGCCGCACCACACCACGGAGGTATAGCCCGGCGTGTATCCGGCAAACCAACGGTCGTGGTCGCCGCTGGTGGTACCAGTCTTTCCCGCCACGCTGACTCCTTCAATCTGAGCCTCCACACCGGTGCCGTCCCGGACCGTTTCCTCCATCATATAGGTCAGGTACCATGCAGCCTTCTCATTCAAGACCGTGCGGGAATCCTGGGTGTTGTCCAGCACCAGATTTCCCTCGCTGTCCAGCACCTTGGTAAATGTCCGTGCCTCCCGGTATACGCCCTGATTGGCGACAGACGCATAGGCTGCGGTAAGGTCGCGCACCGTTACGCCGTGGACCGTTCCGCCCAGGGCCAGCGACCAGTAGCTTTTATCGGAATACTCCACCCCGTTGAGTTCATAGTTCTCCACCAGGGTGTCAAGTCCCATCTCATGGACTGCGTAATCATAGGCATAATCCAGTGTCAGATCATCCAGGACTTTCACGGCTACGGTGTTGCAGGATGTCTTCATGGCCTCCAGAGTGTTCATCAGTCCATGGTAAACGCCGTCTTCATTGTCCGGCCACGGGGTGGAACCAAAGGTGAACGGCGTATCATCATAAACTGTGGCCGGAGTGATAAGTCCCAGGTTCAAAGCCGGCCCGTACACGGCCAGGGGCTTTATAGTGGAGCCGGGGGCCAGCAGGCTCTGGGTGGCGCGGCTGAGGGTCAGGCTTCCGGGCTTTTCCCCCACGCCGCCTACCAGGGCGGCTATATCTCCGGTCTCGTTGTCAATGATCACGATGGCAGACTGCAGCTGCTGGTAAGCACTGTCTGTCTCGGGGATATTGTCCAGGTTTTCATAGATCCGTTCTGCGGCAGCCTGAGCCTCCACATCAATGGTGGAGTAAATCTGGTATCCGCCGCCCAGAATCATCTGGTTCACCACATCGGCATCATAGCCGGTGGCGTTGCACAGTTCCCGTACCACATCCCGGACCACAGTGTCCACAAAATAGGAATAGTAGGAGGAGTCATCCGTATAATCCGCATCACCGGAGGCATAGTCAAAAACCAGTTCCTCGGCTATGGCGTCGTTGTACTCCGCTTCTGTAATATATCCCTGGTCCATCATCTCGTACAGGATATAGTGCTGGCGGGTCCGGTTGCGCTCCCGGCTGTTTTCCGAGATATAGGGGTCATAGAGAGAGGGATTGTTCGTAATGGCGATCAGGCTGGCGCACTGGGCCAGGCTGAGCTTTGATACATCCTTGGCAAAATAGGTATAGGAGGCAGTCCGCACGCCGTAGGCCTGTTCCCCGAGATAGATGGTGTTCAGATACCACTCCAGGATCTCCTCCTTGTTGTACTGCTTTTCCATCTGCAGAGCGCGGAAAATCTCCACCAGCTTACGGCGGACTGTGATCTCGTCGTCGCTTGTCAGGTTCTTGACCAGCTGCTGGGTAATGGTGGAAGCGCCGTAGGTACTGCTGGAGCCCATAAACAGGTTTGCACCAGCCCGGAAAGTCCGGAGCCAGTCCACACCGTTGTGCTCAAAAAACCGTTTGTCCTCAATGGCAACAGTGGCATACACCAGGTAGTCTGGAATCTCATTGTAGGATGCCCAGATCCGGTTTTCGTTGCCGTACAGATTCTGCAGGGTCTCGTACTCGCCGGTCTCCTTGCTCTGGTAGTAGATGACGGAGGTCTGGTTGAGCCGGAAGCTGTCCAGAGAGAAGGACACCTGGGGCATCAGATAGTTTCTAAGATAGGCGGTAAAAATGCACGCAAAGATCACCATGGTGATTACAAACACCAGGAGCAGCGTGCCCACCACCCTGCCGAAGTGTCCAAAAAACCGGCGTACATAGGCGCCGCCCTGTCTGTTTTCATTCTCCATTATAGAAAGCACCTCCGGGTCTCAATCGTCACATGGGCGCAAAGATTCAATCATAAGATATATTATATCACAGTCTGTCAATGAAACACCGGGTATACTGAAGCTTTTTTTCTGATTGAAAACGGTGTTTTTGGAGAAATAATCCATGCGGACTGTTTTATCGTACCCGGAATCCACTCCCGGCGGAGAAAAGCATCTAGTTTCTTTCTGCGTTTTTCATTGCAGAGCAAAAACTGCCACTTGATTTTCCTTGTGTTAGCGTATATGATGACATTGGAATAAGAATGAAGAATCCGGAGGTTGCACCCATGAGTGAATTCGGCGATGATATCATCTCCATCAGTGATGAGGACGGCAACGAGTTTGAGCTGCTGATTCTCGACGAAGCGGATATGGGAGATGTGCATTATCTTGCCTGTACGGAATCTCAGAATCCAGAGGATGAGTCTGGCACTGAGGTCATCATCCTCAAGGTCATTGAGGACGAAGAGACCGGCGAAGAGCTTCTGTCCACCGTGGACAGTGATGAGGAACTGGAGGCCATCTTCCAGGTCTTTGAGGATCAGATGTTTTCTGATGATGACGGCTACGACGAGGACGAGGACGACGAATACGACGAATGATTAATTCCCCTGCTTGGTGCGTGAAGGACCCTGTTAAACCCACATTATAACTACGGGACGCTGGACTCCTGCTGCTGTTTGCAGGCCTCCTGCCGGACTTGTCCGCAGACGTTGGAAGCAGTTTTGGCAGCGGGGAGGCGACCCACCTGCCCAATCGTGCAGGTTATAATCGGGTTCGCACGGCCAAAGCGGGGGTTTTTTCTGCTTTTTTAGGGAAAACATTTTTGTCTTGAAACCGCTTCTGTTTTGCGATATAATACGCTTTACTGAAAACTGAAATGCACACGAGAGGACTGATTCCAATATGAGCGCATCCAGAGAGAAACGACTGCGCCGTGAACTCCGGGAAGCGGAGGCCAACAGCGATACCGTCAAGAAGAAGAAAAAGGAGCGAAAGCCCCTGACGCCCAATCAGGCCAAGAAGCTCCGCAGTATCATCGGTACCGTGGTCGGTATTCTGGTCGTAGTGGCACTGGCTCTGCTGATTTTTGTCAACAGCGGCGTGCTGCAGAAGAACGCGGCTGCTGTAACCGTAGGTTCCCACAAGCTATCCCCCGCCGAATTCAACTATTATTATCAGGACACCTATAATAATATAAAGAATTCCTATACGTCTTACGGCTACTGGGAATACATGGTGGATACCACCAAGGACATTGAATCCCAGGAATGCGCCATGGCAGAGAACGGCGGCACATGGGGCGACTACATCCGGCAAAGCGCAATGACCAATGCCACCCAGATGTATACTCTTTATGATGCGGCAACGGCTGAAGGCTTCACCCTGAGCGAAGACTCTCAGACCTCTCTGGACTCCATCCCCGACACGCTGGAATCCTATGCCAAGCAGATGGACTTCACTGACGCCGGCGCCTATCTGGAAGAGTACTACGGCAAGGGCGCTACAGTGGAAAGCTATATAGAGTATGTGCGGATCCAGCAGATCGCATCAGAGTACGCCCAGCAGAAGACCGACAGCTTCACCTATACGGATGAAGAGCTCCGGGGCTATTACAACGAAAACCGGCAGGATTTCGATACCGTTACATACCGGGTATTCAACGTAACCACCGAAGACGGCGATTCCGCTGCCGCCAAGACCGCCGCTGACAACATGGCCGCGGAGCTGGACGGCACCGAGAAGAGCTTCGCCGATGCCGCTTATCAGGCCGCGCCCGAGGACAGCAGGGAATCCTATGAGGATGAAAGCTATACGCTCCGGACGGGAAGCAACTACAGTTCCATCAGTTCTGACTATGCTGACTGGCTGTTCGCCGATGAGCGCACCGGCGGCGAATCCCAGGTGTTCGCAACCTCCTCCGGCTATGCCGTGGTAATGTTTGTCTCCCGGGAGAACAACCAGTACAGCACCGTAAACGTCCGGCATATCCTCGCTCAGGTTGCCAAGAGCGGCGAAAACGAAACCTCTACGGATGCGGATTGGGAAGCCTGTGAGGAGACCATCAACGGAATCCTGGCTGAATGGGAAGCCAGTGACATGACCGAAGATACCTTTGCCTCTCTGGCAGAGGAGCATTCAGAGGATCCGGGCTCCGCCTCCAACGGCGGCCTCTATGAGGATGTATACAAGGGCCAGATGGTCACGGAATTCAACGACTGGTGTTTTGATCCCTCTCGCGCTGTGGGCGACTACGGTGTCGTGAAGACAGATTACGGCTATCATCTGATTTACTTCTCCGGCTTCGGAGACGAGTATTGGAAGGGTCTGGCGGACAGCTCCAAGCGTTCCGCGGACTACAGTGCCTGGTACGAAGAGGCCAGTGCCCCTTACGCCGGCAAGACCAGCTGGTTCGGCATGCTGTTCACCAACAAGAAGCTTGCTGCATAATGAAACAGAAAGCGCCTGCGGATCGATGGATCCGCAGGCGCTTTTCCTCATAGCGTCTTGATGTAGTGTTTCTGAACCTTCCGCATGGTAAATCCCATCCGTTCGTAAAAGGCGTGGGCGTCTTCCCGTTCCACTCCGGTGACCAGCCGGATTCCGGCTGCCCCCGTTTCGGCTG
>JAEEGL013880724.1_pt1 | contig 35165 bp, 13 predicted proteins | sample 9134231 | NCBI WGS metagenome assembly JAEEGL01 (sample SAMN16246548, study PRJNA631951) | gut metagenome | biome: gut microbiome; feature: rumen; material: fiber-attached | host: Bos | place: Iran: Karaj | collected 2018-10 | reverse complement strand
TATGTCCTTCTTTAAATACGATCAGGTGGGCAACTTTTCCATACCTCCTGCCATGCACACCGTCACGGGACATAGTGATTTCGAAGGAGAAGCCATTTGGAATGATGCGCTCACGGAGTTCCTGGGTGCCCTTGTCGTCACCGACGTGGAGTCGCCACTCGAAACAGGTGCATACGGACGATTGGGACAGATGCAAGAGAGTGGACGCGATACGGGTCATTCGGCTATGGCACTCGGATTGGCCATAGATCTGGCTAAGTTGGGATGGAATCAAGGCGATGACCTCTTTGCCTATATTAACCACCGCTTGGCCTCAGGTATAGAATATGTGGCAGCACAGACACAAAGTGTCGAAGGTCTGCCTTGGACTCCCTATCAGCGATGTGAGAGTGGATTCTATTACAGTGATTATCGTTCGTGGGTTATGCAGGGACCTGCCCTTGGCGCTCAGACGCGTCCTTATTGGGGCACGGTCATTGGCATCTATGAAGGAGTAAAGGGTGTCAAGATGCCTTTCTCCGAAGTTTCTTATGAAGAAATGGGGACAGATGGTGGTGGACAAGGTTCGACGAGTGGTGGTTACGATCATTTGGGCTACTCTGTCCTAATGAACACTCGTGTACCGCAGCTCTGTCCTGCTAGCCAGGTGCCTACGGAACTCACACCCAAGATGGAATGTAGTGCAACTATTACCAGCCTTGTTCCCAGTCCAACCGTGGAACAAAAACTGGGTAATCTTTCAGGCAAGACCGTCCTACATAACGAATTGGGTGGGTTGGTAAACAAGTTCGACCAAATAGGTGGTTCAGTGCCCAACGGACGCACACTTACACTCATGCCTCAACTGCCCGAGGGTGAGGAGGACACAGGCCATTGGCGATGGAATACGGGTGAGGAGACACGTGACATTACTGTAACGACCGACCACAGCTACATCTATCGCGTGACCTATACAAATAGTCGTGGCATTGAGAGTCAACTCTGTTTCCCTATTGCTTGTGAGAAAGATGGCACACCTATAGAACTGACCCCTTCCATCACCTACAATGATGAAACCCTGGAGACTGACACAATCAATGTCCTTTATGGTTCGAAGGTGAAACTTACAGCCAATCCGACGATGGGTGGAGGGACTTGGAAGTGGAGTTCTGGTTCCACAGCACAGACTTTGACTACCCCGGCACTGACAGCTGGCAAGCAATATACCGTGACCTATAAGCATACAAGTGGTGTCAGTTCCACTCAGCTGTTTCGCCTCGGCGTTCATTTCTGTGAACCTTATATCCTTGTAGGTACCAAGCGCACCAATGGCAACGAAACCGTTGTTGCATCGGGAGGGAGTGCCACATTGGGGTTGGTAGTGCCCTCTAGTGTGAAAGCCGACCAAATATCTTGGAGCAATGGAGAAACAGGTGAGACATTGGAACTGACCAACCTGACACAGAGCGTTGAGGTGGAGGCTACTTTCACGCTTTTAGGTCAGACTTATGTACAACGATTTGCTGTTTTCATTCCAGAGGCAGAAGACAAGCTTCTCGAATCAGGCAACTATGTCATTGTGCACGTTCCAAGCCAGCGACTGCTTACCCATCATGGCATGGGAGAACCTGTCACCTTTGAGGAGGGCGATGCAGAAAATCCACTTGAAGAACAGGTATGGTTTGTCAATCGCCGCAGTTCGGCCAAGTATGCACTCATCTCCTTGCCCGACAGTTTTGCGATAGGCACTTCTATAAAGCTTTCTTCCTCTACGAACTATTCCTTCAATTTGTCTCCTGCCGTTGGTTCCAATCGTTTGACCCTCTCAACGGGTTATTCCACACGGAATTACTGGATGGTGGATTCGGAAGGTATCATCTCCACCAAGCAAACTTCTACGCCTACCGGATTCCCATTCGAACTGGTACCTGTCAGTGATGAAACAGCCATTTGCCCAATAGCTATTGAAAATAGGAAAAATGGGAAATGTTATGATTTGAGTGGAAGAAGAATAGAAAATGGAAAACACTTCAAAGGTCTTTACATCAAAAACGGGAGAAAAACCATAGCAAGACCGTAGTAAGACGCTCTGCTGCGTAAACATGCTTGCGTAGGACATCATAATAAATCAATCTTTAAACTATATAATATGATTACGATGAAAAGGATATTGACGGCAATATTTTTATTCCTGGTTGCAAATTACGGCACCGCGAATGCACAGGAAGAGAATTTGAGGTTGCAGTTCAATTTTGAGAATGTGGATGGAAAGAATGTTACCGACCCAATTTCGGGCGTAACTGCCAAGTTGATGAGTCAGGCCAAGGTGGTGGAAATGGGTAAATACAAAGTGCTCGACCTTGGCAATGGTACAGGTTACCTTGACATGACGAAGAATGCGGGTACTATTGTGAAAGACCTGGAAGATTTTACCATATCAGTCTATTACCGTATTGATTCTGAAGCTTCGCTATCAGGTGCAGGATATTTCTTATGGTGCTTCTCCCGACTGACTGCAAACACAGAAACTTCATCTGCCTATATGGCCTATCGATTGAATGCTCAGCGTATGGCTACGTCGAAAGCTGGATGGGGTAGTGAAGTAGGAATGGAAGTGGGCAGTGAATCAGTAAAAGGCCGGTGGATGCATGTGGTCTATCGCCAAAAAGGGCAGAACGGAGAATTGTTCGTTGATGGTAAACGTCTGGCACAAGCTTCAGACATGCCCATCCTCAAAAGCACTTTCGCCACGGCTCCTATCTACAATTGGATTGGTCGTGCCCCATTTAATGGCGACAACTACCTTCAAAAAACGCTTGTCGCTGATTTCCGCATCTATGACGTTGCAATCGATTATGACCGGTTGGCTGCGCTTGCTTCTATGACTGTAGATCTTGAAACAGACTATCGTTATGGAACCCCTGGTGATTTCTCAGCACTGAGCGCAAAGTTGGAGGAAGTAAAGAATTTCCTTGCTGGTGCCGGTAGTAATTATGCAGAAAGTGCACTCGGACAGCTGCGTGACGAAGTGGCATTATCCGATATAGAGGTAAGTCGTGGACGTGCATCGCAGGCTTTAATTGACGCTCGTCTCAAACAACTCGCTGCAGCCTTCACAAAAGTTAAGAATACAATGGGCTTTATGATGGCAGAAACACGTGTCTTTACTCCTGAGGGACATGGTTTCCGTCACCCAGGAGGCATGGTTACGGAAGAGGATTTTCAACGTGTCCGCCAGGCGTTGGCAGATGGTGATACACGAATCAAACGTGCCTATGAGATACTGTGCCAGAACCCATATTCGCAGAGCGATTGCGCGACGTGGCCCGTCTGGGAAATCATTCGTGGAGGTGGAAGTGGTCAGAACTATATGAATGCTGCGCGCGGTGCGGCTATAGCCTATCAGAATGCGCTTCGTTGGAAAATAAGCGGCGATGAGGCCTTTGCTGCGAATGGTGTGCGTGCGCTCATGAACTGGGCTCGTAACAACCGATGGGTGGGTGGCGATACGAACAAAAGTCTTGCTGCCGGTCTTTATGGTTATGGTTTTGCTCAGGCTGCAGAGATTTTGCGTGACTACGAAGGATGGAGTCGCGACGACTTTGAGGAGTTTAAGCGTTACATGCTTGTCACTTGGTATCCTGTAGCACTTGATTTCCTGCGTCGCCGACACGATACATGGAGTAATTTCCGCTATGCCAATTTGGGAGAGCGTCCGGGACACTATTGGAGCAACTGGGGATTGTGCAATGCACTTTGCCTTATGTCTATTGGCATCCTCTGCGATGATGTACACATCTACAACCAAGGCATATCTTTCTATAAGTATGACCATGTCGGTACTTTCAATCCTGACCGCACCAGTCTGGCACAAATTGTCAACGATGGTTGCGATGAGTTCATAGGCAATCTCGTGCCTGTGATGATGCCCGATAGTCGTGGCCCGTTCGGTTATCTCGGACAGATGCAGGAAAGCGGCCGCGACCAAGGACACGCTCTCATGGCGCTTGGCCTTGCCGTGGATATCTGTCAGACAGGTTTCTCACAAGGTGACGATCTCTATGCTTACATGAACGACCGTATTGCAGCCGGTGCAGAGTTTTTGGCTGCCTCAAACTTTGCTGGTGTAGATGCAGCCTCGTTGCCGTGGAAAAACTACAACTACGCCGATTGTCGCGGAACTCTGGGAAATGCCTGGCTCATGACTGGTGTCAACACAGGTGGTTCGGGTGAGTTCCGTCCCTATTGGGATCGACTCATCGGCTATTACGAGGGATTGCGTGGCGTGAAAATGCAGTACTCCGATGCTGCCAGTGCTGCCATATGTCCCGATGGTGGTGGCGGCAACTACAGTCAGAACAGTGGTGGCTTTGACCATTTGGGCTTCTCCACTCTGACCCATTGGCGTCCGATGATAGATAATGCCGACGCTATCACTCCTTTGTCGGGTGACATTATATATAAAGGTGTAACTTATAAGAACCAAACTAATCTTGGTGGACTGAAATACACCTACAGAGTTGAAAAAACACGTGCCATTCCTGCTGATGGTGACGACATCATCCTTGTGCCTCAGCTGCCAGATGGGGTGGAAGATACAGGCAACTGGGTATGGGAAACTGGGGAGACAACCCGCCAGATTACCGTCAAGGCCGACCATAGCTATATATATCGTGTTACCTACACTGCTGCCAATGGCACAACTTCGGAACAGAGTTTTGCTATTGCTGTGGCTGGTGATGCTGTGCCTGATGTGACCACACCGGAAATAACTGTCGATGGCGTTATCTATAGCGCCACTGAAATGACGGTTCTTTACGGCCAAAGTGTTATTCTGTATCTTGGTAATTCCTCTGGATGGACCGATGACTACCGCTGGAGTACAGGCGAAACGGGCACTAGTGTCATTGTCATACCCAATATAACCGAAGATCGCACCTATACTTGTCAGTACACCAATCAAGGAGGCTATGTCAACGAACAGAAGTTTAACATCCACGTTATCCAGGCTCGTCCATTCATACGTATTGGTGGCACACAGACCGATGACGAAACTTCTGCCCTTGTCTTCGAAGGTACGCAAGTCACACTTGGCCTTACCCTTGGCAATCATGTACTGCCAGAAGAAGTTGAATGGAGCGATGGCAACCATGGTCATACGCTTACCATTAACGTTCCCGTGGGCCTTGAAGACGGAAAGTCACTTACCTATACTGCAACCTATGCCGGTGAGGTTTACACCTTCACTATTTATGTGAAGGCCGCTGCATTCAGCTATTATGACCTTCTCTCAAAAGAGCACGGCTACACTCGTATTGATAGTGAAACACAACTCAATGAAGCTATCACGGCAGGCTCTTATTTTGTTTTTGCATCTGACGAGGATGACCTGCTTGTTGGCTTACGTGCCAATGCACCCCACAATGGCAATCGTGCCCTCTTTTATGAGTCTACAGTCAACCCTATTACGAGTCTCAATAAAGTATTCCTCATCGAACAGTTTGATAGTGGATACACGATGCGTAATATAGACTATGATGGGCTGCTGTTGCAAACCGAATGGGATGCCCCCTTCCAGTGGCGCACCCACGATCAGCCTTATAATATTTCGTGGGCCCGTTTCTTGCTGAAAAACATTGGGGGCGCATGGACCTTCGAGAATGGTACTTATAATGGTAATTGGCTTGGTTTGTGGACCCCAGAGAACGGTTATGCCAATGGCGAAGAAATGGCTTGTAACAAGACAGGCGACAATATCGCCAACTTCCAGATATTTGCCATTTCCCGTGCCCGATTCCACACCGACTATGTCAATTATCAATTGTCAGTTACCAGCTATCCAATCAATCTCACGCCTCTCCTGGCTTCCCCCGACTTTGCTGGTAACGGATGGCCCGGTTGGACAGTCACTGGAGCATGGGGCAATCAACGTTTCAATGGTGCAACCGAAGTATGGCACAGCACAGACTTTGACATGTACCAAACCCTCGAAGGCTTGCCAAATGGACGATATATTGTAACGTGCCAGTTGGTTAATGGCGAGGGCAGCAATACTGGCTATCTCTATGCCACTTCTGCCATAGAGACGCAAAAAGCTGTGGTGGAACAAAGTTGTGCAGGCAGCAACTTCGATGCTCAACGTGACAAGATGGCTGCCAACGCTTCATATGGCCAGCTCTCAGTGGAGATCGACGTAACCGATGGTAAACTCATCCTTGGCTTGAAAGAACCTACTGCTGGCACCACATGGCTCGTGTGGGATAACTTCACGCTGGCCTACGAAGGTCCTCTGCCCGATGGTGTTCAGCTAATTCACCAACCAGAATGTACGATGCATAATGGTGTGTATGACCTTTGTGGACGCTGCGTTGCAAATGACAAGTGCAAGAACAATAAATTGCCAAAGGGCATTTACATTATTAACGGACGCAAGGTCGTTGTAAAATAAAGGACTGAATAATGTATAGGCACACACTATTCATAGTAATATGTATGCTGGCGACGAGTGGAAAGTCGCAGGTCAGCGTCAGTCCGCTGCCGGAGAATGATGGTCCCTTTGTGTCGAGCCTCTACGAAGTAAAGGTCCGACCCCTTGCAGGAGGCGAGTGGCGGGAAGTTCCCGTGCTGCGCTGCGATGTTAACACACGTCGCGTGCAACAGGCTGCCTATGCCGAATGGGATATGGGAGAGCCCGTTGTGGTCAGAGTAGTGTGTAAAGATGGGCAGCCGACAGATAATGTCAAGGTGCGACCCTCGTCTCGCTGCATCGTGCCACAAAGGACAGAGAAAGGTCAAGTGGAGTTTACACTGAAACAACCTGAATTCTTAAGCATTGAGTTCGGTGGTGACCGCTATCATAACCTTCATTTGTTGGCAAACGCTCCGCTTGTGGAACGGCATAGTTCTGATGAGCCACAGACCATCGACTGGCAGGGGATTCAGTCGCAGGATGTCTTTATTCGAAATCCCAGACTCATTTACTTTGGTCCTGGTGTCCACAAGCCAAAAGACCTGCCCAGTGGAGACATTCGCATACCCTCGAATTGTACGGTCTATCTCGCCCCAGGAGCTGTCGTAAAGGCACGTTTCATTGTGGATCATGCAGAAAACGTCCGTATCATCGGGCGCGGCATCGTAGATCATCCCCTTCGTGGTGTGGAGATTACTTATTCAAGCAATGTGCTCGTTGATGGTTTAACTTTCCTCAATCCAACTCACTACACCATTTTTGGTGGGGAAAGCACTGATATTACTGTGCGCAATATCAAAAGTTTCTCTGCACGCTCTTGGAGCGATGGTATAGATCTTATGTGTTGTAGGCGTGTGAATATAGAGAATTGTTTCCTACGCACCAGTGACGACTGCATAGCCCTCTACAATCATCGTTGGTGGTATTGGGGAGGAAGCGAGGACATTGATGTCAGTCGCTGCATCCTCTGGCCCGATGTTGCACATCCCGTCAACATAGGTTCGCACGGCGATGACCGCAACCCTGACGGAGAGACTCTTCAGCGTGTTCACATCCATGACTGTGACATACTTGGCGATGATGCCGACGGTCTTGGACTTCTCGCCATCAATTGTGGCGACAATAATCACATTCGTAACATACGTTTTTCCAACATAAGAGCTGAGGCTCTGCGGCGCTCCCGCCCCTTTGATTTACGGATTTTCCAATCAGCCAAGTATAATCGTGCACCGGGGTGCTGCATTGACAGCATTGCATTCACGGACTTCACCATCCACCCTGATGTTCCTGATTCGTGCGTCCTTCCCAGTCGTGTCGAGGGCATGATGAATCACCCCATAGGTCACTACACATTGGAACGCGTTTCTCATCCTACTCTACTGAATAAAGACAACCTATTAGGAACTGATTAGTGCCTACGTATATCACATGTAATAATTAATGGAAACCAAGATATCGTTAATCTATAAAAGACTCACATTGTTGGCATTATGCTTTTTTGTTCTTGGCATGATTCAGGGACAAATAGTCTTTGCCGACTATAGCGACCCTGATGTCTGTGAAGGGACGGAGGGGGATTATTGGTTGACGGCAAGCAGTTTCCAGTGTACACCAGGACTGCCCATACTGCATAGCAGGGACCTTGTTAATTGGCAACTTGTGAACCATGCCGTCGAAAAGTTGTTGCCCCTTGAGCATTATAATACCATTCGCCATGGTCAAGGGGTGTGGGCTCCCAGTATTCGCCGCCACAATGATACCTATTATATATATTGGGGTGACCCAGACTATGGTATCTGGATGGTGAAGACTGATAATCCACGAGGACGATGGAGTGAACCAGTCTTGGTGGTGGAGGGAAAGGGACTCATTGACCCCTGTCCTTTGTGGGATGAAGATGGGCGCTGCTATTTGGTGAATGCTTGGGCGGCAAGTCGTTGTGGGTTCAATAGTGTGCTGACCGTGAGAGAACTTTCTACCAATGGTAGCCATGCTATTAGCGAACCAGTTCTTGTCTATGACGGACAAACTGAGGGTAACCATACTATCGAGGGACCGAAACTCTATAAACGAGATGGTTACTTTTATATTATTGCTCCAGCGGGTGGCGTTGAAAAGGGGTGGCAAGTGGCGCTCCGGAGCAGCAATTGTTTTGGTCCCTACGATAGTAAAATAGTTTTTAATAAAAATGGCATACATCAGGGAGGATGGGTAGCCGATAAGTTTGTGGCTTTTCAAGATCGTGGACCATACGGGCGCATTCTGCATTTGTTGGATGTGAATTGGACGGAAGGTTGGCCTATGATGAAATCAGCAAAAGTGAAACCTGCGCCCTTGACCGCAAGTGATATAAGGTTATTCTATCAGTGGCATGCCAATTATCAGGAGTTCTTTGGTTTTCCCACGAACAAGGGAGTGCGCGTCTACGGACATAAAGTATCTAAGGATGAGGTAAATCTCTGGCAAGTCCCCAACCTGTATCTAAGGAAATTCTGGGGAGAAACATTTTGTGATACACTTCACCTAACCATTACGGCGAAGGAAGCTGGCCAGCAGTCGGGTTTTGTGGTGATGGGGCGCGACTACTTGCGTTTGTCTGTGGAGTTCACAGGAAAGGAATTTGTACTGAAACGCATCGTTTGTCACGATGCAGACCAAAGTGGACAGGAAGAAGGGACACTGATAGCTACAATCCCTGCCCGTAGCTATGAAGCTGGTGCCTTGCCCAATTATGAATGCTGCATTTCCGTACTTTTTCAGTGTGAACGTGGTGCTGTTTGCCGTTTAGCCTACAGTACAGATGCGGTCCATTATCTAGATATTCCAGACTCTTTCCAAGCCCGCGTAGGCAAATGGATAGGAGCCAAATATGGTGTTTACAGCATTAGTCCAAGTGCCTCATCGAAGGGCTGGGTGGACTTAATATTCAAATAAAAACAAAGATGAAGAAAGGTTTTTTTGTTACGGCTTTATATCTTCTGCTCTTTATCACAGGAATAGGGGCACAAGAAATATATAAGATGTCGGGCCCCTATGAAGTGGTGGCGCGCGATGGTCAGTATGCCTTCACTAAGAGTGGTAGTGAGCGTGACATGAAAGCGGCATTAATCTTTGCCGAGGAAGGACAGTATGTCGAGGCACAGAAGATTATTAATGCTTACGCCCAAACATTACTATGCTTCGAAGGGCACGATGCTCCGCTCTGTTGCATTCAAGCCTACAATCTTGTAAGGGCTGCGACACTCTTAAATGAAAAGAAAATAATGAAGAAAGAAGAATGTGCTGCCATGCAGTCAATGATTCGCCGCGCAGTTCTTCCAACGATAGATAAGTTCGAGGCTGATAGTCCGTATGCCAACGGCAACTGGGGCGCTATTGTCAACCGCTGTCGCATGGCTTGCGCCATATTTCTCAATGATTCGGCTTTGTATCGAAAATCCATCGACTACTTCCTTTATGCCAATGACAATGGTTCGCTGCCAAACTATGTGGGCGTGAGTGGTCAGTGTCAGGAAACGGGACGCGACCAGAACCATGCACAATTGGGGCTGGGCATGATGTGCGACATCGCCGAGATGGCTTGGGGACAGGGCGATGACCTCTGGGGAGCTCTCGACCACCGATTGATGAAGGGCATAGAGTATTCGGCTCAGTATAATCTCGGCTATGATGTTCCTTTTGAAACATGGCAAGATAAGACGGGCCTTTACTGTAACTGGACGGAGCCTGGTTCGATGGGACGAGGCCGTCTATGGGACATCTACGAGAAACCCTATAACCACTATGTGAAGCGCCTCGGCAAAAAAATGCCTTACACAAAGAAGGTGTTGTCTTTACAGAACAAGGCACGTAAGGATGGTACTGCCCAAGTGGGTGGTGAAACGACCATTACTATTGCTCCTGGCGTAGAGGAAGTAAAGCGCTTGCATCAGGTCTTCACCTATCCAGCCCCTGTGGGCGCACCCTTGAAACATGATTACGATGTCTTTGTCCAATCCCGAGGCTCAAAAGAGTGGACGAAGATAGACACTTATATGGCAAAAGTGAATGCACCCATTGGGGATAATAAGCATAAGGTCTGTGAGATTAGTTACTGTTTGTTTGACTTCACGGGCGATGTGTTTGTGAAGGTGGTTAGTAAAAACAAGAAATTTAAGAATGCACGGATTAGGCCCGACTATCGTGGCACTATTGCAAATGTACAAAATGATAGTACTGTACAATTCTTGTTATTCCAACCCGAGAATGTCAGTGTGGAGTTCGATGGTGACATCACAGACAACCTGCTCGTCTTCACTTCCAAACCATCCATCGGAAAATCCGATGCTGAGGCAGAAGCAAAAGCACTTGGACGTAAGTTCCTTTATTACGGACCTGGACTTTATGATAAGGAAGATACCATCCATCTTACCTCAAACACGACGGTCTATCTCGATGGAGGCAGTTACTTTACTGGAACTTTCGCCATCGATGATGCCCATGACGTAAGTATTCTCGGTCGAGGCATTGCCCGTCCTGAGAGTGGGTATCAGGGAACACATGTGTATCGAAGTCGCAATGTTGTTATAGACGGCCTTGTGTTGAACACTTGTCCTGTTGGTGGCTCAGATGGCGTGACTCTGCGCGATGTTCGTTCCATTTCCTATCCCGGTTGGGGAGATGGACTGAATGCTTTTGCTTCACAAAACGTACTTTATGATCGCGTGTTCTGTCGCAATAGTGATGACTGCACCACAGCCTATGCCACCCGCAAGGGATTTGCTGGCAACTGTCGTAATGTTACGATGCGCAATTCCACGCTTTGGGCCGATGTGGCTCATCCCATCTTTATTGGCATTCATGGTGATAGTCAGCGGGGCGACACTATCGAGAACCTGCGCTATGAAAACATCGACATACTTTGCCAAAGCGAACCCCAGGTGGATTACCAAGGTTGCTTGGCCATTAACTGTGGCGACAACAATCTTGTGCGCAACGTGGTGTTCGACAATATTCGCATAGAACAAATCCATCAAGGCAGCATTCTGCAAGTGAAGGTGGGCTATAATCAGAAATATTGTACTGCACCTGGTCGTGCTGTTGAAAACGTGACTTTCCGCAACATCCGTTACTATGGAGAGCAACCCTATATGTCTGTAATTTCAGGCTACGATGAAGAACGTAAAGTCCGAAATATTCAGTTTGAAGGATTGAAGATTAATGGCAAGACCATCTATGACGATATGCCCGACAAACCACGTTGGTATCAAACGGCAGACTATGTGCCGTTGTATGTGGGTAATCATGTGGAGAACATTGTTTTTACGCCTAAGGTTGGTGGGTTTTCCCCCAATTTGCCCTTGGCATACTGCTCTACCCAAGTTGATCGAGCCTTAGAAACCTTGCGTCCCTATGACTTTACGATGATGCCTCGCAACATTCTTCCCGATACTCGCTTTGGGCATTGGAATCTCCGTCCAGCCAAGGCCGAGGAATGGTGTTCAGGCTTCTGGCCAGGCATTCTTTGGATGGCTTTTGAATACAACAAAAGTGAAGCGGTGAAGAAAGCAGCCGAGGGTTATACCGAAGCTATCTTTCCCATCATTGACCAGCCTGTCTATGACCACGACCTTGGCTTCATTGTCATCAACTCTTTGTTGAAAGGCTATGAGCAGACCAATGACGAACGCTATCGCCAGCTAGCTTTACGTGCTGCCGACTCGTTGGCTACGCTCTTCAACCCCAATGTCGGTACCATCCTCTCATGGCCGCGTCATGTCAAGGACTATGGAGGACACAATACAATTATGGACAATATGATGAACCTCGAACTCTTGTTTTGGGCAGCAGATGAGAATGAGAAAATGAGAAATGGAAAGAATGAGAAGAATGTAAATAGAAAATTGTCCAATTGTAAATTATATGACATTGCTTTGCGTCATGCAGAAACAACGATGAAGCACCACTTCCGCAAGGATGGCTCTTGTTATCATGTAGCAGTCTATAATCCTGTGACGGGAAAATTTATCAAAGGAGTTACGCATCAGGGCTATAGCGACCAATCAATGTGGAGCCGGGGTCAGGCTTGGGCCATCTATGGCTATACTATGGTTTATCGCTATACACGCGACAAACGTTTCCTTGATTTCGCTCAGAAAGTCACCGACATTTACTTGAAACGTCTGCATGAAACCAGTGATGATATGGTTCCTCTTTGGGATATGGATGACCCAGAAGCTCTAAAAGTGTCAAATTGTAAATCGTCTAATTGTAAATTAAAAGATGCTTCCGCGGCTTGCGTTGTAGCCTCGGCTTTGTTGGAACTAGGCCAGTATGTGCCCAACAAAGGTTATCGTGAAGCCGCCGAACATATGTTGGCAGACCTCAGTGCATCACGCTATCAATGTGACCGTGAGAGTGTAGCTTTTCTTAAACACTCCACGGGCCATCGTCCTGCAGGTTCCGAGATAGATGCCAGCATCATTTATGCCGACTATTACTATCTCGAAGCTCTGCTTAGGTTAAAGAATTATGCTCGTTAGCCAAAGGAAAGAATATTGTTCTCTTTCTTCTTGTCTTTCCTATCCTCTATTAATGGGGTAGGGCATTGACAAGGGCAGTAAGGTCGGCCAGGGTGACGAGGGTGTCACCATTCAGGTCAGCATTTTTCGGGTTCTTACAAGGCTGCAGTCCGAGCATATAGTATACGAGTGCCGTCACGTCGGCATTGTCAACCGTTCCATCGCAATTCACGTCGCCCGGCAGGTCGCTGATTTTCTCCACAAAGAGTGTTGCGGTGCTAACATTAGCCATGGTGTGAATAGCCAGATAGTATATGCCCGCTTCCGTTGCTTGACAAGTTCCGGCAGTGGTAGATGCTGTGCCCTCTGACTTATACACTTCATTGGCTGAGGGAGAAAAGAGTTGCAAAGTGGCGTTGCAAGAGGTTGCCAAAGAGATGACCTCGTTCGTTGACAGGGTGATGGTATACCAACGAATGTCATTGTCTGCAATTTTTGGGAAATTTTGGCTCTCTACAGCCTCTGCCACAGGCACTACCACTTGTCTGGTGCGTGTATCTACGAACTCATGCACACTGTTGGCCATGCGATAGTTGGCATCGAAGAACATCAGGTGTAGGTCGTTGCGTGCATAGATGACACGATCGCCCGACTCTACGGCAAATTTGAAACAGGAGGGTCGGATGGGCAGTTGGTCGAGCGTCAATGTTGTGGCCATATGTACGGTTGCCTGACGTGGGTCGTAGTTCACGACCTGATGGCTGGCATAGTTGTCATTGAGCCAGTAGTGCAGTTGTGTGATACCATTGCCGCCTGCTGCCGTCTTCACGAAGTAGGTGGTGCGCATGTTGGTTCGTGTCTCTTGCGTATTGCTCAGCCAATAGGTGAGTTGGTGGAGCCCGTCGGTGAGTTGGCTCATGTCGAGGTCGAAGTGATAGGTCTGACCACTGATGCTGGTGGCCTCGCTCACGTCGTGGCTGTTGCCGTCCACCATGAAGTAGCATTTCAGCCCCTGTAGTGTTGCCGCATCAGCCACCTTGATGAAGTTTCGACTGACGATGGGCGAATAAAGTGTGTCGTTCTGAACCACCTGCAATTGTAGGCTGTGCAGACCCTCGCTGAGGGCACTTACATCAGCATCGATGTGCAGTTGTGCCGAAGTGCTGCTGACCGTCTCCACCTGCGTCTGTTGGTCAAACCAATAGCGATAGGTGTATGACGTCTGCGCAATTGTACTGAGTGAACAGAACGCACAGAAGATAATTATCTGTAGTTGTTTCATCTCATTTTGAATTATGCATTATGAATTATGCATTGTCTTTTTATTGTGCACTTACGGTAATGTCCACACTCAGTTTGCCATCCGAAGTAGTCTGGCTGCCCACGGTGGCCTGTGTGATACGCGGTCCTGTAACCTTGGGGTCGAAAGGCAGGGTGCCGCCATAGATGCCCACTTGGGTACCGTCGCCGCCCAAATAGAATCTTCCCCTTCCCAAGACATAGTCGAGGGCATCCATTTCTCCGTCGATAGTGATTTCAAGACCGTTCACGAAATCATTGGGGGTGGGAAATGAGACGTTGGTGTCGTTTTGGGGGAAGATGTTGAGGCCACCAGTGGAGCATCCAACATTGTAGTTCATCACGTTTGAACTGTCAAACACACCCTCGCCATTGCTCAGGTTGTCGTAAATGACGCTGTTTACAAATACAGAAGACCGGATGACCGGACTATTGGTGTAGAGGACACAGTTGGTGAAGATGAAACGGCCATAGGAAGATAGACTGGAACCTACTGAACCGATGCTTGTGGGGTTGTTTACGACGCTGTTGATGCAGGTGGCGGTGGAGCCGCCGTTCAGTGCCAGCTGCCCTGCTATTTTGCATTGTACAAATTGGGCATCGGTCATCTTACTGGTGGAAACTGTGGGTTCGATGTTATTTAGTCTGCACTTGATGAACTTTGACGAAATGCTTGTTGAATATTGAATGGTGCCGTTGTGGTAAATGCCCTCTATCGTGACTATTCCATAGGTAGAGAGGCGCATATTTCCCTGAAGGACGGTGGGCAGGGTGCCCAGGGAAGCATCGGCTTTCATGCCCGCACCGCGTATGGTGATGCTTTTTAGGAGTTCTGAGGGTGCTTGGAAAGTGGCACCGGAGAGGCTTATGACATCGCCGTTATTTGAAGCATTGAGTGCATTGATGAGGGCCTGGTCGCCATAGTAAAATTCTGTGTTACCCATTCCATTTTTGCGGTAGAGTGTAGCCACTTGTGCGTTTTGCGCAAAGCTCTCGCCCACCATTGCCGTGAGAACAAAGAGCATTAATAGAAATGTCTTTTTCATAATATTCTCTGTAGTATGAATTAAATTTGTATAATATTTATGTCTAAAAGTAATGCATGTCATTTATTATTAGTGTTTTAGTGCAATCATTAATTGATTACAATTCACAGATATGCACTACTTGGCCCCAAAGTTCGGGAAAATTGTTGATAAATACAAACAATTTGTCGCGAATCGTATCTCTGAGAAGAGATTTTATGCAAAGCAGCCAATCAGATTTTTCGATAGAATGCCGAAGCCAAGGTGGCTGTCTTTATCATATTTTAATGTTTCAAGTGCGTACGGCCGTCTCGCACGTATAGTCCTCGTTTGGGTTCCGTGAGACGTCGACCATTGAGGTCATAGCACTTTCCATTTGACCATTTTCCCTTTATTGTTTGAGTATTTTCTTTTCCTCTTTCAATGGATTCTATTCCATCATATACGTTGTTCCCCAAACGGAATAGGCGCACGCCATGACTGGGAACAGTGGTGGAGAGGATGCCTGTGGCAGTACCCAGATTCTCGCCCGTCCAGATGTCGTGGAGAGGCACGGCTTCATCCTCGGCATAACCTAGTTGGGTGATGTCGAAATCATAGGTTTGGCTCATAGTAGTGTAGAGGATGAACTCCATAGTGGTACCAGAGGTGGAGGTGTTGTCCGTGTCGCACGAACTGTCGTAGCCGCAGAGAGCGCGGAAGGTCGTGTAGGAATGTCCCTTGGGTAAGTCATAGATGAGCGTACACTGGGCATTCATGCCGAGTCCTGTAGTATAGGTTTGTCCATCGATGCGCAAAGCACCGTTTTCCACATTTTTGTTGATATGAAGTGAACCCCACTCTGAAGTATATGACGTAGGTTCCAAAGAGGTGAGACTAGTTTCATTGCCTTCGGCATCGATGAGGACTGGGTTCACAAGGTTGGCTCTGTCATAGGCAAATCCGTCGCCGTAGTTGCTGACTACTATTTTCAGTTGCTCTGCTTCTTTGATGTCGGCTTCTAAGGTTGCAGATTTGATACCTGTACGTGAGATGAGTCCTGTACGTGCCAACGCATCGTCTTGCTCTTCGGTGAGTGGGTTTTGGTCAAAGACCATGAAGCGCAGACTGGTGGTGGAGTTGGTTTGTCCGATGCCTGAATCATCGGCTGCAGCCAAAGCTTTGAAACGAATTACGTCCATTTCATCGGGAATTTGGAAGAAAATAGCAGCATTGGCATCGGTGGAAAATCCACGATCGTAATACTGTCCCATAACCTTCATTTTGCCGCCATTGTCCACATTCTTGTTCTCATACACACGATTGAAATACGACTTGGTGTATTGACGTGTCTTGTACGTTCCGGTTAAAGGAATCTCCGAACCATCGCGGAGAATGAGGGTGGGCTCAATCCAATCGCCGTGGTCATAGTTAAAGTTGTCACCTCCGTCATCGACCACGAGAACAAGAGTCTTTGAACCTTCGGGCCAGGGAATGTCCACATTCACAGCATGTCCGTCGGTAGTGTAGGAAATAGTTTCGGAACGATATATCGCCTTGTGCCCCACCACCCATCGTGTGTTGTCGCGTTGGAAGAGAGCCAGATAACGATTGCCTGTAAAGGGATCGGTACTGGTCCATGCAACATGGCCGAGGTCTTCATCGTTGAGTACTTGATGGGCATTTTCTCCGTATTTATGCATGTGGTGGTATTCTTCGTTGTTGAGTAGCGAGAGTGTCCAAGTGTCATTTTTAGTCATTTCACCGCCAAAAAACAAGGGTGAGTGACAGATTCCCCACAAGGTCATCATGGTCTGTTGTTCATCTTTGCTCAGTCGTGTCCATCGTCCAGCATCAGCACCTGTGTAGCCAGGGTCGGCAATAGTCATGCTAATTTGGCCCAGAGGCAGCATGTCACAGTCAGCATAATTGCCCGGTCGGGTATACTGACTCCAGAAATTTGCCTCGTTGAATACGGCATCCACCGCGCTCCACGTGTCCCACAAGTCATCCATCATGCGCCATTGGTTGGCATTTGCCAGACACTCTTCTGCATACTGAAATTGTGTCTTACCTGGCGAGAGCGAGAGTACGATGGGGCGTCCTGTTTGGTCGATGGCCTTGCGAATCATATGTATCTCATCGGTGTAGAAAGGTCGTGAGAGATCGTCAACTTTTAGAAAATCAACGCCCCATTCGGCATAGAGGTCCATGATGCTATTGTAGTAGAGTTGACCAGCTTCGTTGTTGCGCACCAAAAGGTTGTCCTTGAGCCATGTGCAAGGTGATGTCGTGCCGTTGTATACTTGGCTCCAGGGTGTCGTTTCGCTGCCTTTCAACTTATAGGAGGATCCTACGACATTTTTGGGTACACCGCGCATGATGTGGATTCCAAATTTTAGTCCCATGGCGTGAATCTGGTCGGCAAGTGCCTTGAAACCTTTGTTTTCACCACCAATCATACATGAAGGGAAACGTGTGGGAGAGGGCAGGTAGCGTCCATATTGGTCAAGCACATAGTCTTGCGTACCGTTTTGGTTATAATTTCCGCCTCCCAGCGAAGGGTGGTTGCAATACCAACGTATATCTACAACGACATACTCCCATCCATATCGTACAAGATCGTTATCTACGAGATATTGTGCGTTTTGTAATACTTCCTTCTCCGTGACTGAAGAGTAGTAACAGTCCCAAGAATTCCAACCCATTGGTGGAGTCATAGCCCAAGTGCGGAAGGTGGCAATGTCATCTTGAGCGAAGGCAGCACTAAGTGTGATTTGAGAAGTGAAAAGTGAAAAGTGGGTCGCGCTGAGCAGCAAAGCGGATAAAAGTACGAAACGTTTCATATTCCTATATATTACAATTATAATTACACACCATCCAATAGTCGTTCTTTATGGATTCCAATTCATCGCGTATTTGTACGAACCACTCAATTTTCCTTTCCTATCAGTATGTTTACGAGGTCAATGAGGTCTTGGTTGTCGATATTGCCATCCTCATTGACATCGGCTGCAGCGTTCGGGGCAGTCTGTCCGCGAATGATGTTCACCAGCATAGTCACGTCGGCCAGGCTGACCTCACCGTCGCCGTTGACATCGCCACGAAGCGTAGGCTGAGCCACGTTGACCCTGACACTCTTTACTACCGAGCCGTCGGCACTGGTGGCCGTGATGGTCACACTGCCTGCACGCTTGCCCAATACCCAGCCGCCATTCACCTCGGCAATCGTCGCGTCACTGCTCGTCCAAGTGAGTACGGGACAGGTGGCATCGGCATTCACCGTGTAGAGGATGCTGGCTGTGGCCTCGGCCAGCGTAGTGTAGTCGTCCCCGCTAACTTCAGCCGTGGCCTGGGATGCCGTCTTGCTGATGGTATAGACACTCTGGTCGAAGTCAATGGATGAAACGGGAACCTCACTATTCGAGTCGATGCCTCCGAAAACATAGATACTGTTGGCAGGCAGTGTAACGGTGATGTTCTGGTCGATGCTGTAAGTGCCTCCCTCTGCCAGTCCTGTCAGGGCAGCCTGGTCGGAGAATGCCTTGTAGAGTTTGATGCTGCCGGTGACATTGGCGGGGATGTTCAGTGCATCGCGCAGCGTGAAAGTGTAACTCTTACTGCTCGTGTCACCATTGCGCAGGGTCAGCGTACTCTTCGTGCCGTTCCAACTTGCCCAGCCATAGACATTCTCGTTCGAGCCATCCCAAGGACTTCCGCCCACCCAGTGGGCATCGGGAAGGACGTCGGCATTGAACTTCTGCCAGTTGCTGCACTCGGCGATATCGTGCCACAGTTTGCCAAAGCGGATGGAGTCGGTGAGCAGATAGTCGTTGTACAACTCCACCATGCCACTGCCACAGGCAAAGGCAGCACGCAGTTCACGCTTCACGCTGGCATAGTCACGGACGTTGTTGGTGGAACCGAAGCGCGTAAGGATGAATCCGTGGGTCATCAGCGTATTGATGGGGCAGATGGGTGAGTTCTGGACATAATTCTGATAGACCAGACGGTCGCGGTAGGTAATCCACTTCTCACGGTTGTTCGTGTTGTCGCCGATGGAGCCGTAGTCGTTCTCCTGCCGCCAGGTGGCATCTGTGTAGTGATAGAAGAAGGGACTTGCCCAGGTGCCGACGGTGGTATTGAAGAAGATGTCGCGCTTCAGGTTCTCACGCACATAGCGTTCAAGTCGGAGGATGCCCTCGGCGTTCTCGTTGCCCGAGTCGCCGCTGTCGGGACCCGTGGAGGAGAACTGGGCACTGATGCCGTCGAACTTGAAGAAACGGAACAACCCATTGCCTTGTGCATCGGTACCCTGATTGGCGGTCAGGTTCTGTGCAGCATCGAGGAAGACGTTGTAGTAGTTCTTATTGGAGAGCACCATGCTCTGCCCCTTATTTGTCCAGTATGCACGGCGATAGTTTCCGCTGGTGCCATAACCGCCCACGGGACCTAACCATGCACCCACGCCGCTACCCATCTCGTTGGCTACGTTGGCAATGTCGCGCATTTCGTTGGGGAACCCTGAGTGGAACGTCCACGTACCGTAGTTGTCCCAACCATCGTCGATGACGTAACTGTTGATGTTCTGCTTGTAGCGGTCGTAGAACTGTGTCTTCCAGTGGCTGACCACGTCCAGTACCTGATTGGCATTCATGTTCTGTGTGGGGTCGCTGGCATTGTTGCGGTCGATGTTCAGTTCGTACCAACTGATGTACGCAGGGAAGGCTCGCCAAGGTACGGCACGTTCGCGCTCACTATAGGCCAGGAACGAGCGGCGCTTCTGGGTCTTTGCCAGAATGGTGTTATCGGCCTGTCCGTCCTGAGCCACAAGGCCCACGACGCTACTCACCTTCCACGTCTCACCATCCTCCAATGTCGTGTTGCGGCTCCACAGGCCCTTCATGGTCACCACACCGGTATTCAGCACCACACCCTCCTTCGGGCTGTAGATGTTGGCCGTCCAGTTGCTGCTGGCATCGATACTCTCTGTTCCGTTCTCCACAAAGGCACGAATCTTGAATGTGCCGGCATAGGGCGCAATGAAGGTAAATTTGTTGTTGCTGGTTGCACCACCCGAATAGCCGCTATGATAATCGTTAGCACACACGTTGCCCGTGCCATCCAGAAGGTCGGCACCGCCAAAGTTCAGTCTGTGGCTACCGCTGGTATATTGGATGGTCACTTCCACCTTCTGGTTGGCTGCAAGGGTTACATTATTATAGGTATAGGCATAGATGTTGGGATAGCCATAGCCCGTAGCCTCTGTCACACGGTTGGGCACATTAGCACTGGCCACCTGTGTCCAACTGGCAGCAGTAAGGGAAGTCGAGACGGTGTTGTCCAACGTCCAGTTGTCCTCGTTCAAAGTCTCGTCGCCCACCGTATTGTAGGCGGTAGGCGTTTCCAGTCCGGCAAATATTTGGTCGCTCATCAGCACCGCACCACGCGTGTTACCCACCACGGCAGGGGTGCTGCCTGCAGTTTCGGTGTCCACGTCATAAATCATGGGCACGACGTTGTACATATCCACGTCGCCCACGCCCGTCAGTTCCATCTCCGTGCGCAGGTAGTGACTGCCGTCGCGCAGCACGGCGCGCCATAGAATCTGGATGGTAGCATTGTTGTAGGTGTATGTATAGTGAGCCACCAGGGCCTTGCCGGCAAAGTGCTCGGCACCGCCCACTGCGGAAACATTGTCCGAATAGTCCTCCGTAGAGACGCTGGTGAGAGTCATTCCACTGGCAGGCACCGTCACTCCAGCACCAAAGGCCACGGTAAATGGCTCCGTGCCTGGTAGTAGGTTCATGGCCTTGGAACCGCCGAAGTACAAACCACCACCCGTTTCCACGAATGCAGCCGTCAGCACGTTGTTACTCAGCACATACGTCTTGGCTCCGTCTTCGCCATAGGCCGTGAGGCTGGCCGCGCCCACTGTCGTCTGCTGGGCGGGATAGACCACAGCCTGGGTGTATTGGTTCATATCGGCTTGGCTATATGCGGTATAGCCAATCTGAATGTCGGTTCCCGAGAGAGACACATTGTGATAATAGCCCGTCATGGGCACCACCACAATCTCTTCCTCCGTAAGCGGAGTTCCGTTATGCACAAACGTATCTCCATCGCCATATACGGTTCCTTTTACCAGCACACTGCCTCCGCTTACGGTATAGGTGGTTTCCATCTCTATGTTATCAATGAGGCGGTCGGCCTCAGCCACTTCCGCAGCATACGTCGTTGTGCCATTTGTAAGTAGGGTAAAGGTCAGGTAGTCGGCAGCAGGTTCTTCAGTAAGCCAACGTACATCGCCTTGTGAGAGTGCATATCCACAGCAGCAACTCAGGTACAGGTTGTTGCTCAGTATGTTATAGTAGTTGTTGTCTGCCGCTTTCTGCAAGGTCACAGGCACCGCATCGGCAGAATAGTTAGCCACCGTACCCGAGTTTGTTCCGAGGAAAGTGCCGCCGCCGATATTATAGAAATAGGTGCCCTTCGGCGTGGTCCGCACATACCAGTAACGGCCGCTGCCCACGCTGTTCAGGTTCACGTCGTTGTTGGTGTAGCCGCTCAGACCCACGTCAGCCAGAACGGGAGATGAACTATAATCACCACTATATACGATGGTGCCTCGTTGATTGTAGGTATTGGAAATTGTGTAAATACCGTCGGCTATCACCGGAGGTATGTTGTTGAAGGTGACTACCACTACATCATTGGCATTGATTCCCGTTAGGGTATAGACCCCATTAGCAACAGTTGGAGTGACGCGGCTGCCGTTCACAGTAACCACAGACTTCGTAGCATCGAAGGTGGCCGAGCGAAAGCGGATGTCACCGCCCTGGTTGGAACGGATAGTAGTCCGTACGGGCACACCGCTGGTCCATTCGATGTCCACGGTATTGTCGCCCACGGCCTTCAAACCTGTCACGCTTCCGTTGGCCCATACGCTGGGCAGGGCAGGCAATATGTCGATGACACCCGTGGCACTTTGCATCAGCATCTCAGCAATACCGGCACAGGTACCGAAGTTTCCGTCAATTTGGAAGGGAGCGTGCGAGTCGAAGAGGTTGTAATATACCCCGCCGGCATTTTGGTTAGTGCCGTAACTGGTGGAGTGGCGCAGGGCATTATGGATGATGGTATGGGCATGATTGCCGTCGTGGGCGCGTGCCCAGCAATTTACCTTCCAGCCGAGTGACCATCCCGTGGCGGCATCGCCACGTAGGGTTAGGGAGTTGACGGCCGCATTAAATAACGTGGGGTCTGCATCGTATCTTGAAACTTGACTGAAGGGATAGAGACACATGAGATGCGACAGGTGGCGGTGTCCGTTCTCGCCTGCAGTGTAACTGCTCGTCTTCCATTCCTTGAGGAGCGATGAACCATCGGCTAACGTTCCGGCATTGAAGCCGCTACTGGTGGAATAAGTCTCCGTGCGCAGTCCCTTGTCGAGTGCATTGTACATGGTGGTCAGTGTGGCAATGTCACTCTGACTGATGCCAGCATCGGAACCCAGAATGTCGTATGCCTCGATGACATTTGAGAAGAGTTCGCTCACCAACTGCTGCGAATGGGCAGTGGCGTTTTCACTGCCAGGACCATTTTCTGGCGAGTATTCATTGGGACACTCATAGGTACCGTCCGTAGTATTTAGCACGAGGCGTTCCATCCACCACTCGGCGGCTCCCCACATGGCAGGGAAGGCACGCTTCAGGAAGGCACGGTCGAGCGTGTAGCGGTAATGTTGCCACAAGTGGGTGCAGTACCAAGCATTGGCAATGGTGTAGTTGCTCATCCAACTCGACATGCCGCCGAAGATATTGCTCTCGGTGAACACCGTCCAACCCTTGGTTTGCGTATTGTTGCCAAAAGTACGCGTAGCTATGAAACCTGGGCTGTTCACCATGTTGATGATGTAATTCAGGAATGGGAGGTGCGTCTCGCTCAGGTTCGTAGGCTCGGCAGGCCAATAGTTCATCTGTATGTTGATGTTGGTGTGGATGTCGGAGTTCCAAGGACCTTGTGCCACGTTGCACCAGATACCCTGCAGGTTGTTAGGTGCATCAATGCCACGGCTACTGGAAATTTCCAGATAGCGACCGTATTGGAAGTAAAGTTGTTCCAAGAACAATGCTTCTGGGTCGGTACTGGTGGCTGACAGGGTATTGTAATAATTCACCAGTGCTTGTGTGGTGCGTGTGGAACTGGGAGCTGCATTATCCAATTGCAGGTTGACACGTCCCATGTAGCTTTGGAAGTTTGAGATATGGTCGGCACGTAGGGCTTCCCATCCCTTTGTCTCGGCTGCTGCAATGCGGCTGGCCATAGTGCTGGCCAGTTGCGAAGTGCCGGCAACGAAGTTCGACGAGGGCAGTCCGTTGTAGTCGGTGCCGCCCGTGAGCAACAGCAATACCTCGGTGGCATTGGAGACGACAATCTTCGTACCCGTGGTGGTCACCGTACCATCGCTGACGACCTTGAACATGGTATGATAACTCACAATGTCAAGTTTACCGCTAAACGAGGCTGTGCCATTTGAGTAAACAGGCGTGGATGCATTGATGCTGCTGCCAGGCTCGTAGGTGAAACGCAGATTCAACTTGTTTCCTCCTTCAGCGGTGTAGTGTGCCGCAATGACTTGGTCGGAGTTGCTGGAGAGGTACTCTCGCTTATAGGTTGTCGTGCGGTCGGGACTCTTGAATTGCACACCGGCAATGGCATCCTCAATGTCGAGCCAGCGCGCATAGTCTTGCACGGGAGCCGAGTCGTCGTCGAGGCTGAAGGTGCCCGAAAGGTCGCGCACCATGACGCTGCCGAAGTTGCGGTAGCAACCGTGGTTGGGGTTGCCCTTGATGCTGCTTGTACCCGACCAAAGGGTCTTCTCGTTAAACTGTATTTCATCGGTATATACCTTTCCCTGTTCCGTGGCTCCGAGTTGTCCGTTACCGATGGGCAGGGCATACTCCATCCACTCGTTGGCGACCCCCGTCTTCGAGGAAGGCTGATTATACCATAGCGTCAGATTATGAGGTAGCGTAAAGTTGCTCACGCCATTGACGGTGTGGAACTCGCTATACGAAACCTCCTCATAGTCGGCAGGGTCAACTTCAGTGAAATAGAAAGTAGAACCATTGTCGCCCACAGCTCCACTGCTGTTCCACAGGGCGAGGTAGTCGCCGCGCTTGTTCCAGTAGTTGTTGCCCGAACTCCCCTCACGAATGTAGGTTGCTTCCCCAGTGGGGTACTTAGTGGCATCGTAGAACGAGAAATAGGTGGTGTAAGTCGTGTTGCTGCTGGTAAGTGAGGCATCCATCATCTGGGCGCGAGCATTGGCTTCGCTGCCCGACATGCCCAGCACTTTAACAGGTCCTGTGGTGTAGTTATAGAAGCGATAGGTGCCACCAGTCTGCGCTTCCACACGCCATAGGGATTTGCGGTCGGTGGGACGTGTGGTATTGGTCAGTTTCAGGTTATGGCTCCCGTCCGTGTACTCGCTGTTCAGACTAAGGTAAGCACCATTGTTGTTCTTTATGGTGTACCATGTGTAGCCAGCATTGCTGTAATATGTGACGGTGATGGTGGTATTATTGATGGTTACCACACCAGCGTAGCCGTCGATGTTGACGGATGTGAAAGCATCGGCCGAGACACTGGGAGGCGCCGACAGCGTTTCACCCGAAAGATAGGTGTTTCCCTCGTAAACCACACCGCCGCCAGCGGGTGCACCCGTTACAGTCACCGTATAAGTGGTGGTGCTAGTGAACGTAACGGGATAGATGGCCCAGTCATTGTTCCCACCCGTATAGGTCAGGATGCCGCTATCCCAGAATGCCAGCGTGTTGCCGGCTCCGTTGTTGTCCACCCTGTTGGCATAGGTTGTGCCGTCGGTGGTCTTGTTCCACCCGAAATGGCCATTGGTGCCGTTGATGTTATAGAAGAAATAGCTGCCCGGCGAGGTGCCAGAGTTCAAATCGGCCGTGATATATCGCCCGTTGGCAAACTGAATGTTATACACACCCGTGGTTCCTGTTTCGAGGAAACGCATCAGGTAGTTTTCTGCCTCGGATAGCCGTTTCCCATCGAAATAGGCAGCCGTCAGGTCTGTGGTGGCGCGCTTCAGTCTTGCACCTGCCCCAGCGTCGTACATAACAGACTCGCCGCCTCTTGTCTGTGTCACCAGATACCAGTGACTATCGTCGGAAGTGGATGTGGCAGGAGTCATGGTGGCTGCCGCACTGCCCACCGACAGGTATTTCTCGGCATACACTTCCATGTCGGCCTCGTAAATGAACAGCCTGCGCGAACCAGCCGGTGTGCTTCCGGCAGCCCATGTGGTGGGGTCAGTACCATACCAACCTACATCGATGGCTTGGTTTGATGTGGTATTGTAAATTTGGGCATAGTTGTTCGAATCGAAGATAACGGATAGGTTCTGCGAGGTGGAACCCGTAGTGATGGCACTGCCATTGCTGGTGCCCAGGCTCATTTTATTGCCCGTACCGTAGTTTGTTATGACGTAACCGTCGGAACTGTTGCCCGTCAGCTGCCAGACAAACTGATTGTCATCGACATGGCCCGTAGTCAGCGCCTTGGCTTTTACTTGTGAACCATTGTCGTACAGGAAGTTGGTGGTCACACCAGTCTGCGAATATCCGGCTATGACATAGTAACTTCCACTGGTAATGCTAGTGACTTGATTGCCACGCTGATTTAGGAAGAGTGTGCTTGCGTTGGCCGAAACCATAAACAATGAGCCCAGGAGACTCAGTAGGCAGAAGTGTCTTTTCATGATCTTTATAATGTGTGTGATTGTTTCTTATTCGTTGCCAATGGGGAACAACCCGAACAAGTTGGCATCAATACCCTCAGTGATGGTTTGGAAAGCCTTGGGGTCATCGCCAAACTTACAATTGTCGCCATCAACAATGAGCAAGGGACCTTTGTACGAAGCTATCCATTCTTCGTACAAGTCGTTCAGTCCTTGTAGGTAGTCAATCTGTATCGATTGCTCGTAACTGCGTCCTCGCTTCTGTATCTGAGCTACCAAGTTGGAGATGCTCGAACGGATGTAAATCATCAGGTCGGGCAGTTTCACCAGCGACATCATCAGGTCGAAGAGTTCAGAGTAGTTGGCAAAGTCGCGGTCGCTCATCAATCCCTTGTTGTGGAGGTTGGGGGCAAAGATGCGTGCATCCTCGAAGATGGTGCGGTCCTGAATGATGTACTCCTTCGACTTGGCTATTTCCACCACATCGCGGAAGCGTTTGTTGAGAAAATAGATTTGCAAGTTGAACGACCATCGTGCCATGTCGGCATAGTAGTCTTCGAGATAGGGATTGTTGTCAACGGGCTCGAACTGGGGTGTCCAACCATATCGTTTGGCAAGCATTTTTGTCAGTGTGGTTTTTCCACTTCCGATGTTTCCGGCAATAGCTATATGCATGGGTAATTTTTAAATTATGCCCCCTCCCCAATCCCTCCCCGGGGAGGGCGTATATACTTTTTAGGGAATTGAGGGTTTTATATTAGTTTTATATATTATTCTCTCTTATATTATTCCTCATATTGGTGTCTACTCCCTCCCCTCGGGGAGGGTAAGGGGTAGGGGGCTCAATCCAAAGGGAAAAGTCCATAGAGGAGTGGATCAATTTTGTCGATAATGAGTTTCAGGTCCTCTGGTCGGTGCAGATAGTCGAGTTCGTTGACATCGATGGTGAGCACACGTCCCGGATATTTTTCGTAGATAAATTGTTCGTAGAGGTCATTCAACCCTTGCAGATATTCTATTTGGATGGTCTGCTCATATTCGCGCCCTCGCTTCTGTATGTTCTGCACAAGGTGTGCAATGTCGGCACGCAAGTAAATCATCAAATCGGGAATGCGCAACTGGGTCTGCATCTGTTCAAACAGTTCCATGTAGGTCTCGTAGTCGCGGTCCGAGAGTTGCCCCATGCGCTTGTTGTTGGCAGCAAACACATGCACCCCCTCGTAGATACTGCGGTCCTGAATGATGGTTTTTGTTCCTTTGTCGATGCTGAGACAATCCTTGAAACGTTCCTTCAGAAAAAACACCTCCAGATTGAAAGCCCAACGCTGGATGTCACCATAGTAGTCCTCCAGATAGGGGTTGTAGGTAACGGCTTCGAACCGTGTTTCCCATCCGTAGTGCTTGGCCAACAGCGTGGTCAGTGTGGTCTTTCCACTTCCTATGTTTCCTGCAACAACAATGTGCATGGTGAAGTTTTAGGTTGTTAGGTTAAAAGGTTTAAGGTTATAGGTTAAAGGTTAAGGACCCACCCCCAGCCCCTCCCATAAATGGAGGGGAGTATAATGGGGCAAGCTTGGGTTAATTGTGAATTAGATTTAAGGTTAAAGGTTAGAGGTTAAAGGTTAAACTTTTATTTTCGTCTTCGTAGGAAGCTTTGCTTCCGTTTCGTAGCGCAGCGTTTCGTTAACGTTAACGTTATCGTTATCGTTATTTTCGCACAAATATACGAAACAATTATGAATTGTGAATTGTGAATTGTGATTTATTTTGTATTTTTGCAATATCAAATTAAGACTAAGTAAGAATGAAGTGGGAACAACTACTCAGTAACAAGCGATTTGGACAGGAAAAAACACCTCATCGCGCAGACGATCGTTCAGAATTTCAGCGCGACTTCGACCGACTCATCTTTTCGGCCCCTTTTCGTCGCTTGCAAAATAAGACACAGGTGTTTCCCCTACCAGGAAGCATCTTCGTGCACAATCGCCTGACACACTCCTTGGAGGTGAGCAGCGTGGGGCGCAGTTTGGGCAACGATGTGAGCCGACTGCTTCTCGAACGTCACCCCGAGTTGGTCAAGACTCACCTTACCGAGGCAGGGAGCATTGTCAGTGCGGCATGTCTGGCACACGACCTCGGCAATCCTCCCTTCGGACATAGTGGCGAACGTGCCATTGGTGCCTACTTCACGGAGGAGAAAGGACGCAAGTATGAGACCTATTTTTGCGATGAAACCGGCGATTCTCTTACTCCAGAGCAGTGGCAAGACCTCATTCATTTCGAAGGTAATGCCAATGCTCTCCGGCTACTCACTCACCATTTCCGTGGTCGCCGCGAGGGTGGTTTTGTCATGACCTATTCCACGCTTGCAAGCATCGTAAAATATCCCTATAGTAGCAGTCAGGCTGGCAAGAAGGGCAAGTTTGGATTTTTCCAGGCAGAGCAGGCCGATTATGAAAAGATAGCACAGGAACTGGGCATCAAGAAAATCAAGACCCCACAGGGTGAACGCTATGCACGCTATCCGCTGGTGTATTTGGTGGAGGCAGCCGACGACATCTGCTACCAGATTATGGACATTGAGGACGCCCATAAACTGAAGATACTGACTACTGAGGAAACCCACCAGCTATTGAGTTCCTTCTTCACGGAAGAGGAGAAGGTGGACATTCTCGAACGCCTCTCTTCTGTCGATGATGTCAACGAGCAAGTAGTGTTCTTGCGCAGTGTGGCCATTGGCAAGTTGGAACAAGAGTGTGTGCGTGTCTTCGTGGAGAACGAGGAGGCCATTCTCGACGGGCGTTTCGAGGGCAGTCTCATCGACCACATCAGCGACATTCCCAATCGGGCCTACAAACATTGTGTGGAGGTTGCCTTTGCCAAGATCTATCATTCTCAGTTGGTGGTGGACATCGAGATTGCGGGTCACAAGGTCATCACCCAGTTGCTCGACCTCATGCTCGAGGCTGTCACCCACAGCAATGCCATCTATTCCAAGATTCTTATCAACCGCGTCAGTCCGCAGTACGACATCCTGGCTCCCACACTCTACGAGCGCATGCTGGCTGTCCTCGACTACATCTCGGGCATGACGGACGTCTTCGCCCTCGACCTCTACCGCAAGGTCACGGGCATGAGCCTTGCTACGGTATAGTTCAATCTAATAACAAGAAAATGGGGCTTCAGTAATACATTTACCGAAGCCCCTTTTTTTCAGACTCTTGAACCGAAGTTTAGTTATTATTTACCACATATATTACCATTTCTCCATTGACCAGTTCTCTGCCCAATATTGGCTGTAACGCTCCTCGAAGTCAGAGACTTCTCCGAATTGAGCCTCACAAGTAAATGTAAGCACGTTCTCCTCCTGAGGGCATTTGGATAAATTATCGCGATAGTATACAGCCCAGTCATCATAGGTCACATGTAGCTGGATGGTAAGCGTCAGTGCGTCATATTGTTCATCGGGGATGTCGGCAAAACGGATGGCATAGTTTCGTTGCAGCCAAGTGTTATCTGCAAAGAACGCGTTCACCCGTTCAGGGCGTTTCTCCGCATCATACCAGAAAAGGAAATCAAAGTCAGGGAGTGTACCCAAGGGTAGGCACTTGGACGGAGCCTCCACACTGAAGTGGTCGCTTAGATTCGTTCCTGCTTCCTGGCCAAAGAGAACTTTGTTGGAGGTGATGGTGATACCTCCGGCAAGCCTTGCGGAAAAGAAGAAAGACTCGAAGCCGAGATAATCGTCATTCCCTTCAGAATGCCATTTCTTTACAAGGGCTTCCTGCTTCTCATACGGAAGCAGAACTTTGTTGGCAACCTTCTGTAGCAGTCTGTCGTATTCAGCATAGGCTTTCTTCGTAAGTCCGAGTTCTCTGCCCTCGCCCACGATGTTACATAGTATCCGCAGATTCTCATATCCGAGAGGTTCATGCTGTGTCACCTCTTTCAGGCTGTCGAAAAGTTCAGGTTCCGTTTTCTGCCAGTCTTCCTTGTAATAGCCAGGATAGAATTTGTGCAGCCAGAGGTCGCCGTCATCCATTGGATAGCAATAGCATTTTCCGATATAAAGGCTCGGGAAGACACTTCTCTTAGGCATATTGACATGGGGTACCACATTGGCATCTTTGTCACATGAGTTGAACATTGCACTCGCGCACAAAATCATTGTGCAAAGGAATAGTTTCTTCATTCTTCTTTAGGCTTAAATCCCGAAATCATGTATCTTTTATATTGAAAATTGGGGGTGTTTTCGTTCGCTTTCCATGCTCTCGTGGTTGTCTATGGTACAATTATTTATTAAAGAACTTTTCTATGTCTCAATTAATCAGTCTCTTACCTCACCACTTTCTTTCCGTCTTGGATGTAGATACCCTTCTGTAAATTTGAATTATTAATTTTGAAATTTGAATTTCTATCACCGCTGACTTTGCGTCCGCTGAGGTCGTAGATGGCCTTCTCATTTTCTCCATTCCTCATTTCCTCATTTTCAATCTCGTTGATTCCTGTTCCGTCGAGCGGCAGGACGAAATGTGCTGTGAATAGTTCCTGGTCGTTCTCTACCGTAATGGTGTATTCACCTTCAGGATAACCAGCGAGGTTGACGTCTATCGATTGCAGGTTTCCCAAGTTGTATATGCTGGCAAAATGGTCTTGCGCCTCGTTGTCTTTGCGTATGCTGATTTGGTACTGGTCAGTCATTCCTTCTGGATGGATGAAAAGTGCAATATCGTTATACTCTGCACGGAGCAGAGTGGGAGTGGCCATCATGAGGGGGCTGGTCGGCTTCGTCTTAATGACATGCGTAAAGTCGAGCGTCTCCCGCTTCACTTCTGGGTCATCCTCGTCGGACCAATAAGGGCTGACATCTTCCGCGTGTTCTGAACTATAGAATAGTGTGTCTGAACCAATCGTGCAACATGTCAGTGAATTGAAATACATCCCACATTCTAAGCCCTGACTGATTCCTTCGCATGGACCACCCATATATCCAATGCGTTCTAACCAGTAGTCTTCGATGGGCTCTTCTTCTCCAGATTCATCTCCGAACCAATTATTCTGTAGCATTAGATTAATACGTGGGAAAATCCTTCCTTCAACAGAAATGGTATCTTTTCCTGTAACTTTGCACAAAGACTGGGGGAATACATTCAGTTCATCGTCTACATTCGCTCCAAAATCGTAAAGGAGTTCTTCCTTCTTATTTGTCATCATAGAAAGGTAATATACTTTTTTGTTGTCCTCACGAATAGCCCCCTCGTATGATGTCTTTCTGCTATCTTTCCTTTCGTCCCTGCACATCATCTTTTTGTACGATTGTCCATCAAAGATTGTATCTCCATCAAGATAGTAATACATCACTCTTTGGGCAGGGGCAAATCCCTCAGTCCATACAACCTTCCACACCTTACCTTCTTCCACGAATGGACGGTACTTATCATGATTATCAATCGGGTGCTCGCCCTCCTCGTCTATAAAGATATAATCATAATCCTTAAACTCTGGGGATGGAAGGTCGAAATATAAGTCAACAGCATGAGGAGTACTGAGACAAGTTGTTTCAACTCCTGCGATTTCATCTTCCAATGTTACTGTGTAGGTTCTGTAATCGTCTTTTGGTGATAATATACAGTAAACATAGTAGTTGGGGCAAGGCTGTAACCACATGTAGCCCCATACATGTAGTTTCCCGCTTATTATTTCGTAATACAACGGTGCTCCATTTTTTAAGTATTCATCCCATGTCATTTCTTCGCCTTGTACCAGTTCTTGTCCATATACGAAGTTGCTGGTTCCACATACATCACGGAATGAGAATGGATAATAGTTTGGAGGTCCAACTTCCCATAATACCATATATGCCAGTCTGTAATTCCATGAACTTGGCGCATCATAGTCTGGGTTCCATCCATCGGTTGGTTTCCCCAAACTGCCAATTCCTTCTACCCATTGCACACTGCCTCCTTTATTTGGATTGACGGATTTCAGTGTGATAGTACGAAGTTGTTTGCCCTTTACAGTTATATAACCAACCTCAGTGACAACGCTTTGGTCAACGTTATCCCCAATGCCTATGTCGAAAGTGTCGCCCACTTTCAGCGTGAAGTCATAGACGCAGTATTCCTGTTCTGTTTCTTGGTCATAGAGGTACACCCGTCTGTCCTCCTCGCGGAACAGACCCAACGATGGCGCGTCTATTTCTACGTTATCATCGAGATAAAATATTGAGTGGTACGAATCTGCTTCGTACAAATTCAAATATGTATGTTCGCCAATTGTAACCTCTCTGCTTTCGAAAAAATAATTTGTTTCAGTCGAATTATCACCAACGTTGAATCCCAGCACATGCCACTGTTTCCATTTTTCTACGAAGGGGAGGTAATCATCTTCAGCACCTTCGCACACCAAGCAGAAAGAAAAAATGACGATGAACAAACTAATCTTTTTCATGACCTTATGGTTTGCTTATTTTAGTACCACTTTTTGTTGATTCTTGATATAAACTCCGCTCTTGGGCTTCGATACCCTGCGGCCGCTGAGGTCGTAAATGGCATTGTTATCCTTCACCCTTAAACCTTCATCCTTAATCCCCTGAATGCCTGTTCCGTCGAGCGGCAGGACGAAATGTGCTGTGAATAGTTCCTGGTCGTTCTCTACCGTAATGGTGTATTCACCTTCAGGATAACCAGCGAGGTTGACGTCTATAGATTGCAGGTTTCCCAAGTTGTATATGCTGGCAAAATGGTCTTGCGCCTCGTTGTCTTTGCGTATGCTGATTTGGTACTGGCCAGTCATTCCTTCTGGATGGATGAAAAGTGCAATATCGTTATACTCTGCACGGAGCGAGGGTGGAGTGGCCATCATGAGGGGGCTGGTCGGCTTCGTCTTAATGACATGCGTAAAGTCGAGCGTTTCTCGCTTCACTCCTGGGTCATCCTCATCTATATCTTCCCAATACGATGTTATACTCTCATTGATGTTTTTATAATTGGACAGGTCGTAGATAGTGTCGTTATTCGCAATGCATGTCATTAAAACGGTCATACCCCAACCTGGTTCAGCAAGGTTTTTGTCCGGTCGTACATTGGTTTTCCCGATACCTTCTATCCAATCCGTAATTTGATCAGGGAACATTACTTGTACATAATAAAAATCATGTGCAATTCCGTTGATATATTCTATACTTTGTGTGTATTTATCCATAATACTGCACATCTCATTTTCCTGTTTTTTTGTGTTATATAACAATACGGAGTCTCCTACATGTGTAGCAAAGTCATATAATCGGAGGGCTTTGGCTTGATTAGGTAGGTATAGGTATACTTGTTTGCCTTCTTCATATACCGCCCCAATGTATTCTATTTCCCTGTTGTTTAATGTCATACTTTTGTGCATCCATTTCTTACATATTTTTTCATCCACAGGATTCACAATTGTGTCTTTGTCGAAATAGAAATAGTCAATCTGGTTCAATTCATTAAAGGAACCACTCTTCGACCATGCATATTTCCAAATTTTATTTTCGGCCACAAAAGGTATGTAATCTTCATCGGCTCCTTCGCACACCAAGTTTATGACATCATCCTCACCATACATGATTTTATATTCCCCAGCCTTAAAGCCTGGAATGCGTATGTCTATGTCTATTTTTGCTAAACTCATATATGTATGGGAGTGAAGATAGGAGAAATTGTATGCAATGAGATTGTCGTCTGTGATTAGCAGTTCAAGGACATTGGGATTGTTCTCGTCCATTGTTGTAATGGTTCCTTTAATTTGCAACTCATTTCCGACAAATTTTGTAACAATATATGTAGAACTCCCACTTGCTGGTGTATAGGTAAAATGAACCAGTTTGTATTTCTCTTCGTCAATGTCTAATAGCTGGTCAACCCAACCAGCGTAGTGTGTAGCCAGATATGCATGATATGTTGTTGCCTTGACGGGAGATGCCTCGAGATTCGTCAGGCTTTTTGCCATATAGGGTGGAACAAGTCCCCATTCCCTTGAGCCGATGCCTTCAATCCAGACATCTTCTTTCATACCGTCTTCTGACACGAGTCGGAGCGCCAGAGGCTTTTCCTCTTCATTATAATAATATAGATGTTCGGCATACTTGTCGAAGATATTGGTTTCAACAACATAGAATCGTTCGCCCAAGGGATTGACATATTCATCGCCCACACTTAGACCATAATCGAACAACAGTACCTCTTCGCTTATGTCTGGAAAAAGATAGAATACCTTCTTATCCTTCTGACGATAAAACAGCGTGTCGGCTTGTGCATAGTCGATGGAGGCATTTAATTTACTATATGAGTTAGAAAAGTTTCTGTTCCTGGCAGGTACGATACCATATATCTTACCATCAATGACAGTTAAATCGTCGACAGAAAACTCCGTAGATACATGACTTCCGTCTTCCAGGGTGTATCGCGTTTCCCACTTCCTGTCTAACGCAATGGTCGGATATAGGATGTTTTCATCATTCTCCCCAGCATCGTCTGGCGCTATTATTTTTTTGAAGTCTCTCCATACTTTGGCAGCAAGGTAGTATATTCGTCGTCCCTCGGGTACATAGAGGGTTGTATTATTTACATTGTAGTCGGAAAGGATATTGGTAGAAATATTGGGTGGATTTTGAGCCTTTATACTAACGGCCCTGAGGTTATAGGGGGAGCTAAATGCATAGACATCTATGAATTTGAGATTACTTCCAAAAGAGATTGAATCTAACTCATAACAACCGAGAAAGGTATTATTATAGATTGTATCAACTTGTTCGCCTATTTCTAATAGGGACAGTTCCTTGGAATCAAGGAATGCACCAGCCTCAACCTTCTTTACGGCATCGCCCAAAACCAGTTTCTGTAGTTTGCTCCAGCCCGTAGAGTTCTTGGGCACACTGGGGATATTAATATATAGTTCCTCTACGTAATCCGAAGTGCTTTCAAAAGCATAGTTGGAAAGAACCAGTTCGGGACTATTGATTGCAATTTCCTTCAGTTTCTTACAATTCATAAAGGCATATGCCCCCACCTCTTTTATGTTGTCAGGGATGGTCAGTGAGGTAATGCCTAAGTTATAAAAAGCAAAACTGCAAATGGAATTTACCTTATAGTTCTGTCCTTCATGTTCTATCGTTT
>JAEEGL014394398.1_pt1 | contig 35167 bp, 33 predicted proteins | sample 9134231 | NCBI WGS metagenome assembly JAEEGL01 (sample SAMN16246548, study PRJNA631951) | gut metagenome | biome: gut microbiome; feature: rumen; material: fiber-attached | host: Bos | place: Iran: Karaj | collected 2018-10 | reverse complement strand
GGCCGGCGAGCTCGACGACGAAGCCCGCCCGGCAAGCGCCCCCGCCTTCGCCCCGGCAAGTCCGGCAAGGCTTCTGGACTGAAACGATTTTTAGTGAATAGGTAAAGGAATGAAAACTATGAAACAGCACAACGCATCTACCCGGTGTGGGATTTTCCTTTCCCTCCTTAACCTATTCACTATTCACTCTTCGCTATTCACTCTCTCTGCAGCGCCCTTGCAGTGGGTCTGCAACTGGCCCGACGCCAAGGCCCAGGCGTTCTCGCTCTACCAGGGCGAGACAGCCACCTTCCAGCCCACCTTCCGCGCCTACGGCATCCCCCTTACCAACGCGACCATAGAGGCCGTCTTCTACCAGACCAACGGCATGGGCAACGCCTGGTGGCGCCTTGACAACGCAACCTTCGCGCCCTCCAACGACGTCGGCGCAAGCTCCTACCGCTTCTTCGTCCAGGCCTCCATTCCCGATTCCCCATTCCCCGTTCCCCATTACCCAAACCATCTACCGCGCAAACGGCACCCTCCGAATGCTCCCCTCGCCGGGCTTCTGCCCGAACATGGTCGCACCGCCGGTGGTGGCTCTCGACTTCTCGGCCCTCACCGTCCTCAACGCCCCCTGGCCCGCCGAAATCTCCTCCGCAGCCACCGCCGCCAGCAACTACGTCGACTCCGCCTCTGCTGCCCTCTCCGAGAGTCTCGCCGTCGCGGCACAGTCCGCGACAAACTACACAGACGCGGCGGTGGCAGACAAGCTGACGCGCGCCGAGGCTTTCGCGGGCTTCTCCGACTGGGTCTTCCCTTCGTTGCCGTCGGATGTCGTGTCGATCGGGTCGCCGTATCGCTATGCCCAAAACTGGAGCGTCGATTATGACTACATGAGGCCGAACGGCACGGTTGCACATACTACGACAGTGGCTTCCCCCGTGGCGGGTGAGTATGCTACGAATTTGGTCTTTCGCTTTGGCCTGAATTCGACGAAATACCCCGCTTATCGCGCGAAGCTGTTCTGGGGAGCCGACATAGACGCTCTAGCCGACAAAAAGGCAGACTTCCGTCAAGTAAAATGCGTCTACAAGGTGACGAACAGCGGCAGCACCACAAACAAGCTCTACAAGATCGAAGGCGCAATGTTCGGCGGGGCCCAGGTCTATGGGGATACGCCGACAACAACGACAAATTCAGCGTCGTTCGTGACGTGCAGCGACGACGAGGTCGCTGTGTGGTCCCATCTTTACGGCAGTATGTACATGCAGGAACCGCAAGTTGCGCCAATGCCAGGCGACGTCACCGACGAAATGATGCGATGCGTATTCGCAACCTGCAGCATACTCGTCGTCTTCGAAAAAGTCGTGTACGAGTCGGCGATCGATGCGAGTCTCGCCGTCGCGGCCCAGTCCGCGACAAACTACACCGACTCCGCATCCGCCGCCCTCTCCCAGAGTCTCGCCGTCGCGGCGCAGTCCGCGACCAACTACACCGACTCAACGGCCTCTTCCCTCTACCCCAAGTCTCAGGGCGAGACGCTGGCGACTCAGGTTGCGGCTATCGGCGCGGTCCTTAACGGCGAAGACGCTCGCTTTGTCGTGACCAACTACGACTCGGTCGTCCACACGCCCGAGGCCTATGTCGAGGTTCAGGTCTCCAACGAATGGCTGCGAGTCTGGCGCGAGGGCGCTCGCTGGGACAAGTTCGAGGCCGAAAACCACGTCTTCAAGACCAACGTGACGGCCGAGCTTGCCCACAAGGCCGACCGAGCGTGGGGCGCATACGACAGCGAGACCGGCGGCTATGCGCCCGACGGCTATACGCAGCTCTCCTCCTCCAACATCCTCGTCGCCTCCGGAATGGCCTATCAGCGCACTGTCACAAGCGACGGTGCGGTCTGGGTGCTGCAGTGCAACTCCGGCGTCGCGACGATCGGCGGCAGCACCAACGGGGCCTTCCGCGTCATTGACGGCGACGGCGAGACGCAGTTCGAGATAGTCCAGGGCGACAAGCGCGTGATCGGGGCTGACGCCGACGGCATCAGCGTGAGCGGCTCGACATGCACCATCACCTACTCCGTCATCGCAGACTCTCACCCGATACTTGAGATTACCGGCGACCTCCAAACGCCGAACTGGAAGGCCGAGACCGACGACGACTGCATAGCGACCGTCGACTGGTCCGGCACGTCCGGCGCGTATGTCGCGACGGTGCAGCGCAAGTCGCCCGGGCCGTCGCTCTTCGTCAAGGCCTCCTACATGGCCGGCGGCGAGACCTACATCCGCAATATAGCGCCCGTCAAGTTCGATGGCGGCGTCCTCTGCACCGACGGCGTCCACAAGGTCCGCCCGGTCTACAACAACGGCTCCATCACCTGGGAGGTCGTCCAATGAGCCTCTATCCGCTAAAGGTCGCGCTCGTGTGGCTGCTGCTGATCGCGGCAGTCAGCACGCTCGGCTGGCTCGTCGCCTACGGTTTCGCGGAGATGTGGCGGCGTTTCAAAAGGCTCAAGCCTGCATCTAAGGCGATGGCCGCCGTCTTCTTCGCCGGCTTCACCTTCTACGCAGGCGGAAAGCACATCATAGGAACCATCACTTTCCCCTGGACCGACATCTCTACCCGCTACCTTGTCAACGATGGCTCTTTCGTCACCAACGACTATGTCCACGTCTCCTTCACCCGAAATCCGATAGTTCCGGCGTCGGCGTGGTTCTATCTCGATGCGTGTCCCTTGAGCGTTTCCAATTTAACCGAGGTGTCGGCGAACTCATTCACCGTCTACTCCAATAAATTCGCCGACATCTCGGTGCCATTCGACGTGCCCTACGCAAACGCCTCGAACTACAACTGGTTCGCCTACACCGACTGGTCGCCATCGCCAACAGTCCACACAAACGGCGTCGCGTTCGTTTTGTGGCGCTTCAAGTCCACAAACAACATCGAGGCCGTTGTAATGCCCTACAGAACGGGCATATACGCCGACTCCCGCCGCATCGCCCCTGCAGCCGCCATAACAAACGGCCCGCCGATCTCCCGCGGCTCGCTTCTCTCCTCTCAAACCCCCAACGAAACGGAGGTCCCATGAAAAAGCTGCTTTTCTCCCTGTTCTGTGCTGCGGCATGTATGCCGCAGCTTGTCGCCGACGACGTCGTTCTGACAACGCTCCTTTCCGACGGCACCACCAACACCTGGACGCAGGCCGACCTAGTCGCCGCCCTCCAGCTTCTTAACCGCAAGTACCATCGCGAAACAGATCCCGACACCGGCACGCCTTCAGGCCGCGCGGCATGGCACGGCCGTCTCGTCTCGACGGCAGTCGACACGAACACCCTCACAAAAACGACCACCTACGCGGACGGCAAGGTCTTCGTCGACCACTTCCAGCGCGCCACGCCGAAGACGGCACACCTCCCCCCGCCTGTCATGACCAATGGCGTGCCGGCGCGTCTCGCCGCCGCCCGTGTCCGGAACGCCGCCCCCGCCGTCACCAACGAAGTCACCGTCACCATCACCCCAACCCCCTAACCAACTCCCCCTCTTAACCTAAAACGAAAGGAAACACGAAATGGCACATGGCACAATTGAGTTCTTCGGACCCACAAGTCCGATCTCCGTACCGTCCGGCTGGACGTTCCAGGACGGCGGAGCGATTTCGTCCAACAAGACCCGCGCGGCTGAGCTCGGCTCTGACGGCGACGAGTCCGCAAGCGCTTTGCACGACCCTAAGTCGACGACGGCCTTCATATACCGCTCGACCGCCACGTCGGGCAATTACGCCTTCCCGAAGCCCGGCACAGTGACGGGCGGCTGGCACATCGACTCCTTCAGGGTCGTGTGGGACCGTCAGCAGAAGGACGCCAAGATGACGGTGAACTGCCACAGGCACGACGCCGGCACGGCCCACGCCGCAAACTCCTGCCGCACCTACACACCCTCCCTGGACGGCAAGATCGCCGTCGTCGCCTTCGGCTGCCCCGTCGACTTCGACGACGCCTTCGCGCTCGACGACGAGGCCGTCGTCGACCTCCGCTCCGCCGAGTACAGCTGCTCGTGCCAGCACATCGATGAGCTCGACCACTCCGGCAACGAGCTTGCCGGCGAGAACCACGACGGCGCGGAGACGCTGCACGTCGAGCTCACCGGCGCGGCCACGTCCGACGACTACGCTTCGGAATGGGACGAGGTCTCCAAGGGCGTCACGCCCTCCAACTCCGCCGCGACGTCGACCTCGTTCGACTTCGAGCACCACATAGCCCACGACACCGGCTCCTCGAACTAAGGGCCGCTCACCATTCGCCGCCATGGATCGCGCAGCCGCATACTTCAACAGGGCTCTCGTAGACCTCTCCAGGCGCTTCGGCGTGGAGCGTGGCGAGCTTTCCGACGATGACATCGTAGCGCTCGTCCGCGCCTCGGAGAGGTGCGCGGACCCTTTCCGCGAGGCCAACGCCGAGCTCGCCGGCCTGCCGGTGCGGGTTGCGGAGGGCAAGTGGTTCTGGCGTCTCACGGCGGGCGCGAGCGTCTGGCTCGACGAGGTGGAGCGCATGTTCCCGCAGGGCTCCCGCGACCCTCGCTACAGGCTCGCCATCGTCTACGCCTGCGGCAACGCTCGCGAACCTGCGGCATTCCAGGGGCTGGACTCTCCCAGCTCCGTTGAAAAGGCGGTTAAGGCCTACTGCAAGGGCCTTGCAGCGACGGCGGAGGAGATTGACGCCGCTCTCGAGACGGTCTTCAGGCTGCGCAGCCGCGTTCGCCGTGCGGATCGCGACGAATCGCTGCAGGCGGCCTCCGACTGGGCCGCGCTCGCGGCCAGGCTCGAGACGCAGACCGGCATCGCGGCCGACGAGTGGATGTGGCGCAGGAGCGGTGCCTACATGACGAGGTGCTATCACGACCTTCACACATTCGCCAGGGCGTACTCGGCGGCGATGGGGCGCTCCTCCGAGCCAATGAGGGACGAGCTTGACGAGGCGCTGGAGGCCCTTCAGCTCGTCAAGGCGGCCATTGCCAAGAGGGTCAAGGCCGCCAAAACCAACAAACCAGCCAACCAGAAAACCAACTAACCCATGGCGACGATCAAAGAGGGCGTAGACTACGAGATCACGGCTACCGACAAGACCGGCGAGACCGTCGCCGCCGTCTCCAAGACCGCCGTGAAGGCCGCCGGCGAGGTGGGCGACGCCGCCGAAAAGGCCGGCAAGAAGGCTGTAGCGGCGTTTTCCCCGCTCAAGGCCCTGGGCGCGGCGCTTCGCGGCAACTTCGCTGCCGCCGCCCAGGAGATGGGCAAGCTCGGAGCGAAGTCTACCGACGCCGCCAACAAGTCCGCCAAGGCGTGGGGCGCTGCGGGCGCCGCGCTCACGTCGATGATCACCCTCTTCAAGGCGATACGCGAGCTCGTCAACACAATCTTCCCGGCGATGGTCAAGGACGTCGTCGAGGCCGAGACGAAGCTATACGACCTCAAAAACGCGGCCGCGGGCTTCGCCGACGAGATGGCGCGGGCCCGGGAGAACTCCGAGCGCCAGACCAGGCAGTTCGAGGCTCAGGAGAACGCCCTGAACAAGCTCGCCAAGGCCCAGGCCGAGATGGCTCGCGCCCAGGAACTAGCCGCAGCCACGACCGACGCCGAGCGCGACGAAATCAACGCCCGCTACGACCGCGAAGGAGCAGAGCTCGACAACGCCACCGCAGGACGCCTCCGCGACAGGCGTCGCTCCGACCTCGAGGCGGAGGGGCGCCGGCTTGAAGCTGAGCTCGCCCAGGCCGAGAAGACCCGCGACGACGCCAGGGCGACGGGCATCAGGATGGGCAGAGCGATGCGGCGAGAGGCTGGCGGCATGGGCGTCGCCGGCACGATGTGGGACAGTCTCAAGACGATGTTCACCGGCGGCCCCTCAATCGACGAGAAGGTCGGCGGCTACCACAACGCCGCTGCCGACGCATGGAACCTCGCCGACGAGCAGGAGTCCAAGATCGAGGACATCCAGAAGCGAATCAAGGAGAACCGTCACGCGCTTGCCATGGCCGACCTCGAGGAAGAGGCCGCGAAGGCCGAAGAGTCCGCAGACACGATGAAGAGGACCTTGGAGGACCGCGACCGCGAGCTCGCCGAGGCCGCGAAGATCGAGGAGGCCAACGCCAAGGAGGCTGCCGAGCTGGCCCGCCAGGAGGCCCAAGCGCGGGCGGAGGCGGAGAAGGCCGCTGCGGCCGAAGCGCACAGGCTGCGCCTCGGGCAGATCGCGGAGGAGAAGGCCGCCTGGCAGTCGGCGCTGCAAGAGAGGAACGACGCCGAAAAGCGCCTTGCGGCCGCCAGGGGCGAGGTCGCCAAGGCATGGGGCTGGTATCGCAACAAAGACTCCATGAGGGCGCAGATCGAGGAGGAGCGCGCCGAGGCCGACGCCAGAGTCCAGTTCGAGAAGGACTTCGAGAAGCTGCGCTTCCGGCGCGACTGGCGCACGGCCAAGAACCTCTCGGTCGACGACGAGGCCGTCAGGCGCGTCGCGCTCGCCCGCGAGCAGGAGCATGAAGCGGAGCAGGCGGCTCTCGAGACGGCCGAGCAGGCGCGCCGCGCGGCCGATTCGCTTGAAAACATCGAGGCGGCGCTAACGGAGGACTGACCATGGCATGGCTTACGAGCGCGAGTTTCGCGGACAGGGTGGTTGTAGACGACACGGAGGTCTGGCAGGTCCAGACGCGCGAATGGGGCGACACCTTCTGGAAGCACCGCATACGCACCCGCGTCAGCGAGCTTAGGGGCCTTTCGAGGGCGACCGCACTGGCGTTCTCGCAGTCCGGCTCGGCGGCTTCTTCGCGGGTCACGAACAGCTACGGCACGGCCTATTTCGAGCACTATTCGTGCACCTGCCAGAAGCGCAGAACCAACGCCGCCGACGGCTGGACCGTCACGTTCACCGAGAAGTGGGTCGCCTGTTACCAGAACGACACGCTTTTCAGCGGCTGTGCCGCGCACTATTTCACCGACGCGAACCCTGCCGTGCCGGGGGCGTCGTCCGGCCCAAACACGGTCGTTTCATAGGCGGGGGGAATCGGCCATGTTCGGGATATTCAAGAGCTACAAGAGGTTTTTCGGGAAAGACGCGGCGGAGTCCTTCAACAGGATGGCCGCGTATCTGACCAACTTCTGCACGAACGAGAGCCTGGTCTTCGACCGGCCCGACAACCCGGGCCCCGACAACCCGCCGTGCATGTCCATAAACACCGACTGGCTGAAGTCCTACGCCGACGGCAAATACGTCACGCTGGACACCGACCAGACGATTACGGGCGCGAAGACGATTTCCGGCCAGTCCCTGTCAATCGTCTCCGACGCCTACAGCTATTTCGTGATCCGCAACACATCGGACACCCAGCGAGGATACCTCGACAAAGGAGCATTGTATCTCGACGACGGAAGCAACTGCGTGCGCTTTCGCAATTCGAACAGATCAAATCGAGCCGCAATCTACGGGACCAGTGAGGGCTATCTTGTGCTGGCCGGTTATGTTGGGCAATCGTCGTATCAGTCAAATGGCGTATTGTTGGCGAAGGCTCCGACCGATTCGACCAGCACGACGCTGAACGCCATTGCCACGATGGGCTGGGTGAACGACAAGTTCTGGCGCAAGCCCACAAGCTCGACGGGTTTTGTCTACAACACCCAAGGGACGATTTCACATATCGCATTCGGCACTGGCCAAAATCAAGTTGCGCGAGGGAATCACACGCATACGGTTTCGTCAATCACCGACCTCAATCTGTCCGGCTACTTGCAGACGAGCGCCGTCGGAACGGCGACGACTGTAGGATACTTGAAATTGCTGGTCGCGCAACTCAGCTCGACGGGAAAAGTCCCGCTTTCGATGCTGACTGGCAACATCGCCGGACACCAGCACGACTGTCTCGTGACGATAGACAACAGCGGCAACCTCGGACATTCCGGCAACGCCGCGTACAACGCCGTCACCAGCCTTGCGTCGGACTATACCGCGTGGAACAGCGACTGCCTTCCGTACTTGCAGACGAGGACTAACCAGCAAGGCCAGATAATAGGCATCTATCTGCCGACGTCTTCGGATAACGCGACAGAGCTGATTCCTTTTCCTGCAACTTCGCCTTCCAGCGACAAGGTTCTGACCATCAAGGCGAACGCTTCGATTCTGTCGTGGGAGGACGGCGGTTCGTCGGCGCAGAATCCGGGCAACGCCGTGGCGAGCCTGGCCAACGCCGCGCCCGGGACTGCGACCGCAAACAGCGGCACATGGACGGCTGGCGGCTCGAACGGCGTCGTGGTGCGCGTCCAGACCCGCACGATGTGGAACGGCACGAACCTCTACGGCTTCTACCGCGACCTGACTTTCGACAAGCACGGGCGGCTCTACACCTCCAGCGGCGAGACGCCCTTCACGATCGACACGCCTGTGAAGGTGACTTGGAGCTAAGGCAATGGCGACTCCGCATCTCAGAAAGACAGACCTCGGATCGGGCAGCGGCGCTTCCCGATACCCGCTGATATGCGACGACGACCATTTGCTCATCATCCAACGAAGCGGAAACACTGCGTGGAACAACAAGGAGCTTGTTGTTACACCTGCCGGCGAGATGTTTGCGAACGCTTGCGTCTTTGGGGAACAAACCTCTTACGCCGCATCAAGTTACATGGGGTATAACGACGCCGACGCCACAGCGATGAAGAACGCGCTGATAGGGGTTCGTAACGGCATGACTGATGCGAGTTGGCATTCGGGGTCGCGTGCGCTGTTCTCCTACTGGTCGCGAGGGCTTCCGCCGTATCGCCTAAAGGTGAACACGAACGAAACCATCAATTCAACGGCTGTGGTTAACACCATCGAGTTGGCGACGACCTTCCGACTGCTGAAATTCAACCTTCACGCCTTCCCTATCGGGAATTGCACGGCGTTCAAGGCATACTGGCGCGTGTGGCACCCGTCGTGCATGATTTCGACGTGGAACGGGACTACCTACTCGGAAGACCGCCTTTCGCTGTTGAACAGCGCGGGCGTCATGCGATACAAATTCGCGTCGGTCGCAATGCCGCCGAAGTTCCATCAGGACACGACTGGCGGAGGCTACGGAACGGCGAACATTGTGGCGGTCGCGAATCAAGGCGATTCGGGCTATCATGCGTACACAACCTCCTACAACCCGTGGGACGGGCCAGCCGCCGGATATGCGGCATTCAAACGGCACCTAGATTCGAGCGGCAACAACTACCATGCCGACATTGAGATTACGGGCGACGGGCTGACGTCGCTGAAGAATGCTCTGACCGATGCAACTATCGGCGGCGGCGACGGCCATGTTTACGCTCACCTGGGTTTCAATATTGCCGACGCTCAATCCGCATCTAGCACATATGCAACCGACGGACAGCCACCGCGCTCGGTGATTTTGCTTTGGGTTTCGCGCATCGAGTTGCGGCTGGTCGCCACATGGAACTAGGAGGGACTTCGAAATGGCATCGAACATTCGGACATTCACGCCAGACGTGCGCACCACAAACGACAACGTGACTTACTCGACCAACACGCTTGAAGCAGCTGTTTCGAGCAACCAGGGCAGCTAAGGAGGAAAAGACGATGGAAGAGAATGGGAAGACAGCCGAAATCGGGCCCGAGAAGTTCGCGGCCCTGGCCGAAATCGCCGCGCAGCTCTGCGAGGTTGTCGTCATGTGCGCTCCCGCTTTCGGCGCGGGCTCCAGGGGCGCTGAGATCGTGGCGATGGCATACAACGTCCGTCCGAAGCTCGCGGAGATGCTGGCCGGGCTGAAAAGCCAGGAGGAAAAAGCCGGGAAGGAGTCCGAGACATGACCGCCGAAGACATCATAAGGGTAAAGGAGCTTCTTCCGACAACGCTCGGCAGCGTGGAGATTCGTGACGCCTTCCCGCGAGAGCTGCTTGAGAGGGCGATTTTCTCGGCCCGAATGGCGTCTGTGTCGTATCTTGCCGACGTGCGGGACGTCTGCGCCAGGATGATGAGCGGCGAGATCAGCGAAGCGGCCGCGCGGGACGTCCTTGGCGGAGTCCTGGAGCGCATGGGACACTCGCCCCAGGACGAGGGCGGGCTTTCGAACCCCGCTTCCATACGGCGTCTGAACCTCATTCTGGAGACGCAGACGCAGATGGCCGCGTCCGTGGCGGTCCTGCAGGAGCAGACAGCGGCGACGGTCGGAATATGGCCGGCGTGGGAGCTTACGCGGCTAGAGGGCCGGTCAGCACCGCGCGAGGACTGGCCGCAGAGGTGGAACGCCGCCGGCGAGGCGGTTGGCTGGGACGGCGCTGCCCGCGGCGGGAGGTTCGTGGCGCTGAAGGCATCGCCGATCTGGCAGGCGCTTGGCGACGGCGCGGGCGGCTTCAAAGACACGCTGGGCAATCCGTATCCGCCGTTTGCGTTCTCGTCCGGCATGGGCTGGGAGGACGTCGGACGGGAGGAATGCGAACGGCTTGGGCTGCTTGCACCGGGCGAAGAGCCTCCAAGGCCGGCGGGCGTATCCCTTGCGCCTGACGCCGAAGAGCTTCGGCGCGTGGTGGAGAGCTGCGGCTTCGACATCTCGGAGGGCCTTTGATGGAGCTGGACGTCCACGTCAAGGTGCGGCCGGACATTGGCGCTGTCCTAGGGCGGCTCGGCCCGATATGGCGGCGCGAGCTGCTCTCCGCAGGCGCGACTGCGGCGCGGATCGAGATTGCGACGCACATCAGGCGACAGTCGAGGTTCCACCACAAGACCGTGGAGCGACTCAACAAGCGGACGGCTGGCTTCACCGCCACTGCGACCGGCCATCTTGAAAAGGGAGCAGCGAGAATCACGTCGCGCACCTATCCCGACCATGCCGTCGTGTCCGTGCCGATTGCTGGCATAAGCCGGGCATTCAGGGACCTGAAGATTCAGGCCAAAAAGGCGAAATGCCTGACAATTCCGCTTTCCTCCGCCTCATATGGCCACACCGTGCGCGAAATGCAGCGGCTAGGGTGGACGGTCTGGCGCGTCAAGGGAAGGGACTTGCTTATGGGTCGGCTCGGAAACGACCAGGCGCAGATGCTGTACACGCTCAAAAAACAGGTCGTGGTGAAAAAGGACCGCAATCTGCTGCCATCAGATGACAGCATGGCGGACGCAATCAACGGCGCGATGGCCACCGCCATTCGCGCAGCACTTACAAAGGAGGTATCATGAGCGAGCAGATAGAGATGTGCAAGGCTGTTGCAAAAGCATTGGAAGAGGCTTTCAACTCCCTTCCCGAAGGGCCTGTGGCGGTTCTTGTGGAAGACGATGTGGATCCTGCGGCGGAAGTGGCACGAGCCCTCGCCAAGACGGGAGTGACCGTCCTTGTGGCGGCTACGGGGCACGTCAGACAGCCAGGCTCAGGGGCTTCGACGGCAGGAGACCTGGCGCTGGAGCTCACTTGCTTCGAAAATCCAAAACTGAACCGCCGGCCTAGATCGGCGTGCATGACCGTCACGAAGGCCGCCGAGACGTGCAAGGACGCCCTGCACGGGCTGACCGTTCTGAACCACAGGGTCTTGTATGTCGACATGGAGCGGACGGACGCGGACAACACCGACTTCCGCATGGCGGTGCGCTTTGTCGTGCCGCTTGCGCTCGACAGTTCTGTAGCCGTGACATGGACTGACGGCGAGGGGCATCAAGTTGCCGGCATCGTCACGCGGAAGACGCCTGCTCGCGGGGGTGTTGTCGTCATGGAGCCAAACAGCCGGGGCGACGTCGGCTTTCACGGTGTCAGAGACGAACACTGGATCATCGATCTTGAATGCACGGTTGATTCGTCAGACGAGTCCATTCTGCCGCCGCTCGGTTCGTTTTTCAGCTACGGAGGCCGAAACTACCTCACTCAGACGGCGTCAATGACCGTCGCCGACTCCTCTTCAGTCCATTTATCAGGCCGAACTGTCTCCTGACGTTTCCCACCCCCCTTGATTCTTTCCCAAGTTCAAAGCGCGAACACAGCGCGGCCGTTTCCCCTCGCTTGGGGCTCTTTACAAAATGCAGTCGCCCGGCATCCGACCGTGATTTCACCGCCCCTGCACCCCGCCTTAAAGCCCTTTGTGTATAAACTTAAAGCCCTCTGCAACGATCTTGCAAAGGGCTTTCTTTTTGGTCCAATTCTCAACTCTTGATTATTCCCTCTCAACTCCCGCGGCGGTTTACACCATTCAGATGGAACTATCAGACTGAGAACGAACAATGCCGAAAACGGCACAAAACAGCTTTTCGCAGAGCAAGCGTCAGACCTGAGACCTATCGCAGAGTGCCGAAACAAGCAACGCCTTGATCGTATGCATTCTGTTTTCAGACTCGTCGAAGACCTTCGAGTACTTGGACTCGAAAACTTCATCCGTGACCTCGAGCGCGCCGCACTCCTTGGTAACCTCAGTGTCAAAGTCATGAAACGCAGGCAGACAGTGCAGAAAGATGAGCCGACCATCCATGTTGCCTGTCGCCCTCATAAGATCCATATTGATCTGATAAGGACGGAGCATCTTGATGCGCTCAGCGGTCTTCGCCTCTTCCCCCATCGAGACCCAGACGTCTGTGTACAGCACATTTACACCTCTGACGCCCTTCTGCGCATCTGACGTAACGCGTATGTCGACGCCATTGCGCTTTGCGACCTCCTCGGCTTCAGCCAGAACCTTCTCATCGGGGCGCAGCCCGTCCGGACAGCAGCAAACATACCTAACGCCACACTTGGCGCACCCCATCATCAGCGAATTCGCCACATTGTTGCGACCATCGCCGACGTATGCAACGGTTATGTTGGCGTCGAGCGCACCGAAGTTCTCCCTAACGGTCAGCAGATCCGCGAATATCTGGGTGGGATGGTAGTCATCGGTGAGTCCATTCCAGACGGGAACGCCGGAGAACTCCGCTAGCGCCTCGCAGTCACTCTGCTTGAAGCCTCGGAAAAGTATCCCGTCGTATATGCGGCCAAGGACTCGCGCAGTGTCCTTGACCGACTCCTTCTTCCCGAAATGGATGTCAGGTCTCGTCAGATACTCTCCGTTGCCACCCTCGTCACGCACCGCGACAAGCGTCGAATTGCGCGTCCTCGTGGAGCTCTTCTCGAAAATCAGGGCAATGTTCTTGCGGTAGAGCAGATTGCCGCGGACACCCGCGGCTCGACGAGCCTTAAGCTGCGCAGAAAGGTCTATGAGATTGACCATCTCCTCGTCGGTGAACGATGCAAGACGCATCATAGAGCGCCCCTTCAAAGAATCCATCCAGTTAAGCATGTCAGTAGACCTTGATGTAAGTTTCAGAGCGGAGACGATCTATCCAGGCCTTGTATGCGGCCTTTGCCTCAGCATCTTTTACGGCAGCCTCCACGTCGTCGTATGCCTCTTCGAACGAAAGCGCCTTCCCTGGCGTCTCGGCATCCTTGCGCAGGAGAAAGCTCCATCCGTCTATTTCAATCCAGTTGCTCAATGTGCCGCGCGGCATCTTAGCGATCTCGTCGCAGACCGCAGGCTTGAACACGTCCTTCGGGTCAATGTCCTTCCACACCCCGCCATCGGAAGCATGGCTGTCGGCGCTGAATGTCTTTGCGACAGCGGCGAAACTGTTAGTGGCGAGAGCCGCCACGACCTCGTCTCGCTTGTCAGCGTCTTCAGGTTTGAGAAGTATCACCGACACCGTCGTTTTGGCACCGGACGAATAGCGAGCCGGGTGCGCGACGTACTCGCGGCGCATATCCTCCGGACGCGCGGACACGTTCTTGTCGATCATGTTCCATCGCATCGCCGAAACAATCATGTCCTCCTTGACGCGTGCGCGCCATTCCGGATACGATATCTTCTGCTTTGCCAGCATCTCCATCAGCTTGCTGCGGTCACCTTCAAACGCGCGTTTGATGATGTCTCTGACGCGCGACTCGACCACCCACTCCTGCATGGTCATCTTTGCGTCACTCGCAGCTCTCAAGACAAGCTTGCGGTCGATCATCTCGTTGCGGACGTCGTCAAACGCCGACTCCGGCGCATTTAAACGGCGCATTTCGAGATAAACGTCGCTTCGCAAAACCGTCTCGGAGCCAACCTTAGCGGCCACGCCATCGACCTCGACGCCAAACACGGCCAACGACAGCGCGGCGACCAACAACGCCGCCAGCTGACTTGCTGGCGGCAGCCTTTTGTTGCGTAAGTGTTCCATTTTCACAGCATAGCCGCAATCGCGGCACCAACCATCGGAGCATCATCCACCTGCGGCGTAATCACATAGTGGATGTTGCGGCGCTTGACGAGCATGTCGTCAAGCTCCCGCTTCACCGTCTCCGCAAAAGGAATCGCAATTGTCTTGTAGTAGGTCGATCCGTCAGCGTTAATGGCTATCGGCTCTGCCGCATCGGCACCTTCACCGGACTTGATGCAGAACGCGGCAAGGTGTATAGCCGTCAGAACCGCCGCCCGCTCGAAGACTGGGATGCCCAGCTTGCGGGCGACCTTGGCATCGTTGGGGTCGGCAAACACCGTGTCTAGGATGTTATCGCGTCCCTCCGCTTTGTGTGCAGCGCAGAAGTTGTTGAGATCGATCGACTCGAGCTGACCAATGCCGGCAAGCTGCTGGGCGGCCTTCGGAGAAAAGAGCCCAGCCTTGGCCGCAGCCTTGAATATCTCAAGACCCGTCGGACCAAGGTATGCGCCCGCAATCATCTTCTCGAACGGAGCGTGCCCCGGATCAGGCTGCTTCGCATCCATCGCCTCGTCAAACTTGGATCTAGGAACCTTGTCCATGGCGCCGGACTCCGCATTGATGATCATGGATCCGTCTGGGTCAAGGCCTTTAACTTTGGTTATGTTGCGGTTCTTCTCCACATATGCAGTATTGGTGCCAGTCCCGAGGATGAAACCAATGTACGACGAGTACGTCTTGTCGCCTTCAGTCGCCTTGGCCGCCAGCAGAGTCGCGACCGTGTCGTTGACAACGGCAATCTGTCCGCCGCCCAAACGCTTGAGAAGCTCCTTGCCAACATACTGGCCAACAATCGAAGGCGCGCGAATGCCCTTCGTCCAGCAATTAAGCCTCGCGTCAAGGTCAGGCGTCACGTCGGCATTGTAAGAGAAGCACCAGCCAAACTTCTTGGCCGTCGCCTTGGGCGCTACGCGCTTGAGCTCTTCAGCAAACGGAGCATAGAACTCTTCTTCGCCAACCTCGCCCTTGCTGCCTGGCATCGGCTGGTTCTTGCGGTCTTCAATCTTCGGCGGAATCGAAACAATCGCAGACCTGAAATTAGTGCCACCGGCATCAAGAACTGCAGCTCTGGCACCGGATGGAATCTTGCCGCCAACGCCGACATACGCGGGAATCATGCGAAGTGAAGAAGGCTCTCCATTCAAGCCTTTCTCCATTTCAGAGAGAAACAGCGCTATCAGCGCCTGCCTGTCTATGTCCGCCGCCGGCACAAAACCGTTGGCCTTCAGAAACTCCTCAGGTGTCTGCATCGTAAAGTCCTTTCGATAGTTCTATCCAATCATTGTTCGAGAGCTCTTCTGCCCTTGCCGTAGATTGTATCAAATCCTTGAAGATACTGCCAAGCTGTTTGCGTCGATGAACAAACGCCTGTTTTGTCAAACTGAAGAAAAACTTGCGCTCTCCAGCAGAAAGACAAACATTTCTGTCATGACGCACTAGTTTGACTACCGTGGAGCCGACTGCGGGGCGCGGCCAGAAGCAACTCGCCGACACCTTTCGCACTATACTGACGTCATAGTCGAGTTGCGCCCACACACCCGCAAGGCCCCTTGCTTTCGACCCCTCTTTCGCGGCAAGCCTGTCCGCAACCTCGGCCTGCACAAGCACTGTCATGCTGGGTAGTGCCCGTGTCATCACCAGATCCATGAGTATTCGTGTGCCGGCCTGATAAGGAAGATTGGAAACCATGCAATCGAAACCATCGGACGGCGGGAACGCCCCCCCGCACGAACGCTCGCCTCGCCATTCCTTCGTCATGTCAAGAGCGTCCCCTGCGACCACTGAAAGCCCTAGCGGACAGCCAAGCGCACTTTTAAGGCGATTCGCAAGGACTGCGTCCTTCTCAACTGCCGTTACAAGGCATCCGCGCAAAAGCAGCTCTTCTGTCATGACACCTAGGCCAGGCCCGATCTCCAACACCCGCGGAGATGACGCAGCGGGCAACGACTCAAGGCCTGCGTCTACAATGGCCAGAAGTGCATTGCGGTCTATTAGAAAGTTCTGCCCGAGAACCTTGTTGGGGTGGAATCCGTTCTCTATGCACCATGCCTTGACTTGGCTCGGACTCGTCAGATTCATCGTGTGCTCTCCAAAACCCTGTCGATTACGCTTATGTAAGTCCACTTGGGGTTCTCCGTAGTACCGGAGAGCCTGAACTCCAGAAGAAGCTTTGTGAACGGCCACGTAAGGGGATGAAGTACTCGACCAACCAGTGAGTCCTTCTTCGAAAACTGCACTCTGGCGGTGAAGTTCAGGGAATCCCTCACTGAATCATACGAGCCGTACATCTTGATCGAGAACACCGATCCCTCTATGTAAACATTGTCCGACTTCACAATGCCGTCCTCGATCGTGTAGTCGCAGAACGCCTGCGTAGAATCGGTGAACCATGCGACACCTGGCACCTTGTCGGCGAGTATCGAAAGAAGTCCATTGAAGCCCTTCATCCGCATCACCTGTCCATCTCGTATCGAGAACGACCCTCTACCGTTTAGCTTGGAACGGTCGTCTCCCATGTCCCAAGGGAACTTGAACTCCAGCTCGCACTCAGACTTGCCAATGACGTCCTCTCCGACATAGTCGCCAACGAAACCGCCGATTTTCAGGATGTCCGCAGCCGGCAACGCGCTCTTTGCCGAGATGGAGACTGTGTTTGTGCCGTTGCGGCTGTCGACGACTATGGTTCCATTGAGCGGCTCGCCTTTTACCCCAGTGGCGGAAATCGGACCAATGACGTGCCGATAGTTCAGAGTGTGGCCCCGTGTGTAAACGCTGAAGTGGAGGTTTCCCTCGGCGTGCCTCATCGGTACGCCATTGTACTTTCCCAAATCTGGAGACAGCCACAAATCGAGGTTGAAATCGTTGTTGACGAGGTTCACTTTCCACCGACACGTAACCGGCACCTTGCCCAGAATGTCGGTAAATGCGTCAACATACGGGAGCGCCGAGGGCAGGTCTAGCGCGACCAGAAAAGGTCTTGCATGGTGCTGCTTCGCAGATCCGCGTACCTCGCCAACAACCTCCTGTCGCTCGAAGTCCGCCGAGCAAGATCCCTCAAGCCACATTTGCTCGTCAGCATCAGGCCAGTCAAGCCGCAAATGGGCGATCGCAATCCGACGACTGGATACTTCTACATCGGCAGTCACCTTCTCAGGCTTCATCGAAAGCACGTTGGGGCGACGAAGAACCAGAGACAACCGCCCTATGTTCGGCAACGGCAGCTCAGCCCTGGAGTTTCGCTCCTCGTTCCCAGGCATGTAATAACGAGGCGGAAGCCGTATATACGTTAAGTCATCAACCACGACGCGTCTTTGGAGGGCAAACACCGACAGCGCCGATGCAGACATGACGGGCTCTACAGACTTCGTGGCGTCTCTATCATACAGCCGTAGGTTGCGCACATGCAGCCCTCCCAGGAAACCGAACGACACAGACTCCACATGCACAATGATGTTCGTAGGCGCAAAAGCATCTATTGCGGCCGCGACCAGCCGACCAGGAACCCTTTGCATGCGGAAAAACAACGACAATACGAAAATACAAAAGACGATGAAGAACCACTTCACCGTCCTTAGGAGAAACTTGAGGAGAAAACCCACTAAACCTCCTCCTTGTAACCCGTCTTCACCATTCAACCACTTTGGCAGCCCCTAGGAGAGTCGAACTCCTCTTACCTGGATGAGAACCAGATGTCCTAGCCGATAGACGAAGGGGCCAGCTTCTTTTGGTGCACCCGGTGGGATTTGAACCCACACACCTTGCGGCACCAGAACCTGAATCTGGCGTGTATGCCAATTTCACCACGGGTGCAACAGGTTGTCACGCCTGCACTCTTGGCTCGGGCGGCTGGATTCGAACCAGCGACCAATTGATTAACAGTCAACTGCGCTACCACTGCGCCACGCCCGAACGATCGAGTGATGTGTAGTATATCATAAAACCCGTGCTCAGCGCAAGGGGGTATTTACGATAATTCACTCCCATTCTATTGTCGCGGGCGGCTTGGACGAGATGTCGTAGACAACGCGGTTTATGCCGCGCACCTCGTTGATGATACGATTGGATATCGTAGCCAGAGTCTCGTAAGGAAGCCGCGTCCAGTCCGCGGTCATCGCATCCACCGAGTTCACGCTCCTGACGGCGCAGGTGTACTCGTAAGTACGCTGGTCGCCCATGACGCCGACGCTCTTCACGGGCAGCAGCACCGCGAACGTCTGCCATATGTCCCTGTAGTTTGGAAGTTTGAGAACCTCTTCCTGAACTCGAAGATCCGCCTGCTGAAGAAGTCTGACCTTCTCCTCAGTGACCTCGCCAAGGATGCGAACTCCAAGCCCAGGCCCGGGAAACGGCTGTCTGTCAAGCAGTTCGTCAGCCATGCGGAGAACGCGGCCGACCGCACGGACCTCGTCCTTGAACAAGTCGCGCAGCGGCTCTACGAGCTCGAACTTGAGGTCAGGCGGAAGTCCTCCGACGTTATGATGCGACTTTATAGTCTGCGAAGGTCCCTTCAGCGCACTGGAACTCTCAATGACGTCTGGATATATCGTGCCCTGACCAAGGAAACGACAGTGCTTAAACTTTCGAGCCTCGTCGGCAAAGACGTCGATGAACGTCTTTCCTATGGCCTTGCGCTTCGCCTCAGGATCGCTCAGGCCCTTCAAGGCGGAATAGAACGTCTGCGCAGCTCGGGCAATTGTGAGATCGAGTCCGAGACGAGACTTGAACATCTCCTCCACCTGCTCCGCCTCATTGTACCGAAGAAGCCCGTTGTCCACAAAAATGCAATGCAGCCTCGGGCCTATCGCCCTGTGCAGCAGGACAGCCGCAACCGACGAATCCACGCCCCCCGACAAACCGAGCACAACCTCGTCGCCGCCAATCTGACGCTTGAGGCTCTCAACCGTGTCATCTATCCACGTAGTCAGCTGCCAGTCTGCGTTCGCGCGGCAGATGTTGAATGCAAAGTTTGAAAGTATCTGCCTGCCGTGTTCCGTGTGCACGACCTCAGGATGGAACTGGATGCCGAAGAAACGCTTTTCCTCGTTGCGAATGGCAGCAAACGGGCAGTTCGCCGAAGTGGCGCTGACCTTGAATCCAAGCGGGATTTCGTCCACCCTGTCACCATGGCTCATCCAGACGACGAACCTGTCCGGGATGCCCTTGAACAGCTCGTTGCCCGGCACGACCGACATCTCAGTCTTGCCGTATTCCCTCCTCTCGCCGGGTTTCACCTTGCCGCCAAGCTCCTGGCTCATCAGCTGCATGCCGTAACAGACGCCCAGAACCGGAACTCCGAGATCGAATATGCCACGGTCAATGCCAGGTGCGCCTTCTTCGAACACGCTATTGGGTCCGCCCGACAGGATTATGCCCTTGGGCGCAAGGCAGCGGAGCTTTTCCGCAGAGATGTTGAACGGAACGATTTCCGAATACACGTGGAACTCGCGGATGCGACGCGCTATCAGCTGCGTGTACTGCGAGCCGTAGTCAAGAATGAGAATCTTGTCCATAGATGTCAGCTGGCAACGTTGCGGGATCAGAGTGCAAGCAACGCCCTAAAGAAGCGGTGCGTTGCATTCGTTGTCGCCCAAGGCCCGATCGGCGCAGCAGAGCCTTCAACCGTGACGCTTCCGTTGTACGCTCGGCCAGAGCTATTGGTCGTTGTCGTCTCGATCTGGACAGCGCCATTCGCACCCACCTGGAATTTGGTTATCCTGAAGTACGGCTTCTCTGCGGCAACCGCCTCAGCAGTATTAGTGCAGTTGAGCAGATAAGCGTCGAGAATCATGCCCGTTCTGTCCTCGTACGCGACGCCGCCTGCCCCATTTGCCCAGGAGACAAGAGATATCGCGTTCGCCCCCTGAAATGCCGGGGGGATGTCGGAGATCACGGCACCGGCAAGGTCGGAAGCGGAAAGACCGGAAACGTCCGGCCAGTCACTCGGCGGAACATCATCGGAGGCCTGTATTACATAGTACATCGCCTCGGTTAGCGTAACAGAGCCGAACGCGTCTTTCTGCAGCTCGGACAACTGTCCTTCCTCGTCACCAGCCTTGACCATCATATTCTCCGCCACGAACAATTCGCCAGGATTGCAAGGCTCTTCGCCATCTGGTAAGCCAGCCCCAATTCCAGCGGCGTTATCTTCAGAATCAGGAAATACGCCACCAACAGCGTCAACCGTACCGCGATTTACGACTACAGTACCGCCGTCGCATCCGAACCCGCCGCCAATTCCAGCACCAGCATCACCACCTGTAGCCTTGACTACTCCTCCATTAATCATAATAAAGCCGCATGGTGAGTATCCCGAGAGAATAGAATCGCGACTGCCAATACCAGCAGAGAAATCGCCCCCCTTAGCCGTCATTTTTCCCGTACCGCCAGCCTGTCCGTATATCGCAAGAGAATCGCCATATTCCACGCAAATCCCAGCCTCACCAGATTTATACTCAAATCCTTCATCGTCCACATAATCGAAAGAATCTCCTTCAACCGTTAAAGACTTTCCATCCATCAAAATAAGATTCACGTAGCCCGAAACGATTATGCCCACATCAATGCACACGTTTGAGGAGTCCAGAACATACCATCCTGTCGTCAAGTTCCGCATGTCTGCTGACACAAACTGGTAATCAGAGCAAGTCTGTGTCAATCCGTCGGCGTCCACATACGTCACTACCGGCAACTCTGCCGTGCCAAGACATCCGCAGAGTCCTCCAGAGCCGCCTTCAGGATCAAAGCTCAAGACTCGGATCCCGGACTCCTCGGCCGGAACCACGTATGCAGCCCCTGCAACGCCGTTTGTCCCATAGCGTGTGACAACCCTATAATTTTGTATTTTCACCACTTCAAAGGAGTCTCCCTCGCCAAGCGTCCACACTATGCGATATAGGCCATTTGTGTTCGGATTCTCTCTCAGGCGACGTGTCGCATCTATGCTGTTACGCAAATCGACACCGTCAAAAACTCCAACGAGATAATAACCGTCCTCGAAAACAGTCGCTCCTATCAGCAACTCTGAATAATCATTGCTTTCGCCAAGATCTACATATCCGTACGCATTAGCCTCCAGCTCAATATAAGACTGGCTAGAACTATCCATGGTCTTAACAACAACATTAGCTCCTATGAACAAAGTTCTGTTGTTAACAGGAAGCTGAATCCAACCGCCACCCACCTCTTCTTCAAGCTTGACGCCTGCACCTATGCCAGAGCCCACATAATGATCTGCGTCTTCACCCCCCCTCGCAATCACCAAACCACCGTTTATTGTCACATAGCCGCCTGAGCCGTCTGAGCCACCACCGATGCCAGCACCCTTAATTCCTCCAGTAGCGACAACTTCACCCCCATTCACCGTGACAATACCCCCGTCACATCCAAAACCACCGCCAATTCCTGCTGCGCTAGCGCCGCCATTTGCGTCTATCACACCTCCGTTTATGACAATCGTGCCACTCGTCGCCCCGCCGATTCTATTAGTGGCACTAGAGTTGTGACTGCCGATTCCAGCACAGTATTTGTCTCCAGAGGCGGAAAGCGCTCCACTCCCATTGACCTGTCCATAGACAGAAAGGGAGAATCCGCTCTCAACCTCAATGCCCGCCATTTCACTTCCAGTGGCATCCACTTCAAGACTGGAACCATCGGCAAGAATCACATGAACATCGTTGGAAACCAAGACGCCCCCGTCAATGCTGACTTCACCAGCAACAAGATACCAACTGTTAGACCACACCGTCGTGTTCTCGTCCACGACGGTGTAGCTGTTGCAGACCTGCGAGACGCCGTTTGAGTCGACGTATGTCACTGGAGCTTGATCAGCAGACGAGGCGAACGCGAATGACAAGGCAATGGCAAAAAAGGACGATTTACGTATCATGTCAGGATCCTTTACTTTTAGCGTATGTCGTATCGAGTAGATTATACCAAAAAATTGTCCGTGCGTGAATGGCGCGATTCACCAGCTCATGCGAACAGGAACGCCTGCATCGCGCATTGCGTCCTTTATGCTCGCTATGGTGAATTCTCCGGAATGTATCATGCCCGCTACAATCGCGGCGTCGGCTCTCGCCTCTCGGAACACGGTCACGAAGTGCTCGGGACGTCCCGCGCCACCGGAGGCGACGACAGGCACATCCACCGCTTCGGCGACAAGACGCGTTATTTCAAGCTCGAAGCCCTCCCGCGTCCCGTCCGCATCGACCGAATTCACCACAATCTCCCCGGTGCCGAGATCGGCGGCACGCCTGGCCCACTCGACCGCATCCATGCCGGTGAAGTCCCGATATCCCCTTGTCGTTATCTCATAGCCGCTCGGGGTCTTCCCGCTGCGCACAGGGTCCATGCCGAGAACGACGCACTGACGGCCAAACGCCCTGGCGCCTTCTGCGATGATCTGCGGATTCCTGACGGCAAGCGAATTGACGGATATCTTCTCCGCACCGGCCAGAATTACGCGCTCCATGTCGGCAAGGGACGAAATGCCTCCTCCAACGGCAAAGGGAATTCGAACCGCCCTTGCAACGGCCTCGACCATTCCTATGTCTATCGGACGGCCTTCGGCGCTCGCGGTGATGTCGTAGAACACAAGCTCGTCCGCGCCCCCCTCCGAATAGCCGACCGCCATCTCGACCGGATCGCCCAAATCGACGTTGTTCTTGAACTTGACGCCTTTGGTGACGCGTCCGTTGCGGACATCAAGGCATGGAATAACTCGCTTCGTCAGCATTTGGCACACCCGTCATTATCAAGCTTCAACCACTCCTCGAGCAACTCTAGCCCGACGCGACCGGATTTCTCCGGATGGAACTGGCAGGCCCACAAACGGCCCTTCTTCACCATCGCCGTGAACCTGACGCCCGCATACTCCGCCACACCGGCCGTCTCAGGGACAAGTTCCGCATAGTATGAATGGACAAAGTAGTACTCCCTGCCGCCAACATCGTTCCAGCCTATGGCCGGAACCTTAAAGCCGGGGACCCTCGGGAATCGCATTACGCGTCCCCTGAGCACGCCCAGAGTGTCCACGCCTCCGTCTTCGTCTGAGTGGTCGAAAAGAATCTGCATGCCAAGGCAGATGCCGAGAAAGGGCCTGCCAGACATCGCGGCGGACTTCACGGCATTCACCAGCCCCAGTTCGCTCAGATTGTCCATCGCGCTCCTCGCCGCGCCGACGCCGGGAAAGACCACACGATCTGCACTAGCGATCGCCGCGGGATCACGCGTCACAACAGCCTCAGCGCCTAGCGCAGCGAACGCGTTCCTGACGCTCGTAAGGTTTCCTGCACGATAGTCGATTATCGCAGTCATTTTCCCCTGCCGCCCCTGAATGCGCCCGATCCCGTTCTGCTCAGCCTGTAGCTCATCATCCTCGGCGATATGCCAAGTTCTCGCGCTGCGGCGCTGTGATTGCCGTTGTTGCGCTTGAGGGCATCCTCCAGAAGCCGCCTCTCAAAGGCCGTGACCTGCTCGTCGAGAGTGAGCGTCGCACCGCCGCCAAACGGATCCTCGGCGAACTCCTCAGTCTGAATCGCCGCCGGAAAGTTGTAGCTGTGGACACAGTCGTCCTTAGTCGTCAAGACCGCCCTCTCAATGCAGTTCTCCAGCTCGCGCACGTTCCCGGGCCAGCAATACGCCTTGAGCGCATTGAGCGCCGGCACGGAGAACCTTACGACCTTCTTCTCGTACTTCACGCGCATCTTCGCAAGGAAATGCTGCGCAAGAGTCTCGACGTCGTCGCCTCGGTCCGCCAGGCGCGGCAGCGCGATCGGAAACACTGAAAGCCGGTAGTACAGGTCTTCGCGGAACAGCTTCCGCTCCATGAGATCCTCCAGATTCCGGCTCGTCGCAGCGATGAACCTTACGTCGCTCTTGAGCAGCTCGTTGGAACCGACGCGCGAAAACGTCCGGTCCTGGAGAAACCGCAGCAGCTTGACCTGCACCGGTATCGAAAGGTCGCCTATTTCATCGAGAAAGAGCGTCCCTCCGTCCGCCGCCTCCGCCCGCCCGATTCTCCGTTCGCGCGCGTCCGTGAACGCCCCTTTCTCGTGGCCGAAGAGCTCGGACTCGACCAGAGACTCCGGCAGCGCCGCGCAGTTAAGCACCACGAAAGGCTTGTCCGCGCGCTGGGAAAGGCTCTGGATCGCCTGCGCGACAAGCTCCTTGCCCGTGCCGCTCTCGCCTCGTATCAGCACAGTCGCGCCGCTCGAAGCCACCTGCCGTATCTGCTCGTAGACGTCTCGCATCTGAGGGCAGTTGCCTATGAGACGCCCGGGGTTCTCGTACACCATGCCGCGCAGAACCCTGTACTCGCTCATCAGCTCCTCGCGCTCGGCAACCTCCTCACGGCACACGAACGCAGCCTCCGCAACAAGATTGGCGAGTATCTCAAGAAGCTCCACGTCGCGCACGAGATCGCCGGTGTTGCCAGTCATCGCGCGGTCGGCGGAGAGCGTTCCGATTATCTGCCCTCTGTGCACCAGAGGAACGCACACAAACGAAAGGGCCTCGTTCGCGTCGCGGGACTTCGTCCTGTTGAGGAAGCGACGGTCCTTGCGGACGTCGCATACCACCTCGGACCGTCCCGTCTTCGCCACAAGGCCGGTGATGCCCTCGCCGATTCGGTACCGGCCCAGGGACTTCTCCTCGGCATTAAGCTTTCTTGCCGAAGCGACTATCCGAAGCTCGTCGCCCTCAAGCAGCGTGAAAGTGCCGCGGAGCATTCCCATGCTCCGCTCGAGTATGCCAAGCGCCGTCTCAAGGAGGCGGCGCACATTGCGTTCGCGCGCGACGACGGAAGCCACCTCGCGCAGAACGGCTATCTCGGTCGCAAGTCTGTCATTCATCGGCAGTGGACCGGGGCGTGACGAGACCTCTCAGCCCTCGGCCTCGAGGGCTGCGTCGACCTCGTCGGTCGTCTCCATGTTCGTGTAGACGTCCTGAACGTCTTCGAGGTCCTCAAGCATCTCAACGAACTTGTTGATCGCCTTGGCAACCGCGACGTCAGAGACGGGGTTCGTCATGTTGGGCACGAGACCCACGTTCGAGTTCTCCTCGTCGACCGCAATGCCGCCCGCCTTGACGGCCTCAAGCACCGTCGTGAAGTCGTTAGGCTGGCATTTGACCGTGAAGCCGCCGTCCTCGGAAAGCACGTCCTCGGCGCCAGCCTCAAGAGCGACCTCCATGACCTTGTCTTCGGTCACGCCGTCCGCCGCGGGAATCATGATCTGGCCCATGCGGTCGAAGAGGCGCGAAGCGCTGCCGGGCTTCGCAAGCTCGAGGCCGTTCTTCTTGAACACGTTCGAGACCTCCGCCGCGGCGCGGTTCTTGTTGTCGGTCAGCACGCGCACGACGACGGCCGTGCCGCCCTTGATGCCCTCGTACTGGGCGTCCACCATCTCGGCGGACTCGAGCTCGCCCGTTCCCTTCTTGATCGCACGGTCGATGTTGTCGTTCGGCATCTGCGCCGCCTTCGCCTTCGCGATCAGCGTGCGCAGGGTCGGGTTGTTGTCGGGATTCCCGCCCTTCGCCTTGACGACGATCGTAATCTCCTTGCCGAGTTTCGAGAAGATCTTTCCCTTCTTCGCATCCGCCGCGCCCTTCGCGCGCTTGATTGTAGCCCAGTGGCTGTGACCTGACATTGTTACTCTCCTTGGATTACCGAAAACCTACTGTGAACGCCCTCGGAACTCTCACACCTTGTGGCGGAACGTGATGCGGCCCTTGCCGAGGTCGTACGGGGATATCTCGACCGTCACCTTGTCGCCGATCGCGATCTTGATGAAGAACTTGCGCATCTTCCCGGAAATGTGCGCAAGCACTTCGTGCCCGTTCTCGAGCTGGACCTTGTACATCGTGGCAGGCAGAACCTTGGTGACCGTGCCGGTCACCTCAATCGCCTGATCTTCTTCTTTCGCCATGAATGGATCGTGCCTTATTGGACTAAAAGTTCTGCGTATTTTATCATTTTAGATGCGTGGAAGTCAACCGATCAGAACCTGAACTCGACGTTCCAGCGCAGGAACCACGCCAGCTTGTCCGACGAATAGTAGTCGCCGGGGTTGAAAACCTCCGCATAGAAGTGCCCGAGCACGTTGAAGCCCCGACCGCCCTCCTCGCTGTAGGGAGCCGAGAATATCGGGAACGAATAGCGGGCGCGGGCGAGGAAGCCCTTGAAGTCACCGTCCCCGCCGCCAAGCCCGTCCTGCGCGGCGCAGAAGATAGGCCCGCAGCTCGCCTCGGCGCTGTGGTCCTTGGCGATGTCGACGCCAAGCGTCAGCTTCGCAAAGTGCATGTTGCTCCACCAGGCCACTCCGTAGAGCGGTCCGTAGAGCATCAGCTCCGAGTGCGTGATTGCGCGCGACCACATCGGATCCCACGCCGAATGACCGCCGTCCTCCTCGGCCGTGTCCTTGTCGCCGCTCATGAAGAGATAGCCCAGCTTGGCATAGGGTCTGGCGCCGTCCTCCCTGGAGCTCTTCCAGTTGACGCCTACGTACGCGCAGCTGCCAAGGAGCGTGTCGCCGTCCCCGTTGACGCCTACCTGGCCCATGCCGTCGAACTGCAGAGACCACTCGTCGTCCAGCTGGGGCGTGACGCTCAGGCCGACCAGCTCGCGCTGCGTCCGCGGGCGCTTCGAGCCCATGCGATAGTAGCTCGCGGTGTTCTTCTGCATCACGAAGAACTTGTACGGCAGAGCCTCAGCCAGCTTGGCGCTCCAGATCGCGCCGAAGCCCCAGTCGTCCATGTCCGGCTCGGCGCGGCCGAGTCCGGTGAGCGACCTGTGCTTGCCGCGCCTCGTGCCCCACCTGAGGTCGTCGGCGTCGTCGAAGTTGTACAGGGCGAAGAGGTCCAGCCTCCGGTCGTCTTCGAAGTTAAGGCCGAAGCGCACCATGTCGCCGTAGGTCGTGCGCGAGCCGTCGCCGGGCGTGCCGTCCGTAATCACCAGCTCCATCCCTTCGTAGAGGCCGTAGAGGTCCTGCCTGCCGACGGCGAAGTCGAGGAATCCGTCAAAAAGGTCCTTGGCCTCGAAGAAGAGGTTGTCCAGTATCAGCTCGTCGGGAAAGACGTACGCGCCGGGCGCGGATGGGTTGATGTACCACCTGAACTCGTCAGTGAACCTCGTGTACAGGCGGAACTTCGCGTGGTCCTCGGTCTCGCCCCTGATCTCGCCCCAAACACGCGGACGGAAGCGCACGTTGTTCACGTAGCGTCCGTGCGGCGCATTTCCGATGAGCCCGCCTCCGGGAAGCCCGGGCACGTTCTTCATCATCTCCTGCCGAATGCGCAGGTCCGCGCCCGCGTCGAATTCAATGCCAGCGCTTGCTGCCAGAGCGGCGCACGCAAGCGCCGACGCTACAAAGACCGAGGATTTCCTCATTTTGCCTCCTGTGTACTGTCGAGCCTCTCCTTGATGCCCTTGATCTCCGCCTTGATCTTCGAGACCATCTTCGGCAGAAGCACCCGACCGCCGAAGTCCTTCATCGTCTCGGCCGGCGTGCCGATCACGTACTTTACCGAGCCGTCCAGCGTCTGCGGCACGCCCGCCTGAGGCCCGACCTGCACGCCGTCCGCGATCTTGATGTGGCCCGATATCCCCGCCTGCGCCCATATGAGACAGCCGTAGCCGATCTCGGTCGAGCCGGCGACGCCGCTTTGCGCAATCAGCCCGGAGTATCCCTTCACCTTGACGTTGTGGCCGATCTGCACGAGGTTGTCGATCTTCGTCATGGGACCGATGTACGTGCGGCCGATGCGGGCCCTGTCGATAGTCGTGTTGGACCCGATCTCCACCCCGTCGCCTATCTCCACGATGCCGAGCTGAGGAATCTTCTCGATGTACACGGAGCCGTCCTCGCGGCGCCCGTTGTTGAAGCCGTACCCGTCGCCGCCAAGCCTCACGCCGCAGTGGAAGATGCAGTCCGCCCCGACGACCGTCCCCTCCCGCAGCGTCACCTGCGGATAGATGTGCGTCCTTGCGCCGACCCTGCAGCCCTCGCCTATGAACACCTGGGCCTCGATGACGGCGCCGTCGCCGATTTCGCAGTTCTTCTCGATTATCGTGTACGCCCCGACATGCACGCCCTCGCCGAGCCTCGCCGTCGGGTCGACAATCGCCGTCGGATGAACGCCGGGGGCGCGCTGCGGCTCGGGCGGCGCGAAGAGACGCGCCGCGGCCATGCACGCGCGGTTGGGGTCGGCGACGCGTATCACCGCGCACGGCGCCCCCTTGTCCCACTCCGGCGGCAGAAGCACGGCGGACGCCTTCGTGGACTCCACAAGCCGCACGTGCTTCGGGTCCTTGCAGAAGCTCACGTCGCCTGGACGCGCCTCCTCAAGCCCACCGCACGCGAACACCTCGACGTCGTCGCCCTCAAGCGTTCCGCCGAGTATCTTTGCCAGTTCACTTGCCTTCATCTTCAGGACCCCTGCCCTTGGCCTTGCGGGGATCGACCCCCATCTCCGCAAGAACACCGTCCGTCACGTCGTACTCCTTCTTGGAAAAGGGCACGACGTTGGAGTCGAGAATGAAGTCGTAGCCGCCGGCCTCCGCGAACTTCTTCAGGCGCGCGCGCAGATCGTCGGTCGTCGCCTTCATGAGCCGGGCCCGGTCGTCCCGCAGGTCCTGGTCGCCGCGCATCATCTCGGTGCGGTAGCGCTGCTCGATCTGGAGAAGCTTCTGCTGGATGTCCTGCAGCTTCTTTTCGAGGTCGGCCTTGGCCTTGTCGTTCAGCATCGGATTGCGGAACTGCTCCATCATCTTCTTGCCGTCGGCCTGAAGGGCCTCCCCCTCGGCCTTGATCTCGTCGCCCTTCTTCTGCAGGTCCTTGCTCTTCGACTCGATGAACTTCTCGTTGCGGTCGTAGTCGGGATGGTTCCTCACCAGTACGAGCAGGTCTACCGTGGCGATCTTTGCCTCCGCGAAGGCGAGTGCGGGGACGAGTGCGAGTGCGAGTGCGGTCTTTTTCATTGTATGTGCGGTCCAGCCTTGTTGTTGTCAGAAATCGTAGCCGATCGTGAACGAGAACACCTCGTCCTCCGCGTGGTCGGGCTTCTCGACGGGCGTCGCGAAGTCGAGGCGTATCGGGAACATCGGTATGTCAAGCCTCAGCCCGAGGCCGACGGTCCACGCGAACGTGTCGGAGAAGTCGAGATCGAACTCGTCCTCGCCAACAGAGCCGACGTCCGAGAAAACCGCGAAGCGGAACATCTTGACGATCGGTATCGTGTACTCGAAGTTCGCGCAGAAGAGCGTCTGCCCGCCCCAGGGCTCCCAGTGGCGAGAGTCGTCCTTCCTCACGTGCGGGGAGACATGGCGGTACTCGATGCCGCGTATCGACTTCGGACCGCCGAGGAACATGCGGTTGTAGATCGGCACGTCGTCGCTGATGCCGTCGATCGTCTCGGCCCGCACGCCCGCCATGAGAACGTGCCCGTAGCGCTTCCAGACGGTCCAGTAGTGCCTGTGGTTGAAGCCGAGCTTCCAGTACTTGTTGTCCCCGCCAGGCGCGACGTCCGCCGACACGCGCGTGCGGAAGCCCTTCGTCGGAATGCGGAAGCTGTCGCGTCCGTCCTTGACCCAGAAGAGATGCAGCACCGGCTCGAACGCGTCTCCGTACTTGCGCTCCTCGTCGACGAACGAGACCTCCCGGCCCGACTTCGTGTAGTAGGTGCCGCGCTCGACGTCGTCGAACTCGATGAACTCGCCCGATATGCCCACGCCAAGACGGCCGAACGGCTCCCAGGTCGGCCAGAACTTGACGGGATAGCTGAGCGACGCCATCCCGCCGGAGCGGATGAGGTCGTACTGGTCGTACCAGCGCATGCGGCGGTACGCGTCGACCGAAAGCTCCAGCATGCGGTTCATGAAGTACGGCTCGACGACGCCGATCTCGGCGCTCTGGTAGCGCGGGCCCCAGGCGACGTACGCCCTGCCCTTCTGCCCGCCGCCACGGAAGAGCTTAGACGGCGCGAACAGGTCGAAGTTGTTCTGGTTGAGCTCCGCGGAAACATAGACGGAGTCCACGGACGAGGCGCCCACGCCCACCATGAACGAACCGGTGTTCTTCTCCTCGACCTGGTAGACGAGGTCGCGGTACTCCGCGCCGTTGGCGTCCTTGCCGAGGTCCGTCGCCGCGAGATAGTAGTGGACGCGGGAGAAGTAGTCTAGGTTCTCAAGACGCTTGCGCGAGCGCTCCGCACGGTCCTCGAGCATGCGGTCGCCAGGCCCGAGCGCGATTTCGCGGCGGATCACCTTGTCCTTGGTGTAGTCGTTGCCGACGATCTTCACCTCGTTGATGCGGACAGGCACGCCCTCCGTCACCTTGAAGACGATGTCGGCCGTCGCGCCGCCCGACGCGGACGGAATGTGCTTCGTCTGCACATGCGCGTCGGCAAGCCCGATGTCGCCCGAGCACACCGCGATCCTGATGCTCTGGGCCGCCGCGTCAAGAGCCTTCTGGCTCGCCACGGAGCCCCTCTCGGGAATCTCGCTGCGAGAGGCCACGTCCTTCTCGCTGTAGTGCTTGAGCCCGCGTATCGACACGTTGCCCACGAGATAGCGGACGCCCTCATCCACCTTGTACACGACGTCGACCCTGCCGTCGTCAGTCGGCACGCTCTTCGGCCCCGTCACGCGCACGTCAAGATAGCCGTTGTCGCGATACGCCGCAGCGACGGCGGCACGCCGACGCTCGGGGTCGAGGGGCCCTTCGAGGAACCAGCCGACCGGATTCCACCACGGATAGTCCTGGACCGCCTCGTGCAGGACGATCGCGTCGAACTCGCCGTCCTCAAGGCTGTGGAAGGGATTGAGGTTTCTGTTGATCACCGACGTCTCGACCGCGTGCGCCGCGCCCTCGAAGACCACCGAACGCACCTTGCGGCGCTCGCCCTCGACAATGACAAGCGTTATCCTCGCGTCGTTGCCGGAGACCACGTCGACGCGCGGAGTGACCTTCACGTCCGCGAAGTCCTTCTTCCTGTACGCGGCGCGCACCCTCGCCGCCGCGTCCGCAAGCTCGCCCTCGCCGTAAAGCGAGCCGTCGGTGAGAGCCGCCTCCTTGGTGACGCGCGACGCTGTAAAGAACTCGTTGCCCTCTATGACCAGGGGCTTGAGGAAGCGGACCTTGCGCCTCACGTAGAAGACGACATCGACGCCGTTCTCGCCATGGTCGGCGTCGGCCGATATCTCCTCGAATTCGTTGGACGCCTTGAGAGAGTTGACGTCGCGCGACACGGTGGTCGGGTCATAGGTCTCGCCGACCTTCGTCTGGCATCGGCTCACGACCGCTCCCGTGTCGCCGCCGAAGCGGTCCAATGCCTTCACTTTCACGCTTGACACCTTCGCCGCTGAGGCCGTTGCGGCCGCGGCAAGGACGATAAGTGCGATGAGTTTCTTCATATGGAGTGATATTATACCATAAAACCGCCGCCGCGCACACTAGGCACGCGCCGCCAATTCACTGCCGCAATATGTCGACCACAAGGACTTCCGGATTGTTGAAGTACCGCGGAACAGGCGCGCTCTCGCGGGCAAGTCCCCTGCTTACCAGCATCGTCGACCCGTTCGACAGCCGGTAAGGGCCGTCCACGTACTCAGGCAGGAAATACTGGTCGGGGGAATAAACCCCTCGCTTCGAGAACGGACACCTCCACTGCCCTCCGTGCGCATGGCCCGCCAGCACCAGGTCGTAGCCGAACCTTGCGTAGAGCTCCGGAAACTCGGGACGATGCGTGAGAAGAACGCGCAGATGCGACGGATCGCTCCCGCCATACGCCGCCTCGAGCATTTCCGTCCAGTCCTCTTCCGTCATCTCGGTCGGATCGTCCACTCCGCAGACGTCTACTTCGTTCCCGTTGACCGAGTACGTCCTGCATCCGCCGCGAAGGACCGTGACGCCGGCCTTCTTCATCGCCCCCATCATCCCGAAGACCCGGTTGCTCCAGAACTCGTGGTTCCCCGTCACGTACACGCACGGACGCCGCCTGGCCATCTCCGCGGCGAATTCGACGGCCGGGCCGTCCGGCAGACGGTCGTCGAAGATGTCGCCCACCATCAGCACCAGGTCCGGACGCTGCGCCTCGATCATCTCCACCAGCCCTCGCTGTCCTTTGCCGTATCGGCACGAATGCAGATCGCTCACGACGGCCAGGCGCACTGCGCCTCCCGGCAGCTTGGCGCCGTCCACTCGCAGCTCATGCCGCTCGACCGCCGGCAGAGCCGACCAGACGCCCAGCGCCGACCAGCAGGCGACGAGACAGACCTCGAAGATGCGGACAGCACGGCGGCCCGGTCTCGCCAGCAGACGCCAGACATACGCCAGATGGACGAAATACAGCGGCAGCATCCGCAGAAGCCAGCTCCAGTCGCCGGAGCCAAGCCACGCGTCCTGCGGCACAAGGAGGAACGGACCGAACAGAATCGTGAGAATCGGCATCGCGAAATAAGGCACGATCGTCCCCATCCCGTTCCAGTCCGGCGGCAGAAACGCCAGCTGAACTCCCAGCGCCGCAACATACCCGAAGAGACAGTATGCTATTCTGCGCACCGCCCTTCTCATGGCGGATTGCCGCGGTCTCTCAGTCACCATCTGCTATGCAGCCTGTCTTCAACGAACAGCCTTGCGCAAAGTTCGCCATAGCGGTTCTCGCCGGCTTCCATGAGAATCGACACATGCCGATTCTGAAAGCGGCGACAGTATACAGCGGCCCCTTCAAGGAACAGATGTCGTTCTTCATCTTTGGCCTTGTCTGCGGGCGCCTCGCCCGTAAAGCGCCTGTCGGACGGCGCAACATCCTGCCGCGCGTCATTCGGGGCAAGCTCGACGCCGTACTTGGCATTGATGTCGGATGCCAGGTCGTCAAGCTTCCGCATGCATTCCGCCAGAGTCAGGTTTCCCGGGAAATGGCCGCAGAACAGCGCAGCCTCGGGCGCAATGGTTCCGTAGGAATACTTGATCCGCGCAAAGTCAAAGAAGTCCGTCGGACGCAAGGACTCGTCAACGCCCTCCCAGTACACTCCGACAACATAGCCCGAATCGTCCTTGGCCTCGCCTTTTCGAAGGCCGTTCGTCGAAACACCCGAATGAACGCCGAACTTCACGCCGTAGAATTCCGGCAGCTTCAGATTCCACTGACTCTCGTTGTGCTCCTGCCGCCTGCGGAACTCGTCTCCGGCAGCCCACGCCGATTGCTGTATACCAAGAAGGCAAAACAACGCACAAGCTATAACTCTCATGTAGTTTCCCGTCATACACAACTCCCTGTACGAGACATTATATCATAAACAAACTCAGCCGCGCGGCAGATCTGGAATATCCCCACCTTTGGAAAATGCTGTCGAGCCCATGGAGAGCCACGCGCGGTTTCGCGGGCCTCGAAGGGCTTGCCGCCGAGATTCTCGCCGTTGCCGACGCGGGATCACCCCGTCAGGAGCTCGAACTCCATCTGCAAGTCACCGCATTCCTCGCGCGGACAGTTCCAGCCGCGCCACCTGCCGTGCCGCACGAAGAGCCACCTGAGGCCGTCCGCTATTGCGTAGTAGAAGAACTCCGGAACCTCGAACATCTTGCGCGACACCTTGGCGACGTGCTTGGCGAGCGCATCCAGCTTGACCTTCTTGCCGAGCCACGCCGCCGCGAAATACGCCACAGCCACCACGAGCGCGGCCATGTTCTTCAGCCGCTGGTAGTCGAGGAGCCTCATGTGCTCGAGCCTGTAGGACTGCTTTATGAACCGTATCGTGTCCTCGACCCTCCAGCGGGTCATATAGCCCTGCACCCCCTCCCAGAGCGCCTTTCTCGTGCGTACCGCGTTCAGCGTCGTCAGCAGCATCATCGGCTTCTCGCCTCCAGGCCACTTCACGACGACGAGATGCAGGTCGGTGTCGGGCCAGTCCGGTAGGCGCACGGGCATCGAGCCGTACTTCACGCGGACGTTGTGGACCTTGTTGTGCGACTTGAACAGGACGCTGTCCTCGTACCTAAGCGTACACTGCCGCGCAAGATCGACCGCGAGAACCTTCGATTTCTCCGTCTTCCCGCCCCAATTGAGCAGATATCTGTCTCCCACGAGCCTCATGACGAAGTCAAGGCCGTGCCTTATGTAGAAGCGGAACATGCTGTCGCCGTCGCCGCCTCTGTCGAAGACGAATATGCCGCGACCGTTGGTCGTCGAGGCAATCTGCCCTATCACCTGCTCCACCTCGTCGTTCTCGCTGACGTACTCGGGATGGACGGACGACCACAGCCGCAGCATGAGCGGAACTATCTTCCGGCATCCGTTCTCGCAGGCTATCGCCATGCAGAGCGTGTAGCCGAGGTTGTCCCCAACCCTGCCCTTGCTGCCGTCCCAGACCTTGGCAAGGTACGGCATCTTCTCCGCGTATTCCTTCTGCACGTCCGACGGATCCACTATCACCAGCGTGCTCTCCCCTATGCCTGGCGCGGCGTCGCAGAGGATGCTCCCGTGGATCTTCGCGTCCATGCCGTCCGTCGCAAGGTGCCGCTCAAGCCGCTCCTGTGTCTTCTTGGCGAGGATGTCCTCCTGGAGCGAGCGGGCTATCTCGCTCATCAGCGTGTCCCGCGAGGCCTGTATGCCGAAGAGCATCTGCCCAAGGAACTCCATCTTCCATCGGCTGTTCTTGAACTGGGGAGAAAATATCCCCAGGTATTTCCTAAGTTGTTCTCGCGTTCTGAACGCAATTATGCTATCATTCCCCATGTCGGTTCCTCTTGGTGGTTTGTTTGCACGTGGCATTATACCACACCCAGCAAGCGGAACCGATTTTTCGCTTATTTCACTTCCAGAAACTCATCTAGCCCAATAAAATCAGGCATCCGGCCCATTTCAGGGGTCAAAAACTGGGGATATTCCAGAGTCAAACCCTACCCCCTTATCCCGGATTTTCCGGCATAGGGGAACGTTAAAGCAAGTCCGGAATTTGACATACTTT
>JAEEGL016543521.1_pt1 | contig 35169 bp, 23 predicted proteins | sample 9134231 | NCBI WGS metagenome assembly JAEEGL01 (sample SAMN16246548, study PRJNA631951) | gut metagenome | biome: gut microbiome; feature: rumen; material: fiber-attached | host: Bos | place: Iran: Karaj | collected 2018-10 | reverse complement strand
TTATGAAAAAGTACATGATTCTGGCAGCAGCAGCTGCCCTGACCCTCGCCGGATGCGCGAAGGTCGAGACCTACAAGGTGAACGATGGCGCCAATGTCATCACCTTCTCCAACTATGCCCCCAAAGCTTTGAGCAGGGCAGCCGCCGCGAACTATGCGGCGAGCACGACCCTGATCAACGGCGCCGACTTCGACGTCTGGGGCTGGTACACTGCAAACGGAACGAGCTTCACCGGCTCGAACGGTACTGCTTTCTTCAGTGACTGGTACACCGTCAACTATAAGACCGGTGGCGACAGCGACGGAAATGCGAATGCATATCCTGACGGCAAGCGTTACTGGCCCAGCGGTGACACTCCCGACTGGCTGAGCTTCGGCGCCTACTATCCTTCCAACGCCACCGGCATCACCGCTCCTGCGGCCGGACTCGGAGCTTACAGCTTTACCGCTGCTGCTGCAGCTGCCAACATGGTCGACTTCATGGTCGCCGACGTTGTCAAGGACAAGACGTACGAGAACTGCACTCCGACCCAGGGAACCGTTCCCTTCGTCTTCAGGCACATGCTGACCAGGGTCCAGTTCAAGTTCAAGACCACCCAGGATGTTGTCGACAACGGCACTGTCATCAAGGTCACCGACGTGAAGATCTACAATGCGAAGACCACCGGAACCCTGACCTCCGCGTTTGACGGTTCCGCCACGACGACCACCTGGAGCGCTCAGGGCACTCCTTCCGCCTCTCCCTACGAGGTGTTCGTGAACGGTGCGGACATCAACAACTTCCAGTTGACCGCCACCGCCGCTCCTGCGACCAACGCAGCCGCCGACATCTTCCTGATGGTTCCCCAGGCCATGGTTGACAAGGACGGCACCAATCCCCAGTACCTTGTTGTTGAGTGGGATATGACCACCGACGGTAAGACAACCCACAACAGCAAGACCCTCTACTTCAAGAATGACCTCAAGACCACTGACAACATCACCGCTCCTGAGGCTGCCATGGATCTTGACTGGGCGAAGAACGCCTCCATCACCTACACGCTGACGATCGGCCCGAGGCCCATCCTCTTCACGGCTACTGTCGCCAACTGGGATGCAGAGACCAACGGTTACTTCAACGTTCAGTAATCAAACCCTTATTGCCTTGGCGGGCCTGACCGCCCGCCAGGGTCCCAAAACAACAAACAATTACCGCTATGGCAGGCAAAAACAAAATACTCAGTAAGCTGACGGTGCTCTCCGCGCTGGCTGCGGCCTGCCTTGCCCTGTCCGGCTGCTTCGAGATAGAGACCTATACGACCTACGTCCCCATAGATTTCCGCAGCTATGCCGCGACCTCCGGAAGCTCCGTGCAGGCTACGCGCGCTGACGGCAGCTTTGTCCCCGTTGGCCAGACCGTCCTTCCCGACAGCAGCAGTTTCGGCGTGTTCGCGTTCTACCAGGAAGGAGTGATCGGCAGCGGTACTCCCGCCCTTTGGAGCGCCGGCGGCTGGAAGCCCGAATACATGTTCAACCAGCAGGTTGACTTCGACGGCACCAACTACTCCTACACTCCGCTGCGCTACTGGCCCGCCAACGACGAGAACCGTATCAGCTTCTGGGCCTACTATCCTTACAGTGCCTATGTCTCCGGCAACACAGGCGATCTGAAGCTCTTCGAAAGCGACGGCACGACTCCGTACTCGAAGACCTCCGTCGGTCTCCCGAAGGTGAGCTACACCGTCTCCATGGACCCCGCGCAGCAGCGTGACCTGCTGTTCGACTCCTTCTCCAACACGGACAAGACCTTCGACAACTGCGCACCCACCCCCGGCACCGTCAACCTGAACTTCCGCCACGCTCTCGCGCTCGTGGAGTTCCAAATCATCGAAGGTACAGGAGCCGTCATCAATGCCATGGATATCTCGAATCTTTACTGGAACGGAGTGTGCACGGACGTGACGAATCTTACATGGGCTTCTCAGGGCGGGCTGGATGATTTCAGCATATCGGATGTCACAGTCGAGAGTTCGACTGTCTGCCGTCTGCTGATGATTCCGCAGGACCTGACTGTCAGCAATCCCGTCCTTACGATCAATTATGACATCACCTTCGATTCTTCTGATCCGAATCATCCCGAGGATATTGTGTTCAAGGGTAACAGCGGCAGTGCTGCCCTGACATCGGCGAAGAACGAGGATGGTCTTGGTTCCGCCGGCATCACGGCTTGGAGATCGGGCAAGCATTACATCTATAAGATCCGGGCCGGTTTCGACCGCATCGAGTTCGAAGAGGTTGTTGAATCATCGGATGACTGGATCATGGGCAACGATAACATTTCAGTACCGCAGCCATGATGAAGAAACTGTTCATATTCACTCTCATGTCTCTGGCGTTCTCCTCCTGTGTCATGGTGGAGACGGATGTCGAATATGATTCCGAATTCGGGTACGAGAAGTCCGCGTCTCCTGTGGATTTTTGCTGGTACTCGAACCGTGCGGTAGGAACCAGGGCTGATTCCGACTTCTTTATCGGTGATCCCACGGCTACCGGGACTGTCAGGCATCTGAATGATGGCACGTCAATGGGAGTGTTCGGATATTTCCATCCCCAGGAGAGCGGCAGTCAAGGTGTGTGGAAGCACGGCACCGGAGTGTACAACGCCCCGAACCTCTTCTACAACGAACAGGTCACGATTGCCAGCTTGGGAGCCGGCCGCTATTCCTATGACTATGCGAACAACCGATTTTGGCCCAAGAATACGCTGGACCGCATGTCCTTCATAGCATACTACCCCTGGAACGCTCTCAATACCAGTGGCAGCGCAACCACCAACACCATCGTGGAGCCCTTCCTTGACAGCCAGTCGAAGCGGGAAGGAATGGTGGGCTTCTACTACGTGGTGCCTGAAGATTCCAAGGAGCAGATTGATTTCTGCGTATCCGACCTCTGTCTTGAGCAGAGCAAGGCGCTGTGGGATTCGGACCATACCCAGGGCCTCACGATCGGGACCGAGACAAGCGTCACCGACAATGTCGGCACGGTGAAATTCTTCTTCCACCATGCACTCAGCCAGATACGCGTGAAGACCGTGGATTTCGACAAGGCAGGGAATGAGTATCTGGACGTGGATATCAAGTACATCATCTTCAGCGGCGTGCCGGTTTATGGGCAGTGCATTCCCGTTCCGGATTTCTCCAGAACCACTTCCACCGGTCGTACCCCGGTCACTCCTACCTGGCCCGCCGGTTCTTTGGTGAACCGCCGCCCCGATCTCTCTTCCGGAGTGCGGGCCAATGTCTGCTTCGATTCCGGGAACTGGGACGTGGAAAATTTCCTGCTGATGATACCCCACGATTTCCGTCTCGATGCTAAGATCGAAGTGAATTTCGACGTCAGGCGCAGGAAAGGGCCCGTGGATGGCAATTCCGGCGGTGAATACTACGCTTACGAGAACAACACCCTATCCGCCCCTCTGACGACAAATACCGTGTATGGTTGGGAGGCCGGAAAGATTTATATTTACAACATTTCCCTCGACCTCAAGCAGATTAAGGTCTCTGTTGACGTGGAGCCCTGGCTTGATTCAGGCGAAGACGTCATAATGGACAATTAATGCAGAGCGCTTATGAAGACTCTACGGGTAATAGGATTGATTCTAGCCGCGGCGGTGTTTTCTTCTTGTCAGAGGGAGGCGCAGCCCGTCAGGACTGTCATATATGATAAAAGCGGTATTGAAGTCAATGCCACCGCGGTGTTGCCTCAAGGATGGGAAGCTATCTCAAGAGCCGTCGGCGACATTACGGATATAGACAATTCAGGACTTCAGTCTAAGGGTTTCGGCGTGTATGCGTTCTATACGGGAGAAGAAGAGTACTCTGCCGCCAAGGATTCTTCGGCGTATTCCAAGTATGGTCTCGTAATGAACAACAGGCGTTTCGCCTACGAAGACGCGACCTGGAAGAATAAGGGGATGGCCGAGTTCTGGCCCACCTATTCCGGAGACTACCTTTCGCTTTTTGCGTATGCTCCATGGACTGACTGGCACAGCGTTGTCTCCTACGACGGCAAGGTTCCTTCGATACAGTACGACAATTACGTGGCTCAGAATCTCAGTGAAAGCGAACTTTCAAAGCAGCGCGACCTCCTTTGGGGATCAAATACATCCGGCAATACCCACAAGAACGTAAAGAAAGATGATTACGATCCCGAAGGTACGGTAGACTTCCACTTCCGTCACGCCACGGCCAAGGTAAGTTTCGCTGCCCGAGGCACACTGCCCGGAGTGAGCCGCTCTTTCACGCACTCGGAATCCGACGGAGCTCCCGTTGACGGGGCTGTCACCTATACCGACGGTTCGCCTACTTACGGTAGCGTTTCATATACGAACTCGAATGTCACGGAGGTTCGCCGCTGGACTGAGAGTTCGTGGGGAATTACCATATACTACATCGAATTCGAGTGTACGCGTACGTTTACCCGAACCCGTACCACCCCGAGGACCGAGAAGATCGACCAGGTCGAACATGCAAAGAATTACTATACTTACGACGGCAAGAAGTACTTGATTGAATCGGCTTCGTTCAAGGGATTCAACCGGAGGGGCACCCTGCTTCTGGACAATTCTTCTGCCTATACCCCGAGATGGACGGGTGTTGAGCCTTTCGGCGGTACGAATCCCGAGTATGTGCTCGAGCCGGTATCGGGCAACGCCCTCACTCCGGGCATGCGCTTCGACCCCCCGGCCACCATTCAGTCGAACGTGGCGTCGTACAGCGGTATCCAGGAAGAGCCGCGCGACATGATGTCCGGGTATTTCCTTTACGCCATCCCGAAGACGCCGGACAGCGCTGCAGACAGGGTGAAGGTGAATCTCAAGTACCATGTGATGAACTCACAGTATGCTGCCTGGATAGCAGCGGAAAGGCCCAGGGTCCAGACACGTCAGGGTTCCTTGACAGCCACTGCCACCTATTCTGAGAGAAAGACCGTAACCAATAACTCTTTCAGAAATTACAATCGAGTGGATACTCCAGCCGTTAATGATTTCGGATTCTCCAATACCCACAACTTCAGCGAATCCGATTATGTGGAAAATAGCGGAGGCGTTTCTTACGGTGCCCCCACCTACGAATATGGGGAATGGGTTGAGTCGGGTGAAGAGCATACTTCCGGAGCTGCGACCATAGACTTCAATGATGATCCCAACGATGGTGCGGGAGTCTCCTTGAGCGGCGAGATAGTTACTCCCTTCCTCGGCGGGCGCGCATACACCATCAACCTTATCATCGCGGGTGACAAACTCGATCTCGACGTGGTGCCCCGCCCTTGGGAGCTGAACGACTACTCCTTCGATTATAACGCCAACATAAACGGCGTAATCCAGGCCCTCACGTACGATTCTTCATTCATCGACTATGCCGATGCCGATGGGAACGTCTATATAAACAACCGCATGGGCAAGTTCTACTTCAAGCTGGGTGCAGGCAAGTATGCCTCCTGGCAGGCGTCCCTCGTGGGTGACTCCGCTTTCGGCTTTACGGACGAGAACGGCAACTGGCTTTATGAATCCGATGGCGTAACCAGGGTGTCATCCATCCGAAATCCCATTGATCCGAGCGTCACCAACTATATATATGTGAAGGCTATTGACAGTTCAGCTTCCGTTACAGGCCGTGCGAAGCTGAGGATTTACTACATAGATGCCACCGGCGACGCTACTGTGGCCCTCAACCTGGTGAACATGGCCGGAGTGACCGAATGGACAATAGTCCAAAATGCAAACTAAAAGAAAAGGAACGATGAAAAGCATATTCAAATATATCCTGATTCCGTTGTTCCCGCTTCTTTTCTGGACGGGTTGCAATAGTGAATCCATGCCTTCCCCGGATGGTATCCCGGACAATTGCATTGAACTTACCCTCGGCGGGCTTCATCCCTCGCTATCGACAAGGGCGTCGATGCGCGGCGACGACGCTTACCATGAGAATCTCGTGGAGAGCGTGGACTGTTTTTTCTATCCCGACGGCAGAACCGACGAACCGGCTGTGTTCACTGCTCTTGGCCGCGGCGCATCAGCCGTTGCCGAAGGCGACAGCACTGTCTACAAGGTACGTATATTCTTTACCGATACCGATGCGCGCGATATGTTCGGGAGCACGGTATCCGGCAGCTGCCAGGTGTTCGTGATATGCAACGCCCCGCTCAGTTACGGTTCCGATACTTCGGTGGACGCCCTGAAGAATCTGATTGTCGAGAATGATTTCACTGCCCAGACCATTCAGGGAAGTTTCGTCATGAGTGCCGAGGAGACGGCTACCGTGACGCTGACTACCGATGGAGAAGGTGTACGCAGCGCCTCAGGGCGCATAAAGGTCACCCGCGCTTGCGCGAAGATCCAGTTTTTCCTTGCCATCCCCAAAACCTTCCTGGATGAGGACAACCACACGTGGGAGCCAGTGTTGAGTGCCGGAGTCGGCATCAGCATGAGCAATGCCGTCAAGAAGGGCAAGGTTTGCGGCGATTATACCGTGCAGGACGCCGATTATGTCACATATGGAGCCAGGCCTGTGGATTCCCTGGAAGTAGCGGCGAGGATTCCTGGCCGCGAGGAGTACAAGTTCACGCACATACCCTTCTATTCCTATCCCTGCTCATGGAGCGACCTTAGTGACGACGCTTCATCTGTGGTGTTCCGCATAGCTTGGAAGCGTACTGAGTCCTCAGATTATACATGGAAGAAATACCAGTTGAGCCCGAATATTTCTACCATGGAATTCAAGCGCAACAATTATTACCGTACCTTCGTTGCTGTCCATTCCCTGGGCGGTGCCGATAAGGAAGAAAAGGTAATAATAGCCGAGGGTGATTACGAGGTGCTCCCGTGGATGAACGAGACCGCAGGCGCCGGCCAGGGTGTGGTCCCGGGAGAGTTTGTGACCTATAAATACCTTGTGATGGACCATCCGGAGCAGGTTATCAATAACGAGACAACCGTATACTTCTCGTATGTGAGCAGTTCTCCCATCTCGTCGGTCAAGATAGATTCCGTCTATCATTACAATAACAGGAATGCCAACCCGCTTCAAAAACAGTATGTGAACAGAACGGTTACGGCTGACAGCGTGGCGGTATCCTCCAATGCGGGAGATATTGTCATAAACAAGAAGAATCCGGGATTCGTCACATTGTATCATGCGCTTCAGGATATGTATAGCGCCGTCACGATAATAGCGACGATAACAAACAGCGACGGATGCACCCAGAAGGTTTCGGTAGTGCAGAATCCCTCCATTCAGTTGATCAGGGAAACTGGCGCCGGGAATGTGTTCGTGAACGGCTGGTTCGCCCGTTTGACCTCCGTTCCTCCCGGTACCGGGTGGACGAATAATAATTATCGCTACACTGATAATACGTCAGGTGCCAGCGGGACCTTCTATCATAACGGACGTAACAGGTTGTGGAATGGAACCAATAATCGTATCAACTCGGGTACGACTACTGTCGATGGACACACCTGCGGGACCTATGGACTTGTGCTTGGGTCGGCCAGCAATCTGAATGCATCAATCGACAAGAACTTCTATACGACACTTATTACGGTATCCTCGTTCAACGATGCCAATGACTATTATACCGCCAACGGGGCAGATGTGCACTATCGTATCGGGGACCCCCGGGTTCCGGCGTCAGGTATCTATAATGGAACCCGTGCATGGACTACGGAGAGTAATTTCTACGCCTACGTCTATCATAACAACTCACCGACGGAAGTTGCTGGGACCTGGGAGGAACCCGGTTCGATCATGATTACCTCACAGGCCGAGGAAGACCGCAATATCATTGCCCCGAAACTTCTGGTGTCATCTGCATTGAATGCCTTGACTGCCAGTGAACTGACCTTTGACATGGCTGTCAAACGTGCTGCCACCTATCAGGAGGCCGGCTATCCTGCAGGAAGATGGCGTATTCCTTCGGAGGCCGAAATGGCTTTCATCGTCGCCCGGCAGAACGACGGTATCATACCTGTCCTGTATGCAACCGGCACGGCCTATTGGGCGGGAAGCGGCCGCACCCTCACGCCCCAGAACGGAGGCAGTATTTCCTTTGCCAATGGAAGCGGAGGACATTCCGTCCGTTACGTTTATGACCTCTGGTACTGGGGTGATGAACCCTCCACCACCAATGTCTATCATCCTAACGGGCATCTCTATGATTATGATGCCTCGGGCAACGCAACACTGATAAGATAAGAGCTCTATGAAGAAGATATCCACATACCTTGTCATACTCGCATCGCTTTTCTTGCTTGCGCCTTCCTGCGTCAGGGAGGATCCTTTTGAGGATAAGTCCGTTGCGAAGAATACCGATGGGAAAATATCCCTGGACGGCAGCCTTTACCTTCCTTTCTCCCAGGACTTTGGAACTTGGACTTCCACCCGTTCCGCAAAGATGGGAGAGGAGATGCCTACTGTCAGATACCTGTATCTTGCCGTATTCAGTGCTGGTGACATCCTCTACGAAATAATCAAGGCCAAGCCGGGAACACAGTCCCACCCTACATCCGAGGATGCAGGTTTCAACTGCGGTTCCGAATCTGAAAACTACCTTACGAAATTCCATGTCGAGGGGCTCACCAGCGTTCCTTCGGGCGACCGGTATATCCAGTTCATAGCTACCACGCGGGCAGTGCCTGAGTTCGAGTCGATGGAGATGAACCTTATGGACGAAGCGACTTTCGTCCGCACCCTGGTTACCACCGATGCGGGCCTGGCATACTGGGGCAGGCGCAAGTTTACCTCCATCACCGGAACCACCAACATGAAGAATATACAGATGATACGAAATTTCGCCAAGGTGAAGGTGAAGGTGGACGAAAGAGTCACGAACTTCAGTATCCGTGCATTCAAGGTGATGAACACTCCGGAATATGGTACCATCGCTCCTTTCAATCCAAGTTCTGACGATTACGACACCGGTGAAAACGGAGAAGTGATACTGAACTTCAACCGTTTTGCGGATTATATTACGGCTTCGGGCCGGCCGAGTCCCTACACGTGGCTCACAGTTTCCAACAAGTATCATGGATTCATGCCTCCGATTGTCAATTACAACAGTTGGAGTTCGTATTATTCTTCCAACGGCACGGATACCATGGAGGAAAACGATATATGGATCGATCCTTCTGAAGCCGACTATTTGTACGAATGCCAATACCGTCCCGATGCCAATCCTTTCATCATACTCAAGGCTGATTACACGGACGGTACCGGAACGCATACTTATTATTACAAGGCAGATTTCGTCTACGTAGACGAAACCACCGGAGACAAGGAGTATTACCACATCCTCCGCAACTTCTGCTATACCCTCAATATCACGGGCGTTGACGGAAAGGGAAGCAATTCCGTGTATGACGCGGTGAACAGTATCGCCCTCAATAACTTCGAAGGCTCCACGATGGCCCAGGAGCTTACCAACATCGCCAATGACGACAGCCGTCTGTACGTCAGCCAGACAGATATACTGGTTACTTTCGGGACCTCGTTCAAGATGTATGTAAAGAGCGGTACCGGCACGAACTTCGCTATGGACGACAATGCTAGCATCACTGCCGAGATCCGGGATGCGACCAGCGGCAACAATATCGTGGCTTCGGACAGCGATATCACCGTCGCCGGTTCCAACGTTGGCAGCGGGGTCTATGGCGACTGGCGCGAGGTTACGATCAAATGCGTCAATCCGGAAAGCCTCCAGCCCGGCGAAGTTTGGAAACAGCCCATCGTCTTTAAGAATGGCAGCGGCTTGACCAGGACTGTCAGCATTACTCTCCGGCGGCCGTTCTCCCTTTCCGTAGATGCACAGGACTACGTGGATCCCGTCAAGGGCACGGATGTATGGGTGGATTTCAATGTGCCGGCCGGTCTTACGGTAGCGCGTTTCCCCTTGTATTTCTACATCGAGCAGGAAGAGAACACGATGTATCCAAAGCCTCTCGCGCCGGGTGCAGATGAAACCCTGACCGTGGAGAACGGCCCCAGCCTGATTCCCGGACATACCAAGAACAATTACTATTACAGAAGGTCCATCAACTGGGATGAATACACTGCTACGCCGACGGACGTGAATGGTATCAAGACATTCCGCAGTTACTTCCTTACAATGGTGCCCGAAAGTGCTACTACGGTTTGGGTCGTGGCTTCGCCCGATAATGACTTCTACTATCCTGTGGATGACGCGCACAATTCCACCAACAGGGATACTTTCTCCAACCTCCATGAAGAAGGAAATATCTATTTCAGTTTCTACGGAATGCAGCTGAAGGTCGGAGGCCAGGCCCAGAACAAGGCGACGTCGAACGCCAGTGCACCCATATATTATTCGTCATCGGATCCGAGTGTCGCTACGGTGGATGCGGACGGTGTCGTGACTGGTGTCGGAGTTGGTACGGCGACGATTACCGCGACATGTCCTGCGTATAAGAACTACACTGAGGCGGATCCTATCAACTATACGGTAAGTGTTACTGATGACAACGTCAACGGTTTGTCCGTGAAATGGGCGAGGGAACCCGTCTTCGTCGTGAAGGTCGGATCCGATGTCCGCACGGAAGGCCAGTATACGGTTGATAGCTTATATACCGGTTCATCTACGGTGACGTACACATCGGCGGACAACTCCATCGCTACCGTTTCTGCCAATGGCACCGTCCACGGTGTCTCTCCCGGCCATGTACTCATAACCTATTCAGTAAATACCCCTGCCGGTGGCGGTTATGCCGCGGCGACACAATCCGTGAGTTATGAGATCCAGGTCGTGTCCAATAAAGCGGCATCCGGCACCATACACCACGAAGAGACCTTCCTTGGCCCCACCATGGGCGACTATAAGATAGTCAGGGAAGTGATTACTAACGGTGAAACCTGGCAGACCGGCACAGATAAGACAGCAGATTTCGTACGTCTCACATGGTTCAATGATGGCAGATGTTATAGGCATGTGTGGTATCCTTATTACAATCCTGGTACAAGTTCGTCCTATGGTGTGGCGCAATCTGCCTGGGGAGCAATCGATGAGCCTACCAATCGTTGGAACGTACAGGAATCAGAGTGGGTGACCGACTATCACAACCGGCGTTTAGCAGGCTATGCCATGATTTCATCGCAGGACATAGATCTTTCGTGCTCGAACGGGGCTACGATCACCTTCTACCACGCAGGCAACTATTTCTCCGACCCGGCACATCCCGATGCCCGTGCCAATATGAGGTCAGACGCCCACATGCTGTTCAGTAAGGATGGAGGCAATACCTGGAGCGCTCCGGTGAACATCAACTACCCTCCCGGAACCAACTGGATCTACATCAAGGCGCAGGCCCAGATTCCGTCGGATTATCTGGTGTCCAACTTCCGTGTCGCATTCGAATGCACGAGTTTGCCTGACCACTTCACCCAGCTCTACTTCACCGCTGCGGATTCCAACTCCACTACGACCACGAACACTGGTTTCCCGGTGTACTATGACGTGGTGACGGTGGGCTCGGAACAGCGTGTGACGACCGGCTATACCCATACAAATACCGGATATCCGGTCTCAGTCACCCTCGATGACGGCCGCGCCGGTACCTGGCAAATCAAGAACCTGCAGATCACGGAGAACTGATAGTCCTTGAAACGCATGCGGCGGTTATTGATGGTTTCAATAACCGCTGCTTTGCGTAATATAGGTCTTGCCGATGTCGCGCACTGCCCGAAGGAACCCTTCAGCCCCGACCGCCTTCCCATCGGACGCTAATTTAGGAAGTTCGACGAAAATCTGCAAATACTTGTTTTTGATAGTTTTTGAAGATTCTTTATGTAATGTTGGGATTGTGCACCAAAAACCGTAAATTTGATTTCACGATTTTTGAATGTTTATGCGTATAATCAGGTTTCTTTTGCTGGCGGCATTCGTGTCTTGCAGTTTTATCCCTGCCGGGGCGCAGGGCAGGGAGGTGGCCTTTTCCGCCGGGGTAAACGTTCCCATGTACAAGGGGGCGGGAAACGACTTGATGCTGGGAATGGATTATTCCTGGTTCAGGCGCAGCGGGCTTGGGTTCCGGGCTGGAATCCAATGGACGGAGAGCATCTCCAATGTGGATGACTCATTCGGCGTGCCCCTTGCGGTTGTGTACAGGACGATATCCATTGATACCCCCGAGAGGCTGGCCGGAGGCTTTGCCGGTGCGGCAGATGCCGTCTGGTCCGGCAATTCCGGTTTAGGAGTGGTGGGAGCTTTCCTTCTCGGCCTTATCAGTGATTTTGAATTCTTCGCGGGCGTGACACCGGGATATACGGCCGGCTCGTCAAGCCTCCCGTCGAGAGACTATTTCGCCGGGGGCTGGCAGGAAGACTGGACGGAAAAATACAGGGACTTCTTCTTCAGCTTGGATGCAGGATTCAGCCTGAATTACCGCATCTGGCGATTCCGGCTCAAGCTTATGCCAGCGTTCCACTATAACCTGATAGGGAACTGCGCCAGCCGGTACATGGAAGCCCATGACGGCTCTGACGGCCCAGTAGTGACAGCGGACGAGAGCAGGCCGCTGAGGTGGTTTTTCACATTCAACGGTGCCCTTGCGTATTCATTCTGACGGTGGGGACATCAAAAAAGGGTAGCCTGAACGATCGGGCTACCCTTTATTATATATATAGGTATCGGCCTAGAACTGATAGTTGATGCCGATGCCGATCCAGAGGCCGGCGTCCATGCCCTCGGTGAAGCACTTCGCGAAGTCGGCTGACACGATGAAGTTCTGGTTCATCGCAATCTTCAGCCCGGCGCCGCCGCTGTAGGCGAGGTAGTTGACCTTGTCAGGATCGTATATGGGATTATGCGCTCCCGTAAGTGCATCGTATGCGGGGTCGTAAACCTTTCCGTCAGGAGCTGCTATCTTTGCGAGGGCGTCGGCCTTGTAGGGCTTCGTGATTATGCCCGCGTCGAAGAACGGGTTGACGGCGATGTAGAAGTACTGCTTCGCAAGGGTGAACTTCACGAGCTTGATGCGGAGTTCGGTGTTGGCCCAGGCCATGCCTTCGGCAAGTATCCTGTTCTCGCGAAGGCCGCGTATGGTGTTGCTGGAGCCGAATCCCTCGGAAATCATGTTGCGCTGTACGAGCAGGGGGTTGTTCTGGATCATGTACAGGGGCGTTTCTCCAAGGACCGTATGCTGCCAGGCCAGGCGGTATGCGAAGACGGGATTGCCGGCGGGGATGGGAACGGGGATGCTGATGTAGTGGCGGAAGTAGGCGCAGGCCTTAAGGTAACCCTGGCCCAGGATATTTCCGTTGAGGTATGCCTCGGCCCAGATACCGCGGTTGGGTGCCGCTTCAATGTCGCGGGTGTCGTACACGAGGCCGGCGTTGAGCTCAAGGGCAAGCCCGCCGTTCTTCTCAGCATCGGAGATGACACCGCTGTTGTTGAGGAAGTTGTACAGGGTGGAGGTAGTGTTGTAGTAGCGAGTTTCGCCGTCGGCCTTCACTCCGTTGTCGTGCATGTCGCCGAGCTTCCAGTTCCAGAAGTTCACTCCGGCGGCCCAGTTCAGGTTGTCGGTGATGCGGCCCTGGAAATTGGCCAGGATGCGGAGCATGTCGCGGCTCATGCCGTAGTAGTTCACATTCGTGAGAACCGCGGGATTGGCTGCGGAGGGGATGGCCATGTCCCTGTTGCCCCATACGTCATAGTTCTGGGTAGCCGCGGCGCCGTTGAAGCCCCAGAGGCTATACAGCGGGTCGTTCATGTATGTGACCGATGCGTTCACCCTCATGTTGGGAATGAGGTACTTGGAGTCGTAAGCCAGATAAAGGCGGACACGGTGGCTGTGGGTGAAGTACGAAGCTTCCCAGCTGATCTTGTGGAGGGGATCGGGGTAGGTGTTGCCGTCGCCGTAGTAGTAAACATCTCCGAATGCGCCGGCCTGGAACCCGTTGTCAACCGAATAAGTTGCGGTGGGGAGGAGACCGAAACTCCATCCGGTCTTCATCTCCTTTTCTTCCTGCGCAAAGAGAATCATGCCGGCAGCCAGAAAAGAGATGGCGGTAGTAAGGAATTTCTTCATAGTGGTTATTATAGTGTATCAATCGTACAAAGATAGCAAATCTTTTGCAGTTCAGACAAGGTCCGCAAGGACTATCGCCGCCATGGCCTCGACGATGACGGGAACCCGCTGCGCGAAGCAGGCGTCATGCCGACCCTTTATGACGAGGGTATCCATAGCTTCTTTCTTGAAGTTCCATGTCTGCTGGGCCTTGGATATGCTGGAAGTGGGTTTCACGGCTATGCGGAACACGAGGGGCGCACCGTTGGAGATGCCGCCGTTGATTCCTCCGGAGCCGTTTTTCAGCGGACCGTCCGGCCCGAAGGGGTCATTGTGCTCGGAGCCCTTCATGTCCGAAGCCCGGAAGCCGTCGCCGAACTCGATGCCGCGTACGCCAGGAATCGAGAACATTGCGTGGGCAAGAAGCGACTCGAGCGAATCCCAGAACGGCTCTCCGAGGCCTATGGGCACGCCCGTAACCTTGCACTCGACCACTCCGCCGAGGGAGTCGCCTTCGGCCATGGCGCCTTCGATCAGGGATGGCCATTCTTCAGCCTTGTCACTGCCTCCGAGTCGGACCAGGCGGGCGTCGAACTCCATGCCGTCCAGGACCTTCTTCGCCACGACCCCGGCAGCCACGACCGGCAGGGTCATGCGTCCGGAAAAGTGCCCGCCTCCGCGTGGATCGTTCGCCCAGTCCCATTTCACGGCGGCGACATAGTCCGCATGGCCGGGACGGGGAGTCTCGTCGAACTGCGCATAGTCGGCGCTGCGGGTGTTGTCGTTGGTGAACGTGATTGCCAGCGGGGCTCCGGTCGTGTGGCCGTCGAAGACGCCGCTTAGGATGTGCGGCTCATCCTGCTCCCTGCGCGGGGTGGTCCCTGCCGCTCCGGGGGCCCTTCGGGCTATGTCCGCGGCGAAATCCTTTTCCGACAGCTCGATGCCCTCGGGCACGCCGTCCAGCACGACTCCGATTTCCGGACCGTGCGACTCTCCGAAAATGGAGACCCTGAATATTCTTCCGAAAGTGTTCATAAGCGTACAAAAATAGCTATTTTTGCGAAACTGACCCGACACTGAAATGAAGAAATCCATAATAATATTGCTTCCGGCCCTGCTGGCCTGCCTGCCCGCAGCGGGGCAGATACGCCTTCCTGCCTATGACACGAGGATCAACCCCGTCCTGATGGACAACACATCCTCCACCCCCGGCTACAACGTTACTGAATGGCCCTGCAGGTGGATTAAGAGCCCGGATGCCGATGCTCTTTACGGGGTCTATTTTTTCCGGAAGGAACTGAGTCTGCCGGAGCGGCCGGGCAGTTTCATCATCCATGTGTCGGCGGACAACCGCTACAAGCTTTATGTCAACGGAGTGCAGGTCTGCGACGGTCCTGCAAAGGGCGACGGGGACAACTGGTCCTTCGAGACCGTGGACATAGCTCCGCAGCTCAGGGCCGGCTCCAACGCCGTCGCCGCCGTGGTCTGGAACTTCGCCGAACTGCGGCCTGTCGCGGTCATGACCCTGGGAGTACCCGCTTTCATGGTCCAGGGCAACGACAAGGCGGAAGAGGTTCTGGACACCGGGACCGGCTGGAAGGTGCTGCGCAGCGATGCCTATTCGCCAGAGGAGGTGAAGGTGCGGGGCTTCTATGCCGCCGGCTGCTGCGACCGCCTCGACGCCGCGCTCTACCCCTGGGGCTGGGAGCAGGCCGGATTCGACGACAGTCTCTGGAAGGATGCGCAGCCCCTGGACCATGCTGCCATAAAGGGAACCTCCAACCGGAAGATGTGGAAGCTTGTGCCCAGGCCCATCCCGCCCATGGAAGTTCAGCCCTTGAAGACAGACCGCAGCCTGGACGGCACCGTCATCGCCGCCGGGCAGACACGCGAGTTCCTGCTGGATAACGGCGAGCTGACGACGGGCTACCCGCGCCTGCACTTCAGCGGCGGCCGCGGGGCGAAGATCAGCATCGGCTATGCCGAATCCCTGTATGCCGATTTCCGGAACACCCCTTATGCCAAAAACCGCCTGCGCATACGCTACAAGGGCGACCGCAACCTCACGGAAGGGAAGACCTTCGTCGGTTGCGAGGACGTGGTCCTGCCTGACGGGAGTGACGGCCGCAGCTTCGAGCCGCTGTGGTGGCGCACATGGAGGTATATCAGGCTGACTGTCGCCGCCGCGGACGAGCCCGTGACCATAGATTCGCTGACGGCAGTGTCGTCCATGTATCCCTTCAAGCTGGAGAGCAGTTTCGATGCACCTGAGGACCCTTCGCTGCAGAGGATGCTCGAAATCGGATGGCGGACCGCACGCCTGTGCGCGCATGAGACTTATATGGACTGCCCTTACTACGAGCAGTTGCAGTACTTCGGCGATGCCCGCATACAGGCTCTCGTGACCATGTTCAACACCCGGGACAGCTGCCTCGTGCGCAACCTTCTCGAACAGGGCCGGCAGTCGATGGACGCCGACGGGATCGTGGCCAGCCGCTACCCCTCCAACATCCGGCAGGTCATCTCGCCTTACGCCCTTTTCTGGATCAGCACCTGCCATGACTGGTGGATGTACCGTGGGGACGAGAGATACCTGCGGACCCTGCTGCCGACCATGCGCTCGTCGCTTTCGTGGTTCCGGGAATACCTCGGCGCCGACGGCCTGCTGCACGGAGTCCAGAGCTGGAACTTTGCCGATTGGGCCGACCTTAAGAACGGCTGCTTCCCTACGGACGGACAGGGTCGCAGCGCCTACATGGACCTTGTCCATATCCTCGCGCTCAGGGACGCCGCCGAGATGGAGGCCGCCTTCGGGGAGGAATATTTCGCCGGGCAGTACCGAGAGCTTGCCGACAAGGCCGCTTCGGGAGTGCGCCTGGCTTACTGGGCTCCGGACAAGGGGTATTTTGCCGACAACGGGGACCTTAAGGGCTTCTCCCAGCACAACAACGCCCTCGCCATACTCTGCGGGCTGGTTTCCGGGGAGGAGGCGTCGTCGCTCATGCAGCGCCTGCTGTCCGACGGCAGCCTGCGTCCATGCACCATCTACTTCCGCTACTACCTGCAGAGGGCCATGGCGGCCAGCGGCCACGGGGATGAGCTCATTGCCAACCTCGGGGTGCTGCGCGACCAGATGGCCCTGGGCCTGACGACCTGGGCAGAGGCTCCGGAACCGTCCCGCTCCGACTGCCACGCCTGGGGCTCCAGCCCGAACATAGAGTTCTTCCGCATGGTGCTGGGCATAGACTCCGCTGCGCCGGGATTCCGGAGAGTGAGGGTCGCGCCCTGCCCCGGCTCCCTGACGAAGGTATCCGGCAGCATCCCGCACCCCGCCGGGACGGTCTCCGTCTCGCTGGAAACGGGCCGGGGCGGTCATGTCCGCGCCCGCGTCACCCTGCCTTCAGGGGTTGACGGAGAGTTTGTCTGGAAAGGCCGCACGAAACCCCTGCATGGCGGGGAGAACCGTATTTCGCTGTGAGTCAGAGGAAAAGATTTTTTACTGATTTTTAATGCAGTATTTCGGTCAGGGCCGCGTTTAATAAGCAGAATTGTTTTGATATGAGAAAGATATTGTTGATTGCAGGAGCCGGCATGATGATGTTGTCGGCCTGCAGCACGGATGGTTTTTTGGCTAAGGATAGTTTCCTGGACGGACGAGGCGACTACGCATTGAGCGGTGAGGCAGGGGCTATTGACGGCGGAGAAGGAAGCGAAGGTGGGGGACAGGGCGAGACTTCCCATGCCGGGATACTGACGGCGGGGGAATGGAACGACCTGGACAACTGGCCATTCTGGGGAAACCTCATGCAGATGCAGGGCGGCGAGGCCGTTGAAGGGCAGCAGGCTCCCGACTGGTACTCCCACGCCAGGAACTGGGGCTTCTACACCCGCAACCGCGTGGCAGTGAAGGTCTCGGATTCGGAGGGTAAACCAGTTCCCGGGGTCACAGTGGCCCTTTCTTATGATGGAAAAGCCCTCTGGGAGACCCGTACGGACATCTTCGGGCACGCAGATTGCTGGGCAGGGCTCTATGACGGCCGGGAGTTCGACGATGCCGGCAAGTTCAGCATCGCCCTGGACGGGGCGGCGCAGGAAAGCGCACCGGCAGTCACAGGCTGGACTTCCGAGGCCGTGGCCATGAATGAATACACCGTTCAGGCAAAGAGCGTCGCCGCGAAGGCGGACATCGCGTTCGTCGTGGACGCGACCGGGTCCATGGGGGACGAGATAACGTTCCTAAAGAGTGACCTCGTCGATATCTTCACCAAAGTCGGCACGCTTGAGACAGACAAGACCATCAGGACAGCGGCCGTTTTTTACAGGGACAAGGGCGACGACTATGTTACCAAGTATCAAGATTTCAATACCGATATCAACAAGACTTCATCATACGTCAAAAAACAAAATGCCGGCGGCGGTGGAGACTTCCCGGAAGCCGTCCACACTGCGCTGGAGACTACGCTGCAGAAGCTGTCCTGGGACGAGAATGCTCCCGCAAAACTTGCTTTCCTGATCCTCGACGCCCCTGCGCACTTGAGCGATTCCGTGGTTGAGAGCCTCCATAAGAGCATCACCGCTTTCGCCGGGCAGGGGATCAAGATTATCCCCGTGGCGGCCAGCGGGGTGGACAAGTCCTGCGAGTTCATGCTCCGTTTCTTCGCCATCTCGACCGGAGGCACCTATGTCTTCCTGACCGACGACAGCGGAGTGGGAGGCAGCCATATCGAGCCCACCGTAGGAGAGTTCCAGGTGGAACTCCTCAACGACCTTGTAGTCCGCCTTATCACCAAATATATCTGAGTCCTTCCTGCGGCAGAAACGAAGAGAGGCGCCTTTTCCGGGCGTCTCTCTTCTGTTTGTCAGGGGGCGGAGGGAATCTACAGTTCCTTCAGCGTGATATTTCGGAACTGAAGGGGCCCGCCTTCGCTCTGGATGGCGATATAGCCGTCCGTGTAAGGTACTGTCACCTCGTTCTCGAGGCTGCCGTTGATACGGATGCTGACCTTTCCCCCGCGGCATACGATCTCTGCCCTGTTCCATTCCCCCTCGGGGACTTCTATGCTTTCATCCCCGCTGAGGCGCTTCCGGACTGGGAACTTCACTTCCGGGTCGTAGGGTATCTCCTCTATCCTTATGCCGCCGAGCCCGACTACGTCCCCGGCCCTTCCGGCCTTGAGCTGGCACTCGACCGCTTCCGGCCAGACCTTGTCCGGATCCTGGATGCGGTTGAAGATGCCGCTGTTGGTGCCCTTTCCCTTCCAGCGCCATTCGACGCCAAGGCAGTAATCGCCGTATTTCTTCTCCGTCCTGAGATATCCCTTAGGCGTACCGCTTACCGAGATGACGCCGTCCTCGGCAGTGAAGACAGGCCCGGTGGCATCCTCCGGCAGGACGCACACCCATTCGTCAAGATTCTTTCCGTTGAAAAGGGAAATGCTTCCCGAGCATCCGGCCGCAAGCAGCGACAGAAGGAATAATGCAATGTTTCTCATATCTCCGTTGATTGTTTGTCAAATATAAGCTTTTCCCTCCAATACCGTGCGTCCCGGGGGGCCGAATTTCGTCCGCTTGGAAGTGGCGTCCCGCATTTTGCCCGTGGAGCTCTGTCCTCCACGGCCGCTCCGACCGCAAGCCGACAATCACCTGCGCGCTGATGCTAGTTCTGAGCGTATTCAAACGAGATACCAGCGCGCAGGTCGGAGGAAAAAGTCGCGACCTGCGCGCCGTACCCCTTTCATACTGGCCCCTGCAAGACATATAACGCGCAGGTGTTTTTACAGTTGATGGGTTTTGGGGACCGCAAGTTGCCAGCAAAGGGAGATGGCGGTTCTGCTCACCGCCCGGTGCGTATAATCAGCCAAATCGGGCATAAACTACCCCATTTTGGCTGATTATAAATTTATATTTGGCCAAAATGATACTTTTTATGCCCTTTTGGCTGAAAATAACACAGAGTGATATGACGCAATGCTCGCTTAAGCTGACCCGAACAACCTACCCGAGCCGGAAAGCGAGCCATATCGGCCGTGGCGGTTAATCTCCTTTGCAGCAGTCACTTAAATAGAGTCGCTTCCATCGAAATCGACGGAAGCGACAGTGCTTTATTTGCTGCTGATCAGCCGTTTATCTGCCACGGGCGTGTGTCGCCGCCATGCATTCCAGCGTCTTCGTCCGGCGTTCGCGTGTCGTCGTCAGGCGTTCCCGCGTCTTCATCCGGCGTTCGCGTGTCGCCGTTCGCTGTTCCCGCGGCTCCGTCAGGCGTCCCGGCGGCTTTGTCGGCCTCCACGGCCCGGCAGCCATTCGCGGCGCCATCCGGCGACGGCGACCGAAGATGTCCTCTAAATCAGCGTTCCTGCGAAGTACTGGTCGTAGGCAGCCATGTCGACGAGGCCGTGGCCGGAGAGGTTGAAGAGGATGACCTTCTCCTCGCCGGTCTCCTTGCACTTCAGGGCTTCGTTGATAGTCGCCGCGATCGCGTGGCAGGACTCCGGAGCGGGGATGATGCCCTCTGCCTTCGCGAAGAGCACGCCCGCCTTGAAGGACTCCAGCTGGGCGATGTCGACCGCCTCGATGAGACCGTCCTTCAGGAGCTGGCTGACGATGGCTCCGGCTCCGTGGTAGCGTAGTCCGCCTGCGTGGATGGGCGCCGGCTTGAAGTCATGGCCGAGGGAGAACATCGGGATCAGCGGGGTCAGGCCGGCTTCGTCACCGAAGTCGTACTTGAATTCTCCCTGGGTGAGCTTCGGGCAGGATGCCGGCTCGGCCGCGATGTAGCGGGTCTTCTTGCCCTCCTTGAGTGTGTGGCGCATGAACGGGTAGGCGATGCCGCTGAAGTTCGAGCCGCCGCCGAAGCAGGCGATGATGATGTCCGGATATTCACCGGCCATCGCCATCTGCTTTTCGGCTTCCAGGCCGATGACGGTCTGGTGCAGGGACACATGGTTCAGGACGGATCCGAGGGTGTACTTGCAATCGGGAGTCATCATTGCGAGCTCCACGGCTTCGGAAATGGCCGTTCCGAGCGAGCCCTGGTGGTTGGGCTCACGGGTCAGGATATCCTTGCCGGCGCGGGTGGACATCGAAGGGGACGGGGTCACCTGGGCGCCGAAGACCTGCATGATGCTGCGGCGGTAGGGCTTCTGCTCATAGCTAATCTTGACCTGGTAGACGGCGCATTCGAGATCGAACAGCTTCGCCGCGTACGACAGGGCCGCTCCCCACTGGCCGGCTCCGGTCTCGGTGGTGACGTTCTTGACGCCTTCCTTCTTGCAGTAGTAGGCCTGCGGGATGGCGGAATTGAGCTTGTGCGATCCGAGCGGGTTCACGCTCTCGTTCTTGAAGTATATGTGCGCGGGGGTGCCGAGAGCCTCTTCAAGGCCATAGGCGCGCACAAGCGGGGTGGCGCGGTAGTATGCGTACTTCTCGCGTACCTCTTCGGGTATCTCGATCCATTCGTCAGTCTGGTTCACTTCCTGGCGGCAGCACTCTTCGCAGAAGATGGGATAGAGGTCTTCCGCCTTGAGGGGCTGCTTCGTGCCCGGGTGGATCATGGGCTGGGGCTTGTTGACCATGTCAGCCTGGATGTTGTACCATGCCTTGGGAATCTCCGATTCCTGAAGGATAAATCTTTTCTGTTTCATCTTTCGGACTTATTAAAGGTTAATAACAATCAAACAAATAAAGGAGGCCGCCCGGACCGGACAGCCTCCTGTTATAGTAGTTCGTTAAAGCTCACTTCCGACTACGCCTCAGAGTGTCTGACCGGTCTTATCGTTCAGACGCCACCACCAGTTGGTGCTTGCTATGACACTCTCGAAGCGCATTCTTTTGCAATTATAAAGATTCTGTTCCGAAAAACCAACGATTTTTAAGAAAAATTTTTAAAAATTCTGCCGTGCCCCTGTTTTACTTGCCTATGTTGCCGCTCTTTCCGGCCCTGTCCGCCTCCTCGAGGTTGCCGACGTTGCGGCGGCGGGACTGCTGGGCCTTGCCGAAATTCCAGCTGACGCCGAGCGTGGCCTTGCGCATGAATATATCCTGGATCAGATAGGAACTGCCGCTGTCAGAGTTGATCTTTATGGTCTGGTGCATAGTGTCGAAGAGGTCGTCCATCTTGAAGTTGAAGGTGAGTTTGCCGTCCATGACGGACTTCTTCACCGCGACGGAGGAACTGCCCATCGGTCCTATCTCGAACAGGCCCCAGACCATTCCGGCCGACATGTAGCCGTCCCATTCTATCTTCCAGTCTTTCGGGAGCACGAAGCTGAGGCAGGTGTATCCGGTGAAGGCCGGGCGCGTGTCGATGAGCATGCCGCTGGCGCTGAGGGTCCAGGACAGCCACTTCGTCAAGGGGAGGTAGCTTATGTTGGCGGAGATGTAGCTGAGGTTCCTGTGGCCGTAGTTGGACCAGGTCAGCACTTCGGTCCCGTCGCCAAGGAAACTCGGGACCTGGGCGTGAAGGTTGGTCGTGTGGTTCCATCCTGCTCCCAGGGAGAAGTACTGCCCGAAGGCGGCGGTCAGCGTGAGCGCATCCGTGTACTCGGGGAGGAGGTCCTTGTTTCCGGCCGAGTAACTGCGGGAGTCAATGAAGTCCGGGGTCGGGTCCAGCTGGCTGTAGTGCGGGCGGCTGATCCTTCGCGAATACGAGAGGGCGGTCATGAGCTTTCCGGGTTTCGACCAGGAGAGCGACAGGGAAGGGAAGAGGTCGAACCAGTTTCGGGGAGAGTCGTTCCAGTCCCCGAGCGACGAGGTGAATTCGCCTCTCAGGCCGGCCTTCCAGGAGAAGTTCTGCCCGATGGAGGACGCCGCGCTGAGGTACAGGGCACCTATGTCCTCCTTATATATAAAGGTATTGTTCACGTCGGCCGAGCCGGTGCGGACAAGATTCATTCTGTTTCCGGTGGTTGAAGATGCCCATTTCCCGCCGGCTTCAGCCATCACCTTGCCGAAGACGAGGCCCTGCCAGTCCGCCTTTGCGGACCAGATGTCCACGCAGTTTCGCGAGTCCATGGCCGTGGAGGACAGTTGTGTGGTTCCCGTTTCGTCCAAGGTCTTTTCGTCATAGATGTTATCCGCGACGTTCCTGTACCAGTCCAGGTTGGCGGTGATTTCTGAGGCCTTCGCCTCGTCGAAGGTGTGGGTGTAGTTGAGGTTCGCCGAATACCTGGGGGCGTGATACTTGCTATCCGACTCGGAAACGGTCTTCCCGAGGGACGCTCCGCCGAGGAAGCTTTCGCTCTCCCCTTTGACGGTGGACATGGAGTAATTGTAGGCCGGTGCGGAGACTATGGCTCCGACGATGTCCCGTTCGCCTATGAACCAGTCGTGCGAGAGCTTGAGGTTCCGGGACTTCATGTCCATCATCGAGAGGGTGGTTGACTTGGAAGCGAAGGAACCGGCGGGGAGTTCCGTGCTGTTGTCCATGATGACGCGGAACGGGCTGTCATCCACGCCGCCGGACAGGCTGAAGTTGGTGTTGGTCTTCGCGGTGCGCAGTCCTATGTTGGCATCCAGCTCCGCGGAGCGGCTCCACAGGTTTTCCGCCGGGAAATGGAATCCGCCGCCTTCGAGGCTGACGGTGCCGTTCAGCCCCGCTGCGCTGTTCTTCCGGGTCTTGATGTTGATGATGCCGCCCTGTCCGGCTGCGTCGTATTTTGCCGACGGGTTGGCGATCAGCTCGATCTTGTCGATGCTGTCTCCGGACGTCCCGGAAAGCATTCCCTTCAGGGCTTCCCCGCTGAGGTAGGACGGGCGCCCGTCGACCCAGACGTCGACCGCCTGGCCGTTCAGTTTTACGTTGCCGTCCTTGTCGATGGTGACACCGGGAGCCTTGCGCATGAGGTCCAGGCCCGATGAGCCCTGGGCGAATGCGCTTTCGCGCACGTTCATGACGATCTTGTCCGGTTTCATCTCGACCAGGGGCACCTTTTCGCTGATGCGGGCGGCCGCGAGCATCTCCTTGTCTACATCGAGGGCGACGTTGATTTCTTCGGAGGCGTTCTGCAGCGTTGCATCGGCACGGAAGTCCTTGTATCCTATCAGGGAAACGGCCAGGACGTAGTTTCCGGCCTGTGCCTTCAGGGTGTAGAGTCCGTCCTTGTCCGCGGTGCCGGCAGCAGCTATCGTGGAGTCACGTCGCACGAGGGCTACGGTGGCAAAGGCGGCCGGGCTGCCGTCCGCCTTGTCCGTTACCCGCCCGCGCAGGGTGACCGTCGGGTTGTCTTGCCTGAGTCGGGTTGCGCCTGCGGGAGTGAGCGCCGCCACCGTCAGAACCAGCGCCAGAAGGAAGCGTTTCATCGGATTCAGCCTTTAAGATAGTGGGGTTCATTCGGAATCACGAGAGCCGCGATGATGTAGGCTACGAGGCCTCCGCCGAAGCAGAATACCGCAATCAGCCATCCGAGGCGTACGATCGTCGGATCGATGTCGAAATAATCAGCGAGTCCTGCGCAGACGCCGGAAATTTTCCGGCCGTTCCTGCTCCTATAAAGTTTCTTGCTCATTTTTTATAGTGTATTAGTTTACTATTACACTGCAAAGGTAATGTTATTTTTCGAACTTCCAAATAATTTTTCAATATTTATGCCCAGGGTGTACTTTTTTATGGCCGTTTGAATGGATTGTCAATTATTTGCTATATTTGTGGAAACGGTTGGTTATGTTAAGTAGAAAAATTGCTCGGTCCCTGAAGGACCTGGAGACCCCCTTTTATTTATATGACATGGATCTGCTTCGCCTGACGCTCGAGAGCGCCGTGACGATGGCATCCCGTTACGGATTCGTCCTGCATTATGCGGTCAAGGCCAATTACGACCCGCGCGTGCTGGCGATGATAAAGGATTTCGGGTTCGGTGCCGACTGCGCCAGCGGGGGAGAGGTACGCTGCGCCGTCGAGGCCGGATTCGACCCTGCGAAAATAGTTTATGCCGGCGTCGGCAAGAAGGACAGCGAGATCCGCTACGCGATAGAGCAGGGCATCTATGCTTTAAACTGCGAGTCCCTGGAGGAAATCTCGGTGGTCAACGAGATTGCCGGTTCGCTCGGCAAGAAAGTGGACATCGGCCTGCGCGTGAATCCGGACATAGATCCCAAGACCAACCATTGCATAGACACCGGCCAGGCGGACAGCAAGTTCGGCATCTCCTACGAGGAGATCCTTGCGAACGCCGCGGCGATTCAGGCCTTTCCCAACATCAGGGTGAAGGGCATGCACCTGCACATCGGTTCCCAGATCCGCGAGCTGCATGTCTTCGAGTATCTTTGCAACAAGGTCAACGTGATTGTCGAAAATCTCGAGAAGAGCGGCTTCAAGCTGGAGTTCGTGGATGTGGGCGGCGGTCTCGGTATCAACTACGACGTTCCTGAGAACGAACCGGTACCCAATTTCGCGTCCGTGTTCGCCATCATCAATTCGCATCTTCGCGTCGGAGGCAAGACCGTCCATTTCGAGTTCGGGCGCGCCATCGTCGGGGAGTGCGGCGAGCTGATCACCCGTGTTCTCTACCGCAAGACCACGGCGACCGGGCGCAAGTTGGTCATAGTCGACAGCTCGATGACGGAGCTCATCCGTCCCGCTCTCTACGGTGCATACCATAATATAGAGAACATCACTTCTGTTTCCGACAAGAAGGACCGTTACACGATAGTCGGCACGGCCTGCGAGTCGACGGACGTGTTCGACGAGAACATCACCCTGCCCGAGACCGTCCGCGGCGACCTCCTGACCTTGAAGTCAGCCGGCGCATACGGACAGTCGATGGCCTCCACCTACAATCAGCACCCGCTTCCACGTTCGGTTTATAGCGACGAGCTCTAGGGCCCCCGCCGCCGTTCACGTTCCGCTCACAGCGACTGGCTGTTGGGCTTTTGTTGCTTCCCCGTTCCGCACATAGCGAACCGGTGCGGGGTTCTTGTTGCCTCCACGTTCCGCATATAGCGACCGGTGCGGGGCTCCAGTTGCCGTGAGCAAAGGCTGATCTCCGTTGTACGGGGCTGTCAATCCCACGCGGGAGTAGGCGGGAATGGTTTTCGGGTGGCGGGCGGTGTCGCCGCAAGTTTTTTTCGGGTGATGGGCTGTTTCGCTGCGAGGGGAAGGAGGCGCGCCATGTTTCTGCTGCAATTTGTTTTGGGAAGCATGTGGCCTTGTAGGGTGCTGTGGGGCCTCCGGGTTCCCAAAACACGGCCTTTAGGGTGGGGTTTTGGGAGGCAACCCTGCTCGTAGGGCCTTCTGGGGCACCCTGTGTCCCAAAACGAATTGCAGCAGGAAAGAATCAGGTCAGAGAAGACCCACTATTTCAGAATAGACCAGTCCGCAAAGCCGGGCTATCTGTTTTACGGATGAATTGTATCTGCTGCGAAGGGTTTTTGCCAGACGGATACGCTGCCCGGTGTCGAGTTTTTTCAGGTTCGGTTGTCCGAACAGCTCTTGTGAAACGGAGATCCGGTTCATGCGCATCTCTTGCATAGGAATGCTCAGATAGGAGATCCTTCCCTCCCTTGATTCGACGTCAGTGTCTTTCGATGCGGCCAGGAAATAGAGAAAACTTTTTGGCGTGCGGAAGATCTTCTCCACGAGTTGCACGGGCACATATTCGCCAGGGAAAATAATTCTTCCCGCCAGTTTGCTCCCTTGGAATGCGCTTGTGTCGCCGAAGACGAGTTCCCTTCTCGCATCATATCCCTCCGGAAAACGTTCGAGGCTGTTGTCGTCAGTCCAAATGGGGGACGACCAATGCTCCCTGGTCCGGAAATAGAGGGGCGCGCTGGACCATGGGTAATCCCATGGAAGGTAGGCCATTCCCGCTGCGGTGGGATTTTTCATAACATAGCAAATGACGTTTTTGAGGTAGCGGTCGTCATCGACAACCTGATGATGGATGGGGACACCATCCATTTTGTTCCTTTCTCCATGATGTCGTGCAAGGGATATCGAAGTCCTTCTTGCGTACTCATGGACGAACTTGTTGCATTCATCAAAGGGCCCGTGTAACACGAAGTGGAAGTGTGTGTCCATCAATACGAACGCGATGATGGTCACCTTGAATCCTCTTGCCGTGACCGCAATCCTGTTCATCCCGTCCGAAAAGTCGGCGTCATCGTAAAACATGGTATCAAGGGCATTACCGTCTGATGAGAAATGCCAGCAGTTTCTTATCGGAATGCTTTCTCCTTTTATAAAGGGCACATTGATGCCGAGATCGGCGAGTATATTTCTGTCTTCCATATGCTTTGCGAAGATAAAAAGGATTAGCCGTGGAAACGTGATTTCCACGGCTAAGTGCAAGAAGTTGCCGCTGGCGTATCCGTGGTGGGGGTAGGGCATGTTCCGGGAGCTGGTTTATCACACGGTTCCGGGGTTTTTATGTCCTGCGCTGGTGATACCGAGGGTTGGATACTTGCGCTACGGCAGGTCGGAGCATAGAACCGTATGAGAATTGACATGTCTGCTACGGACGGGTGCTGCTGCAATTTGTTTTGGGAAGCAAGTGGCCTTGTAGGGCGCTGTGGGGCCTCCGGGTTCCCAAAACACGGCCTTTAGGGTGGGGTTTTGGGAGGCAACCCTGCTCGTAGGGCCTTCTGGGGCACCCTATGTCCCAAAACGAATTGCAGCAGAAAGGTGGTACCCGGGCGGCAGGCAGTTGCCCGGTGGGGAGAGGTAGTGGGATGGGCGTGCGCCATGGCTGCAGGCATAAAGCCGGCTACTTGGTTGGCTGGGGTGCGTCGGGGGCATGGTTGGGGCGATTACCGACGATGCATTAGTCTAGTGGCTCGGACCAATAATCGGAGATGGCAAGAATGCTGTTTTCTTCGGTCAAATTGACAACCTGCACTTTAGGAGTCTCGTAGGGTTGTTTGTTCTGGAGAATACCTTCCATTGCTATCTACCTATTAATCTGTTTGGGACCAAAAATAATATTACTCAGCGAAATATGCAACAGTAAAACCCGACCATAACGACATTTTGGTGCAGCGGAACGGGCGGGCTGGATCCCGCGGCGCGGGGTGCATGGCTGGGGCGGGGCGGGATGCCGCGGCGCAGCCTGCGGCTGCTTGCGCTATCCCTGGGGGAGGGGGCTCAATGGTTTGAAGCCTCGCAGCCGCAGGCTGCTCAGGGCTTTTCCGGCACCCGGCCTTGCGAAAGCAAGCTTTCGACGGCCGGGTACCAAAAAAGCCCGGTGCGTTGCACCAGGCTTCAAACCGTTGAGCGGAAAACGGGATTCGGACCCGCGACCTCAACCTTGGCAAGGTTGCGCTCTACCAACTGAGCTATTTCCGCAGAAATTCTTTGGAAATCGTGCATCCCTGAGGGACCGAAGTCCAGGCTCAAGGATTCCGCCTTCCCCACACAATTTCCAAAGAACCCGTCGAAACGGGACTGCAAATATACTACGAAAAATCAAATCTGCAAAAATTTCTTTAATTTCTTCTTATCTTTGTCTCTATGAGAGGACTTGTTTTTGCTTTTCTGGCGGCGCTTCTGGCCGGGATCCCCGCCCACGACGTCACGGTCTTTGACGGCGACGTGCAGTGCATTTGGGACAATGCCTACAGCGCTTTTCCATCAATAATAAAATACGGACGCTGCTACTACGTCACCTTCCGCGAAGGCGAAAGCCACATTTTCGACAGCAAGGGTGAGGCGGCCGGCAAGATCCGCATCCTGCGCTCCCGTGACGGCCGGAAGTGGAAGAGCGTGGTCCTCCTGGAAAAGGAAGGCTACGACCTTCGCGACCCCAAACTATCCGTTACTCCGGACGGGAAACTGATGGTGACGATAGGCGGTTCCGTGTACAGGAAGCGCAAACTCGTCTCCCGCCAGCCCCAGGTCTCGTTCAGCAGCGACGGGCGGCACTTCTCCGAACCTGAGGCTACCGTCCTGCCGTCCCCGAAACCCGGAAGCAGGGAAGATGCCGGTGCTTGGATATGGCGCGTCACCTGGGACAAGGCCTCCTCCTGCGGGTACACCATTGCCTACTGGGGAAGGGAAAGCGGCTATGTCACGCTCATGCGGACCTCCGACGGCATAAACTACGAAAGGGTCACGGATATCGAGGCCCAGGGCTTTCCGAACGAAGCGACCCTGCGTTTCCTTCCCGACGGCAGGATGCTCATGTTCCTGAGGCGGGATGCCGGCGACAAGATGGCCTGCTGGGGCGTGAGCCGCCCGCCATATATCGACTGGGATGTCAAGCCCCTTGACTTCCAGGTCGGAGGCCCCGATTTCATTATCCTTGAAAACGGCACCGTCGTAGCCGGCGGACGCGACTATACCGACGGGATCCATCGCACGTACCTCTGGAAGGGGGATCCGGACGGAGATTTCACCCCCTGGCGGGTCCTCCCTTCGGGCGGCGACAACAGCTATCCCGGCTTCATGGTCGTGAAGGACGAGCTCTGGGTGGTGTACTATTCTTCCCATGAACTGAAATGGCCGGACGGCCGCCCCCGCGCTGGAATCTACCTTGCGCGCATACCCATTGAAAGCATTTAGCATATGGCAACGCAGAACCGGCTCCAGGCCCTCGACGTGATGAGGGGAATCGCAATTGCGGCGATGATCATGTTCAACAACCCCGGCGGCGGGAAGGTATTCGCACCGCTCAAGCATGCTGTATGGAACGGGCTGACCCCTACGGACCTGGCCTATCCCTTCTTCATGTTCATCATGGGAGTGGCGATCTGCTTCTCGCTGCGCAAGTTCGCGGGGCAGGAATCCAGGGCGCTTTGGAAAATCTTCCGAAGGACCGTGCTTATCTTCGTGCTTGGCGTATTCCTAAGCAACTTCAGCAAGCTCATCGGCGGGACCCTCACCATCGGGAACTGGCGCATCATGGGCGTGCTCCAGAGGCTGGCCCTGGTCTACTGCGTCGGCGCGCTGATCTTCCTTTATGTCCCGAAGAAGGCCCATCTGCCCATAGCCTTCGGCCTGATGGCCGTATATGTCGCCATCCTGCAGTGCTTTGGCGGCTATGTCTGCTCGGCGGACAACCTTCTGGCGCGCATCGACTGCGCCATCCTCGGTCCCGGCCACATGATCTCCCAGCCCGTCAAGGGCGGCAGCTTCCCCTTTGAGAACCAGTCCCTGCTCGGCACCGTCTTCTGCACCGCCCATGTTCTCCTGGGTACCTTTGCCGGCCGGCTCATAGTCGACAATCCGGCCAACGAAGACCGTGTCCGGAAGCTCGCCGTGTTCGGGGCCTCGCTGCTCTTCGCCGGCTACCTGCTGCAGTATCTCGATCCCATCAACAAGAAGATATGGACCTCGTCCTACATGCTGGTGACATGCGGGGCGGCCTCGCTCCTTCTCGGGCTGCTCATTGAAATAATCGACATACGCGGCTGGCAGAAATGGACAGGCTTCTTCAAGGTCTTCGGCACGAACGCCATCGTCTCCTATGCCCTGGCTGGACTGTTCAGCCCGCTCATCCGCACATGGGGTGTGAAGAAATTCCTGTACGGACAGGTCCTCGAGCCGGTCTTCGGACCATACGGCGGGTCCCTTGCCTACGCGCTCATATACGTAGGCTTCATTTTCCTGCTGACGCTGCCGCTTTACAGGAAAAAGATTTTCATCAGGCTGTAGGCCTAGACTTCCGGGGCCGTAGCGAACTCGCGCAGGAACCGCAGGTCGTTCTCGAAGTAGTGGCGAAGGTCGTTGACCTGCCACTTCAGCATCGCTATCCTTTCGAGACCCATGCCGAAAGCAAATCCGCTGTACTTGTCAGGATCGATTCCGGACGCCTTCAGGACGTTCGGGTCCACCATGCCGCAGCCGAGGATCTCGAGCCAGCCGGTGCCCTTGCAGATGTTGCAGCCCTTGCCGCCGCAGATATTGCAGCTGACGTCGACTTCCGATGAAGGCTCGGTGAAGGGGAAGTAGGAAGGGCGCATGCGGATCTGCGTGTCGGGCCCGAACATCTCGCGGGCGAACAGCAGGATGGCCTGCTTGAGGTCGGCGAAGGTCACGTTTTCGTCGATGTAGAGGCCTTCGACCTGGTGGAATATGCAATGCGCGCGGGCGCTGATGGCTTCGTTGCGGAAAACGCGGCCCGGGCAGATCACGCGTATGGGCAGGGGCAGGGTCTCCATCGCCCGGACCTGCACGCTGGAGGTGTGGGTGCGGAGCAGCAGGGGGTTGAGGTGTCCCGCGGACACGAAGAAGGTGTCCTGCATGTCCCTGGCCGGATGGTTGGGAGGGAAGTTCAGGGCCTCGAAGACATGGTAGTCGTCCTCGATCTCGGGGCCTTCCGCGACGTCGTAGCCGAACTTGCGGAATATATCGACGATCTCCTGGCGCACTATGGAAACGGGATGGCGCGAGCCCAGCTCGAATGGCACTCCGGGCATCGTGAGATCCTGCGCTGAACCCTTGTCCTCGCCGGCGAAGCCGACCAGGGCCTTCATCTCCTCGATCTTGGACTGGGCGGTCTGCTTGAGTTCGTTGAGGGTCTTGCCGAACTCCCGCTTGAGATCCCTGTCGATGGTGCGGAATTCGTCGAACAGTGCGGTGATCTCGCCCTTCTTTCCGAGGTAGCGGACGCGGGCTTCTTCTATCTCTTTCTGCGACTTGCACTTCAGCGCTTCAATCTCGGCGCGCAGTTTCTCGATGTCTTCTCTTTTCATTTCAACGGTTTCGTTTTTCCGCCCGCTTGTCCCGGGCCTTCTTGTCCTTGCTTCCGCCGGTCTTGAGGAAACGGGCCCACTGCCCGTCGTTCAGCACCTTCCGGAAACTGGAATAAATCTTTTCCATCCACTTGTCCTGCACGAACTGATAAAGGTCTGTGTTCGAGACTCTTGACGAATTCAGGGACATCATCTCCGCCTGCATCGCCTTGAAGTCGTGGTTGAGGATGGAATCGACGTAGAAGACCTGCCAGGGCTCCAGCTTGAGGAGCTCTGTGTAGCGGTCGATCTGCTCGTCGATATTCTCCTGCAACTTCTTGTCCTGCTGCTGCTGATTCGGGTTCTGGGCCCGCAGGCAAAGCGGCAGGCACAGTGAAAGGATCAAGATTATTTTTATATATTTGTAGTTCACAAATTGCAAAATTAATCATTTAATGATAAAAGGCAAATGAGAAAAGCTCTCTTGATACTCACTGCGGCTGCACTTCTTTTCGGAGGCGCCCTCCGCAGCGAGGCCTGCAGCAACGTCATAGTCACCAAAGGGGCGAGCGCCGACGGTTCGGTAATGGTCTCCTACGCCGCCGATTCGCACTGGCTTTTCGGCGAGCTGTACATGAAGAAGGCGGCCGACTGGAAGAAGGGTTCCAAGCTCCGCATCACGGAATGGGACACCGCCAAGCCGCTCGGCAAGATAGCCCAGGTCCCCCATACTTTCCAGACGGTCGGGAACATGAACGAGCACCAGCTCATCATAGGCGAGACCACCTGGGGCGGCCGTGAAGAGCAGGTCGACCCGAAAGGAATCATGGACTACGGCTCCCTCATCTACATCACCCTGCAGCGGGCCCGCACCGCGCGTGAGGCCATCGAAACCATAGTCAGCCTTGCGAACGAATACGGCTATCCTTCGGAAGGGGAGACCTTCTCCATCGCGGACACGCAGGAAGCCTGGATCATGGACCTGGTCGGCAAGGGCCCGAAGGACAAGGGCATAGTCTGGGTCGCCAGGCGCATCCCCGACGGGTACATCTGCGCCCACGCCAACCAGGCCCGCATCACCCGCTTCCCCCAGGATGATCCCGAGAACTGCATCTTCGCCCCGGACGTGATCCGCTTTGCACGGGAGCAGGGCTGGTTCGACGGCGAGGACGCTGACTTCAGCTTCCGTGACGCGTACAACCCCCTCGACTTCGGCGGTGCCAGGGCCTGCGACGCCCGCGCCTGGAGCGCATTCAACATCCTCTGCGACGGCATGTTCACATATCAGGAAGACGGACGGGAGATTACCCGCCCCGCCTCCGACTGGCTGCCCTACGCCATGGGCTACGACCTCAAGGGGGAGATGCCCCTTTTCGTGAAACCATCCCGCAAGGTCGGCGTCAAGGCCGTGGCGGACGTGATGCGCGACCATTTCGAGGGGACCCCCATGGACATGACGAAGGACATCGGGGCCGGTGGCAACGCCTGCCCCTACCGCTGGCGGCCGATGGGATTCGAGGTTGACGGGAAAAAGTACGTCAACGAAAGGGCCATAGCTACCCAGCAGACCGGTTTCTGGTTCGTCGCCCAGGCCCGCGGAGCCTATCCCGACCTCATCGGGGCTCTCCTCTGGTTCGGATGCGACGATGCGGCGACATCCTATCTCACGCCCGTCTACGTCAACACCCGGAAAGTCCCGGAATGCCTTCGTGAAGGCAACGGGGACCTGTTGCACTATAGCGCGACCTCGCAGTTCTGGATCAACAACCGCATCACCAATGCCTGCTACCGGATGTACGACGCGATGGCCCCGTTCGTCCGCGCCGAAGTGGACGATTTCGAGTACAAGATGATGTCGGACGTGGTCCCTGCAATGGACGCCCGCCTTACGAAGATGCTCGGCAAGGGCGGGAATTTCGCCGAGCGCCGCGTCCGCAAACGCTTGACAAAGTTTACGTTGAAGGCGGCCATGGATCAGTTCCGCAAGTGGACGGATCTCGAGGAGACCCTTACGGTGAAGTTCATAGACGGCAATGTCAAGGCCCAGGATGAAAAGGGCCGTTTCCGCCATACCGAGTACTCGGAAGGCATTCCCGACGGCCTCGAGCAGCCGGGCTACACCGCGAAATGGAAGGAAGCCGTCGCCCGTGACAATGGTAAAGTATTAGAATCAAGATAAAATGAAAAAGTTCTTCATTTCTCTCGGCCTGCTGTTAGCAGCGGCGACCCTTTTTGCCCAGGAACCCATCCTGGGTGCTGTCAGCAAAGAAGTTTCCGGCAACGAAGCCGTTGTTTCGAATATCACGAAACATGGCTCCTACACGCCCTCGTTCAAATGTGACGGGACCAACGGCAAGGTGCGCAACGTCATCCTGATGATAGGGGACGGCATGGGTAACGGCCACGTGGCTTCCGCCTTCTATGCCAACGGGGGAGAACTCACGATGACGAACCTCCGCTCGATGGGCTATGTATGCACCCAGTCCGCGGACAGCTTCACGACTGATTCGGCGGCGTCCGGAACGGCCTACGCCACCGGCAGCAAGACCAACAACCGCTATCTCGGCGTCGGCCCTGACGGCAAACGTCTCAAGAACATTCCCGAGACTGTCGTGCCCAGGGGCTATGCAGCCGGCGTCGTCTCCACGGACGACGTGCACGGAGCCACCCCCGCGGCGTTCTTTGCCCATCAGCCCAACCGCAAGATGGTCGCCGAGATCTGGGGCGACATTCCTTCCAGCTATCTGAGTTTCCTCTCCGCCGGCGACAGGAAGGTGTACAATAAGCAGGATGAGGCCACGCGCAAGGCCATAGAAGAGAAGTTCAAGGTCGTCTATGAACCCGGCAATTACGATGACGACAAGGTGCTCTACCTGCCTCCTACCGTGAAAGTCGGCGAAAGGGGCAACTACCTTCCTGAGACCACTCAGATGGCAATCGACTTCCTCTCTAAGAAGAGCAAGAAGGGATTCTTCCTCATGGTCGAAGGCGCCCGCATCGACAAGGAGGCCCACGGCAACCGTCTTGACGGAGTCGTCGGGGAGACCCTCGACTTCGACAAGGCCATCGAGGTTGCCATCCGCTTCGCCGAGAAGGACGGCCACACGCTGGTCGTCATCAGCGCCGACCACGAGACCGGCGGCATGACCCTCAAGAGCGGCCAGCCGGAGCCCGGCACCGTCGCCGCCGTCTTCTCGAGCAAGGGCCACACCCCCTGCTTCGTGCCCCTGTTCGCCTACGGGCCCCACTCCCGCGACTTCGCCTGCATCCAGCAGAACAATGACGTGGCAAACAAGATCAAGGGCCTTTTGAAGTAGTTTCTGCGTGGCGGCTAATATCCTCTGCCGCAGCTATTTGAATAGAGTCGCTTCCATCGATTTCGACTTGAATTCAAATTGTAAATGCAACTGATATAAAAGTGATTGAATAGTAAGTTGGAAGAAAAAGGAGACAAGCTTTAAGACTTGTCTCCAACGGAAAAGCTTACTATCTTAGCCGTCAATCGCCAAATATCAG